>LNAP01000989.1_pt1 | contig 31091 bp, 32 predicted proteins | sample 602601 | NCBI WGS metagenome assembly LNAP01 (sample SAMN02440304, study PRJNA202911) | soil metagenome | biome: Subtropical and temperate rainforests or woodlands; isolation source: soil samples (1 kg each in a 20% v/v slurry with milli Q water) were... ...
GCCGAGCGCGAAGCGGCCAAGGTCATGATCAAGGACGCCCGTCAGGCCACCGCGAGTCCGGATGCCGAGGTCACGCTCGGTGCGGACAAGGGCTACGACGCACAGGAGTTCGTCCAGGCATGCCAGGACATGGGCGTGATACCGCACGTGGCCCAGAACACTTCCGGGCGGCGCTCAGCCGTGCCCGATGCCATCGCTGCGAGCGAGGGCTACGCGCTGTCGCAGCGCAAGCGCAAGCTCATCGAGCAGGGCTTTGGCTGGGCCAAGACGGTGGGCGGAATTCGTCAGGTGATGGTGCGCGGACTCTAGCGCGTGGACCACCTGTTCGTGCTGACGATGACGGCGTACAACTTGACGCGCATGCGTTCGTTGGGACAAATCCGTCCGCAGGGGCTCTGAGGCAATCAGAGGCTCGCAGAACACCCGCAGATCAGCGTAAACCGCTCCCGAAATCGCTACTGAGTGCACCATGTGAAAAGCGAGTCTTCGCCGAAGAAGATGGCTCGCTTTGGAGCGGAGTATTTCCGCATCCTGCTAGGCATTGAGTCTGAACCTTTGAAGTGGAAAAGGTTGTAGATTCGCAAGAAGGCGAAGCCGCGCAGATGCGCGAGAGACATGTCGAAGACGAGCTTGCTTTGTATTGCGCGCCGGCGCGGATTTTACCCACGGGAAAGCAGAAAGGGACTTGCGCGTCTATAGGGAGTACGAAAGAGCGGAGGCAGTGTTGAACAAGCCGCCGGTTTTAGCGCCTTCAACGACATTCGCTGATCGATTAATAGAGCCGTGTCGATCCGGCTGGGTGCCTGAAGGCTACGAATTCGCCTCTCCGGATCTCGCGCTGCACGACGGCGGATTGTTATCTGCGAGGCTCTTGACCGACGGCAAGGCGGCTGGAGACCGGGATGTATCAGTCATCTTTCAGTTTGGCAAGAAGGCAACACAACCTCGCCACCAAGATGAAAAAGGCGGAGTCCCCAAGCTCGGCCAAGAAGGCGGCCACGAAGAGGACCAAGCGTGCTCCCTCAAAGACAACTACAGCGACGACGCAGCGAACTCATGGCCCGGCGCGGTCCCGAGCCCCGATGGCAAGGAAGCTCTTGATGGCAAGGCAGGCTGCGTCGACCGGTGGGACAGCCAGTTTTGGGACCCCTTGGACAACGTCACCTGGCCCTTGCTTGCGACGACGGCTTGGTGGAAGCGGGCGCCATAGTACTTTGTTGGCCGCGCTGGTTTGCGACAGCCACTGATGGGCCCGCGAGCGCACTCGCCCTGCCGACGCTGTAAGGTGTGAGCGCATGCGGAACCGTCGCGGTGCGTCCGTGCGGAGCGACCACCGCGCGCCCCGCCTCAAGGGTTCGGACGATCCGCGGTTCAGAAGAAGAAGCCCGATCGGTAGCGACACTCCGCTTGAGAAGCTCGCTGGCCACTTGCCCGGCCGCGAGCGGTTCCGTCCAGCCGCGCCGATTGCGTGTGTCGGCATAGACGAGTCGATCATTGCCATCTATCACGGAAATGCGCAAGACAACCTCAGGTCGCGCTGAGCGCGGATCTGGCTCGGTGCCACCTTGACCAGAAGCCCGAAGCCTGGCTTTTTTCCGCCGTTCAGCGTTTGACGACGTCTCAACGGATTCCTTGTCTACGGTCGCTCTCCACGCGTACACGGCGTCGCGAGCCCCGATGGAGCGCTGCATGCCAGCCGTCGGAGCGTCGTCCCTTGCGCGCGCGGCTTCAGCCGACAGCGGAGGAAGTGTGCGTTTCATGAGTGGCTTCCTTGTCTTGCCCGTCTCCGACCAGAGTGGTGCGTACAACGTTCAGCATTCCGGCAAGATCGGCCAGGGTGACGTCATTTCTCTGGCCCAAAGCTACATCCCTCATAAGGGCTTCGATCGAAGCCATGCCTCGAGCTGCTGCGAGCGCCGGATCCATCTTCGGAGCCCTGCGAAGCATCTTCATCTCATCGATCCGGATCTCGAGACCTCGCTGCTCCTTGCCGTCCTTGTCGGTCCAGTGGGTCGTGCGCTGCCGACCTTCCACGTAGACCTCGCTGCCTTTCGTGAGGAACTCGAGGGCGATCTCCGCCAGGCGGTCATAGCAGATCAGCTGGTGCCACTCCGTGTGCTCCACCAGTTCACCGGAGCCCCGGTCGGTCCAATATTCGTTCGTGGCCAGGCTGAAGGTGGTATAGCAGCCCTTGCCGCTCTGTCCTCCCTCCGGATCCCTGCCCAGCCGTCCGATCAGTTGAACTCGATTCATTGCACTCTCCTTGAAATGGGGCAATGCCCCCATCTGCGCTGATCAAATCCACTTTGCCCAGTCACCGCACGACCGACAGCGCATACATCGGGTCGTAGTAGATCGTCGGCACGCGCCGACCACATTCCTTGTCAAAAACCAATTGCACGACCACGTGCACCAGCGTGTGCAACAGTCGCATGATCTCGTCCAGTGCCAGGCTGCGTCCCTCGTCAGATGCCTTAATCAGTAAGGCAATGCGAATGAAGGCCTCCTGGGAGGAGTTCGCGTGAACGGTCGTGATGCCGCCAGGGTGGCCCGAGTTGAGGACGTTTTGCACGTAGTAGAAGGTCTCGTCACCCCTCAGTTCGGCGAGCAGGACGCGGTTCGGCGTCTTGCGCATCACCGCCTGCAGAACCTGCTTCGCCGTCGCGCCGACGACGCGCTCGCCGCCTAGAGAGTCGCGCCGATAGAAAAGTGCCTGTGAGTTGGGATGGTTCAGGAGCGGCATCTCCGGCGTGTCTTCGACCGTGATCAGGCGCTCCCATCGGGGAATCAGCTCGATCAGTGCCCGGATGAACGAGGTCTTGCCGCTGCCTGTAGCCCCGGAGACGATCAAATTCTGATGCTGACGCACGGCACGGCGTAGAAATGTGGGCCAATCGCCGCCCTGAGCCAACTTCCAGAGCTCGACCTGCGCGGGCTCGAGCCGGTCAAGCAAACCATCGCGTTGCCCCTCGGACAGGCTTGCTGAGAAGTCGTGCCGCGTCCGCTCGAAGTACCGCTGCTCCACGAACTCGCCGAGGTCGAAGGCCTGGCTCGTATGCTTGCGCAAGTTGAGATAGATCATCCCGCGAGCCGCGGTCGGCGGCATCGTCATCTCGATGCGTTCCCCGTCGGGCAGATGCGCTGACAGAATCGGATCCGCCTCGTCAAAGGGCTTCTGAGAGATGTTGGCGAGAAAGCTTCCCAAGGCTTGCAGGTAGGAAAAAGTGACTTTCGGCGCATCGACCTGCTCCCATCCGCCCCTGGTCCACAGCTGCACGATCCCAGGCGAATTCACGGCGATCTCGTTCACATCGGGGTCGGCCAGCCATACCTCGAACACCCGAAGGTGAGCCAGGATAGAAACATACTTGTCAGGAGCACCCATCTGAAACCCTCAGTTGGTCACCTCTGCCGGCCGCAACTCGTACACCGTCGAGAAATCGACATCTCGCGCCACGAAGATCTTGATGATCTCGCCCTGGTTCTTGTAGAGGCTCGGCTTCAGCTGGCTGCCCTGCTTGAGCATTTCTTCAACGATCGTGTTCGTGGCGTTGTCGGTGTTGCTCAGTTGGGAGAGGGTGCTCTGCGCCCCAATGTTGTATGTCGTGCCATAGGGAGTGCCATTGGCCCTTTGAGAGCGGGCGTCGTCTTTGGCGATGTAGATCTGCTTGGCGTCCTGAAGCAGGGAGAAGAAGATGGCGCCGGCGAAGCGCTCGAACCACTTGTTGTCCACGTAGCCCGAAGTGCCGGCCCGTCCGAGTGCGTCGGTGCCGGGCGAATTCAGCTGCACCGAGACGAAGTGGGGCGTCACGGCACGCGACCACAATGTGAAGATCGTCTTCTGGCCAGCCTGCAGGCCTTGGGTGTACTCACCTTCCATGGTGGTGCCGGCTTCCATGAGCACGACCTTGCCGTCCATCGACATGACAGGCGCGCTCAGGATGCATTTGAGGAACCCGGGCTGGTCCGTGAGGATCGCCGTCAACAATGTGCAATCCGGCAAGGTGCCCTTGGCCAGCGTCATCGAAGGAGTGCGGTTGATCATGGCGCTGGTGCCGGGCGTGATCGTGGCAGACAGGGCGCTGGCCAGGGCATTGGTCCCGCCCTGCGGGGTCGTGGCACCCGGCAGGCCGACGTTTGCGACCGCGGTGCCGAGCTGCGCGGCTGCCGCTGAGGCCGGCTGCGTCAGGGACAGATTGATCGCGCTCTTGCGCCGGCGCTCTCGAATCCGGTCCTCCTCCGTCATCCCGCCCTGGGCAACGGGCTGGCCGGGTTCGGCCTTCTGCTCCGGTTCGGGACAGTTCAACCCGATCGGCAGCCGCAAGCCGCCCAGGCACTCGACGTAGGACGCAGCGGTTGGGACCGGCGCCGGTGCGCCGAGCGCCAGCGGCACCTTGACCTCCGGCGCCGACAATGGGCGAATGTCGTTCTGCGCCTCCGACTTCGGCGGCAACGGCACCCCGAAGAGCCCGAAATAGTTGTTCCTGCTTGCAATCCCGAACACGATCAGCAATGCCGCCACGCTCGAGGTGGCGACCAGTATCAGCTTCTGGCCCGGAGCGACGGCCCGTTTGCGCTCGACCAGCCCTGCGCGCTCTTCCTCGGCGACCGGTGCTTCCTGCTTCTGCTCGAACATCACTCACCTCCCGGTTCCCGGATGGACCGCTGGACTTTGCCGCTGGCCGTGCCGGTCGGCGCCGACTGGATCGGAAGCGTCGGGGACCGGTTGGTGATGCCCGCCACGAGCGCGCCGCGCCGCAGGATCACCCGGGTGACGACGCGGTGCAGCACCATCGTGTCGTCCTCAACGTGGTAGTCGACCAGGCTCTCGCTGCCGTCCGGCTCGACGATGAAAGCCGCGGGCAATGCGTTGGCTGCGGAAAACAGCATGTACGTCTGCCGGCCGTTGTCGTGCATCGAGAGCGGCTGCAGTTCCTTCGGCCCGACGATCCAGTAGTCGTAGTTAAGGTTGCCCTCGAGACTCGACGCCTTGAGATCAGCTTTCATCTGCTTGCGGTCGGCTTCCTGTTTCGCAAGCGCAACGCCCTCAGGCGTCGTCGCGTCGCCCTCCGGATACTGCAACCGAACCCAGTAGGCAACGTTGCGCGCCGTGCGGCTGGTCGTTTTGAGTTGGAACAGGTAGCTGCGCCGATTCGTGAAGAGCGTGAGGTTGGTGTCCGCCTTGACATCCTTGGGCTTGATCACGAACAGGTTGCCGTTGATGGCCGCGTGCCAGGCGTCCCGATCGCCCATGGCGAAGTCCTTGATCTCTTCCTTCTTGCTGAGCTCGATGGTGGTGACCACGCCTTCCGCCGCGGCGATCCGGATGATGTCGTCGCCAGTGAAACGGACGGTCTGAATCCGAGCATCGCTGGCCGACGGCACGGTGCCGACCTCGGCATGGCTCATGGCTGCGACGAAGGCACAGCTCGCAAACCACGACAAGCGCACCGATGTTTTCATCTCACCGCCGCCTGAGGCATTCCGACGTTGGCTGGGGTGATCGGTACCGAAGCAGAAGAAGCTGGGCCGCCCTGCCCCCCATAGCCCGGCACCGGTGCGCCGAGCACCAGAGGCACGCCCTCTTGGTCTCGACGGTAGTTCACCGCGCAGAACCCAAACGCGTTCACGTGGAGATCGCGGATCTGGGACGGAATGTTGGCCTGCTCGTAGCGCACGGTGAGCGTCGAGATGTAGCGCGTGCGCACCGGTGGCGTGACCCCGCGCGTCACCGTCTTGTCAAACCGGACCTGCGCGACGCGCAGGTCGTCCTGGTCGGTCGGCAGGAACGTGATGTTCTGGATATCGACGCGCTCCGAATCCGTCGGGCTCATCGTCTTCACCGGCGACTGCGCATTGATTTCCGGGTTGAAGTAGTTCTCCCAGTCGGCCCGCACAGGCCCGCAAGACATGAGGTAAGCCGTCTTATAGTTCGCCTCGGCCTCGCCGCGGGTGAATCCCTCCCGAGCCAGCACGTATCGGGCAACGTCCGAAAGGACGATCTTCTGGTCGCGATTGCGACCGACGTTGATCGTCTCGCCCGGGATTTGCACGTCATAGGCGCCGGTCGCGTTCTCCACACGGATGACCGCGGGGACAAACTGTTTCAGCGGCAGCAGAACCGTCACGCTCAGGACGCTCAGCCCGCAGAGGATGCCGCAAGCCCAGGCGATCTTGGCGTTGCGCGAGGCGCGACGCTCGAGGTCAAGACGGGTTTGCGTGTCCCAGTCGAGTGCCTTGGCGAAGTAGGTCTCCTTGTCGGTCACTTCGACGCCTTCGTGATCTGGGACGGATTGATGGGACGTTCCTCTCCACTCGGCCAGCCAGGCGGGGGCTTGGGGCCACTGCAGCCGGCAAGGGCGAACGCGAGCAAGGCCGCCATCGTTCGGAGTGTCGAAGTCATTGTTCGCCTCCTACCTTAATCTCGGAGTCAAGAGCGACTTGGCGTGCGTGAGGTTTGTGAGACCGGCGCTGAACGAACCGCCGCTCCCACCAGTCAGCGACGCGCACATGGTGGGGATCTGCAGGAACATGAAGAACATCGCCAACGAGATAAGCAGAATGGGAATCGTGATCGCAGCAACGTTCAATCCCGAGCCGCGCACCCCTAACAGGTTGGCCACCATGTTGAGCACCCCGCCACCTCCTGCCCCTCCCAACGTACCGTTCAATGCGCCCATGTAGCTGTTCACAATGCCGATAAACATGAAGATGAAGAGCGCCGTGAACACGTGATAAAAGACGAAATAGAAGGCCGTGTTCAACCACGAGTAAAAGTAGTTCCGCGTCTGAGGCAATACCAGCGCCAGAATAAAGAAGGGGCCAACGGCCAACACCATGCTTAGCCCGAGCTTCGAGAAAATGACAGAGAAGAGCGCGGCTGCAAGAAGCAGATACACGGCAACAATGACGAGGACACCCATCAAGAACAGCGAAATAGCTGGCCCAATGGCGAGTTCCTTAACAAGATTGCTTCCGGCGGTGAACATCGCGGAGACCAAGTCCACCACTTTCTCGTTCACCTGGCCGAGCAGATCCGGTGCGTTTGTCGCGGAGCTCATTGCTGCGGTCAGCGCCGAAGGGAGATCGAAGAGCGGCTTTGCAACCCAGTTCAGATAGCCACCCCCCATGATGTAGAGCACAACCATGAAGCCGACGAACTTCAACAACCAGTCCGTGATCGGTATGGACACCTTGCCTTCGATGATCAGATAGCACCAGATGAGCATGCAGATGCCGAGCAGCACCCATGCGATCGGAATCACGTAGCCGGAGATCCCTACCGCAGCGGACTCATAGAACCCGCCAAGGGCTTGATCAAACTTCGCATAGATGTCGCCAATGATGTTGTCGGCCATGACGCATTCCAATCATTGGAAATTGAGCTTCATTGGTTTACGCAGGGCTCCGACCTCGTCTTGCGCCGCACAGGCCGAAGCGCGATCTCCGGTCCTTTCCACCTCAGCGCTGCACGCGGTATTCAGATCCTTGAGAGGACCAAGGTTCCCTCTGTCCGCCTCGGCGGCGATGAACTTCGGATCAAACTTGGTAGCCTGGACAGGCTCGTCCTGCTTGCTGCAGCCCGCGACCAGCAGGACTCCGACCAACACCGCCACTCGCCACAGCCGTTGAGATTTCATGATGGTCAGAACCTGATGCCACCGGCGGACCCACGGGCCATGCCAGCATTGAAATTGTCGATCGCAGATTGCTGCTGCAGACGTCGATCCGCCTCCTCCATCGCCTGGATCGTCGACAGCTTGATCTGCTCGTTCTGCATGCGCACGGTCTCGACCTGAATCCGAGCCTGGACCTCGGATATGGCTTTCTGATCTGTTGAAGAGTTGATTGAACCGACGAAGGTCTGCAAATTGCGAATGTTCTCCGAGGCCTTGCGGTAGCCCATGTCACCGATCTGCTTTTGCAGCGCAAGTTGCTGCCACTGCTGGGCGCAGGTCGACCGCATCGTCGGGTCGCTATTCAGCTCGGCGCACGACTTCAACTGGTTTGCGCGCACGATGTCGTTCAAGGAGCCCGAGATTCCCGCGAACGATCCGCCGCCACTCTTCAGGCTCTGCGCGGCGCCGACGTAGTCCTGCGGCAAGTACTGCGTTAGCAGGTCATTGTTCATGAGGTTGCCAAGGTTCCGCGACCCCTGCAGCGTCCCGTACACCTGCTTCATCTGGTCGAGCTGCTTGCCCATCGAACTCAGTTGCTCGCCCCATTTGGCGATCGTCTGCATCTGGTTCATCGTTGCCGGAATGTCGCTCGTGATCGTCACCGGAATCTGGGCATGAGCGCCGCCGGCGACACCGACTGCGGCCAGAACGCCCGCGAGGATCTGCTTTGCACGCTTGAACAGCTTCATCACACTCTCCTTTTCAGAAAGATGGGCAACCACTGGATGGGATTGGGTCCGAATTCGTCCATAACGGCGTGCATGACCTCGACGTTGTCGAGGCTGGCAGACAGGACGGACAACATGTCTTCCATGCCGGTTAGGTCTAACTTCACAATGACCGACTCGGCGCCCTTCTTGAGCAAGAACTGTCCGGAGTTCTCCGGCGTGTGCTTGATCAGGTGAAACTCGCGCGGCGTGAGCTTCAGGCCGTCGATGTAGTCCGCCTGCTCGGCCTCGCCGTTCGGCAGAAGGAGTTGCGTCGGGAACTGAGACAGCAGCGTGCTGCCTAGCGGTGAGCGGCTGATGTCGCTCGGCTCCTGCGTGTCCAGGCCAATCACGCCGTCCTCCTTGCGGATGGTCTTGCCCTTGTTCTCAATGAACGTCTGCATGAGCGGATCCTTCAGCGCACGCCAGGCCTCGGCGATATCGATGATGTGCGGCGCACCAGAGGCGTTCTGGGCGATCTTGTGGGTGAGGTAGCGCAGGATGGGCGTGCGAGCCTCCTCGATGTCAAGGAAGTTCGTCATGTCGAAGCCAAAGGTGTCCGCACCGTCGAGATCGAAGCGGTCTTGGGCGTTGTCGAGCACCCAAGCGAAGGCGCCGTCGTCGCACCAGCGACCCAGCGCATTGAAAAGGCTGCTCTCTCGGTGGGTGGGCAGCGCATCTCGCACCCGCGCATATCGACGGTGCTTCGGCTCGAGCTCGTAGACCTGCCGGATGCTGCGCAGCAGATCCTCCTCGTCCTTGTGCGACATCACGTACTTCCCGTCGAACTGAGCGTTCCACGACATGATGCTCAGGATCACCGAGATGTTCTCGGCGGTTGGCGCCATCGAGAACGGGTTCATGCCCGTTGGTTCGCCGCCGGCGATGCGGAAGTACCGGCCGCCCATGGCCCGGATGCATATCTCCTCGCCATAGTCCTTGTCGAAGCTGAAGATCTTCAAGAGCTTTCCGCTCGCCATCGCCTCCTTGCGGGCCAAGAGGCGCAACGCCAGCTTAAGCACCGTCTTGCCTCCGCCCGAACGGCCGATGATCTTGTAGTTTCCGAGTTCCTTCCGATGCGCCTTCAGTGCAGGGGCTTCCCCACGTTCGTTGGCGGCCTCTTCGTGGAGTTCGGCCTTCGAAGGCTCCTCGTCGTAGTCGAGCCGGATGCCCTGTTCCAGCAGCCGGTTGCGGCTCACATGGAAGTTGAAGAAGTAGGGGCCACCTGCTGCCGTCTTCAGCAGCGCGATCGGCGCACCCCACTGGCTTCCGCTGGCATTGCCGCGCGGATGGTTGTGCATGGGGAAGAACTTAGAGAAGTTCTTGCTGCTGATCGGCATCGCCCGGATGCGACCGTACTTGAAGTTGCCCGGCAGCATACTGAAGTAGGTGCAGATGAGCGCCCCTCCTCGCTCGCGCGAGGTGCTCATGCTCTTCTGGTCGAGCAAGGTGACGGCGGCGTTGACGTTCTGGTTGAGATCCTTGATAGAGTCACCGTAAACCACCAGGATCAGCTCGTGGTCGAACATTGAGAACTTGCCGGCCTGCAGTTGCGTGCGCGCGGCGGCCACCTCCTGCATTTGCTCCTCGTTGTCGCTGGTGCTCTTGATCTTGTTGTACTGCGTCTTCAGCAGCGCGTCGGCCTTGTCGAAGGCCATCACGGTCACCGACTGGCTCAGTACGAATTCGAAGGACGAGGACAGCAGTCCATCGAACACCTTGGAGTCCAGCTGCTCCGCGCGGTAGGGGGCGACCAGCGTCAGCACCGCGGCGAAGCGTGACCCCGACGCGCCTTCGATCTCCACCGTTTCGGCGCCGAAGTTGAGCGCCGAGGTCTGCAGGTTCTGGCTCAGTTCATGCGCGTCAAGTCGGATGTGTCGGTCGGTGTTGTTCAGCAGGCGGCAATAGAACGCCGCCGTGCGCGAGCACAGCGCGCTCTGGTTCCCGTATGTGCCCAGCAGATGAGGGTGGTACCGCTTCAGGCTGGCCAGGAGCTGCGCCGACAACTTGGAGAGTTCATCGCGTGCCCGCAGGCGCAGTTCCGTCATGCCCTCGCTGCCGCGCTTGGACAAACGGATGCTGGCGTGATCCGCTCGGTTACCCGCCAGCCGGTAGACCGGCGAGACGAAGAGGTGATTGACGAAGTGCTGTTCGCCGTCGAACCTGCGTGCGTACTGCCGTGCGAACTCCGCGGAAAGATCGTTGTCGTACCGGATGTCCGAGACGTCGTAGCGCACGCGACGCCGTTCCACATGCGTCCACAGCGCCACATTCGGGCTGCGCGCGATGTTGTTGATGGCATAGAACCATTGCTGGTTGAGGTTGTCGAGTTCCTTGTGGCCGATGGTCTCGAACGAGAGGCCCTGCACCTCGATCGTCTGCGTCAGGTCACCTTCGTAGGTAACCACGGTGTGGTCGTCAATCTGCTGGGAATAGGGCAGACAGCTGGCGACGCTGCGCTCGGTCCTGGTGTTCGGGACGGCCGACATCAGCGCACCTCCCGGCGGTCTTGCCAACGTTGGCGGCTGACATGCGGGCTGAAGCTCACGACGCCGTCGCCATGTGTGTTCTTGTTCGGGGCGAACCACCGATGCCGGTAACTGGCCACCAGATCGCGTACCCAGAACGGGTTGTCGTTGGTCTTGAGTACCAGGACGAGGTGCAGCGGCAATAGCAGCAGCGTCCAGAATCCGAAGAGCCGCATCCCCAGCAGCAGCAACATGCATTCGGCGCCGAAAACCGGCAGCGGCACATAGGCCTGCAGCACAGGGGCCTGCGGCCCCCGATAGATGACGGCACGCTCAAGGGCCGGCTCCTCGTAACGCGATTCCGTATCGCTCATGGTGGGCTCAGAGGTTGGAGATGCCCGAGGCCGAACCGCCCACCATGTCCTTGACGAACTGGATGATGGCCACCACGCCGAAGGCCAGAGCCGTGCCGACCAGCGCCTGGAAGAAGATCTTCTTGGGATCGTCGCGGCCGAGCCAGTTGCCCGTGACCCAGTTCAAGAGCGTGACCAGGCACGCGATGGCACCGATCACCCCGACGACGCCATAGATGACGTTGAAGATGTTGACGCCCGCCTGCTTCAAGCTTTGCGCCATCGCCGGATGGGTTGCCAAGGCCAGCATGGCGGTGCTGCCTACCCGCCGCACCGCGGCGACGGCTCTTGGAAACTGGGGGCGGGGAGCGTCGATGCGGGACAGTGCAGCGATGACTTGCTCTTTCATGGATCCTCCGGGGTAATGGGCATGTGACATGTGCTGTACGGCAGCGATGAGCGGCTAGAAGCCGGCCTGCTTCGTCCGCCCGAAGATGTCGAGGGATTCGCGCGGGTGCTTGGCTTCGGTGGAATGGGCCGGTGTGACTGCGACCGGCAACACGGACGCCGCTGTCGCGGGTGCGGTAACAGACACGCTCGTGCCAAGCTGCACCTGTGGCTGGGCGCTGCTCATATACGCAAAGATCCGGTTCGCGTACTCGTCGCTCACGGCGCGATCGACGCCGCCGGAGTTGTAGCCACGAAGGGCCGCCCAGATGGCGGCGACGCCCGAGTAGCCAGACGCCGATGCGCGGTGATAGAAGTTCCAGAGAATTTTCTGCCCCACAGCCAGGTTCTGACAGGCATCGAAAGCTTGTTCCCACGTCATGCCGTAGAGCGCGACGTTGCTCACGTGGATCTGGGCCAGACCAACAGAAAACTTCCGACCGGCGACGGCGAGTTCCTTGGCTGTAGCGATCGCCTCTGGCAGGGTGGCGGGTTGTTTGACCGTGCCCTGGGCCTTGTCCATGCCGATCGCGTAGGGCCGCCAAGATGATTCGGCGCGAACGAGCGCCTGCATCAGGACGGGCGAGACCTGCGGAGCGCACTGCGCGATCAATTCGTCAACTTGCACAATCCAATACTCCTTGCGAAGATTTGGCGGTAGACGCCGAAGCTGCGGCGTACAAACTTACGGGCTTTGCACTTTTTTCGTATACACTTCCGTGCGTTTGCGCAGCATCCCAGTTGTTTTGTATTGCGTTTCAACACTTTGCGCCTTCGTTTTGTTCGGCACAACCACACTTACAAATTGAAATGGCAAAGGCCCCCGACGTACACGAAACACCCGAAGCAGAGACGTTGTCGCTTGCTGCACAAGTAGTAAGAGCGCTCTTGGAACGGCATGGCATTGCCAAGCATCGTCATGCTTCGTTTGTTGGCGAATTTTTCAGTCTGTCTCGTGCGGCCGCACACCAGCGGGTGAACCGAAGCGCGGCGTGGACACTGGAGGAACTCCAGGCTTTGGCTTCGCATTTCGGCGAGACATTGGCGGAGGTTGTCGTAGCCCACGGGCCGGACGACGCGCGTCCCGCTGTCGTTCGCATAGGTGGCTTTCAGACGATGGGGAAGGTTTGGCTCGATCGCTCGACGACGGCCACCAAGTCCGACAACTTCGTCGCGCTGGAGGATGAAGTTGGCCTCACCGTCGTCCCGGCCACGGCGGTCCAGAACTCCAATGGTGTGCGGGTGGCTCGACTGGAAGTCGAGCAGTCGATCACCAGGCCAGCCAGAGTGGCCGTCATCGACGACGAGCAAGATGTCGCCAGTTCTCTGTGCGATCAACTCCGCTCGTTCGGACTTGCCGCCGAATCCTTCGATGACGTCGACGACCTCACCCGCAAGATTGGCAAGGAGCGGTATGACGGCTATGTCATCGACTGGCTTCTCCGCAAAGGCAATGCAAGTACCTTGCTCGCGACAATCCGCGCGCAGGACGCACCAAGCGCGGTGGTGCTACTGTCAGGAAAGCTACGGAGTGGTTCTGCGGATCCGGCGGACGTGGCGGCCGCGTGCTCGACCTTCCGTGTTCAACTGATCGAAAAGCCCGCGCAGGTTCCGCTCGTCGTATCGGCTCTTGAGCTTGCTGGATTGAAATTGAGCAAAGCGTCCACTACCTGATCAGCAATCTGCAGGTGCAGGGGCCCGCGCCCCGGCAGGTGCCTTCCGGTCACCCCGGCAGCCATCGGCTCCTGCCACCGTCGACGACGATGGTTTGGCCCGTCACATAGCTTGCATCCAAAAGGAGCCATTTCACTGCGGCTGCCAAATCGTCGAACGATCCCAAGCGCCCGAGCGGGATCGAGCGCTCCACGGCATCCTTCTTGGCCTGATCGCTCCACGCCGCAGGAAAAGGCAATGCCCCTGGTGCCACGACGTTGCATCGAACGTCAGGGGCCCAATCGACCGCCAGCGCCATCATGAGCGCCTGCAGGGCAGCTTTCGAAACGTTGTACCAGACGAAGCCACCGGCGGGACGCTCGACATGTACGTCAGTGATCGCCACAACCGAACTCAAGGTGGATCGCAGGGCGGAGAGAATCGCCGAATGTGCATGCAGATGGACAGCCAGGTCGGCGTGCGAGCGCTCGCCATCCCCAAGTTCACTGGGCAAGAACACGCTTGCGTTGCAGACGCAGTGTGCCGGCGCCAGGCCGACCAACCATTGCGGCACTTCGACGGCTTGCGAGAGGTCGGCCTCCCATGTCCTGGCTGACTCTCGCCGAATTTCCAGCAGTTCATCGCAGATTGCTGAAGCTTGATCACGAGACCGTACGGAATGGTGAATGACCACATCGAGCCCAGCCTTGTGCAAGGTGCGCGCGATCGCTGCGCCGCCTCGCGCCGTGGCTCCGGTCACAAGCGCCCAGGTCATCGCGTCAATGTCAACCGCGGGACGTCGGCCCAAGGGTGAGACTTGGTCACAGACACTTGCGCGGACGTCACGTGCGCAAGATCGCGTATCCGGCTTCGGATCGTCGTCGTCACCTCCTCCAGCAAGGAATAGCGCCGCTCTTCAAACACCTCATGGACGATCTGCCGCAAACGCCCATAGTCGAGCGTTTGAGAAAGATCGCCAGACTTTGCTGCAGCGTCAGATTGCGCGTCCGCGACCTCCACGGTCAGCAGGACGGCCAACGCCTGAACTCTGCCCTGCTCGCTCGGCGCGATGCCAATTTCCGAACGAATGTCGATTTGCATTTCAATGGTGGCCATGGTTCTTTGAAGGTTAGTGGTCCAAAATTTCACTGAGCGCTATGGTCGAAGAAGCATTTTCCCCTACCTCCAACGTCAGGTGGCGTGAGAAACAGTAGGTTGATCCACGTTCCAAGGCAAGGGGAAACGAACAAAGAAAGTCGTGCCGTGGGGCGGTTGGCTGGTGACGCCAACCTTCCAGCCTGCCGACTGCGCCAAAAGCTTAACCACCGCCAATCCGAGACCGCTGCCTGACCTGCGCGAGGCTGAGCGACGCCCACGCACAAACGGCTCCCAGATCGACCCAAGTTCAGACGTCGGGATGCCAGGTCCGTCATCCTTGATCTCAATGGTGCAGGTGCGCGCACCGACGTCTTCCGGGGTCGAGTCGAGCGTCGCCGTCACAACGATCTCTCCCCTCCCACCATACTTGAAAGCATTGGACAGAAAGTTGTTGAGCACCTGTTGCAACCGGACCTGATCCCCCTCGATCACCGTCGCTTCGTCTACCAAAGTCACGAGTCGCACGTCGTGGGGTGAGTTCACTGATCGATGCTCATCAAGGACCCGCATCAGAAATGCAACCAGTGCGAAACGGTCCTTCCTCAACTCAGCGGCGCCACCGGCGAGCCGCGTGTACTGCGCAATGTTGTCGAGTTGACCGGACAAGAGCGCGAGGTTGCGTTCAAGCGATTCGATTGCCAGACGCGTCTCTTGTGGCGTATCCGCCAGTGTGAGCATCTCCACGTTGCCCGTCATCGTTTGCAGCGGTGTCCTCAGCTCGTGCGACACCATGCCAAGCAGGGCCGTACGCGCTTGAGCGCTGCGTTGCGCTTCAGCACGGGCTTCAGCCTCCTTGCGGAATGCGGCAAGTTCCTTGCGCCGGATTGAAACGTGAAACAGCAGACCCAACCCCAGGATTCCGAGCAGCGCCAGCCCGGTTTCCTGCGAATGGATCGCCGCCCTGCGCTGCGCCTCAAATGCGGCCTCGAAGGTCGCCAGTTCAGCCACGCGCAGATCATTCACCATTCTCACAACGGCTCGCTCCAGCGTTGCCACCTGATCATCGAAAACATGTACTGCGTTAGGCGCCACCAGGGCGTTGTCAACAAGAGCGTTCAAGCGACTGTCGATGTCGGTGAGAGACTCCAGCGCGTCCTGAAATCCCGGTACTCTGTCAAGATAGGGCCGAAGCTCCGGTGATTCAGTCAGGATCGAATACTTGGCATGCAAGACATCCCGCAGGATGACCACATCTTGACGAGAACGATCGCGCTCCGAGCCAGCGGATAGCTGCTGATGGCGCCAAAGTTCCAAGCGCAACGCTTGAAGCCCCAGCTGATACTGCGCTCCGGCGAAATAGTAGCCTTCCGTAGGCCACTCGTCACGCGGCGTTCGCGCGGGCAGCATCGTCGCGCGAAGGTAGATGTCGCCAACGACGGCGATGATGAACACCAACGCACCGATTGGCTTGCCCCACCTCAGTAGCCACGTTGTAGCCCCATCATGCCAACGCGGTGGCCTCATCTTCATCACCGGACGACGATCTTGCACACCATCCAGACGAACTGAGCCTGCCCCTTGATGGCGCTCAACTCCGGGTATTGGTCTCGGGGATACACGAGGAAGAGCGGGCCCCGCGTCGCGATCTCCAAGCGTCGCCCGTTTTGCGTATGCGCCATGACAGGTCGGTACTTGCCAAGATCAGAAATGGGAATCGTGATCTCGTACGCGTCGATCGCATAAAAACGCATCTCCGTTGCCTTCGGGCTCACACCGGCAGCAGCGAGCACGGAGGATAGTTCCGGGCCGATGAACTCGCTGCGAGGCGTCCACGCCGTGGCCGTTGTCAGATTCACGGCCTTGAGAGCGAGGAAGTCTGCCTCGGAGAAAAGGAAGGATCCTCGAGGAGAGTTGGACTTCACCAGTCCCGAAATCTCCAGCGCTGCATCGACCGGGCACGAATTAGGCGCGGCGCTCGCAAGACCCCCTGCTCCGCAGGTGAGCAGTGCGGCCACCGACATCGACCTTACCCACCCTCGAAGCGGATGACAACGTGCAGAACATTTCATGAATCACCTCCAATCAGGCTTTCGTGCAGATCCTTGGCAAGCTTTACGATGGAATAGGGTTTTGCGCGATAGAGCAATTGGTGACGCTCAATCGCATCAAGCAGGTCGGGATCCGATGGCACCCCGCCGACCGCGAGATTTCCTGAGAGCAGGAAGATCGGTGTTTGTGCGCTTGAGGGCCGGCCTCTAAGGTCCTCGATCAACGCGATCGCCGGCACGTCGTCCACCAGCCAGTCCAGTACGTAGGCATCGAACGGCCGCTTGCGTGACTCGGTTGCCAGCACTCCTGCATCTGTGAACTCAAACGCTTGCAAGTTCATGCGTCGCAGCATCGCCGCGATGGAAGCAGTCACATCCGCGTCGTCGTCAAGCACTGCCACCGTTCGCAAAGCATCCATGGTCATTTCGGCCTGAAAAGTTGCACACATCAGCTACGAGGCTGCCAGCGCATCCGGGTCGTCGATCTCGACAGGCACCCGAAGCTGGAATAGCGTGGGTGCCGCAGCGCACGAGACCACCTTCAGATCTCCTTTCAGCGCCGCTGCAAGCACGCGCACCAGGTTCAACCGGTCGAGGAGCCTATCTGGCAGCGCCTGAAGCTCGAGACATTGCAAATTGAACGTCAATCCCTTTGCTTGCGGAGTGACTTGCCCAACCGTAAGCGTGACCTGCGATTGGTTTCCCTGAACAACAGCTCGCACAAGCCTGTCCAATACTTGCAGAATGAGAACGGCGTCCCCTCTTGCAAAGAGCGGCGCCGCCGGCACTACCGACCGAAGATTGCCATTTCCCTGCGCAGCAACTTCGTGCATGAGCGCACCAACTTCAAACGAGACCTCGTGCGACGTTTGGTCGCCTGACTGTACGCGCGCCAACGTCGCCAGATCGTCCAGCTGCAGCGAAAGCTTTTGAGTCGCACGCCGTATTCTGGCCACCGCCCCACGCCCCTCCTCGTCCAAACGCTGTATCGACAGGCTTTCGTTCGACGCGATCAGGCTTTGCAGGGGTGAGCACATGTCATGCACCAGAAAATGAAGCGCGGCAGTCATCCCCTCCGGCATGGCCTCAATGGGCTGCTCAAGCTTCTCGCTCTTGGATAGACGCATGGTAAGCAGGTCTCCTTTTTCAGGAATTGGAGTCACCGCACCGCAGCGACGCGCTGAGATGGGGCCAAACGCATTTCAGGAAGCTTTCGCGAGGCGCCCTTGGCGTCTTGGCGAGCGAAGATGCCGCGGGCCAGCGCGGCCCGCGCCGCACGATCCACCTTTTGCCGAAGAACTGCAGCCTCATTCAAACCATCACGCAGTTCCAACGCGGCAAACTTCTTTGGATTCCTACTCATTGCTGCGGCCAGCTTCGACGCATCATCCGTGAACAGCGTGATGTCGTGCCGAGGTCGAGAGATCGCCACGTAGAAAACCGCGCGGTTGCTGGTCAGGCTCTTGGTGTTCGCGTCGACCAGCACGCGGTTCTTGGTCAGCCCCTGGGCAGAATGGACCGTGCTCGCGTAGCCATGCTGCAGATGCATCGGGCGGCGGCGATCGATGCGAATGTCCGGTGGCACCGAGCCGTTTCGAGCGTCGCGTTTCAAGACGACATGGCCGGGGTCCACCGCACCGACTTGGTACCGCTCGCCATTGCACACACCCAGCGCCTTGTCGTTGGCGGTCACGCGGACCCAATCGCCGGGCGCGAGATCGACGGCCTCCTTCTCATAGAGCCGCAGCATTGAACTACGCGCGGGATCGAAGGTCACCCGTTGGCCTCTTTCACGCTCGACCGTCAAGGTGTTGCGCATGATATCGTGGCTCACGACCGTGAGCTGCTCGCCCTGCACAATCTCTCGCGAGTAGGTGCGCTGCGGCACCACGATCTGCCCGGCGTCGTAGCTTTGCGCGGATAGCAATTCGGCGCGCGTCATGTCCACGTTGTTCAGGACTTCGACCGGCTGCCCATTCGGCAGCGACAAACCCTCGCGCACCAGCACATTGATCGCGCGCCGCGCGTCGTTCGTTCCGGCAACGACTAACGTTTCCCTGCGCTCAACCTCCGGCAATTGAACATAGGTTTCGGCAATCCGCGCATGGCGGTGCGCGTCCTGCCGGACCTCGACGATGGTGTTGTGAAGCACTGCGACGGCCCGCGGCACCTCTTCGTTTGCGGCATGGACGACGGCTGCCCGAATCGCCTCGTTTTTCTGGCGCTTGATCTCGGTCAGGAACGCCTTCGTCATCCCGGCATCCTGGAGTTGCTCGAAGGGCTTGCCGGCTTCCACCGCATGCGTCTGCTTGCGATCGCCACTCAGAATGAGCCTGGCATCCTGCTTCTCGACGATCGACATGAGCTTCTCGAGCTGGTGCGCCGGCACGACGCCGGCTTCATCCAGAAATACGATGCTGTATCGATCCAGCGTGCGCTGCTGTGAACTTCGCGCCAGAAAGGATGCGAGCGTCTGCGACTCCATGCCAAGCGACGCAAGCGCCTCGTTCTGCGAAGCATACGGCGCGAGGCCGATCACGCGATAACCGTGATTGCCGGAGAGCCGGCTCGTCTCGGCCTTGATGCCCGCAACCGCCTTGCTCAGCATGTGGCTCTTGCCGGTGCCGGCCAGACCCTGGATCCCGACGAAGCGGTCGCGCGCCGTCAGCACCATCGCCACGGCGTCGCGCTGACCCGTGTTGAGATCGCTGGCTGCCAGCATGCTGGCCACACTCTCCTGCGAAGCGACAGCCGCCACCGCACCTCGCCCTGCCTTCTCGATTCCAAGGATTCGGATCTCGCTGCGCTTCGCCTCCGGCGTCGCGAACCGGGCTTCCGCCGCCACGAGCGCGCCACGTTGGATCGCCGAATCGACAGAGACTTCGGCCTGCGTCTGGGTCTGACCGCGTGCCGCCATGGTAAGTGCCACCCACGACGAACGCGTGAGTTTCTCGAATTCGTCGCGGCCCTTAAACCGGGCCGCGTTGGGATCCTTGGCCAACTCGCCGGCGCTGATGTTGAGGGAGCGGGCCGTTTGGTAGAGGGGCAGTTCCGGCAGCAGACGGCCATCTGTCTTGGCCTTGTCGAGCGCAGCTTCCACCGAGGCCGTGGTCGTTCGCGTTGCCGCTCGGCCATAGGCCACCTCTAGGATCTCACCACGCGAGAAGATCCCCTGCCGCTCGGCCAGGTGCGCAATGGCGAAGTCGATCGCTTCGTCCGCAGCCTTTCGACTCCGGCTCCTTCCCGTCAGCGTTTCGTTGATCGCGTCGCTGGCCCTGCCCACCTGGTGGCGCACCGCATGCACGACCCCACTCTGAGCGTCGAGATCCACACCTGCTTCTCTCGCCGTCTGGAGCCAGTGCGCACGCAGCCAGGCCCGGTCGCTCTCGGTCTTCTTCTGCCTTGTCGCCAGCGTGATGATCTGCTTTTGTGCCGTGGTCGCACTGGCTCGATCCTGTCCTCGCGCGGCAAGCAGTTTTTCGATCTCCTGGCTGCGCTGGCTGAAATGCTGGATCGCTGCGTCGGGGATGTGTGCCAGTTCCCACCCGCCCTTGCGCGTCTCCCGAAGGTCGAAGCCGAGGGACTTGAGTTCGGCTGCGAGCGTCGCGCGGTAGAACGCGCCGACCACCTTGACGTTCTTGAGCAAATCCTCGTTCGACAACGCCCGCCATTCGCCGTCGGAGCGTCGGGTGAGGTTCATCACGATCGCATGCGTGTGCAGCTGCGGATCCTGCGCACGCGAAAGCTCATGACGGAAAGTGGCGGCGACCAGGTTGCCGGTCCGCTCCCGAAACGACAGCCCCGCCTGCTTCCTTCGCGTGGCTGCGAACTCTTGCATCAACTCGAGGCTCTTCTTCACCGCGGCGTCGTGCGCCGCGACGATGCGCGAATCGCCGTTGACGAGGGCCTGGATGCTGACCGACTTCGGCGCGCTGAATGTGAAGTCGATGCCCTTGCGGTCCTTGCTGCCCTTGGTCTGGCTTAGCCGGATTCTCTTGCCGTTGGGCAACTGCCCATCCAGCAGGTTCTGGAACGTCTCGCGGTCAATGGCGTGCGCGCTATCGAGGCCCAGGTCGAGGACACCCTGACCGATCCAATCGCCGCGGTGGCCCTCCTTGCCGTAGTAGTCGTCAGATGTCTCGAAGTAGTGGGCGGCGCCGGAGGCGCTGGTCACGAACTTGAAGGACAACATCGCGAAGCTCCTTCGGTCAGGCCGACGCGGCCGGCGATGCGATGGCCGTGTGCATGGCCGGCGCGGTGAACAGCAAATTCCTGGCTTGAGGCCGGTCGTGGAAGCCGTCGGCCATGATCATCGGCGCGACCACCACCGCCCGCGGCTTGTACTTCATTGCCACCCGCGCGATGGGGTAGTTGCCCGCCAGCTTCACGTACCCGGTGAGGTTTGGCAGCAGATGAAACTCTGCCGGCGAGACGAGCCGTTCCGTGTCCTGCCGGTGCGAGAGCGTGCCCTTGCCGCCGGCGGACCCCACCGAAACGCTGGGCGCGCGTCGCAGCACCGTGTGCTCCCCGAGCCCGCGCGAAAACTCCTCGGCTGTGTATGTATCGAGCTCCCCGATGCCGCACAGGAAGGCACTTCGGAAGCAATTGCGCAGGGTCAGCGCGTCGTCCTTGCCGTAGGTGTCGTTGAGCTGCGCCAGCGACTGCACGCCCGGCATGATGCGCAGGCCCTTCTTTCGGCCTTTGGTCGCCGCGTCGATGATGTAGTTGAGCTTTTCGAGCGAGTCCAGCTCGTCGCAGACCAGGTGCATGCGGCGCCCGGGGTCTTCCGGCATCGAGAGCACGCTCGCACAGGTCACGTCGACCCAGCAGGAGATGAGCGGCTTGAGCGCTTGCAGCATGTCCTCGCGCCAGGTGATCCAGAGGCTTCCCTGCCCGCGATCAAGCCAATCCCGGAACGAGAAGTCGCCCGAGGGCAGGTACTTGTGCGGGGTGATGTATTGGGTCAGGACCGTGCGGATGCTGGCCAGCGTATCGGGCGCGCCATGAAAGCAACCCGCCGCAGGCGTGCCGGCCAGCAGCGCCTTGAGGTCGTCGTTGCTCGCAGTCGTCAACCAGTAGACCAGCCGCTCCGTGGTTCCGGCGCCCTGGCGCAGCAGCACGGTGAGGGTCTCGCTCACGATCGTGCGGCCCATGCTGTTCCAGGTTTCCTGCTCCGTCGACGGGCTGCGCGGGATCAGGCTGATCGCGTACTGCTCGCAGTCAAAGCTGGTGCGGATCTCGTTGAAGATGCTCCAGCCCTGGCTGCGCTTGTCGAAGGGGTTCAGGATGACGTCGCCGGGCTTGTAGAAGTAGCGCATCGAGGCGCCGTCCGGATCGACGCAGATGATGCGGTCGCCCCGCGCCACGGCGCTCTCGATGTATTCGCTGATGCAGACGCTTTTTCCGGTGCCGGTCGAACCGCCGACGAAGAACTGGGTGTTCTCGACGTCCTTCGGGATCGGGATGCCCGCGAAGCGCAGTTGGCCTCTGCCCTTGCGCGTCTGCGATGCCAGCACCTTCTGTCCAACCATCTTGGGCCCGCGCAGGCGCGTGACAAAGACCGAGCCGCCGAAGTGATTGGCGTAGCGCTTCGCGCACATTGCGAAGACGGAGATGCCCATCACGAGGCCCACGAACGGGCCGATCCACAGGACCGGCAGGAACGGCGTTTCCTTGGCCGCGTACCAGAGCCCCTTCGCAAAGAGCGGCGCCGGAAGCCGATAGTACAGCGCTACGTTGGCAACCCAGCCAACCACGATCGCCACGGGCACCAGAAGGGCCAGCCAGGAGCGCAGGGTGTTGTCTGGGGTGCGATGGTTGACGAACATCACCGCCCCCGCAGATACGTTTCAATGGCCGACACGTCGAGGACCTGGTCCGCCTGCGCCCGGATGCTGTCGCCCACCGACTTGCGGACCATGACGTACAGGCCGCACAGCACGCTGAGCATGAGTTGCTGGTCACCGCCGCCATCGCCTGATGGCTGCAGCCGACCTATGACCGAGCCCATCCGCTCGAGCTCGGCGCGTACGCCGGCGAGCGCATCCGCATTGGGTCGAAGCGCGTCGAAGTAGACACGCTTGATGTGGGTACTGAGCCCGGCGTCATCGGAGGCCGCGAAGGAGCGCTCGAGAAAGCCGGCCTCTTCATCGTTGAACCGGATCGGCACGTACTTGCCCATGTGTTACTCCTCAGGCCCTTCTCGTCATTGGGAGCGCACACCGCGGGGTAACACCAAACCGACCCCATGTAACACAGCGAGATCCAGCATCCATGCGGGTTTGCGGGCACCTTGTAGGTGCGTATGGTGTATCGCCCCTAGGCGAGTCGGCGAGCCCATTCCGTCCGCCAAATCTGGACTTTCGATCGGGAAACGGATCGGCCAACCCGAAGGATTGGCCGAGAGCGTGACAACAAAGCCGAAGGCACTTAGCGTAGTCATTGTGTAGCCTTTCCGTAGCCATTTTGTAGCGAAAGTGTAGGCAATCGGTGGTTGATTTGTCGCTTCGCTTAACATTCTGTGCATCGATGTAACTCATGACGAGACAAATTGCGCCCGCCTTGGCACAATGTACGCCTGATTGACTTTCGATTCCACACCAATGCACGCGCTAGAGTTAGTCGAGGCTCGCACGTTGGAGGCCACAAGGATGGGGCTGAAGAGCAGCGCGGCCGTGATCCGAACGGTGTGCCCATTGATTGCGGATGCGCGCCGCGCAGGGTTCTCACATCGCTCGATCTATAGCGCGCTCTGTGCGGCAGGGTTGGAGGTCTCCTGGACGAACTACCGGATTGCCCTCGGACGCGCGAATTCAGCAACGAACCGGAGCCCGGACGGCAACGATCCTCTTGGACTGGTCGTTCCCCCTGAGCCGAGGGTGGAGCCCGTCGCCGCAACCGACGAAACAGGTGTGGCCCACCAAGGATGGCAGCCAAGAGCGGAGGTTGTTCCCGGTCACGCGACTGGCTCCAGCGAGACGAACACCTTCGCAGTCGGTTCGACAAGTACCTCGAATAGCACCCGAGTCATGGACGCGCTCCGGCAGGCCCGCGAGGTCGCCAACTCCAAGGACTACGGCCAGATTGCCCGGGACCTGTATCGCCAGGAACAACGCAACCGTCGCACCAAGGACCGATCATGAAAATCTGCGTCTTGAACCTCTCCGGCAACGTCGGCAAGAGCACCCTTGCTGTCCACCTGTTGGCGGCCTACTCGCCCGGCGCGCGCATCCTGAGCGTGGAGTCGATCAATGCCAGTGCGGCGAACAACATGCACGGCTTGGATGTCGAGGAACTTGGCGCGAGCCGGTTCAAGGAAATATTCCGCGAGCTCATGCAGAGCGAGAACATCGTCGTGGACGTCGGTGCCTCCAACGTGGCGGCGTTTATGACGGAGATGAAGCGCTTCAAGAGCGCCGTCGGGGAATTCGACCTCGTGCTCGTCCCCACGGTGCCGGCCGCCAAGCAGCAGCTGGACACCATCGCCACCATCGATTGGCTGCACGAGCTCGGGCTGGACGCCCGCAATGTGCGAGTGGTGTTCAACCAGTACGCGAGTAACACGCAAGATCCCGTGGAGATCGTTTATGCGCAGGTGTTGGGCTATGCGGCGGCCGACGGCAGGGGCAAGGCGACCTACGAACCGCACGCGGTCGTAGATCACAACGAGGCCTATGAACTGGCCAAGGAGTCCGGCCGGGTCGTGCGCGAACTGGCCGGCACCACGACCGACTGGAAGGCGGCGCGCGGCGAAGCCAAGCGAGCAGGCGACATGGCTGCGTTGGAGCGCGCGATGTCGGGCCAGATGACACACGATCTCGCGGTGACCGCCCACGAAAACCTGGCGCGCGTGCACGCGATGTTGTTCGGGGTACAGAGTGCAAACGACGTCGACCCCGCTCCTTCCGGCAGGAAGCGCGCATGAACCCGGCAAGCGCGCAGCATGCCGCGCTGCGCATCCTGCTGGAGGATGTTGATCCGCTGCTGCAGCGCGCCGAGGAAGCGGCGCAGACGCTGACGAAGGTGCGCGAGGAACTGAATGCCGATCTGACGACGTTGGGCTCGCTGGTCCAGCAGTCGCTCGATGCGCAACCGCTGTTGCTGGAGACAGGTCGCAAGCTCAGCGCCTCGGCCGCGCGAATCGAGGCCGCGATGCACGGTGGTGCGCTTCCGGCGAATGCTGATGTCGCACGCACCGGTGTTCCCCGCTGGGTGGCCTGCGCCTTCAGCGCAGCGCTGTCGGCGGCGTTGGTCACGGGCACGATCTGGTTGGGAACGCGTGATGTGCTGGAGCAGGCGCGGGTCGGGCGCGCGCTCATGTCGGCTTGGCCATCGCTCGACGCGGCCACGCGCATCAAGGTGCACGAACTGATAGGGAAAACTTGAAAAGCCCGACGCTTCGTTCCAAGTGTCGGGCTGATGCGGATACACACACTCCGGCCGACAAGGAAATGTCGCCGGCCGTGGTGTCTCCGAGGAATGCCTGATCAGTCGCTGGACTTCTCGTCTTCATCGCCGACGCCGTTCGCCGCACGTGCGCGCAGCGGTGCGGGCAGCCAGCGCAAGCCTTCGAGCTTGGTCGCGCAGTACGCGATGGCTTCGGCCTTCTTCATCCCTGCAACAGCCTTGGTGGAATCGATGCCCGTCGCTTCCTTCACGGCCTCCAGCGCCTTGGCCTTGCTCACGCTGCCGAGGTAGTTCGCAGCGGTCGGCGCCCACCAATCGGCGAAGTCGATGTCCAGGGCCTCGGCGATCACGTCGCTCTGGTCGCTGGTGCGCTCACGCCCCGCTACAGCGTCGACGCTGCGCGCTGTGCAGTAGGCCAGCAGTTCCAGCAGAGTGTCGCGGTCCTGATTGAGCAGCCAGCCGAACATGGCCTGGGGATTCCCCGGGAGCCGGTCGCCCCACTCTGTTTCGGCTCGACTCAGGATGGCGCCTGCGGGGGAGTTCTCGTAGTCGGTCGCGTTCTGTGCAAGGCTGTAGTCGCTGGTCATGCGAACGGTGACCTTCACGACATCGTTGCCCCGGCCGTACTGGCCGAAGACGGTCTCGGCGATGCGGTGGACGAGCGTCACCAATGCCACCTGCGGGTTCTGCGTCAGGGCGGCTTGCAGAACGGCGGTGCGATGCGCGGTCAAGTCGCGCATGAGCTTCTCGCTGAACTCGGGGCGCGCTCTCGTGCCGCCTGATGTCGCGTGGTCGCCCTGGTCGTCGTCGTCTCCGCTGCCAGCCTCTGACCTCATTCCGCCCTCGCCCCTCCCGGCCTTTCCTGCTTCCGGCCGCATCAGACCGCGATGGACGCTCAAGCTTCCTGCATGATCCACGCGAAGCAGTGCCCCTGCCGACGCCATCTGCTCCGGCGTCCACGCCTGCAGCGCGGCCCGGGCGCCGTCCAGCCGGTCGTCCAATGCATCCAGCGCAGCAGACAGGCGCTGCTCCTCGGCCTCGTAGTTGTCGCCATCGACACCCTCTACCTCCTCGTTCCTGTCGTAGGCCTCCATCAGATGGGTTCGTTCTGCTTCCATGGCGTCGATGACCTGCGCTTCCTCCATTGTCGGCTCGCGCTCGGCCTGCGGCACTCTGGCGAAGCTGCGCAGTGCCAGGTTGTCGCATTCGGTGAGGCAATCCACGAATCCCCAGCCCTCGGCGCGAACCTCCTCGGCCAGACCGCGCAACCTCTCCATCGCCAGGGTCTGCAGCAGCACGGCGTCGTCCAGGTAGAGACTCGCGTCATCCTCGGCATCTGCAAAGAGATCCCGGCGCACCGCACCGCCTCGGGCCTCGTACGTCGCGATGCCGACAAAACGAGCGAGCCGACTGTCGCCCGTGCACGACTGCGCGGTGAGCATGCGACGGATCGCCCATGCACTGCGGTCATAGGCCGGCAGGCCGTCCCAGGCCGATTCCTGCGCCGCATGGTCGTCGGTCAGCGCGAGCGCCTGCAGTTCGTCCGGCTCGATCTCGTCGGCGCGGTACATCGCGAGGAAGCGGGGCGCGAGACGGGCAAGCCGCAACCGCCGCTCCACCGTCAGCACGCTGACCCCGAAGCGGCCTGCGACCTGGGCCACCGTCAGGCCCTGCTCCACAAGATGGCGGAACGCCTCCATCTCGTCGGCGGGATGCATGGCTTCGCGACCGGAGTTCTCCGCCAGCGACACCTCGGCCGCGCGGGCGTTGTCGTACAGCTTGCATTCCACGGCCTGTGTTGCGTCCCACTTGCCTTCCGCGGCAAGCATCTGCATGGCGCGCAGGCGGCGGCCCCCGGCCACCACCGCGAAGCATCCATCGGGCCGGGCGACGACCGACAGGCGCTGCAGCAGTCCCTGCGAGGCGATCAACGCGGCCAGTTCGGCCAGCCCCTCCTCGTGGACCACCCGACGCACATTGGCATCGCTGAGCACGAGGCGGTCCAGCGGCACCAGGATGTCCCGGGCCGGCGCCGACCCCACATCGTCGGCGATGCTCTTGCTGAGAGACTTCGGGGGGATGGCCCGGGAGGAATCCGACCCGTTGCGCTTCGTCAGCGTCTTCGGCGCCTTCGCACCGTTGAGCTTTTCAGGAGCTTTGCTCTGGGTCACGACATGATTTTCGACAGCAGCAGTCATTTCCGTTTCCTTTGCAGTTGAAGTTGAAGAGATGCCGGGCTCCTAGATCTCGAGCCCTTCAATGAAGGGTTGGGGTTCGCATCGGCCTCCTGCCCGGACCTGGCCGCCGTTCTCCTGAGTCTTTCGCCCGGTGAACGACAGCGACGGCGGGGACGGGGGAGCAAGGGGGAAGCTTTGTAAGGCGAAGCCTTATGAATACCCCCTTGCAGGCGAAGCCGGTCCCCCGGCCCCGCGGGCGCAGAGTCACCGGAAGAGCGAAAGGCACAGGAGAACGGCAGAACCCTCGGAGGCCGACGCGAAACCCAACCGCCGCGCGGCGAGCGCCTCCACCTGCAAATCGACGTGTCGTTTTGCAGGTCTGATCAAGGAAGTCCGAGGGACGAAGTCCCGCGCGCCAGGGATGCGCAAGGCTGGCCGTACGGCCAGTCCCCGCAGGGGATGAGCGCGAAGGCGCGAACCTGGAGCAGCCCGACAGCGGCGAAGCCGGTGGGGCGCTCTACGGCGATCGCGCCGCCTTCTGTTTCATCGACAACGCGATTCCGAGGCCTGCGAACACCCGAACAGCATCACGGACGCGCAGAAAGGGCTGTTGAAGGAAGCAGCAAGCCAGGCCCGCTTTTGCAAGTCGCTGTGCAAGCACAGCGCCGCAACCATCCAAACGGCTCTTCTGCGAAAGGCCGGCGTGCAAGTGTCGAAGCGAGTCATGGCGCATGTTTCGGTCAACATCAAAAAGCGCTAGCGCCGACACATTCCTAGAATCGCAAGCACCTCCGCGAACCATCCACCGCAGACATGCTCAGAAAACACAATCGAGACAACTTCCCGGCCGCGGTGGTCCGCGAGTTGCGCGAGCGCGCAGGCAACGCCTGCTCACGATGCGGCGTCACGACCTTGGCGCCTCGAACGGGTGCACGCGGAGTACTCATCCAAGGAGTGGCGGCCCACATCCACGCCGCCGCACCCGGAGGACCACGACCAGCCCCCCATTTCAGCCCGGAGCAACGACGAGCCTATGACAACGGGATCTGGCTGTGCAATGGCTGCGCCAACCTGGTCGACAAGGAGAGCACGAGCTATCCCGCATCGGCCTTGATAGCCATGAGGGCGAAACGCGAGGACGAAGCCCGAGCGGCGCTGGGCCGTCGTCCCGGGGAGGACGAAGGACGGGCCCAGATGGTGGCTGCGCTGTCAGGTTTTCCAAGCGTCGGGGTGACGCCACCCATGATCGCGAACGCGCATCGAGCCATGGAGATCGCCTTGTCTCGTCTCGATCCCCGACTGAGAGTCACGAGCGGTCACGTGAATGGCATGACGCAATCGCCGTTGAAGCGAAGGAGTCCTTCTCGTTCACCTTGCTCGCGCCGCTTGCACTCAAGAGCCAGTGGCGCGAAGCGCTGGACCAGGTGCGGGCTCATGGCAGTGGCCGCATCGACCTGACCGGTGTCAAGGCCGACGGATCCAGATTGCTGGCGGAGATCGTCGAACTGGCAGCGACGATGGAAGTCACGACCACGCCGCGCCCGACGACGCTGCGTTTGGATCTCGAGAACACTGAGCGCGAGCTTTGGCCTTTCGTGCAGACCGAAGGCTTCGTGACCGCGGGTACCGAGACGGCAGTCTATGAGGGAAGCGCCTGGAACGGCATGTTCAGCATCCGGATGCCGATCGCGTTGTCTCCATCGGTATCGCGAGAGCAACTGACGTTCAACTTCGACACAGGAGGCTGGGCGGGCCGAGTCCTGGCGGAGCTTCCCTATGCAGCGAAGATCAATGAATTTGCCGAGAAGCTCAGGTCTGACTGGCGCCCGCGACTCACGATGGAAGTCGAGGGCGTTGAGGCGTTCACCCACCTCGGGAGCGCCGATGAGGCGACGATCTCGAGCCTGGATTTCTATCGCTATATCCATGCCTGCGCCAAGATCGATCGGTGGGCGCGATCCGGAGCCCGGTTTCAGCCTGACGTCCTTGTCACACGGCAAGAGTTCGACGCCGCGATCGAAGCTTGCAACCAGCACGACCCCGTATGGTGTTGAAGGGGAGGGACTTTGCTCGTCCCACCTACGTCAGGTGTCGGGACGACGCATCGCTCGCGTCGATGCTGTCGGCACCGCAGCTGGTGGTGCGCGCACAGGAGCGTGAGCCGCAGGCGATCTCGCTGTTCGGGCGGACCGCAGTACTGCCGCGTCGCGAATGGCTTTGTGGCAAGGCGCATCTGATCGCCAGGGACGAACTCAGCACCGATGCCGGGTTTCGAATGTGCGAATTGGTGCTGGACGACGATGCGCCGGTCACGATGACGACGCTCTCAACCTGAGGCAACGGGAAGACACGCCCGAGCCGGATTCGCCCGAACTCAGAGGTCCCGCCAGACCTCCTCACGCGTGATGACTTCGACCAGACGTCGCGCCGAGAACCCCAGCGGATAGAGCGAGTCTTCATCGGGCGCTGCCGCATGATTGCCAGTCGGTCCGGGCACACCAGCGGCGAAGAGGTGGTCGGGATCCCACAGCAGCGCTGCATCGTCGCGCAGCGCAATGAGGACCTCCTCGAGCGACACCTTCAGGACGCCGGAGAAGTGTTGGTGGTCGCACTCGATAGAGGTGTCGACGATCCAACCGATGACCTGCGGGGCGAGCGCCTCGTCGGCGCAGCCGAGCGCCTGTCGCAACGGCCCTTCCCCCTTCAACTCACGCACGACGGCGCTGACCTTCTTGCGCACCTGGTTCCCGGCACGGCGCAGCGTGCCGCTCGCGTGATGGAAGACCTCCTTCTGCGATTTACGCAAGAAGGTCGACTTCACCTCAATGACGAGCACGACGCCCTCGAGCGCCACGATGAGGTCCACCTCGCCCGCCGTGCCGTGCAGCGCGCGATCGGGCATCCAGTTCGCAACCACCGCGAAGCCACGCGCAGCGAAGGCCGCGCCGAGTGCCTGCTCGATGCGCTGCGTCTCTTCGCGGGCCTCACGGCGCTGGTGACCCAGCCGCCGGAGGTTGTTGATGGCAGCCGTGGTGTTGTTCTGCAAGCCCACGTGCCAGGGCAGTTGCACGAGCAGTTCCCCGAATTTCAGCACGGGCCGCTCGAGCAGCGCGGGCCGCAGGCCAGGGCTGCTGGGCTGCCCTTCCCTCCCCTCCTCTATCAGGCGCATCGACAACGCAGCCCAGTCGCTGCTCCAGAAGTCGAGGATGGCGGCCGCCATGCGGGCATCGCCTTTTGGCGATGCCTGCGTCACCGTCCACCCGGTGATGTTCACGATCTTGGCCGCGCGATCGGACCAGGTCAGCGGAAATCGGTTCTGCAGTCCGGCGCGCCCCACCTTCGGCAAGGAGGCGCAGCGCCACCCGCCAGTCCTTGACGCGCCGAAGGTGCGACATGAAGGCCTCGAGGAAGTCGCGCTGGAAGAAGGCCGACATCAGCTCGAGCGAGAGCGCGGCCTGGAACACGTCGACGGCGTCGCCCGTGTCCGTGGTCACGGCCTCGGCGATGCCGTAAACCTGCGTGAGCTGCAGCCTCGTCCGAAGCGCGCGAAGGTACGCGAGCTGGTTGGCCTCCTGATTCTCGGGCCGGCCGAGCGTCACCGTGGCCATCCCGGACGCCACGAAGTCATCCGCGGCCCGGTAGAACCAGTAGCCATGTAATCGCACGAGCTTGCGCCCGTCGCGGCGCCAAGCTTCGCGCAGGGCGGCATCGACCTCGACGATCTCGAGCGTCGTGCCGTGCCGCTCGAACCGGATCCCGTCGTCATAGCTGAAGGCGTCGGCGGACTGGGAGACGAAGGCATGGAGCTCGACCTGCGCATCGACCAGGTCGGCGAAGCGCCGCCGAAGCGCCGCACCCGCGTCCTCACGGCCCGGCAGGCATTGCAGCACTGGCGCGAGGTGCCGGGCGAGCAGGCGGCCCATGACCGCCTCGTCGAGCACGAAGTCTTCCGGCGTCGCGTGTGCGAGCTTCCAGAGGAACACCTCGTGGAGGGCCGACCATGCGGCCTCGTCCGCCGTCAGGACGCCATCGGGGCGGTGGGATGCAACCAGGGC
>LNAP01000990.1_pt1 | contig 31031 bp, 27 predicted proteins | sample 602601 | NCBI WGS metagenome assembly LNAP01 (sample SAMN02440304, study PRJNA202911) | soil metagenome | biome: Subtropical and temperate rainforests or woodlands; isolation source: soil samples (1 kg each in a 20% v/v slurry with milli Q water) were... ...
GGCCATCAGCACGACAATCCGGTCCTTGAGGGTCTGGCAACTGATCAGGAAGTGATCCTCGGTCGGTCGTTGCAGGGTATAGCCGAGCGAGCCGATGGCGCGGGGCACGATCGACACTTTATGCACCGGATCCATCGCCGGCAGCGTGCTGGCGGCCAGAGCATGCCCCATTTCGTGATAGGCCACTACTCGGCGCTCGTCAGGATCGAGCAGGCTGCTCTTGCGTTCGAGCCCCGCGATGAGCCGCTCTACGGCCGCGGTGAAATCGTTCAGGCTGACCGCTTCGGCGCCGCGTCGAGTGGCGACGATGGCCGCTTCGTTAACCAGATTGGCCAGGTCGGCGCCGGTGAAACCGGTGGTGATCTCGGCGATACGTGCGCCATCAAGCCCTGGCTCCACAATGACTTTCTTGAGATGGACCTTGAGGATGGCCTCCCGACCTTTGCGGTCGGGGCGGTCGATCAGAATCTGCCGGTCGAAGCGCCCGGCCCGCAACAACGCCGGGTCGAGGACCTCAGGCCGGTTGGTCGCGGCCAGCAACACCACGCCCTCACGGGGATCGAAGCCATCCAGCTCGGCCAGTAACTGGTTGAGGGTCTGTTCTTTTTCGTCATTGCCGCCCAGCGTACCGACGCCGCGCATCTTGCCCAATGCGTCGAGTTCATCGATGAAGATGATGCAGGGCGCCGCCTGCCTGGCCTGCTCGAACAGGTCGCGTACCCGGGCTGCGCCGACCCCGACGAACATCTCGACGAACTCGGAGCCGGAGATCGAGAAAAACGGCACACCGGCTTCCCCTGCGATGGCTTTGGCCACCAGGGTCTTGCCGGTGCCTGGCGGGCCCACCAGCAAGGTGCCTTTGGGAATGTGTGCGCCCAGGCGTGCGTACTTGGCCTTGTCCTTGAGGAACGAGACGATCTCCACCAACTCGGCCTTGGCTTCGTCGATGCCCGCGACATCGGCGAAGGTGACCCCGGTGTCGCGTTCGACAAACACCTTGGCCCGGGACTTACCGACATTCATCAGCCCGCCAAGGCCTTGTTTGTCGGCCATCCCGCGAAACAGGAAATTCCAGAACACCATGATCAGGACAAACGGTAACAACCAGCCCAACAGGCTGTTCAAAAAGGTGTTTTCGGTGGTTCCGGTAAAACCGACGCCCGATTGAGAGAGTTCGGTCGCCAGCGCCGGGTCGACCCGCACGGTGGAGAACCGCTCGCGTCCGTCGATGGGCTCTTGCAACTTGCCGCTGATCTGGTCCTTATCGACCCGCAAATCACTGACTTTTTGCTCGTTCAACAGTTGCAGGAATTGGCTGTACGGGAGGGGCTGCACCGCCTGGCGCTCGCCGAAGAAAATCTGTGCGAGGCTCAGCACGATGAAAGCGATCGCGAAGTAGGACAGGTTCCACTGGTCGTTCTTTTTCATGGCCTTGGCTCAGAGTGGGAACGCAGGGTCGTTTATAACGGGCCGCCACCGCGCGGTCAGGGTTGTTCCACGCCCAGGGGATGAAAAGTCATTGAAAAGCGACACCCTGTTTCTGCAGGCCAGCGACCGACCCCTTTACTAAAGATAGCCTGCTTCAGCTTCTCCCTCGCGGGTGAAGCGCTACGCCATGCGGACCTTGGCAATAGCGGGGTGACCGACTGTCGGTTGTTGGCCCGAATTGACAATTATCAACCTGTGCAGCAAGGAACCGGGTCCAAATTAAGTCTTGAAGTTCACGGTGTTTTCAATGCGCGCCACTGCAAGGGGGCGATTTGAAAGCACGGCTTCGCGTGGGATTTTTATCCAAGTCATTTGTGAGGAAAAGACCATGGACAAGTATCAGCAGAGTCAAAAAAACAACCTGTTCAAAACCCCGGCGCATGATCCGTATTGTTTGCCGCGAGTCGAAGGTTCTGCCATCTGTTCGGAGTGTGGAGCCGCTTATCAAGCGGGTAACTGGACCTGGAAGATTCCTGAAAACACGGTGATTCATGACGCGCAATCGATGATCTGCCCTGCCTGTCGGCGTACCAATGACAACAGGCCTGCCGGTACGCTGACGCTATCGGGCAGCTTCTTGCTTGAGCATCTGAATGAAATCGTCAACCTGATCAAAAATACCGAGGAACAGGAAAAAGCGGAACATGCCCTGGAGCGCCTCATCAGCCTGACCGACTCAGAGGATGCGCTGATTGTGACCACCACCGGTATCCATCTCGCGAACCGTCTGGGTCATGCACTTGAAGCGGCTTTCAAAGGACACTCCGATTATCAGTACAACGATAATGAGTACGGGCTGAGCGTCAGCTGGACGCGTGACGACTAGAAGCAGGCGAGCTTGTACTCGACGCGCACAAACTGCTATCGCTTACCAGGCAGGTTTCTGCGGGTAGCCTGCCTGGCGCAGGTATTTGATATTTATCAACGCCAGGGAGATCCCAACGGAGGAGTCTGAGGTTAACGCTGGTGCTTGACCCAGCGAGGACGCAACGGCTGCCTCCCGCAACAGGTAGTGCAGGCGTTGAAAAGCCACCTGTCTGGAGTCAGATCATGAGCCAGTACCAACGGTTATTGCTGATCATCAACCCGGCCCTGCGCCACTCGCCTGCAATACATCATGCAGCGGCCCTGGCCAAGGCCAGCGGGGCAACGTTGCACATAGTTGCCTTGATAAAGTCGTTGGACATTCTGTCTCTGCTGGAAGAGGGCGTGCGGGAAACGGCTCGGGAGAGTTACCTGCAGGACCATCGCGATTGGCTGCAGAGTCAGGCAAAAAATATCCGTGGTCGGGGGATCGAAGTGACGACGGAGGTGGCCTGGGCCGATGACCTGCAGCAGGACATTCTTGATCACGTCACGGAAATGCAGCCCGACCTGTTGATCAAGGAAGTTCAGCATGAATCTGCGCTCAAGCGCGCGCTCTTCACCCCTCAGGATTGGCACCTGCTGCGCCACTGTCCGATTCCGGTCTATCTGGTGGGCGCCAGTGGCCATGCCTTGCCGCGCAAGGTGGTGGCGGCGGTTGATGCTTCTGATACCGACCCTTCAGACAGCGAGCTGAACGAGCGGATTATCCAGCAGGCTACCGGGCTCGCGCTGCAGTGTGATGCCGAGTTGCATCTGCTGTACGCCTGCGACACTTCGACAGACTATCTGGGTGATATGGGCGGTGGCGGTCTGACGCTGTCGGAACTGACCAGGCAAATGCGTAAAACCCTGGAGAAATCGTTCCTCAAGTTGGCCGGTCGATACGGTGTGCCGTCTGACCGTCGGCATTTCATCCTGGGACATCCCGTCTCGGCGCTGAGTGAGTTCGCCTTTGAGCAACACGTGGATGTGATCGTGATGGGCAGGGTCCAGTCTCACGGCTTGAACAAGCTTGTGGGCAGCACGACCGAACATATCCTGTATCAGGTGCCTTGCAGCGTTCTGGCAGTCTAGGGGCGGACCGGCATCATGAACTTGAAGTCGGCCACTGGCTGTGAGGAATAGCCCTGTATCGACGAGGTAAATCACATGCATTTGCCGATTATCAAAAAAACACTCGCCGATTTGCCGACTACGCCCAATTGGCTGGAAAGCGAGCAAGCCCGCCAAGCCTTTTCGTGGCAGGTGGAAGCAGGCGAATTGGCCCGATTGCCGGGAGGCGGTTTGAACCTCGCCTACGAGGCCGTGGATCGACATGCAATGGGCGGGAATCGCCAACATACGGCATTGCGCATTCTCGATCGCAATGGCGGGCACCGCGACATCAGCTACGCACAGTTGAGTACGCAGACCAACCGATTTGCCAATGTGCTCAAAAAATTGGGCGTGGCCCCCGGCGAACGAGTGTTTGTGCTCTGCGGCCAAGGGCTGGAACTGTATCTGGGCGTGTTGGGGGGCTTGAAGCTCGGTTGCGTGGTTTCACCGTTATTCTGCGCGTTCGGCCCTGAGCCCATAGAAACCCGCATGCGGCTTGGCGAAGGCAGCGTGCTGCTCACCAGCGAAACGCTTTATCGGCGCAAGATTGCGGCTATTCGTCAACGTTTGCCGGCACTCAAGCATGTGTTGCTGTATGACGCAGAGGGTGAGAGTACGACGGCTGTGGAGGGCGCCCACAGCTTGCATCAACTGCTGGCCGAAGCCGATGACGCTTTCGACATCGCGCGGACAACGGTCGACAGCCCCGCACTTTTGCACTTCACCAGCGGCACCACAGGCACTCCCAAAGGTGTGTTGCATGTCCACGGCGCCGCGCTGACTCACCGTGTCACCGCTAAATACGCGCTGGATTTGCACCCCGAAGATATTTATTGGTGCAGTGCCGATCCGGGCTGGGTCACGGGGACTTCATATGGGATCTTCGCGCCGCTATTGCTGGGTGTTACCAGTGTGGTCGAGGGCAACGAATTCGATGCCGAACGCTGGTACCGGATTCTCGAACAACAACGGGTAACGGTCTGGTACACGGCCCCGACGGCAATCCGCCTCTTGATGAAAGCAGGCGACGCATTGGCGCGCAGCCATCGCTTTGCGTGTCTGCGCTTTATTGCCAGCGTCGGAGAGCCGCTCAATCCCGAAGCGGTCTGGTGGGGCAAAGAGGTGCTGGGGCTGCCGATCCACGACAATTGGTGGCAGACCGAAACGGGCGGAATCATGATCGCCAATACCGTTTCGATGGCCATTAAACCCGGCTCGATGGGCAAACCCCTGCCAGGCGTCGAGGCCGCCATCGTCGAGCGTGGCGCGGACGGAGCACTGGTATTTCTCGATGATAATGAGGTCGGCGATCTGGCCCTGAAGCGGCCATGGCCAGCCATGTTTCGGACTTATCTGGGGCAGGAGGAGCGTTATCGACAGAGCTTTGTCGGTGAGTGGTACCTCAGTGGTGATCTGGTGCGTCGCGATGCCGAGGGTTACTACTGGTTCGTTAGCCGTGGTGACGATGTCATCAAGTCGGCCGGGCACCTGATCGGCCCGTTCGAAGTTGAAAGCTCGCTCATGGAACATCCGGCGGTGGCCGAAGCTGCGGTGATTGGCAAGCCCGATCCACTGCTGGGTGAAACCGTGAAGGCCTTTATTTCGCTCAAGAGCGGTTTCACCGCCAGCCAGGCCCTGCACGATGAGTTGCTTGGTCATGGACGCAAGCGCCTCGGTGCCGTGGTCGCGCCAAAGGAGCTGGAGTTTGTGCAGGCACTTCCGCACACGCGTAGCGGAAAACTCATGCGACGTCTGCTCAAGGCCCGGGAGCTGGGTCTGCCTGAAGGTGATACTTCCAGCCTGGAGAATCCGTCGTGAGTCTCCAATCGTTGCCCCAGGACATTGCGCTCGACTTGCTACGGGACATGGTGCGCATCCGTCGCCTTGAGGAGCGAGCCGGCGAGTTGTACGGGGAGGGCAAGATCCGTGGCTTCCTGCACTTGTACATTGGTGAAGAAGCGGTCGCTGTCGGCGTTTTGCATGCACTGGCAGCTGATGATGCGGTGGTCGCGACTTATCGCGAACATGGCCATGCGCTGATCAAGGGTGTGCCCATGAAGACGATCATGGCCGAGATGTACGGACGCCAGGAAGGATGTTCGCGAGGACGCGGCGGTTCAATGCACCTGTTCGATGCCAGCACACGTTTCTTCGGCGGCAATGCCATCGTGGCCGGTGGCTTGCCACTCACGGTCGGCCTGGCGCTGGCCGAACGTATGCAGGGGGGATCGCGTCTCTCTACGTGCTTTTTTGGTGAAGGCGCGATGGCGGAGGGCGCCTTTCATGAGTCCATCAACCTGGCCGCGTTATGGCAGGTGCCGATGCTGTTTTGCTGCGAAAACAATTTGTATGCCATGGGCACGGCTCTGGAGCGTTCGCAGTCGCAAACCGACTTGTGTACCAAAGCCTCGGCGTACAAGGTCGATGCCCGATCCGTCGATGGCATGGACGTGATCGCGGTATACGAAGCCGCTTGTGATGCGGTTAAACATATCCGGGAGGGGCATGGGCCTTTTTTTCTGGAGTTTCGCACCTATCGATTTCGTGCCCACTCGATGTTCGACCCGCAGCTGTATCGTGACAAGGCTGAGGTGGAGCAATGGAAGGCGCGCGGACCGATTCATACCTACAGTGCGCAGCTCAAGGCAGAAGGCCTTTTGGACGAACCCGGTTTTTTGGCAATCCTGGCCGAGGTGGACGCTGAAGTGGAGGCCGCTGTCGCTTATGCGGAAAGCGGGCACCTGGAACCGCTTGAGGATTTGTCTCACGATGTTTACACCCCGAGGTCGGCATCATGAGCGCTCGCATGACGTATCGCGAAGCGTTGCGCGAGGCCCTGCGCGACGCGCTGCAGCGGGACCCACGGGTATTTCTGATGGGCGAGGACGTCGGTCGTTACGGTGGCAGCTATGCCGTGTCCCTGGGTTTGCTTGAAGCGTTCGGCCCCGAGCGTATTCGAGACGCGCCGCTGTCCGAATTGGGCTTCGTGGGGGCCGGTATCGGGGCTGCCCTGGGCGGTATGCGGCCGATTGTGGAAATCATGACGGTAAATTTCAGTCTGCTCGCCCTCGATCCTCTGATGAATACGGCAGCAGCCCTGAGGCACATGTCCGGCGGACAGTTCTCCGTTCCCCTGGTGGTTCGGATGGCGACGGGCGCGGGACGTCAGCTCGCTGCGCAACACTCCCACAGTCTCGAAGGCTGGTACGCGCATATTCCCGGGCTGAAAATTCTGGCTCCGGCGACCCTTGAAGATGCACGCGGCATGCTCTGGCCTGCGCTGCTGGATCCAGACCCGGTGCTGATTTTCGAACATACACAGCTCTACAACATGGAGGGCGATACAGGCGACTGGGAGACGCTGGACATCAGTAGCGCCAAGGTCCGACGTGTCGGTAACGACCTGACCCTGATCACGTATGGCGGCACACTCGGCAAGGCCCTGACGGCGGCTGAGCAACTGGCCGGAGAGGGTATTGATTGCGAAGTGATCGACTTGCGGGTTCTGCGCCCTCTGGATGACCAGACAATCATGGCCTCGGTGTGTAAAACCCGTCGTGCTCTTGTCGTCGATGAAGGCTGGCGTAGCGGCAGTCTGGCCGCCGAGATCATCACGCGGATCGTCGAACAGAGCTTTTTCGAGCTGGATGCTCCGCCATCCCGGGTGTGCAGCGCCGAAGTACCGATCCCTTATCCCCGGCATCTCGAAGAGGCTGCGTTGCCACAGGTGTCGACGATCGTCGCGGCCGCGCATGAGCTGTGCCAGGGAACGTCAGCGTGATGACATCAACGTGTCGAACCCAAGGCCGGGAGGGTCAACCATGATCGAATTCAAATTGCCGTCTCTGGGGGCCGATATGGATGAAGGCACGTTGCTGGAATGGAAAATCCATCCGGGCGATGCGGTCAAGCCTGGTCAGGTGATTGCCGTGGTCGATACGGCCAAGGCCGCCATCGACGTAGAGTGCTGGCACGACGGCACGGTCATGCAGTTGCTGATCGACATCGGAGCCAAGGTGCCCGTGGGTACACCCATCGCGCTGTTGCTGGAACCCGGTGAACGTGCGCAGACTGCGCGACGGATACCGACCCCACCGGTGCTGACCGCAGAAGAAAACCGCTCCGGTGCACGCCCGCGAATTTCTCCGGCTGCACGCAAGCGCGCTGCCGAGTTGGGGTTCAGTCTCAGCCAATTGCAAGGCCATGCCCCCCACGGTGTGGTTACTCTGGAAGATGTCGAAGCTGCCGCCCGTGCGGCCCCGGAGCCTGACCATAACCAGGCCATGCGTCACACGATCGCAGCGGCCATGAGCCGTTCGAAACGCGAGATTCCCCACTATTACCTGAGCGAAACCATCGCCTTGGGTAAGGCCATGGCCTGGCTGCAGGCACACAATGCAAAAAGCACATTACAGGAGCGCCTGTTGCCCAGTGCATTGCTGCTCAAAGCGGTGGGTTTGGCCCTGCGCGACTATCCGCAGCTCAATGGCTCCTGGCAGAACAATGCCTTTGAACCCGCGCTCGATACTGACCTTGGGGTGGCAATCACCCTGCGCCAGGGCGGTCTGGTCGCCCCGGTTCTGCGTCACGTGGCGGACACAGCCTTGACCGATTTGATGAGTGAGCTGGCCAGCCTGGTGGAGCGCGCCCGCAGCGGTTCTCTGCGCAGCTCCGAGCTCGGTGGCGCGGGCATAACGGTCACTCAACTCGGCGAGCAGGGCGTGGACAGCGTACTGGGTGTGATCTATCCGCCGCAGGTCGCTCTGGTCGGCTTCGGTCGTATCTGCGAGCGTCCCTGGGTGAACGAAGGCCAGTTGTGCGTCATGCCCACCGTCGTCAGCAGCTTGTCTGCCGATCATCGGGTCAGCGATGGTCACTATGGCGCTCGCTTTCTGGGGGAAGTCCGTCGCTTGTTACAAACGCCAGAGAACCTTTGAGGTGAGCCTATGGACCCGCTATTGGTACGCAATCAGGTGTTGAGCGCCTTGAAGAGCATCGCTCCTGAAGTCGAGCCTGAGCAGTTACACAGTGACCGGTCGCTACGCGAGGAGGTTGATCTGGACTCGATGGACTGGCTTCGCCTCATCGAAGCCCTGCATCGGAGCCTGGGCATTGTCATTCCTGAAACCGATTACCAACAGGTGGATACCCTGGACAAACTTGTCGCCTATCTGATGCAAAAAGGTGAACCCAGCGCGCTGGTAATTTGAAACCCCTTGCTCAGTTGCGCCGTCAGCGGGCAGCGCCATGACGCAGCACTTCAATGCAAAACTCCATTTCGTAGGGTGGCACGTTGCATTCGACGATGTCATGGGCGGCCACTTGCAGGTGCACGCCGACAATATCGGCATGGATCGGCTGCTGGCAGACATGCCGGTCGACCAGTACTGCCGTGTAGACCCGACGAGCACCCAGTTGCGCCAGGTACGCGCAGGTGCGCAGGAGCGAATGGCCTTCAAACAGCACATCATCGACAACCAGCAGGGTGGTATTGGCAAGGTCCAGCGTGCTGAGAAGCGGGTTCTCGGTCAGTGCCGTGTGTGCATGCAGCACCTTGAGGTCATCGGCATAGCGCTTGACCTTCAAGGGGTAGAGAGGCAGTTCTGGCTGGCCGGTCTGACGTGACAGGTGTTGTTGTAAACGCTGTGCCAGAGGTTCACCTCGGCGTTGGATGCCAATCAGTGCCGCTTGAGCGGGCGGTAACAGGGTTGCGGCCTGGCGCGCCATCGCCTGCAGCACCGAATCGAGTTCATCGCTGTCGTACAAGCGCAACCGCTGACCCGCAGGCAGAGTAGGCATGGCAGTCTCCCGTCGAAAGCTCGATGGGTGAATCATAGCGTAAGGGCTGTGTAGAGCATGCGCCTTGGGAGGACCACTGGACAGCCTTGCGCGGGGACTTGATATAAATCAACAACAAGGAGATTTCAGGAGCGGAATCTAAACTAAGGATGATGCTTGATTCAGTGAGGACGCGACGGCTGCCCACGGTCTGGAGAAGTCAGGGCGGAGTGATACGAACCGACAGGCGTGATCGCCGGGGAGGTTTCAAGTGATTCGGAGTCCCTCATCGCAAACCCTCTTGCGCGACCGGGTTGATGCCGGTCGGAGACTGGTAGAACCGTTGCTCAAATACGCTCATCGACCCGAAGTCATCGTTCTCGCCTTGCCCCGTGGCGGCGTGCCGGTTGCCTATGAAATTGCCACGGCCCTGGAGGTGCGCCTCGACCTGATGCTGGTCCGCAAGCTGGGGGTGCCATTCCATGAGGAGTTCGCCATGGGCGCGATTGCCAGTGGCGGCATACAAATCGTCAATGAAGAGGCGCTGCGGGCGAACCGTATCGATCAACGCACACTCGATAACGTGGTTGCACGGGAAACGCAGGAGCTGGTGCGTCGCGAGCGTGCCTACCGCGGGACGCGGGCGCCGGTGCCGCTCAAGGATCAGGTGGTGATTCTGGTCGACGACGGCCTGGCGACCGGCGCCTCGATGATGGCGGCGATACACGCCGTGCGCCTGCAATCACCGTCGCGCATCGTCGTTGCGGTGCCGGTGGCACCGCTTGATACGCTCGAAGCCCTGTATAGCGAAGTCGATGAGGTGATCTGCCCGCTGATTCCTGAGTGGATGATGTCGATCGGTTATTGGTACATGAATTTTTCCCAGACCTCGGACGATGAAGTCATCGATCTTTTGCAACGGGCCTGGCACAGAGAATCCGGCGGGAGTGTTCCCGGTCAGGAGGATTGAAATGATTGAGGCTCGCTATCGAAAGCTGGACTTGGGGGACGTGGCGCTGTCTGCCGACCTGCGTCTGCCCAAGAACGCTGTCGGCCTGGTGGTCTTCGTCCATGGCAGCGGCAGCAGTCGTTCAAGCCCGCGTAATCAACAAGTTGCCGAGTCGCTGGCCCGGCGAGGGCTGGGCACATTACTGTTCGACCTGCTCACGGAACCGGAGCAACGCCTGGACAATCAGACCCGGGAGCTGCGTTTCGATATCGCACTGCTTTGCGGGCGGTTAGTGAAGGTGATCGACTGGATTGGCCAGGATGCCGAACTGCAACAGCTTCGGATCGGATTGTTCGGCGCCAGCACCGGTGCCGCTGCGGCGCTAATGGCAGCGGCCGAGCGTGCGGACGTGGTGCATGCCGTGGTGAGCCGAGGAGGGCGGACCGACCTTGCGGGTGCGGCGCTGGCCCGCGTGAAGGCTGCGACCCTGCAGATTGTCGGTGAGCAAGATCCGGTGGTGATCAATCTGAATGTGCAAAGCAGTCATGCCTTGCGGTGTGAGAAATGTCTGGAAGTCGTGCCGGGCGCTACGCATCTTTTTGAAGAAACAGGCGCGCTTGAAACCGTCGCCAGGCTGGCTGGCGACTGGTTCGAGCGGTATCTGCATGGTGGTGGTCCAGTGTCGACCTCCACCGTTTGATGCTTGTCAGACGCCAAATGGAAAGGTTTCGTCTTCCGGTTCCAGCGTCTGGCTTTTTGGCAAGGGCAAGGCCGTCACCGGTTGCGTCTGTTCAATCCAGACCATGGCGTCGAATTGTTCGGCCAGCACCGCTTCGAAGTAGTGACTGCTGCGTTCGGTTTCGGGGCGATAAATCACACCGATGGCCCGCTCCAGCAGAGGTTTGGACAGGGCTTGACGCAGATCTTTTCGCTGCGGATCTCGCCAGTCGGTCAATGAAGCTGGCACGCCGGCCTTGAGGAACTGACGCTCCCAACTGTCTGGACGAGACGGGCGGACGTCCTTGATGAGCATCTCGCCATCCCAGTCATCGGCCGCGGCCACTTGGCCACGGTCGGTGCTCATGCCGATCAGAACGACATCGCGCCCATAGGCACTGCGGCACAGCTGCCCGATATTGAACTGCCCCTTCCAGCCCATGTGCGTGGCGGCTGCATTGCCGATATGCGAGTTGTGCGCCCACACCACGGCTTTGGCTTGAGGACCTCGGTGTTCAAGCAGCGCCCGTAATGTGTCGAACATATGCCGGTCACGCAGGTTCCAGGAGGCGGTCGAACCTCGATAAATCGCTCGGTAGTATTGTTCCGCCGCCAGGACGACCCGGGCGTTTTGCGTTGCATTGAAGAACGCCTCATCGTCCTGGATAAGCCCGGCCAACTGTTCGGCGAGCATGGCATTGAGTTGTTCGACCACCGCATGCTCGCAAGGCATTACACCGTCGCGTTCGACAAAGTGGCCGTACAGCGCAGGATCATCCTGCCAAGGCGTCAAACAGCCATAGCGCCGCCGAGCTTCGTGTGCCAGCTGCGGGTCGACACGGTCCAGGTAATTCAGCACTTCATGGATCGAGTTGCGCAAACTGTAAACGTCGAGGCCGCGAAACTCGACGCGGCGTTCAGGCGCGTGTTGATGGTTGTACTGATGCAGCCAGTGGGCGAACGCTTGCACATCGGTATTGCGCCACATCCAGGTGGGGAACCGGCTGAAGATGTGCCGTGTCCACGCCGAATGCGCCAGCCCTCGGGCATAACGGTCAACATGGCCTGCGTCTGGCCAGTCCGCTTCAACGGCAACAATGTTGAACCCATGCTGCTCAATCAGTCGTCGGGTGATCGCCGCCCGGGTCCGATAGAAATCGCTGGTGCCATGGCTGGCTTCACCGATCATCACCACGCGCGCATCCGCGTAGCGGTCGAACATTTCACCAAAAGCAGGTGAATCCAGTTCCGGCAGGGGCTCAGCATATTGACGCAAGAGCGGGGCGATGGAGGCCTCGTCAATGTGCGCATATGAGCCGTAAAGTGTGTTCAGCATGTCTTGGGAAGGTGTGTTCATGAACGTCACCCCATAAAGGCGGGTTGGCCGACGTGCAATGCTGCGCGGTGTCACGTCGACTGTCAGGGGCCGCACTGACTTGCATTTTTTGATCCGGTTTCACAACGACAAAAAGCCCCTCGGCGGTTTCCCGTCAAGGGGCAGGACTGCCAGTGGGTCAGCCGGCTTTGATCGGCACGACTTTATCCGCCTGCATGGCCTCGGGCTTTTTCGGCAGCGAGACCTTCAGCACGCCTTTGTTGAAACTCGCTTCGATCTTCTCGGCGTCGACGCCTTTGGGCAGGTTGAACATCCGCTCGAAGGAACCATAGCTACGCTCGCTGAGGTAATAGCCTTTCCTTTTCTCTTCTTTTTCCTCTTTCTTTTCACCTTTGATGATCAGGCTGCCGTTGGACAGTTTGATCTCGATGTTCTTCTGATCCATGCCGGGCAGTTCGGCAGTGACTTCGAAGCTTTTGTCATTCTCGGTGATGTCCACCGCAGGCATTCCGCGGCCTGGCAGCTCTCGGCGCCACAGAGGGTCTACATCGAATAATCCACGGCCGAATGTCGACAACCCTGAGCCGCGATGGAAGTCTTCGAACAAGTGATCCACCTGTTGGCGAAGCTTTTCCAGGGGGCGCCACAGATCGGTTGTCGATGGGCGCAGAGCAGTTTTTTCTTCGGTTTTCACGGGTACTTTTTTCGCAGAGTCGGTCATTTCATTTCTCCACTGAGTGAATAGCAGATACGGCGGTGTGAACGCTGACTCTTAATTTCTACGTGAATGGCCAAAGCCTGTTTGATCTAGGTCAGAAAGAGGGCAGACAGCAATGGGGGCTGGCAGCAGCCGTTGCGCTAACGATAAATACAGCTTCAATTGATGACGCATTGCGAACATGCCGGGCATTCGAGTCCTAAGCTCTATCCATTCATGTCGCGTGCATGCAGCGTTGCATCGGGAAGCGCTTTTTGGAGGAACTCACATCAATGCTCGGCAAGTGGCTGGATCCGGCTCTATTGCTGCTCACCACCCTGACCCTGCTGGTCGGGGGCATTGCGCAGGTCGTCGGGAAGTCTGACTGGGCATCGATTTTCTGGGCCGCAGGCAGTCTGGTGATGGCCCTGGTATTGCTCGTCGAGATTGCCAGGCGCCTGGCCCGACGCGAGGCCGGTGTAGATCTGATTGCACTGCTGTCGATTGCAGCGGCGTTGTTTTTTGAACAGACGCTGGTGGCGGCGGTGATTGCCTTGATGCTGGCGTCAGGTCGCATCCTGGAGTTTTTTACCAAACAACGCGCCGAACGCGAGCTGCGTGCGCTGGTAGACCGGGCGCCACGCTTTGCCTGGCTGCAAGAAAGTGGCGATTTACGGCAGATACCGGTTGAGCAGATCCAACCGCAGCAGACACTGCTTGTACGCTTGGGGGAGGTGGTACCAGTCGATGGCTGCCTCCTTAGTTCTACCGCCGTTCTGGACGAATCGGCGCTCAGCGGTGAGTCACTGCCGGTCACTCGCCAGGCAGGGGAGCAATTGCCCAGTGGCGTGACCAATGTCGGTGCACCCATTCTCCTGGCTGCCACGCGAACGGCAGCGCAGAGCACCTATGCCGGGGTGGTGCGCCTGGCCGAAGCCGCACGACGCTCGCGCGCGCCTTTCGTGCGTCTGGCCGACCGTTATGCATTGCTCTTCATTCCTCTGACATTGCTGATTGCCGGGATCGCCTGGCACATGAGTGGAGATTCTTTGCGAGCGCTGGCGGTTTTGGTGGTGGCCACACCTTGCCCTTTGATTCTGGCGGTGCCGATCGCGATCATGTCAGGTATCTCCAGGGCGGCGCGGCGCGGGATCCTGATCAAGGACGGCGTGACCCTGGAAGCGCTGGCCGGGGTCAAGCAGGTGTTTCTCGACAAGACTGGCACGCTGACCAGCGGCCATGCCCGTCTGCAGTCGATTGAAACCAACGGAGCGTTCGATCCGCAGCGCCTGCTTGGCCTGGCCGCTTCGCTGGCGCAGGCCTCGACGCACCCGATTTCCCAGGCCATTGTCACAGCGGCCTATCAGCGTGGATTGCCGCTCAGTCTGCCGCAGGACGTTGAGGAGATTCCGGGCGCGGGTCTTTGCGGGCTGATCGATGGCCTGAGAGTGCGCTTCGGCACCTTGTCGTTCGTTCATAAAGACATGCCTGTGCCTGGCTGGGCCACAACCATGCTGCGCCACATGGATTACCTGGCGTGCAGTGGCAGTTTCATTGAAGTGGATGGGGCACTCGCCGGTTTGCTGGTTTTCTCGGACAACCTGCGTCGGGAAACCCCGCTAACCCTGCGTCGACTGCGCAACAGAGGCATCGAGAGAATCGTCATGCTCACGGGTGATCGCCTGGAAACCGCCGAGATGATTGCGCTGTCTGCCGGTATTGACGAGCTGCGTGCCGGGTTGACCCCTGAGGATAAAGTGCGTGCGGTCCAGGAAGGCTGCCTGCGCGCCAGCACACTGATGGTGGGCGATGGCATTAACGATGCCCCCGCACTGGCGGCCGCCCATGTCGGCGTGGCGATGGGGGCCAGTGGTGCCACGGCCTCTGCGCAAGCCGCGGGGGTTGTGCTGCTGGTGGATCGCCTGGATCGTCTGGTAGAGGCGCTGGACATTGCCCGCCGCACCCGTCACATCGCTCGCCAAGGCGTGTTGGTCGGCATGGGCATGTCCGTGCTGGCCATGGTTGTGGCGGCCTTCGGTTACCTGCCGCCGCTTATCGGCGCCATTGTGCAGGAAGGCATCGACGTGGTGATCATTATCAATGCTCTGCGTGCATTGATGCCGTCGCGAGGTCTGCACCAACAGCTTGCCGGGGAGCATATCGATCGCCTGCAGGATGAACACGATCAGCTTTCCACGGTGCTGAGCGATCTGCATAAGATGGCAAATGACTTTGCCCTGCGTCCACTTGAGCAAGCACAGGCCGACTTGGGTGAACTGGTGGATAAGCTGCAAGCCTCACTGGCCCTCCATGAACGCGAAGATGAAAAAAACCTGTACCCGCTGCTGACACGAAGCATGCAGGGTGAGGACCCCTTGTCGGCATTGAGCCATGCCCATCGAGAGATCTTTCGCCTTATCCATGTGCTGGCGCGCATGAGCGCTGACTTCAGTGCCGACCCTGCAACGGCTTGCGCCGATGAGATTCAGCACCAGTTGATTCGTCTGGATACCCTTGTGCAACTGCACTTCGACCAGGAGGAGGAACTGTTCCGTTATCTCGACAGACGCTAATGAAAAGCCGGTCTCAGTCGATCCGTGCAAGGGAAGGGCGGCGGGTTACTTGCGCTTCCAGTACTTCTGCATTTCGAGAAACAGAAAGGATGCTGTCCAGGTGATGAGGACCAGACCGGTCAGGGCCTCCAGACCCGTCAGGTACTTGAGGTTGCCCACCGGTGCAATGTCGCCGAAACCGATTGTCGTGTACGTGGTGAATGAAAAGTACACGCAGTCCATCAGTGAACCATCGAAGTTGCCAATCAGGCTGCCCCATTCTCCGGAGCGCACCATCAGGTAATAGACCAGCGCGAAGCACCACACCTCTATGGCATGGGCCAGCAGCGCACCGAACACCCCGACGACAATCCTGAAGCGGCTCCAGAGTTTAAGCCTCGGTAACCAGTCATTGAGGCGTAACAGGCATTCGTAGTGGATCACCACTGCGACGATCACCACCAGCGTATTGATCAATGTGACCGCGAACATCAGGCGCCTCCAGTGAAACGCGGCCGGTGCGATCCACGATTTCCCCAGATCATTGACTCAGGCGAGCAGCAAATGATCTTCAACCTGCTTTACACCGGGCACCGACCAGGCTGCACGCTCCGCTATTTTTCGTTCGCGCCACAAATGAACCCTGCCTTCAAGCTTCACGACGTCGCCTTCGACCTTGACGTGGATCTCCTTGGCATCGACTTCGGCATTGCGCTTGAGGGCATCTTCGATACGCTGCTGGACATCGACCGCATTCACCCGCGCACGAAGGGTCAGCAGGTTGTCGATGCCGACCACTCCCGACAATTTGTGCACGGCCCGCTCCACGGTTTCTTTCTGGTATTGCCAGTCCACTTCGCCTTCAAGGGTGACCCAGCCGTTCTGCACCGTGATTTCGATGTCATCCTCGGGAACGTCTGAGCTCCACGCGATGATGTTCAAGGCCCGGGCTGCGATGGTGTCATCCGCCGTGCCAGCGTTTTTCTCCGGTCTGACCTGAATTTCTTCGGCCAGCGCGCGTACTCCTTTGATGCTTTTTACCGCGCGTTCTGCGTTGATTTTCTGCATGTAGCTTTTGACGTGCCCGGAGAGCGTGACGACGCCGTTATCCACGGTCACACCGATGTTGGCAGCATCGATATCAGGCTGGAATTCAAGCTCTTCCAGAATATGTTGACGCAAACTCAAGTCGCTCATGGTGATGCCCTCTGTCTGATGCGTGGATTACAACGGACGCAAGCCTGGCCCGATCAGTTTTTTCTACACTGGAACGACATCAAGACATTGAGCTAAATCAACAAGGCTTCTGTGAGTGCGTCCGGCTATCGCTCGCCGGTCATTAGTTGACAAAAATCAGAGCCCCGCGGCGATAACGCCAGATACTGTTCATCACAGCCTGACTTCCCTGCCGCGATGAACCGAGGGAAAACCATGGATAAGCGTTTATCCGTCGGGTAAAGCGTTACCTGGCTTGAGGAAATGACGATGCGAATGACATTTCTCGGTGCAGCGGGCACGGTGACCGGCAGCAAGTACCTGCTGGAACATCACGACCACCATGTGCTGATCGACTGTGGTTTATTCCAAGGCTATAAACAACTGCGTCTGCACAACTGGGACCGTTTCCAGGTACCGGTTCGCGACCTCGACGCCATCGTGCTGACCCATGCCCATCTGGATCACAGTGGCTATTTACCGGTGCTGGTGCGCAACGGTTATCGCGGGCCGGTGTATGCGACCCCCGCGACCTGTGAATTGGTGAAAATCCTGCTGCGTGACAGTGGCCGCTTGCAGGAAGAAGAGGCCGAGTTTGCCAATCGCCATGGCTTCTCCAAACACACTCCGGCGCTGCCGCTTTATACCGAGCAAGACGCCGAGCAGGCGCTGAAACTGTTGCATCCGGTGGAGTTGCACCACCGGGTCGGGATTGTTCCGGGCATGAGCATCCTGTTGCGCTGCGCCGGACACATACTGGGCGCCGCCACGGTGGAAGTGGTGGCCGATGGCATGACGCTGGTGTGTTCCGGGGACCTGGGGCGGCCGAACGATCCATTGATGTTCGCCCCGGAGATCATCGAGCAGACCGATTACCTGCTGGTGGAGTCGACTTACGGTGACCGACAGCACCCTGTTGAATCCCCGGAGGAGCAACTGGCGCAGGTCATCACCCGCACCGCTTTGCGCCACGGCATCACGCTGGTGCCATCGTTTGCGGTCGGACGTGCGCAATTGCTGATGTATTACCTGTACAGGCTTGTCCAGAAACGGGCGATCCCGGACCTGCCGATCTACCTCAACAGCCCCATGGCCACCGACGTCACGCGCCTGTACCAGCGTTTTCGCAGTGAACACCGGTTGTCACTGCAAGAGTGCGAGGGCATGTGCCATGTCGCGCATTTCGTGCGCTCGACCCGAGACTCTATCGAGCTGGACCAGCAACGCACCCCGGCGGTGATCATCGCCGCCAGCGGCATGGCCACCGGTGGGCGCGTACTTCATCACCTCAAGGCACTGGCACCCAACCCGTTGAATACGTTGCTGGTGCCGGGCTTCCAGGCGGGTGGCACCCGTGGGGCGCAGATCATCGCCGGTGCGCCATCGGTGCGTATCCATGGCAAAGATGTGCCGATCCGGGCGGAGGTGGTACCGATGCAAACGCTGTCCGCGCATGCCGATGCGGATGAAATCATGCAGTGGTTGCGCGGGTTCAAACGGCCGCCGAAACACACGTATGTGGTGCACGGGGAACCGAATGCCTCGGATGTACTGCGTCGGCGTATCAGTCTGGAACTGGGCTGGTCGGTTTCGGTGCCGGAGTACCGCGACAGCGTTGAATTAACCCTCGTCGATCAGCCCTCAAGCTCATCACTCTGACAATAAACCCCTTGGCCGGTTTTCCGGCAAAGGGCCGGGGAAAAGATGAGCAAGACAGTTGAGCCTGGCAGCCACACTATCGCTCGCCCTCACCTTGAAGACGTGGGGATGATTGCCCGTGAGCTGGACACGGACATCGGCCTGGGCTTGTCCACTGCTCAAGCCCAGGCCCGTCTGAACCGAGACGGGCCCAATGAATTACGGGTTCAACCGGTCAAACCCGCCTGGCATTATCTACTGGCGCAGTTTCAGGATCCGCTGGTGTATCTGCTGCTCGTCGCAGTGGCCATCACCTTGGCCATCTGGTTGCTGAGCGATAGTCGCGATTGGCCTGTCGATGCGTTGGTCATCACCCTGATTGTGCTGGCTAATGCGTTCCTCGGGTTTTTCCAGGAAACCCGCTCACAGCGCGCTGTTGCGGCGCTGGCCAAACTGACCGAAACCTCGTCCTCCATCATCCGCGATGGAGCCTTGACGCGTATCCCCAGTGAGCAACTGGTAGTCGGCGATCTGCTGGTGTTATCCGAAGGTGATTCGGTGGGCGCCGATGCTCGTCTTGTTCAGGCCAATGCCTTGCGGGTCCTGGAAGCATCGCTGACCGGAGAGAGTGAAGCGGTCTCGAAAAACATAACGTGTTCGAGCACCGAAGCCCCTTTGGCAGAGCGCTCCAATATGGTGTTCAAAGGCACAGCCATCGCCCAGGGGTCGGGGCTCGGCATCGTCACTGCCGTTGGTATGGCGACTGAAGTCGGGGCGATCGCTCATCTGCTGGATGTCACGCCCGAAGAGGTGACGCCGCTGCAAAAGGAAGTGCGCGCCATAGGGCGGATGCTCGGCATTGCTGTTCTGCTGATCGCGGCGATTGTCGTTACGGCAGTGCTGATGCTCACTGATGTTCACACGGTCGACGATGTGCTGCGGGTGCTTTTGCTGGGTGTGTCTCTGGCGGTAGCCGCGGTGCCGGAGGGGCTGCCTGCGGTTTTATCACTGGTGCTCGCATTCGGCATGCTGCGGATGGCCCGCAACAAAGCCATCATCAAGCGACTCTCTTCGGTAGAGACCCTGGGATCCGCATCGGTCATCTGCACCGACAAGACCGGCACGCTGACCCGTTCTGAAATGACCATCCAGCAAACCATGACGGCATCAGGCAAAGGGGTGGTCAGCGGTGTCGGTTACGCCCCGCAGGGTCAGATTCATCACCAGGACCTGCCCATGAGCGGCGGCCCGGTGCACAGCGAAAATGTGCTGTTACTGCGTGGCGGAAGCCTGGCTGGCAATGCCGCGCTTGCGCAGCAGGAAGAGGGCACCTGGGTGATTCAAGGCGATCCGACCGAGGGCGCCTTTCTGGTGGCGGAGCGCAAGCTTGATGCCCCGGCACGCAGCAGGGAACGCTTCGAGCGCGTGGCGGAAATACCCTTTACCTCTGATCGAAAAATGATGTCGGTACTGGTCATCGATCATGAGCGTAACGATGAGCGACTGCTGATCAGCAAGGGCGCGCCGGATGTGCTTCTTCAACATTGCACACACGTTCAGGTTGGCATGGATGTCGTGCCACTCACCGACGAGCTGCGTGCCAAAGCCGTGGCTGATGTGAATGAGTTGTCGGGTGCGGCCTTGCGCACGCTTTCCGTGGCGTACCGTCCCTTGTCACCCGAGGAGGATGTCACGGCCGGTCAACCCCTTGAGAAAGGGCTGGTTTTCATCGGGACGGTCGGCATCAGTGATCCACCGCGTGAAGAAGTCGCGCCAGCCATTGCCGAGGCCCATCGGGCAGGCATCCGCATCATCATGATCACTGGCGACCATCCGCGAACGGCTGCCCGCATCGCCGAGGATCTGGGCATCATCCAGGCCGGTGGAGGGGCATTGACCGGGGCAGACCTGGATGAACTGGACGATGCGGCCTTGGCCGAGGCGGTCAAATCGACATCTGTTTATGCACGCGTGGCGCCCTCGCATAAGCTGAGGATTGTCGATGCGCTTCAGGCGCAGGGGCATGTGGTGGCGATGACCGGGGATGGTGTGAATGATGCACCGGCACTGAAGTCAGCCGATATCGGCATTGCCATGGGCATCACCGGAACGGAGGTGACCAAGCAGGCGGGAAAAATGATTCTGGCTGATGATAACTTCGCGACCATCGTGCTGGCTGTTCGCGAAGGGCGCGGGATTCTGGACAATATCCGCAAGTTTCTTCGTTACTTGCTGTCTTCCAATATGGGGGAAGTTCTAACGGTCTTTCTTGCCGTCGTCGGTGCCGGCGTCATTGGGTTGGTGGATGAGAAGGGCGGGATCATCCTGCCGCTGCTGGCCACGCAGATTCTGTGGATCAACCTGATCACTGATGCGGCGCCTGCCATCGCGATGGGGCTTGATCCGCACAGTGAGGATGTGATGACACGCAGCCCGCGCAAGCCAACGGATCGAATCATCGACACAAGCATGTGGAGCGGCGTGTTCCAGGTCGGTCTGGTGATGGCGTTGGCGAGTTTGCTGACGGTCGACTGGATGCTGCCTGGTGGCCTGATACCGGGTAATGAGTCGCTGGTTCAGGCCCGTACTGCCTGTTTTACGGTGCTTGTATTGGCGCAACTGTTCAATGCACTGAGTGCTCGCTCGGAATCAGCCAGTGCATTCATCGGATTATTCGCCAACCAGTGGCTCTGGGGTGCAATTGCCCTGGCGATGACCTTGCAGATTGCCGTAGTGCACTGGTCACCACTCAACAAGGCTTTCAACACGAGTGCATTGACGCTGGGCCAGTGGGGGCTTTGTGTTGCAATGGCCAGCACTGTTTTCTGGTTCAGTGAGTTGCGCAAACTTGTGTTGCGTTTGAGAAGCCCGTGGCGAGAACAGGACCTGTGCCAAAAATTGTCCTGAGTTTCATGGCGCGGCTCAGCGCCCGACAGTAGTGTCCGAGCGCTGTCGCAGCGTCCCTCTACAGATCTTCAGGTGAAACCACCCATACACTGCACGGCATTTTGTACAGCAGATGCTCCACGGTGCTGCCCACCAGTCGACCCATGCCACGATGGCCGACCCGGCCCATGACAATCACATCGACGTTGTACGCATCGGCGTAATGGGTAAGGACCTTGGCCGGGTTGCCCATGATCATATGCTGTTGCTCCGGCGCAATACCGTTGCGTTCGGCCAATTCGCGGAAGGCATCGCCCTGTGCGTCGAACAGAGTCTTGGCTTTGCCTGAAGAGAAAAACGTCGAGCTGTTGTCGAAATCGAACTCGTCCGCGCTGATCGATGACAGGTCATGGGCATAGATAACATCGAGCTCGGCGTTGCAGGTACTGGCCAGTTTTGACGCCTCGCGAAGAATCCTGTCGTTGAAATCCTTGTACTGAGTATTGCTGTGGAAGGGATCGACCGCGGCGACGATCTTGCGTGGCAACGCGTGCTGCACATGGCTGACAAAATGCAGCGGAACCGGGCATTCGCGCAGCAGATGAATATCCAGGGGCGTGAACATGATCCGTGACAGCAGCGACTCGTACTCCAGAGCCTTGATCAGGACTGCCATCGGCTGTTCTTTGAGGTGAACGAGGATTTCCTGCAACGGTCTTTCTACCCAAACCACCTCAGTGGTGACAGGCACACCGATTTTACGCAAGGGACGGGCCTGTTCTTCGAGCCACTGGCGATGGCGCTCGACATACCCGAGCCGCATCTGCTCCTGCACTTGTTCATTGACCAGGCTGGCCGTTGCCAAACCTTCCAGGTAATCGAAGGCGACGATGTGCAGGGCCGCGCCCGCGGCCTTGGCCAACGCGGCGGCCCGATCGAACGCGGGGCTGTTTTCCATGAGCGGCGAGACGACCAGCATGAAGCGTAATTGCTCAGACATGACAAAGCTCCTGTCAAAAACTGCGGAAACACCTGTGCTCCATGGCACCCATGCGTTTGGGCACCGAGGCCCTGTTTTTTATCCTGTCACTGACGGGAGGAACGGGATTGATCTTTGTCAACCTGGCGAGTGATGCAGCATGCGCCCCGACGTGTGGTGGGGGGCGTTGTAGAGCCGCTTTCGGGTTTGTTTCCAGCAAACTGACGATTCAGAAGAACGGTCCACCCTATAGCTGACAAAGATCAAATTCCCCGGTCCTGAAGCGCTCACTCTGTGGTTCTACCCACTGCATCGAGATGGCCGTGCGCCGAGGTGCCCTATGTCGCAGACACAGCGTTTACTGTTGATCGCTCCTTCCGCCATGACTCGTACTCCGGCGTTCGACCGGGCCGCCATGTTGGCCCGCGCGATGCAATTGCCGATGTTGCAAGGAGAGTAGTGGTGAAAATTCAACGTCTGCTATTGATTGCCCCGACCGAAATGGTCCGCACCCCGGCTTTCGATCGGGCGCGAGCCCTGGCCTGTGCAACCGGTGCAATGTTGCACATCGTCGCTTTCGATCATGTCCAGGCACTGGCGGTGGCCGGCCTGTTTGACCACGACGCAATGGCCCAGGCACGGGAAGGTTACTTGCAGGTGCATCGTCACTGGCTGGAACAGCAAGCCCGGTTTCAACGATGCGAAGGGTTGCAGGTGACCACTGAAGTGGTCTGGGCCAGACCGAGCCTGGCGCATTTGCTTGAGTACGTGAATGACTTCCATGCGGACCTGGTGATCAAGGACACACACCGCGTGTCGGCACTCGATCGCGCCTTTCACCGACCTCTGGACTGGCAGTTGCTGCGCAACTGTCCGGCCCCTTTGCACCTGGTCACCGATGCCGAAAATCCAAACCCGTTGAGCATACTCGCCACCGTTGACCTGTCCCATCTGGAGGCGCTGACCCAAGGGCTTAATGACCGGATTCTCGACCTGGCCTCGACGCTGGCTGAATCCTGCGGCGCCACCTTGCACCTGCTCAACGTCGACGGCTGGTCGGAGTTGGGGGAGTCTGAGGTGAACGTGCCGACAGCGACACTGGATGGCAGTTTGAGAGACGCGGTCATCGATGCTCAGCTGGAGGCCTTTGAGGTGCTTGCCGAGCGCTACGGAATCGAGAAACAACAGCAACATCTACTGCCTGGGATCCCCTCTGAGGTGATCGCACATTTTGTACAACGACATGCCTTCGACATGGTAGTACTGGGGACAACCTACCATCGCGGGATCGATATGTTCATCGGCAGTACGGCCGAAAGTGTGTTGAACCGGTCGCCCTCCAGTCTGACAATCGTCAAGCCATTGCCCCGGGTAGACTGACAGGTTCTGCCTGGCGCCCTCGCGACCACAAAAAAAGCCCCTGACCGGTTTCCCGGCAAGGGGCTTTCTATCGCGCGAAGGGCGATTCAGCTTGATTTGATTTGCACCTTTTTGTCCGCGTTCATGGCTTCGGGCTTCTTCGGCAGCGAAATACTCAGCACGCCTTTGCTGAAATTCGCTTCGATCTTGTCGGCATCGACGCCTTTGGGCAGGCTGAATGCCCGCTGGAAGGAGCCATAGTGACGCTCTGACAGGTGATAGCCCTTTCTTTTTTCTTCCTTGTCCTCTTTCTTTTCACCCTTGATGATCAGGTTGCCATTGGACAATTTGATGTCGATATTTTCCTGATCCATGCCCGGCAGTTCGGCGGTGATTTCGAAGCTTTCATCCTTCTCGGTAATGTCCACCGCAGGCAGGCTGCGGCCGATAAATTCCCGACTCCAGAACGGTTCGACATCGAACAGTCCACGCCGGAAAGGGGTCAACCCCGAGCCACGATTGAAGTCTTCGAACAGGTGATCGACCTGCTGGCGCAGTTTTTCCAGGGGCCGCCAAGGGTCTGCCACCGTCGGTTGCTGATCGGTTTTTTCGTCGTCGGTCTGCACCGGCATTTTCTTCTCGAAATTGGCCATTTTTCATTCCTCCTATCGAGCACTGCGGTGGGCCGGGAACGTCTCGGAGGCCGGTCCACCACGACAAATTCAGGCCTTACCTTAAAAGGTTAGTATTCCTGCGGCCGCCAGACCGACCAACAGTCGGTTTTTGACGGCGAGCCGTCTATTTCGAGAACTTGCGAGCACCGACCACGCAAAGGATCACCGCAACAGTCACACCCAACATGCAAAGGCTGACCTGCTCATGCAGCAGCGTGGCCGCCAGCGCCAGGCCAAAAAACGGCTGTAGCAGCTGAAGTTGACCGACAGCGGCAATCCCTCCCTGGGCCAGCCCGCGATACCAGAACACGAAGCCGAGAAACATGCTGAACAGCGAGACATAAGCCAGGCTGATCCATGCGGTCGGGGTGATTCCCGAGAGCGAAGGCGGGGCCAGGAACCAGGTCAGCGGCACCATGACGGGAAGCGACAGCACCAGGGCCCAGGAAATCACCTGCCAGCCGCCCAGTGTTCTTGAAAGCTTCGCGCCTTCTGCATAGCCCAATCCGCAGGCGAGGATGGCCAGCAACATCAGAATGTCCCCCGCAGGAGAGGCGGTCAGGCCTTGGGACACGGCAAAACCTACCACCAGCAGGCTTCCCAGCACTGAGAAGAACCAGAAAACCGGCCGGGGACGCTCGCCACCGCGCCAGACGCCGAAGGCTGCCGTGGCAAGTGGCAACAGGCCAACGAAGACGATGGAATGCGCAGACGTCACATATTGCAGTGCCAGCGCCGTCAGCAGCGGAAACCCGAATACAACGCCCAGAGCCACGATTGCCAGGGAGAGAAGCTGACTCTTGGCCGGTCGTTTTTCGTTGAAGAGCAGCAGCATGCACAGCGCCAGAAGGGCAGCGATGCTGGCCCGCGCAACCGTCAAAAAGACCGGGTCAAACTCCAGAACGGCCACCCTCGTCGCCGGCAGCGAGCCGCTGAAAATGAGCACGCCGATGAACCCGTTGAGCCAGCCGCTCGCGGTCTTTTCCGTGGTATGGGTTTGCAGATTCGATGTGCGTTCCATTGAGGGCTCCCTTTATGCCGGTTGCATGGGAGGCATCCTATGGACGAAACTCAATACAATCAAAATATTGTCATGGATACACTTGCGCATGCCTCGTTCCCGCTACAAATCACTGGTGGATGAATTTGCCGCGGACATCCGCTCAGGACGGCTGTTGCCGGGCACGCGCCTACCGACCCACCGCCAGTTGGCGGCAACGGAAGGTCTGGCCCTGGTGACGGCTAGCCGCGTTTACGCGGAGCTGGAAGCCATGGGCCTGGTCAGCGGAGAGATGGGGCGGGGGACTTTCGTCAGGGAAACGTCGTGGTCACCGGGCCAGAGTATCGACCAGCATAGCGTTGCCGCTGGCATGACGGACCTGAACTTCAACTATCCGGCGCTCCCCGGGCAGGCAGAACTGCTGCGAAATGCCCTGCGCCAGCTCGCATCGGCCGGCGATCTGGAATCGCTGCTGCGCTACCAGCCACACGCGGGGCGCCTGCATGAACGCGCCTCGGTGGCGCGCCATCTGCGCGTCCGAGGCTTGACGGTCGAGGCGGAGCAAGTGCTGATCGTCACCGGTGCCCAGCAAGGGCTGGCCGTGACCATGATGGCGCTGTTGCAACCCGGTGACGTGATTGCGGCGGATGCCTTGACCTATTCAGGATTCAAGGCCCTGGCCGACTCACTGCACCTTGAAATCGTACCCATTCCGGTGCTCGATCACGGCCCTGATCTGGAGGCGCTGGAAAGCCTGTGCCGGCACAGGCGCGTGCGGGCCGTGTACACGATGCCGACCCTGCACAACCCGCTGGGATGGGTGATGAGTGCCGATCAACGGGAATACCTGGTGACGATTGCGCGTCGGCATGGGCTGCTGATCATTGAGGACGCCGCTTACGCCTTCCTGGCGGAAAATCCTCCCGCATCACTGGCGGACCTCGCCCCTGAGAGAACGGTGTACGTATCAGGCCTCTCCAAGAGCGTGGCCACCGGACTGCGCGTCGGCTTCGTCGTCGCCCCCCTTCAACACGTGCCCGCGCTGGAGCGCACGATCAAAGCGACGACCTGGAATACCCCAGGCGTGATGACGGCAATCGCCACTGCATGGCTCGACGACGGCACCGTCATGCAACTGGAAGCCGAAAAGCGTCGCGACGCGCAAGCAAGGCAAGTCGTGGCCGGCGAGGTACTGGCGGGGCTGCGCTGCATTCGCCATCCCTCGTCGTATTTTCTTTGGCTGCCGTTGTCGGAAGACGCTAGAGCCGACCAGATCGCCATGGCGTTGATGCGTGAAAATGTGTCGGTTTCCACCGCCGAACCGTTCGCCACTTCGGCCAACGTCCCGCATGCGTTTCGCCTGGCGCTGGGCTCGGTGGAGATGGGCGCATTGAGGGAGGCGCTGGAAAAAGTGAAGTGGATGATTGGGGCTTACACATAGTCTCGTTATTACCGAAGAGTATGTGCCTGCGCCGCACTTATCAGCAGGGGGACGGCGCTAATGCCAGTCAGCCAAGCGCAATACCTGTGGGAGCGGGCTTGCCCGCGAAGGCGCAGTGCCAAGCAACATCAATGTCGACTGACACTCCCTCTTCTCGGGCCATCGTCAGCAAGATCTACCAAGCTCACCCGATCGCCTGATCCCTCGGGTGGTTTTTCCAGCTGATAAAGCTGAAACCGAACACGCTAGGGTCTGGCACGGCATAGGTGATCAACGCCCACATGGCGCCCAGCACGACGCCGAGGCCTGCCATGCCGCGGGTGATCAATGAAGTGAATTTCTGAGTGCGGGTAAGCGGTATTGCTGAATCTTGCGGTGACATCACAGTGCTGACTCCTTGTTCCGTAGTCGATCGTCCATCCTTGAAGGCGACTGTCAGGCTGTAGCAATAAAAACCTTGAAAAAATCAAGGTCAGGGCCTGATGGTGCCAGCTTGGCATTATCCAGTAATGGCGCGGTGGGTAAAGGACCGTTTAGGGATTGTTGTCAGCGCTTTCGGGTTCAAGTCGGTCTGATTGATGATGTTGATCAGCGTTATCAACGATGAGATTCTAAACGCGGAATGTCTCATCCATCACTGGCCGATCATGGGCTAACAAATAACGCTGATGTTTCTGATACAGCTGCGCCAAGGGAGTCCTGTTCGGACCGACGACATCCATGCCGCGATCATCGTAGGGAAATGCCATAACCTGCAGGCTCAGGTTGAAAAAGTAGATGTCACAAAACGGGCGGGGCCGAATGTCTCCGAAGTCCCTCGCCAATGCACACCATAGAAAATTCTGAAGTAGCGACAAAGGGGCATGAAAGGCGACATTTACCCAATACTCTTCTTCACTTTCATCAAACCAATCGTCCGGATGAAGGAGGTTATGCCATCGGGAATGATTCGAGGGAATTCTGATGCCCGCGGCCCGAAGCTCTGCTAAAACAGGTCGGAGTGCAAAAGGATTTGTCCCGGAGCGAACACGAAGACACACAACGAGCGATCCTTCGTCAGGGAAAATGTCCTCGCAAATGCATCGTGCTTTTTGAAGCGCGAGAAGAAACTGTTCAATGGCAGTTCCCTTTTCGGAAAGGCTAAATCGCAAACCTCCCGGGCAGGAATAGAACAGCGGCCGTTCGAAGGCTTTTCCCGCGAAAACCTCATCAATTTTACGCTGCAGGTTCATTACTTTACGGTCCTTCGCAAGAGGGATTAACAAAAGGGAGTCGGCGGCCAAGACACAACTTTAGGCGCATGGGGCTTTCCTGCGAGTCCAAAGGCTGTAGGGCTGGGGTTTTGAGGCGCAGGGGCACTGCTCCACTGGAATAAACATCGAATATTTGCTTAAGTCCACTGACACACCTGTGCGGTGATTGAATCCCAAGGCGCTTCAACCGGAGAATCCCATGCCCCCTCGATTCCCGCGTTTCGCCGCATTGCTCGCCATCCTCCTGGTCGGCACCTTGCCCTGCGCCCACGCCGTCGAATACACCCAGGTGAACACCACCGCCAGCAAGATCTCTTTCACCTATAACCAGTTCGGCTCCAGGGCGTATGGCACCTTCGGCAAGTTCGACGCCACAATCGATTTCGACACGGCGAACCCCACCGCGGCCCAGGCCAAGATGACCATCGACCTTGCCAGCATCGACGCCGGGGGCAGCGACGCCAACAGCGAGCTGCAAAAGCCTGCCTGGTTCAACACGGCGGAGTATCCGGTGGCGACCTTTGAATCAACCGGGGTGAAAGCGCTGGGCGACCATCGCTACTTGATCACCGGCAACCTCACGCTCAGGGGCATGACGCGTGAGTTGCAGGTGAAGGTGCTGCTGAAGTCGGAGAAGGCCATCGGCATCTTCGATGGCGACATCATCGTGAAACGCAGGGACTTCAAGATCGGGGAAGGGGAGTGGGCGGACAATGTTGTCTCCAACGACATCAACATCCGCTTCCGCATTGTCGCGCCCGAGCGTTGATTTTCCTGCGAGGGCTCGATCTGTGACAATAGCGGGCTTAACCCGGAGTCTAAAACGCAATGCCCCAGCTCACCCACTTTGCCACCCCGTGCCCGGAGCCCATCAACAGCCAGATTCTGCAGATGGTCGTCGACAATTTAACCGACATCAGCATGGTGGGCATCGCGCCGAGCAACCCGTTGTACAACGTCTATCAATACGCGGTGGGCTACGAGGTTCATCTCTACCTCGAAGCGCTCAGCGGTGCCAAAGGCATTGCGGTCGAACTGATCGTCGCCACGGATGATGAAGACCCTGAGCAGGTCATCGGCTTTCTGCTGTACCTGCCGGTCAAGGACGACCCCGAGGCGTGCGGCGTGGCGTACATGGCGGTGCAGGCCAGCCACCGGCGGCGGGGCGTCGCCCGGGCGATGCTGCAAGACATGCTCGACCGCTACCCGCATGCCGAACTGACCTGCACCGTCGCCAAGGTGCCCTGGTTCGAGTCGATGGGCTTCCAGGTGCTGGGCGTGCGTGGCACTCAGGTACTGATGAACACCCGTGATCACGGCACCGAAGGCTTGATGGGCTTACTGGATGTCACATCAATCTACAGTTCTCTGGAGGTGCGGCAGATACATACGTATCTGCTGCACAAACACGGCAAGCGGGCGATGATCGATGCGGAGAAGCAGCGCGACCGGCATCTCGACCAGATGACGCGCAATGCCAAGGCGTTTGTGCTGGATCGTTTGAGCAAAGACGCCGGTCGCGGACCCCGTCCCGTCTAGACTGTTGAGTCCTTTCGGGCGCGCAGGCTGGTCGAGGCGTGATATTCTGTCGCATTAACTTGGTTTGACTTATTCGGTTCGTACGTCCATAGACGTCCGACAGAATCAATGTCGCTCAAGTAACTGAGCCAATAATGATAAAAAGTCAGTGCACGAGGGACATATAACTGAGGTCGATGGAGACACGTCGGCCTTGTGTGCCCACCTTCAAATCCTTGTAAGTGCAGGAACCCACGGCACGCTGCCTGCGTACCCGTACTCTTGGGTTGCTCATGTTGAGGATTGAGGGCGGATGGCGTTTATCATAGGTGCTACAGATGTTTAAGAAACTGAACACGGCCCTGCTGGGGCTGGCTTTGTCGATGGGGATCACGTCCGCCTACGCGGAAGAGGCAAAGAAAGTCGATGTGCTGCTCATTGGCGGCGGCATCATGAGTGCAACGCTGGGTGTCTGGCTCAATGAGCTGGAACCTGGTCTGTCGATGGAAATGGTCGAGCGCCTCGACGGCGTCGCCCAGGAAAGCTCCAACGGCTGGAATAACGCCGGTACCGGTCACTCCGCCCTGGCCGAGTTGAACTACACCCCGGAAGATGACAAGGGCAACGTTCAGATCGCGAAAGCCGTTGAAATCAACGAAGCCTTCCAGATCTCCCGTCAGTTCTGGGCCTGGCAAGTTCAGCAAGGTGTGCTGAAGAACCCGCGTTCGTTCATCAACTCCACTCCGCACATGAGCTTTGTGTGGGGCGATGACAACATCAAGTTCCTGAAGAAACGCTACGAAGCCCTGCAAGCGAGTCCGCTGTTCGCCGGCATGCAGTACTCCGAAGACCCGGCTGTCATCAAGAAGTGGGTTCCGCTGATGATGGAAGGGCGTGACCCGAACCAGAAAGTCGCGGCCACCTGGAGCCCGCTCGGTACCGACATGAACTTTGGCGAGATCACCCGCCAGTTCGTCGCGCACCTGCAAACCACGCCGAAGTTCGACTTGAAACTGTCTAGCGAAGTGCAAGACATCACCAAGAACGAAGACGGCAGCTGGCGCGTCAGCTACAAAAACCTGAAAGACGGCACCAAAACCGAAACCGACGCCAAGTTCGTCTTCATCGGCGCGGGCGGCGGTGCACTGCACCTGCTGCAGAAGTCCGGCATTCCTGAAGCCCAGGAATACGCAGGCTTCCCGGTTGGCGGCTCGTTCCTCGTGACCGAAAACCCGACCATTGCCGAGCAACACCTGGCCAAGGCCTACGGCAAAGCCTCCGTTGGCGCACCGCCCATGTCGGTTCCGCACCTGGACACCCGTGTCCTGGACGGCAAGCGCGTCATCCTGTTTGGCCCATTCGCGACCTTCAGCACCAAGTTCCTCAAAGAAGGCTCGTACCTGGACCTGCTGACCACCACCACCACACACAACGTGTGGCCAATGACCAAGGTCGGCATCAAGGAATACCCGCTGGTCGAGTACCTTGCAGGCCAACTGATGCTGTCTGATGAAGACCGCCTCAACGCCCTGAAAGAATACTTCCCGAACGCCAAAGCCGAAGACTGGCGCCTGTGGCAAGCCGGCCAA
>LNAP01003631.1_pt1 | contig 31030 bp, 24 predicted proteins | sample 602601 | NCBI WGS metagenome assembly LNAP01 (sample SAMN02440304, study PRJNA202911) | soil metagenome | biome: Subtropical and temperate rainforests or woodlands; isolation source: soil samples (1 kg each in a 20% v/v slurry with milli Q water) were... ...
GGCCGGTCTGTCCTCTGCCTTGGGCGCAGGCGCAGGCGCAGGCGCGGTCGCCGGTGCCGGCTCACGCACGATGGCGTTGGACATCGCGCCGGCCGGCGCGACGATCTCCGGTTCGGCCACGGCCAGCGCACTGTTGGGTGCATCGACCAGCGCCGAGTATTCGCGGACCAGGCGCCCCTGGCCCCAGTCGGCTTCGATCAGGAAATTCAGCGACGGGGTGGTGACGGGGGTCTGGGTGCTGACCCGCACCACCGCCCTGCCCTGCGCATTGCGGGTCAGTTCGAACTGCAGTTCACTGACCAGGCCCGCCGGTGCATCCAGCCCGACCCGGGCAAAGGTGCCCGGTGAGGCCAGCGCCACCCGCAGGTTTTCCAGCTCGGCCGGGTCGGCCGAGATCACCGGTATTTCGGCCAGCAGCGGCTGGCCAGGCTTGGACAGCACCCAGATATCGCCCAGGCCCAGGGCCATGGCGGAGCTGCTGGCCAGGGCCAGCAGCAGTGTGGACACATACTTGAGCGGGCGCAGGGCGCCCCGGGTCCGGTTGTTCATGGCGGCCAATATAGCGGCTCCCCCCGTGATCGGCGATGGTTGAATTGCAGCCGCCGATGGCATCCCCATGCCACCGGCGTTGCACGATCAGCCTTCGGCGGCGACCAGTTCGGCCAACTGCACGGCATTGAGCGCGGCGCCCTTGCGGATGTTGTCCGACACGATCCACAGGTTCAGCCCGTTCGGGTGCGAGAGATCCTCACGGATACGGCCGACATACACCGCATCGTTGCCCGACGCATGCGTCACCGGGGTCGGATAGCCGCCGGCTTCATGCTTGTCCACCACTTCCACGCCCGGCGAACGCGACAGCAGCTCGCGCGCGGCCGCCACGGTGACCTTGTCGCGGGTTTCGATGGTGACCGCTTCGGAGTGGCCGTAGAACACCGGCACGCGCACGGCGGTGGGGTTCACCAGGATGCTGTCGTCGCCCAGGATCTTCTTGGTTTCCCAGACCAGCTTCATCTCTTCCTTGGTGAAGCCGTTTTCCAGGAAGTCGTCGATGTGCGGGATCAGGTTAAAGGCGATCTGCACCGGGAAGCGCTGCGGGTCGATCTGCTGGAAGCTGAGCAGCTGGCCGGTCTGCTTGCCCAGTTCCTCCAGCGCCGAACGACCGCCACCGGACACCGACTGGTAGGTGGCCACGTTGATGCGCGTGATGCCGTACTGGCGGTGCAGCGGCGCCAGCGCCACCAGCATCTGCATGGTGGAGCAGTTCGGGTTGGCGATGATGCCGCGCGGGCGGTTCTTCAGCGCGTCCGGGTTCACTTCGGACACGACCAGCGGCACGTCGTCGTCGTAGCGGAAGGCCGACGAGTTGTCGATCACCACCGCACCGGCGGCGGCGAACTTCGGGCCGTACTCCTTGGATACGCTGCCACCGGCGGAGAACAGCGCGATGTCCACGCCCTTGGGGTCGAAGTCGGCCAGGTCCTGGACCTTGATCTTCTCGCCGCGGTAGTCGATCTCACCGCCGGCCGAGCGCGAGGACGCGAGCAGGCTCAGCGAGGCGATCGGGAAGTCGCGCTCGGCGAGGATGGACAACATGGTTTCGCCAACGGCGCCTGTGGCACCGACGACAGCGACGTGGAAACGACGATCTGCATTGCTCATGGGGGAACCTCGTGTTGGGTGTACCGACCAACGGTCGGTACCTACCGTGTTTTTGGAGTGTTGGGTGTACCGACCAACGGTCGGTACCTACCGTGTTTTTGGAGGGGTGTACCGACCAACGGTCGGTACCTACCGGGATAGTGAATGTGCGTGCCGACCAACGATCGGTGCCTGCCGGTTCGGGAACCTCGCCTGTTGGCTGGGGAGGTTCCCTATCGTTTTGCGTCGCCGACTTTTTTGCCGCCCACGGTCGCGCCGCCGGCTTTCGCGGCGGCCACGGCGTCGGCGTTGATCGCGCTCGGCGGGTGGCCGGCGTTCGGGCCCAGCCCCAGCGCGGCGGTGAGGTTGTCCACGGCCAGCTGCACCATCGCCCGGCGCGTGGCCTGGCTGGCGCTGCCGATATGCGGGGTCAGCACGATGTTGTGCAGGGCCAGCAGTTCCGGGCGCACCGTGGGCTCGCCTTCGAATACGTCCAGTCCGGCCGCGGCGAGGCGGCCGTTGGCCAGCGCGTCGGCTAGCGCCACTTCGTCGACGATGCCGCCGCGGGCGATGTTCACCAGGGTGGCGGTCGGCTTCATCTTCGCCAATGCGCCGGCGTCGATGATGTGGTGGGAGGACGCGCTGTAGGGCAGCACCAGTACCAGGTGGTCGGCCTGGGCCAGCAGCGTGTCGAGGTCAACGTACTGCGCGCCCACTTCGGCTTCGGTGGCGTCGGGCAGCCGCGAGCGGTTGTGGTACAGCACGCGCATGCCGAACCCGAGCGCGCCGCGGCGGGCGATACCCTGGCCGATGCGGCCCATGCCAAGGATGCCCAGCGTGCTGCCGTGGATGTCCGCGCCGAGCAGGGTCTGGAACGACCACTGCCCCCACTGCCCATCACGCAGCCAGCGGTCGGCCTCGGTGATGCGGCGGGCGGTGGCCATCAGCAGTGCGAAGCCGAGGTCGGCGGTGGTTTCGGTGAGTACGTCCGGGGTGTTGCTGGCCAGGATGCCGGCGGCGCTGAGCGCCTCCACATCGAGGTTGTTGTAGCCCACGCCGACGTTGGCGATCGCGCGCAGCTGCGGGGCGTTGGCGATCTCGGCCGCGCCGATGCGCTCGTTGAGGGTGATCAGCGCGCCGTCGACCTCGGCCAGCCGCTCGGCCAACTGCTGTGGCGTATAGCGGGTGACCTCGCCGGTCATGTCCAGGTCGACATGCTGCCCGAGCTGTTCGACCACATCGTCGAACAGCGGCTGGCTGACCCAGACCCGGGGGCGGCGATCAGCCATCGATCGATCCGGGGATGCGCGGGGTGATGGTGCCCACGTCGCCGCACTGCGCGCGGTGGCGCAGGGCCTGGTCCATCAGCACCAGCGCCATCATCGCCTCGGCGATGGGGGTGGCACGGATGCCCACGCACGGGTCGTGGCGACCGGTGGTGATCACATCGACCGCGTTGCCGTCGGCATCCACCGTGGCGCCGGGCAGGCGCAGGCTGGAGGTGGGCTTGAGCACGATCGAGGCGGTGACCTGCTGGCCGGTGGAGATGCCACCGAGGATGCCGCCGGCATGGTTGCTGGCAAACCCCTGCGGGGTGATCAGGTCGCGGTGTTCGGTGCCCAGCTGGGCGGCGCTGGCGAAGCCGTCGCCGATCTCCACGCCCTTGACCGCGTTGATGCTCATCAGCGCGGCGGCCAGTTCACCGTCGAGCTTGCCGTAGATCGGCTCGCCCCACCCCGGCGGCACGCCGTCGGCGACCACGTTGACGCGCGCGCCGACCGAGTCGCCGGACTTGCGCAGCGCGTCCATGTAGCTCTCCAGCGCGGGCACCTGTTCGGCCACTGGCCAGAAGAACGGGTTGTCTTCCACCGCCGACCAGTCGTGCCCGGTGGGGGTGATCGCGCCCAGCTGGGACAGGTAGCCCCGCACGGTCACGCCATACCGCTGCTGCAGCCACTTCTTGGCGATGACGCCGGCGGCTACGCGCATGGTGGTTTCGCGCGCGGACGAGCGGCCGCCACCGCGCGGGTCGCGGATGCCGTACTTCTGCCAGTAGCTGTAGTCGGCATGGCCCGGGCGGAACTGCTGGGCGATGGCGGTGTAATCCTTGCTGCGCTGGTCGGTGTTGCGGATCAGCAGCGCGATCGGGGTGCCGGTGGTGCGGCCTTCGTAGACGCCGGACAGGATCTCGACGTCGTCGGCTTCGCGACGGGCCGAGGTATGCCGGCTCTTGCCGGTGGCGCGACGCTGCAGGTCGTGGTCGAACTCGCCGGCGCTGATCTCCAGCCCCGGCGGGCAGCCATCGATCACGCAGCCGATCGCCGGACCATGCGATTCGCCGAAGGTGGTGACGGTCAGCAGTGTGCCGAAGCTGTTGGAACTCACGGCCGCTGCGCTGCCAGTTCGGTGATGCGCGCGCTGTGGGCGATGAGCTCACGGCATTCGACGGCGAAGATGCCCATCTGGCCGACCTTGAATTCGATCCAGGCAAAGTCGACTTCGGGCAGGAGCTTGATCAGATGCTGTTCGGACTCGCCCACTTCGCAGATCAGCAGGCCATCTTCGCTGAGGTGCAGCGGGGCGTCACGCAGGATCTTGAGGACGAGGTCGAGGCCGTCGGGGCCGGCACGCAGGCCCATGTCCGGCTCGTAGGAATACTCCTGCGGCAGGGCATCGGTTTCGTCGTTGGTGACGTAAGGGGGGTTGGTGACGATCAGGTCGTAGTGGCGGCCGGTGAGGCCGTTGAACAGGTCGGACTTGATCAGGGTGACGTTGTGCGCCTGGAGGCGTTCTTTGTTCTCATGCGCCAGGGCGAGGGCATCGTCGCTGAGATCGACGCCGTCCACTTCCCAGTTGGGGTAGTAGTGGCCGATGGCGATGGCGATGCAGCCCGAGCCGGTGCAGAGGTCGAGGGCGCGATGGACGTCGCGGCCGGCCAGCCAGGGTTCGAAGCCGGTTTCGATGAGTTCGGCGATGGGCGAGCGCGGGACCAGGGCGCGGCTGTCGCTCTTGAAGCTGAGGCCGGCAAACCAGGCTTCGCCGGTGAGGTAGGCGGCGGGGAGGCGTTCGTTGATGCGACGTTCGAAGAGGGCCAGCACCTCGGCCTTTTCAGGCGTGGTGACGCGGGCGGCGCCGTAGGCGGGGCCAAGGTCATGCGGCAGGTGCAGGCTGTGCAGGACGAGCTGGGTGGCTTCGTCCAGGGCGTTGTCGTAGCTGTGCCCGAAGGTGAGGCCTGCGGCATTGAAACGGCTGGTGCCGTAGCGGATCAGGTCGATGATCGTGTGAAGTTCGGCGGCCGTTTCGGCAGTCATGGCAAGGCAACAGACAGTGTGGCCCCCGATTATAAGCGACCCCATGCCCCCCGGCATCCGTTGCAGTCGAAAGTGGTTGGGTTGGGGGTTTGGAGGCCTGGAGCAGGGTCAAGGTCAACTTCAAAGGCGGCGCTTCGTTGGTGGCGGGCTGGGTCGGTGGGGGTGGGTTGGCAGGGCACGCTGCAAGTACGTCCATGTAAGCTCCGTCGCCGCATCCATGCGGCTCAGGGCCCTGCCAACCCACCCCCACCGACCCCCGACACACTGCCTTTGCCGCATTGAGAGCAGATCAAGGGCAAGTGCCAGAGCAGCCTCCTGCGCCCGCATGGGGTGGGAGAGGTAGTGCCGAGCCTTGCTCGGCACCTCCCTACCCTCCCCACAACCTGACCCCCTCCCCTCGCCTCACCCAAACCGCCCCACCATTGCCTTTGCATTTGCCCTGCCGTGCCATGACCTGCCCTGCCCTGCTTTGCTTTGCCCTGCACTGCCTTGTCCCACTGGGCACCAGCCAACTGTCGAGCGTCGGCACGGGTGGGGTTGCGGGGCCCTGAGGCGCATGGATGCGCCGACGGAGCTTACATGGACGTACTTGCAGCGTGCCCCGCAACCCCACCCGTGCCGGCGCCGCCTCCGATCGCTGCACACCTTGGCTTTGGCTTCCGCTCCGGCTCCGGCTCCGGCTTCGGCTCCGGCTTTTGCCTTCGCTTCAGACCTAAGCTCTTCAAAGAATCCCCCAAAAGACCCAACAGCGCCGCCGCCGCCCCTATCATGGTGGCCCCTTCCGGGAACGGGCTTTCCATGTTCAATCGCAACGTCGGCATCATCCTGCTCATCGCCCTGGCCGCCGGCCTGGGCCTGGTCGCCGCGCAGAAAGTGTTCGCGCCCAAGCCGGCCAGCGACCGCCCCGCGACCGAATCCATCACCTTCTATCCCCAGCCGCGGCCCCTGCCTGACTTCAACCTCAGCCAGTCCGACGGCACCCGCCTCATTCCCGGCGAGCTCAAAGGCCACTGGACCCTCGTGTTCCTCGGCTTCACCTTCTGCCCCGACGTCTGCCCCACCACCCTGGCCGACCTCGCCCAGGCCCAGAAACAGTGGGAAGCCCAGCCCGACACCCTGCGCCCGCGCCTGGTGTTCATCTCCGTGGATCCCGAACGTGACACCCCGGCCCGCCTCGGCGAGTACGTGCACGCCTTCCACAAGGACACCCTGGCCGCCACCGCCGACGTCCCCTCGCTCGAACGCTTTGCCACCTCGCTCGGCTTCGTGTTCCAGAAAGTGCCCGGCAAACAGTTTGATGAGAATCCCGAGGATTACACCCTCGAACACTCGGCCAGCCTGGCCGTGCTGGACCCGGACGGCAAACTTGCCGGCCTGATCCGCCCCCCTTTCAATGCGCAGGCCATTGCCCGCGACCTGCAGACGCTGACCGAGAAAACCGCACCATGAGCCTGACCACCACGCTGAGCTACGTCCTGCCCCACCGCCTGCTGTCCTCGATGGCACGGCGCCTGGCGTACTCCAGCAACCCGCGGATCTCGCGCTGGCTGATCGACACCGTGACCGAGAAGTTCGGCGTCAACCTGGCCGAGGCCGCCAATCCCGACCCGCGCAGCTATGCCACCTTCAACCAGTTCTTCACCCGCGCGCTCAAGCCCGGCGCCCGCGTGGCCGCGCACGACCCGCGCACCCTGGTGATGCCCGCCGATGGCCGTATCAGCCAGCTCGGCGCCATCGAGGACGGCCGCATCTTCCAGGCCAAGGGACAGTCGTTCACCGCCGCCGAACTGCTCGGCGACGCCAAGGATGCCGAGGTGTTCCACCACGGTCTGTTCGCCACCGTGTACCTGTCGCCCAAGGACTACCACCGCGTGCACATGCCGTGGACCGGCACCCTGCGCGAAACCGTGCACGTGCCCGGCCGTCTGTTCAGCGTGGGCCCGGCCGCGGTCAACACCGTGCCCGGCCTGTTCGCCCGCAACGAACGCCTGGTCTGCCATTTCGATACCGACTTCGGTCCGATGGTGTCGGTGATGGTGGGCGCGCTGCTGGTGTCCGGCGTGGAAACCGTATGGGGCGGTGAAGAGATTCCGGCGTACGGCGACACGATCACCCGCAAGGACTACCGCGGCAAGGGGATCACGCTGGAGCGGTTCGCGGAGATGGCGCGCTTCAACTACGGCTCCACCGTGATCATCCTGCTGCCGCCAGGCGTGGCCGAGTTCGCTCCGCACCTGGATGCCGAGCATGCCGTGCAGCTGGGTCAGGCGCTGGCGACCTTGAAGTAACGGTGGTGCCGGCTGGCCGGCGTTGCGGTAGTGCCGGCCGCTGGCCGGCATTGCAGGCGGTACGGGGAGCCGGCCAGCGGCCGGCACTACCGGGGGCTCACGCCCATGAAAAAACGCCCCGGGAGACCGGGGCGTTTTTTGTGGGACGCGGTCCGCTGCGGTCAGATCTCGACCGGGCCGACGTCCATGCCGTCGTAGTCTTCCACGCCATTGGCTTCGGCCAGCGCCTGCAGCTCGTGGTTGCGGGCGTCCAGCGAGGCTTCGCTGTGCACTTCGGCGCGCTCCACGTGCAGCACGTGGTACGGCGCCTCGCCCTCTTCCAGGTCCGGCTCGAAGATCTCGACCAGGCTGTAGCCCATGCCGACCAGCTTCTCGCCCAGGCCGCTCAACGGCTCCGGGGTGGTGTTGACGAAGAAATAGCCCCACAGCATCGGGCCATTGAGGTCCCAATCGGTGTTTTCGCGGATGTTGGCGAACATCTCGTTGATTGCGGTGATATCCATCGTCTTGTCCTGTATGCGTGACCCGGTGGCCGAAAGGGAGTGGCCGCGGGCGTGATGCCGGCAGCCTACTCCATTGGGCGTGTGCTTACTTGCCGCAGCCCTGCAGCTTGAGCACCTGGCCCTGCCTGAGCGCGTAGGCCGGGGCCTTGAGTCCGTTGGCACGAGCCAGTTCACGCACGTCGCACTGGAACTTGTCGGCGATCGCGCCCAGGGTTTGGCCCTTGCCTACCTTGTGGCTGCGCGCCGGCTTGGCCTTGGGCTTTGCCGCAGGCGTGGCCACCGGGGCGACCGGGGTGGACGCCACCGCACTGGCCTGCACCTGCGCCACCGGGACCACACTGCCCACCGCCACGTTGCCGGTGTAGCTGGCCGCAGCGGGGCGCACGATCGCCGCGTTGAGGTCGGCGGTGATCAAGGTGCGTGCCAGATCCGCGCGCGGGCCACTGACGCAGTACCGGTTGTACAGGCCGGCGATACGGGTGGTGGCGTTGATCGTGGTACCGGCCGGAATCCAGCCGTCGGCCTCATAGCGCGGGTTGAGGTTGCGCAGCGCGCGCATGTAACCGTCGCGGGTGCCGGCGCTGCCCAAGCAGATGGTCAGCTCGTAGATGGTGGTGGACTTGGCCAGCCGGATCGTCGCCGGCTGCGCGCTGATCTTCGGGAACTCCACGCCGTACTGCTGCGGGTGCAGGAAGATCCAGGCCGCGGCGATCACCATCGGCACGTAGTCCTTGGTTTCACCGGGGAACTGGTTGTACACGCTGTCCACCCAGAAGCCCTGGCCGCCGCTCTGCCGGAACACGCGCACGGCCCTGCCCTCGCCGCCGTTGTAGCCGGCCAGCGAGAGCTCGACGCTGCCGTTGAGCTCGCGCATGCGCTCGTTGAGGTAGGTGGCGCTGGCCTCGGCGGCGCTGCGCGCATCGAAGCGGGTGTCAAAGCCGGTGCCATCCGGGCCCAGCCCGAAGCGGCGGCCGGTAGCCGGCATGAACTGCATCAGGCCGGCCGCACCGGCGCGCGAGGAGGCGTGGACGCGGCCATTGGATTCCTTGGCCATGATCCCGAACAGCAGCGCCTCGGGCAGGCCGCGCTTCTCCCACTCGGGCCACATCACCTGGCGCAGGTTCTGGTAGTTCTCGTAGGTGGTCATCAAGGCCGGGCGCATGTCGGTGAGCCAGCGGCGGATGCCGGCCTGCACCGCCGGGTTGTACTCGACCATGTTGTCGAAGGCGTGGCGCTTGTCGTTGAGCAGCGCGGCCGCACGCGCCGCTTCGGGCACGTCGGCCGACAGCGGGCCGATGTGGTCAGGGTCGGCTTCCAGCAGGCCGCCGTCGCTGGCCAGTTCGTCGCCCTCGCCGTCACGGTTGTCGGCGTTGTCCTTCAGCAGGCGCTTGTAGGCCGGCAGCATGTTGCTGACCTGGCAGCCCTTCTGGGCAACACAGGCGCTGATCACATCCTCCATGTCCTCCAAGGCGGCATCGCCTTCGTTCTTGCCCTTGGGATCGGCATTGGCCACCAGCACCAGCGCATCGCGGTAGCGCTTCTCGGCGGCGGCCATGCGCTGGTCCAGCGCTTCGATCTTCACCCGATCACGGGCCGAAACCCGCTGTGCATGGGCCTCCGGCACGAACGAGAGCATTGCAGCGAGCGCCAACAGCGGCCAACCACGGACAAGCAAGACAGGAACGGGCATTTTTGGCACTGTGTGCGAAAGATGGGGCAGAGTAGCCGCGCCACTTGCATCGGGGCAACCCGGTCGGCCCGGCAACCTGCGTCGACGTTTAGAATCCTGCCCATTCACACAGCACCAGCACAAGCGAGTTGACCATGGATCCGATCCTGCTCGGCAAAGGCATCACCGACGATATCGCCGTGACCCTGCAACCCCGCCTGGGCAATCGCCATGGCCTGGTGGCCGGGGCCACGGGCACCGGCAAGACCGTCACCCTGATGACCCTGGCAGAGGGCTTTTCGCGGATCGGCGTGCCGGTGTTCCTGGCCGATGTGAAGGGCGACGTGTCCGGTCTGGCCGTGGCCGGTGCGGGCACCGAGGCCTTGCTGCAGCGGGCACGGGAGATCGGCGTGGCCGACTACGGCCCCGCCGCCAGCCCGGCGATCTTCTGGGATCTGTACGGCAAGCTGGGGCACCCGGTGCGCACCACCGTGAGCGAAATGGGCCCCACGCTGCTGGGCCGCATCCTGGAGCTCAACGACACCCAGTCCGGCGTGCTCGACATCGTGTTCAAGCTGGCCGACGACCGCGGGCTGCTGTTGCTGGACCTGGACGATCTGCGCGCGCTGCTCGGCCTGGTCGCCGAGGAACGCAAGGATATCTCCACCGAATATGGCCTGGTCAGCGCACAGACCGTGGCGGCGATCCAGCGCTCGCTGCTGCGCCTGTCGCAGGACGGCGGCGAAGCCTTCTTCGGCGAGCCGGCGCTGGAACTGGCCGACATCATGCGGGTCAACCATGACGGCCGTGGCGTGATCGGCATCCTGGCCGCCGACCAGCTGGTCCTCAAGCCCAAGCTGTACTCGACGTTCCTGTTGTGGCTGCTGTCGGAGCTGTTCGAAACCCTGCCCGAAGTGGGCGACCTGGACAAACCGAAGCTGGTCTTCATCTTCGACGAGGCCCACCTGCTGTTCGACGATGCGCCGCCCGCACTGGTGCAGCGCATCGAGCAGGTAGTGCGGCTGATCCGCTCCAAGGGCGTGGGCGTGTACTTCTGCTCGCAGTTCCCCGACGACGTGCCGGCCAACATCCTGGGGCAGCTCGGCAACCGCGTGCAGCATGCGCTGCGCGCCTTCACCCCGCGCGACCAGAAGGCGGTGAAGACCGCTGCCGAAACGTTCGTGCCCAATCCCAAGCTTGACGTGGCGGCCGTGCTGGCCAAGCTCGGTACCGGCGAGGCACTGGTGTCCACGCTGCAGGACAAGGGCATCCCCTCGCCCGTGCAGCAGACCCAGATCGCCCCGCCCCGCTGCCGGATGGGCGCCATCACCGAGGCCGAACGCGCCCAGGTGCGCGCTGGCAGCCCGGTGGGCACCCGCTACGACACCGCGATCAACCGCGAATCGGCGGCCGAACTGCTGGCCCAGCGCGCGCAGAAGGTGGTAGCGCAGGCCGATACGCCCAAGGCCCGCACGCGCGAGCAGGACGAACAGCAGGAAGGCGGCTTTGGCCAGTCGATCAAGGACGCCATCTTCGGCACCAAGCGCCGCCAGGGCATGATCGAAACCATGGCCAAGCAGACCACCCGGACCGTAGGCAGCAAGCTGGGCAACCAGATCGTGCGCGGCATCCTGGGCGGGCTGTTCGGCGGCAAGCGCTGAGCGAAACCGATGTCGCGTTGGCGTCCCCCGGCGGAAAAGAGTACGGCCCTGATCACCGCACAGGGCCATCAGCGATTGAAGACCGAACTGGACGACCTGTGGCGGGTGCGCCGACCGGAGGTGGTCAAGGCCCTGGCCGCGGCGGCGGCCGAGGGGGATCGCTCGGAGAATGCCGAGTACACCTACCGCAAGAAGCAGCTGGGTGAGATCGACCGGCGCGTGCGTTACCTGACCAAGCGGCTGGAGTCGCTGCGCGTGGTCGACACCACCCCGACCGATCCGCAGGCGGTGTTCTTCGGCGCCTGGGTGGAGCTGGAGAACGTGGACAGCGGCGATACCAGCCGCTACCGCATCGTGGGCCCGGACGAGACCGACGCGGCCACCGGCTGGATCAGCATCGATTCGCCGCTGGCGCGCGCGTTGTTGAAAAAACGCGTGGATGACGAGTTCGAAGTGGAGCTGCCCAGCGGCCGCCACGGCTTTGCGATCCTGGCGGTGGAGTACGGCGCGGGGTGAGGCGTTGGCGTTGTTCAACGCACGGCGTTACCGGGTGGTGCGCCGCTACCGGCGGTTGTTTGGGAACCAACCCTACCGTGAGGTCGCCCTGGTGCGCAGGCGAGCCAGACGTTAGGGAATGCACGCGTTGGTAGGGTCGCATCCCAATCGACTGCCGTGGAGAACGCCGCGTTCGGTGTGGGCATGAACATCGGCAACAAAGGCCTTTGCGCCGTTCAACGCACGGCGTCACCGGGTGGTGCGCCGTTATCGGCGGTTGTCAGGGAACCAACCCTACCGTGCGTGCGCACTGGTGCGCAGAGGAGCCGGACGTTGAGGGCTGCCCGCCGTTGGTAGGGTCGCATCCCAATCGACTGCCATGGGATTCGCACGGCGTTACCGGGTGGTGCGCCGCTATCGGCGGTTGTTTGGGAACCAACCCTACCGTGCGGGGCGTTCTGGTGCGCAGGCCAACCGGACGTTGCGGGCTGCCCGCCGTTGGTAGGGTCGCATCCCAATCGACTGCCATGGGATTCGCCGCGTTCGGTATCGGCGTGAACATCGGCGACAAAGGCCTTTGCGCCGTTCAACGCACGGCGTTACCGGGTGATGAACCGTTATCGGCGGTTGCTTGGGAACCAACCCTACCGTGCGTGCGCACTGGTGCGCATAGGAGCCGGACGTTGAGGGCTGCCCGCCGTTGGTAGGGTCGCATCCCAATCGACTGCCATTGGATTCGCCGCGTTCGGTATCGGCATGAACATCGGCGACAAAGGCCTTTGCGCCGTTCAACGCACGGCGTCACCGGGTGGTGCGCCGCTATCGGCGGTTGTTTGGGAACCAGCCCTACCGTGCGGGGCCTTACGCGTCGTGCGGCGCGGGATAGTCCCTGCCCTCGCGCAGCGGCCGGAAGTAATCGGCTTGCCGGTAAAACGCCGCATCCTGCTGCGGATGCCAGCCGGGAATGCCCGCCAGCGGCAACGGCCGCAGCTCCAGCGGGTCGTTGAGGACGCGACCGGTATCGATCATCCGTGCGACCTGCGCCACAGTGCATGCATCGTCGTCGGCGCACACCACCACGCACTTGCCCACCAGCAGTCGCCCCGGCAACAAGGCCTGCTCCATCAACGCGTGGCCGATCACCACCGCCACGGCGATCTCACCGCTACGCCACTGCCCTGCCCCGTCCACGAACACCGCCGTCCAGTCATGCCGGTTCCAGGCCTGCACCATTGCCGGATCGCGCACCCGCACGATCACGCCGGTTTCGTCGAACTGCGTCAGCGCCGCCTGCGCACGGTTGCGCTGCTGCGGACCGTGGCAACCGATATGCAGGCATTGGCGGGCATTGAGCGCATGTTTGATGGCCGGATGGCGTGCCCACACCAGCGCGTTGAACAGGTCGTGCCAGTTCGCCGCGCGGGTGGCAATGCGGCCCTGGGCAATGCGTTGTTCGTAATGCAGGCCGTCGGCCAGCAGCGCGTCGTTCTGCTCGACCAGGTGCCGGCCGGGCAACGCCAGGCGGGCGTCCAACGCCGCGACGGTCGGCCAGTCGGCCGCCGTCATCAGATCGGCGTAGCGGGAGAATCCGGCAAACAGTGGCTGGGCGAAGACGTCCGCCGCCACCACGCCACGCGGCGGTGCGATGAAACGGCGGCGGGTGCCGCCGACATCGACCGCCGCCGCGGTCACAACACCTGCAGGTCGAACGGCTTGCGGGCCGCCGCGTCGATCAACGCGTCGCCATACAGGTCGTGGTCGTCGCTCTCGGTGATCTCCACGTCGACGAACTGACCCACGCGCAGGCGGGCTTCCTCGGCATTCTGGATATGCACCAGGCCATCGATCTCCGGCGCGTCGGCCTTCGAACGTGCCACCGCGATACCGTCTTCGATCGCATCGACCAGGCACTGCTGCACGGTGCCGATCTTGGCCTCCAGGCGCGCAGTGGAAATCTCCGCCTGACGTTCCATGAAGCGCGCCAGGCGCTCCTGCTTCACTTCCTCGGGCACCGCATCGGGCAGGTCGTTGGCCGTGGCACCGGTCACCGGCGAGTAGGCGAATGCGCCCACGCGGTCCAGCTGCGCCTCGTCCAGGAAGCTCAGCAGTTCCTCGAACTCGGCGTCGGTCTCGCCGGGGAAGCCGACGATGAAGGTCGAGCGCACGGTGATGTCCGGGCACAGCTGGCGCCAGCGCTGCACGCGCTCGAGTGTCTTGTCGACCGCACCCGGGCGCTTCATCAGCTTCAGGATGCGCGGGCTGGCGTGCTGGAAGGGAATGTCCAGGTACGGCAGGATCCGGTTTTCGGCCATCAGCGGCACGATCTCGTCCACGTGCGGGTACGGATACACGTAGTGCATGCGGGTCCAGGCATCCAGTTCGGACAGGCCTTCGCACAGCGCCTTGAGCCGGGTCTGGTAGGCCTTGTCGCGCCACATGCGCTCGGCGTACTTCACATCCACGCCATAGGCCGAGGTGTCCTGGGACACCACCAGCAGTTCCTTCACCCCACCGCGCACCAGCCGCTCGGCTTCGCGCAGCACTTCATCGACCGGGCGCGAGACCAGCTTGCCGCGCATCGACGGAATGATGCAGAAGCTGCACTTGTGGTTGCAGCCTTCGGAGATCTTCAGGTACGCGTAATGGCGCGGGGTCAGCTTGATGCCGTAGTCGGGCACCAGGTCCACGAACGGATCATGCTTGGGCGGCAGCGCGGCGTGCACGGCCTCCATGACGCTGATGTAGTCCTGCGGGCCGGACACCGCCAGCACGTTCGGGTACGCCTCGCGGATCTGCTCGGGGCGCTTGCCCAGGCAGCCGGTGACGATCACCTTGCCGTTGGCGTTCATCGCCTCGCCGATCGCATCCAGCGACTCGGTCACGGCCGAATCGATGAAGCCGCAGGTGTTGACCACCACGACGTCGGCCGCATCGTAGGAGGGCACGATGTCGTAGCCCTCCGAGCGCAGCTGGGTGAGGATGCGTTCGGAATCGACGAGCGCCTTCGGGCAGCCAAGGCTGACGAAGCCGACTTTGGGGTTCAGCTGGGACATGGAATCGCGGGACTCTGGGGGCCTGGGCCCATGCCGGAATGGCGTGGGGACCAACGGCGGCAAGTATACCGGCGTTGGGGGCCGGGCCCTGAATCGCATCAAGGCGATCCCGCCAGAGCCGGCACGGCCGCTGACATCGCCCTAACCGGCGCGCGGCCGATAATGAACGCCTGAACCAACAGGAGTCACGCATCATGGGTGAGTGGGTCACGCTCGATACGCACCACGGTCCGGTCCGGGCCTGGCAGGCCACGCCGGCGGGCAAGCCCCGTGGCGGGCTGGTGGTCATCCAGGAGATCTTCGGGGTCAACGCGCACGTGCGCGAGGTGGCCGAGGGCTTTGCCGCGCAGGGCTACGCGGTGCTGGCGCCGTCGTTCTTCGACCTCATCGACGGGGTGGACGCCGACCCCGACGCCCTGCCCTATGACCCGGACGGGGTGAAGCAGGGCCTGGAACGCGTGAACGCGCTGGGCGTGGAGAAGGCCCTTGAGATCGTGCGCGCGGCGGCCTCGCGACTGGCCCCGGCCGGCAAGGTGGGCACGGTGGGCTACTGCTGGGGCGGCAGCATCGCGCTGTTGTCGGCGCTGCGGCTGGGCCTGCCGTCGGTCAGCTATTACGGGGCGCGCAACGTGCAGTTCCTGGACGAAGCGCCCAAGGCGCCGGTGATGTTCCACTTCGGGGCCCAGGACAAGAGCATCCCGCCCGAGGCGATCGCCGCCCACCGCGAGAAACTGCCGCAGATGGCCACCTTCGTGTACCCGGCCGACCACGCCTTCAACCGCAGCGTCGGACATGCGTATGATCCAGACAGCGCCACCCTGGCGCTGGAACGCACCCTGGACTTCTTTGCGGAGCATCTTGGATGAGCGAGTTCGAACTGGATCCACGCCTGGCCACCGATAGCGTACTGGTAGCAGAAGGGCCGTTGTCGCAAGTGCGATTGATGAACGACGAGCGTTACCCCTGGTTGATCCTGGTGCCCCGGCTGGCCGGCATCACCGAGTGGATCGACCTGGACGGCGATCAGCAGGACAAACTGCGCACCGAGTTGAACCGTGCCTGCAAGGCGCTCAAGGGCACCGACGGGGTGGAGAAGATCAACATCGGCGCACTGGGCAACATCGTGCGCCAGTTGCATTTCCACGTGATCGGCCGCCACGTTGGCGATCCGGCGTGGCCGGGCCCGGTGTGGGGCCAGGGCCAGGCGCACCGTTTCGATCCGGCGGTGCTGGCCGAACGTGTCGCGCACTGGAAGGAACGGCTAGGATATTCGCCCCAGCCCTAGCGGACCCTGCCCCTGATGCGTTCCAACCTTGTCGCTGCCATCGTCCTGATCCTCGTCGGCCTGTTCCTGCTGGCCAGCAATCTGGGCTGGACCAACATGAACATGGGGAAGCTGATCCTTACCTGGTGGCCGGTGGTGCTGGTGGCGGTGGGCATCGGACTGCTGTTCGGCCGCGGAAAGTAGAGCGGACCGTTGGTCCGCTGCTTTTGGGTCCGCTGCTTTTTGGTTACCACGCCGCACGCCGGACCAAGCCACAAAAAAGCGCGGAGCACTCCGCGCTTTTTTTGTGGTCGCCACCCTTGATGGGTAACGGTAACCGCAGAGGCAGCCGACCAACGGTCGGCTCTACCAGGCGCGGACGCGGCAGCACGCCCGGGGATCGATCAGGTGCGCCGCGCCACGCGCTTGGTCATCAGGTGCGCGGCAGGGTCACGCCGGTCTGGCCCTGGTACTTGCCGCCGCGGTCCTTGTAGGACGTTTCGCAGATATCGTCCTTGTCGGCCTGGAAGAACAGCATCTGAGCCACGCCTTCGTTGGCATAGATGCGCGCCGGCAGCGGCGTGGTGTTGCTGAATTCCAGGGTCACATGGCCTTCCCACTCCGGTTCCAGCGGGGTCACGTTGACGATGATGCCGCAGCGCGCGTAGGTGCTCTTGCCCAGGCACACCACCAGGGTGTCGCGCGGGATGCGGAAGTACTCCACGGTGCGCGCCAGCGCGAAGCTGTTGGGCGGGATGATGCACTCGTCACCCACGATATCCACGAAGCTGCCCGGGTCGAAGTGCTTGGGGTCGACAATGGTGGAGTTGATGTTGGTGAACACCTTGAACTCGCGCGAGCAGCGCACGTCATAGCCGTAGCTGGAGGTGCCGTAGCTGACGATGCGCTGGCCGTTGGCCTGCTTGACCTGGCCGGCTTCGAACGGCTCGATCATCGCCTGCTGTTCGGCCATCTGACGGATCCAGCGGTCACTCTTGATGCTCATGGGGGGTCCTGGGTGCGGAAAGGAACAACGGCACCGCCAACGGGCGCCCGGGCCACGATTCTAAACAGCCACCCGGGTTGCGGCCAGCCGCGATGCCGGGATGCGCAGGCGACAAGGCCCGGCAATGCCGGGCCGTGTGCGGTTCAGACGTGCCAGGCCGTGGCCTGCGCGGTCAGATCAGGGACGACAGAATCGGAATGCTGGCGCGCGGGCGCTTGGCCACTTCCTCGATCAGGCGCTCGGCCGCGCGCAGGTAGGCCTGGGCGGCTGCCGAGTCCGGCAATGCGGCAGTGATCGGAGTGCCGGCGTCGCCCTGCTCGCGGATGCCGATTTCCAGCGGCAGCGACCCCAGCAGCGGGACGCCGTACTGCGCGGCCATGCGCTCGCCGCCGCCGTCGCCGAACAGGTGCTCGCGGTGGCCGCAGTTGCTGCAGGTGTGTACGGCCATGTTCTCCAGGATGCCCAGTACGGGCACTTCCACCTTCTCGAACATCTTCAGTGCCTTTCTGGCATCCAGCGTGGCGATGTCCTGCGGCGTGGTGACGATCACCGCGCCGGCCAGCGGAATCTTCTGGGTCAGGGTCAGCTGGATGTCGCCGGTGCCCGGCGGCAGGTCGATCAGCAGATAGTCCAGGTCATCCCAGAGGGTGTCATTGAAGAACTGGGTCATCGCCGAGGTGGCCATCGGGCCGCGCCAGATCATCGGCGTCTCGTCTTCGATCAGGTAGCCGATCGACATGGTCTCCACGCCGAAGGCGCGCATCGGCTCGATCGACTTGTTGTCCGGGCTTTCCGGGCGGCCACTGAGGCCGAGCATGGCCGGAACGCTGGGGCCGTAGATGTCGGCATCAAGCAGGCCCACGCGCGCGCCCAGCTTGGCCAGCGCCACGGCCAGGTTCACCGCCGTGGTGGACTTGCCCACGCCGCCCTTGCCCGATCCCACGGCAATCACGTTGCGGATGCGCGGATGCGGGCTGAGCCCTTTCTGCACCTGGCTGGCGTGGGGACGACGGCTCACTGCATGACTCCGAAGAAAACGGCATGGTTGACTACTTACTATACAACCTCGCCCCATCCAGCCTTGGCGGCCAGGGGGCGGGGCGCGCGAGCCGCCTCCCGGCCCCCGATTCGATGCCCCCCCCATCGACGGGACCTTCGCGCAGCGCTCCCTGCCACCGGTCATGTTGACGGACATGGCGTAATTCGTTCATCTTCCCGTCATCTTCAAGGCCAACCGCCAAGGACACCGCCCCAATGGATCTACGTCGCACCTCGCTCTCGTGCCGAATCGCCGCCACGCTACTGGCACTTTCCCCGGGACTGGCTGCCGCCCCACTTCCTGTGGACGACTTCGCCAAGATCCCGGCCATTCAGTCGGTAACCATGAGCGCGGATGGCAAGCAACTGGTCGCCATTATCGCCACACCGGGCAGCAACAATGGCGACACCGCGCTGGCCAACTGGAACCTGGACAACATCGGAGCCGGCCCCGTGGCAATCACGCCGTCGGGCGACCGCATGAAATTCATCGCCGCCAGCGCCTTGAAGGCGGGCCGGAACATGGTGATCGGACGCCAGGAACTTACCGCCCAGCTGTCCGGCTGTGGCGAGGGCAACGCGGTCGGCTCAACCAAGACCTTCCTGTCAAAAGCCTTCCTGACTGACAGCAGTCAGACCAAATTCGAGGAAGCGTTCGCCGACAACACGCGCAAGCTCGGCATCAGCGAGCAGACCCAGCGGTGCCTTGAATTGGCCGGTACCGCCTCGCTGGTCCACTCGCTGCCGCTGGATCCGGACAAGGTCATTATCTCGCAGATCAACCAGACCAACTTCTCGGCAAGCTACTTCCTTTTCAACCTCAGGACAGGGCAGACCGAGCTGCTCTTCCGTGGCGACGCACGCTCCACGCCCGGGCTCTTCCATCCGCGCAATGGCGAACTGCTGACCCGCACACAGATCGAACCGGCTGGCTCGGATGAGTACGAACAGCAGATCCTGATCAAGCAGAAGAACGGAAAGTTCGAGAAACACGACCCGTTGACGACCCGCCTGACCGATCGTTACACGATGGAGATCGCCGGTATTGATGACCAGACTGGCAAATTCTATGTACTCACCGACCGGTTCTCCGACCAAGTGCAGGCCCGCTTGTACGATCCAGTGTCACGCAAGTTCGATGACGAGCCACTGGCCGCCCATCCGCAGTACTCCATCAGCAGACTGATCCTGGGCACCCGGCCGAGCAACTTCAATCAAGTGCTGGGCTTCTACATCGATGGCCCACGCCGCGAAGCGGTGTATGTCGACCCGCAGATGAAGGCTCTGGACGACGGCCTGAAACAGGCCTACCCCGGCAAGTACATTTCCATCACCGGCTACAACGACGATCTCTCTCGGGTGCTGTTCACCACCAGCAGCGCCGACTCCCCCACCAGCTACCAGATTCTTGTCGACCGCAAGCAGGTCACCACCCTGGGCAGCGAGCGGCCGTGGATCGACGGCAAGCAGATCGGCGAGCAGCGTTGGATCACCTACACTGCCCGGGATGGACGCAAGATCCCAGCCATCGTCGACCTGCCCGCGGGATGGAAAGAGGGGAGTGGTCCGCTGCCCGCGCTGGTTCATCCGCATGGCGGTCCGTGGGCCCGTGACTACACCGGCTGGGATGCTTCGGGCTGGGTGCCGTTCTTCACCTCCCGCGGCTATGCGGTCATCAGGCCACAATACCGCGGCTCGACCGGCCTCGGCCGCGACCTGTGGCTCGCAGGCGACAAGCAGTGGGGCCTGTCGATGCAGGATGACAACGATGACGCGGCCGCCTGGCTGGTGCAGCAGGGCATCGCAGCCAAGGATCGCATCGCCATCTTCGGCTACTCCTATGGCGGCTTCGCGGCTGCGGCTGCCACCGTGCGCAGCCCGTCTCCATTCCAGTGTGCCATCGCCGGTGCCCCGGTGACCGACCTGGCACGGCTGGGGGTGTCCTGGAGCGAAAACCGCCTCCAGCGGATCCTGCAAGGCCAGACGGTGAAGGGCATGGACCCGATGCAGAACACGGCCAAAGCGACCATCCCGGTGCTGCTATACGTTGGCGACCGTGACGTCCGCACCCCGGCATTCCATGCCCGGGGCTTCTACAATGCCGTTCAGGGCAAGGTGCCAGCCAAGTTTGAACTGATCCCCAACATGCCGCACAGCATGCCTTGGTACCCCAGCCACTACCGCACCACGCTCCCTCTGATGGCCGACTTCCTGGCCAAGGATTGCGGTCCGAACGGCCTCTGACCCACTGTTAAGGCATCCCCGAAAACCTCCGTCAGCCAATGCTGGCGGAGGTTTTCGCGTCTTCAGCTGAGTGAACCTTTGCCTAACGCAAATTAGTTAAATATTTGCGAAATTCATATTGCATTTACATTTTTCGGATCATAGACTCCGTTAACCGAAGCATAACGAACGGGGATCCAACAGAATGCGCAAAATGAACCGCCTCATCTCGCCAAGCCGTCTTCCACTCGCTCTCGCGGTGCTCGCATGCCTGCAGGCAGCACCGGCTCTGGCACAGGAATCCACTCAGCAGGAAGCGGCGGCGTCAAGCAGCGACCGCAAGGCAACGGACCTTGACAAGATCACGGTTACAGGCTCGCTGATCCGCCGTGCCGACTACGAAACCACCTCCCCGGTGTTCACCATCGACACTGAGCGCAACGCCGCGCAGGGCCAGGTATCGGTGGGTGAGTTCCTGCAGAAGTCGGCCATCGGTGCCGCCGAAACGCAGATCACTCATCAGTTCGGCGGCTTCGTCGTCGACGGCGGCACCGGCGTGCAGACGTTCTCGCTGCGCGGCCTGGGCGCCAACCGCACGCTGGTCCTGCTCGACGGCCAGCGCCCGGGCCCGGCCGGTACCCGCGGTGCCGTGGGCGCATTCGATCTGAACGTCATCCCGACGGCGATCCTGCAGCGCGCCGAGATCGTCAAGGACGGTTCGTCTTCGATCTACGGTTCGGACGCCGTGGCCGGCGTCGTCAACCTGATCACCAAAAAGCACTTTGATCGTCCGGAACTGACCGTCACCGGTCGCGTCCCGACCGAAGGGGGTGGTGAAGTATTCCAGGCCTCTATCGCAAATGGCTGGAACTTCGAGCGCGGTAGCATCGTCGCGGCGGCCGAGTGGTTCCGCCACAACGAACTCACCCGTGGCGACCGCGACTTCCTGAACTGCAGCAACGACCTGATCAAGGACGCCAACGGCAACAGTATCGATCGTGAAGACCGCTCGATCACAGCCGGCACCAACCTGGCCAACTGCAACAATCTGCTCATCAACGTCATCGACGTCTACAACTCGACCACCCGCTACATTCCGTCTCCGGACGGCAGCACCGTCGGTCCGTTCCCGGGCTACCGACCGCGTGCGAACCAGACCTATGCCAATGGCAATCCGGTCGCCTTCTACGAAGAACCGCTGAACTTCGACGCCTGGGGCCTGTCCCACATCATCAACCGCCAGGAGCGCAAGTCGCTGTACTTCGCTTCGGACTTCGGCTTCGAGAACTTCAACTGGAAGACCCAGGTCCTTTACAACAAGCGCGACACTTATAATTTCCAGTGGCGCCAGTTCTTCCCGACCGTGGAAGCGCCGGGCACTTCGACCGGGTACGCGCAGCCGGTACTGCCGTTCAAATCCAGCTCTGAAACCGAGGTCGACTACTACTACCTCGCCAACCGTTTCGACGGCCTGTTCACCGGCAGCTGGGCGTGGGAAGTCAATGCCAATGCCAGCCGTTCCAGTGGCAAATACAGCTCGCTGGGCATCCGCAACTCGATCACCGGCGACCTGGTCCGCCCGGGTACCGGCGACACGCCTGCGGCGAACTACTTTGATCCGGGCTATCTGAGCGGTGCGAAGGTCGACGAACTGGTCGACATCCTGGGCATCACCGCCACCGGCAAGACCACCTACGACACCGCCACGGTCAATGCCGTGTTCAGTGGTGAGCTGTTCGATCTGCCTGCTGGCGCGGTCGGCGCGGCGTTCGGACTCGAGTACCGCTACTACTCGATCGAAGACGTGCCCGATGCGAACTACCAGGACCTGTGGGGCTCCTCCACGGCCGATGTGACCAAGGGCGACGATCGTGTCAAGGAAGCGTTCGCAGAGTTCGACATCCCGCTGCTGAAGGGCATTCCGGGTATCGAATCGCTCAGCCTCAACGCCTCCGGCCGCGTCTTCGAGTACGACTCGGTCAGCGGCAGCGACAAGGTGTGGAAGACCGGCCTGAACTGGCAGATCATCCCGTCGCTGCGCGTGCGCGGTACGGTCGGCACCTCCTACCGTGCGCCGGGCCTGTACGAGCTGTATCTGGGCAACCAGACCGGCTTCCAGAATCAGACCGCGATCGACCCCTGCATCCGCTGGGAAGAAAGCGACAACACCAACATCCGAACCAACTGCGGCGCGGCAGGCATTCCGGGTGACTATGTCGGTGCAGGCTCAAGCGCCACCGTCTACACCAGCGGCGGTGCCGGCAATCTGATTCCGGAAACATCACGTGCCAAGAGCGCAGGCATCGTATTCACGCCGTCTTTCGCCGACCTGAGCGTTGCGATCGACTACTTCGACTATGACATCCGTGGCCAGATCACCTCGCTGACTGCAAGCGATATCGTCGGTGGTTGCTACGGCTCGGATTCCTACCCGAACCGCTACTGCGACTTGCTGGAGCGCAACCCCACCACCGGTGCGGACGCCAATTCCATCCGCAACGTCTACGCCCAGTACCTGAACATCAATCGTCAGCGTACCCGTGGTTGGGACATGACCCTGAACTGGGAACACGAGTTCAGCTTCGGCAAGTTCGGCTTGGATTCGCAGGTGACCTACACCTTGGAAGACGTCGCGCAGCTGTTCGACAGCGCCGAGGCCAGCGGCCTGGCGTCGTCGGACCAGCTCGGCCTGATCGGCCGTCCGGATCTGGTGGCCAACCTGGGTTTGAACCTGACCCGCGGCGATTGGACGTACAACTGGCTGGCTCAATACATCGGCGACACCGAAAACTACAACCTCAACTCGCGCTTCACTTACCAAGGTCGTCCGGATTCTTACCGTGACCTGAAGGCCGACGCGCGCTATTACCACACCGCTTCGGTGAGCTACAAGCAGGCTGACTGGGAAATTCTGGTGGGCGTGTCCAACGTGTTCAACACCAAGCCGCCGTCGATCTCGACCGGTGCCGGCAGCCGCTACGGCAATATCGCGGCGTTCGCCACCCAGTACGACCTCTACGGTCGCACCCCGTATGTGCGGCTGAAGTACAAGTTCTGATAGGAATGGGAAGGTCCGGGAAGGGCGGCGCAAGCCGCCCTTCCCTTTTCTGCATCTGGCGGTCCGCCCCACGCAGGGGCGGCTTGCCATCGGCCATGACCTTCGACACCCTTGCAGGCCGGGCCAGCGGCGTATCGTCTGGCCCACGGCCCCGCAGGGGCCAGCCCATCGGCCTGGAGGCCATTCACAGTGATCGCTCGCACTCCCAAGATTGTTCTGCTGACCCTGGCCGTTTCGGCCGCGCTGGTCGGCTGCGGCAAGAACGAAACCCCGGCTACGGACAGCGCGGCCTCCACCGCCGCACCGGCCACCCCTGCCGCTGCCGCCACCGAGTACAAGCTCGACGACAGCAAGCTGCCGGCCTACAACGCCTTCCACCCGTCCGACCTGGACACCAGCCTGGACGCCTGCAACACGTTCGGCGACTACGTCAACAGCAAGTGGCTGGCCGCCAATGAGATTCCGGCCGACCGCACCAGCTGGGGCGCCTTCACCATCCTGGACGAACGTTCGGTTGCCGTGCAGCACCAGCTCGCCGAGCAGGTCGCGGCGGTGAAGAACCCCAGCGGGATCGAGAAGATCGTCGGTGACTTCTGGGCCACCGGCATGGACGAAGCCAAGATCAACGCGCAGGGCATCGAGCCGATCAAGGCCGACCTGGCCGCCATCGACGCCCTGCAGAGCAAGGACGCCGTCGCCGACTTCCTGCGCAGCAGCGCGGCCAAGGGCGAGAACGTGCTGTTCGGCTTCGGTCCGGAAGCGGACTTCAAGAACTCCAGCATGAACATGGCCTACGCCAGCCAGGGCGGCCTGGGCCTGCCGGACACCACCTACTACACCGACGCCAAGAACGCCGACAAGCTCAAGGCCTACCAGGCGCACGTGGCCAAGGTGCTGGAACTGTCCGGCGTTGCCGCCGCCGATGCGGCCAAGCAGGCAGCTGACGTGGTGAAGTTCGAAACCCGTCTGGCCAAGGCGTCCAAGTCCAGCGTCGAGCTGTCGCGCGATGTGTCGCTGTACTACAACCCGGTCACCCTGGCCGATGCCGACAAGCTGACCCCGAACTTCAGCTGGACCAAGTTCTTCGAGGCCCAGGGCGTGGCCGCGCCGGAGAAGTTCTCGCTGGCCATTCCGTCCTTCCACCAGGAAGTGAGCAAGGCGCTAGGTGACACCGATCCGTCGGTGTGGCGCGCCTACCTGCGCTTCCACACCGTGGACGGCGCCTCGCCGTACCTGGCCGATGCGTTCGTGGATGAGAACTACGCGTTCTACGGCAAGACCCTGAACGGCCAGAAGGAACAGAAGCCGCGCTGGAAGCGCGTGCTGGGCACCATCGAGAACGACGCCGGCGATGCGTTCGGCCAGCTGTACGTGAAGGTCGCCTTCTCGCCGGAAGCCAAGGCCAAGATGGAAGAACTGGTCAAGAACCTCGCCGCCGCGCTGAAGGAGCGTATCCAGGGTCTGACCTGGATGAGCGACGAGACCAAGGCCAAGGCCATTGCCAAGTGGGAAACCTTCACCCCGAAGATCGGCTACCCGGACAAGTGGCGTGACTGGAACGGCCTGACCACCGGTCGCGACAGCTACCTGGGCAACGTGCGCGCGGCCAACGCGTTCAACTACAAGTGGAGCCTGTCCAAGATCGGCAAGCCGGTGGACAAGACCGAGTGGGGCATGACCCCGCAGACGGTCAACGCCTACTACAACCCGCTGCAGAACGAGATCGTGTTCCCGGCCGCCGCCGTTCTTCGACCCGAAGGCCGATGATGCGCTCAACTACGGCGGCATCGGCGCGGTGATCGGCCACGAAATGACCCACGGTTACGACGACCAGGGCAGCCGCTTCGGGCCGACCGGCAACTTCGAGAACTGGTGGAACGCGGCGGACACCAAGAACTTCAGCGGCCTGACGGGCAAGCTGGTCAAGCAGTTCGACGGGTACAAGGTGGACGGCCAGGCGGTCAACGGCAAGCTGACCCTGGGCGAGAACATCGCCGATCTGGGCGGCGTGGCAACCGCCTACGACGCGCTGCAGAAGGCCTCGGCCGGCAAGGAAGATCCGAAGATCGACGGCTTCACCCGCGATCAGCGCTTCTACTTCAACTGGGCTACCGTGTGGCGCACCAAGTACACCCCGGAAAACGCCAAGGTCCGCCTGGCCACCGATCCGCACGCCCCGGCGCAGTTCCGTGCCATGGGCGCGCCGTCGAACCTGCCGACCTTCGCCGCTGCGTTCCAGTGCAAGGCCGGCTCGCCGATGGTCCGCGCCGGCGACCAGCAGGTCGTGATCTGGTAACCCATCGCGCCACCGCGTGAACCGCTGCAATCAAAGGCCCGGGATTTCCCGGGCCTTTGTTTTTTTCCTTTGCAGGTATCGCGGTTGGTCAATTGAACGCAGCAAGCAGAGCAAAAGCCGCCGGGGTGCGACCGGATTGCATTGGGCCGGTGGGGGTGGGTTTGCGGGACACGCTGCAAGTACGTCCATGTAAGCTCCGTCGCCGCATCCATGCGGCTCAGGGTCCCGCAAACCCACCCCCACCGGCCCTTGGACAACTCCCGGCACGCACGGAAAAATCAAACCTGCCCTGCGTGCTTTCGCTTTTCTTTGGGTGCCGACGCACGTTCGAAGGCGGGGGTGTGGGGTTTCGCGGGACCGTTGGGCGCCATGGATGGCGCTCACGAGCCTCCAGGGATGGATTTACGGCGTGTCCCGCGAAATCCCACACCCCCGCCTCGTGCGATCTACGAGCCAAAGGCCTTTGCCTTTCTTCCCCATCACGCTCTTTTCGCTTTGCTTGGTACACTCGCGCGATCCCAATCCACACTGGATTCGCTTTACATGTCCAACCTCCGTCCGCTCGCCATTGCCCTGGGCCTTGGCCTGGCCTCCCTGGTCATCGCACACGATGCGCACGCTGCGCCGAAGAAGAAGGCCGCGCGTGCGCCGGCGGTCAGCGCCCAGTGCAGCGACTTCTATGAAGCCAGCAATGGCGCGTGGCTGAAAGCCAATCCCGTGCCGCAGACCGGCGCCACCACCGCCCTTGGGCAGCTGGCCGAGCGTACCCGCCTGCAGCAGCGCGAGCTGCTGGATGCATCCATGAAGACCCCGCAGGGCACCGTGCAGAAGCTGCTCGGCGACTTCTGGGCCAGCGGCCTGGACGAAGCCGCCGTTGAAGCCGACGGCTCCAACCCCATCGCCCCCCTGCTGACCCGCATCAACGCCATCAAGAAGGCCAAGGACGTCCCCGCCTCGATCGCCGCACTGCACCAGGTCGGCATCCCGGTGGCCTTCAACTTTGCCCCTGACGTGGACCTCAAGGCGCTCGACCGCCACATCGGCTACTTCATGCAGGGTGGCATGGGCCTGCCCGACCCGGCCTTCTACACCCGCACCGACGCCGACACCGTCGCGCTGATGGCCCGCTACCGCGCCTACGTCAAGCAGATCCTGGCCCTCACCGGCACCCCGGCGGCCAAGCTCGACGCCGAAGCGCAGGCCGTCATCGCGCTGGAAACCGAACTGGCGCGCAACGCACAGTCGCTGGCGGGCATCAACAACCCGTTCAACAACTATGCCCCCATCTCCACCAAGGACCTCAACAGCCGCTACCGCAACCTGCAGCTGGATGCGTTCCTCAAGGTCCAGGGCGTCAACGACGACCTCGTCTCGCTCGCCGACCCCGCGCTGTTCAAGCAGCTGGATGGCATGGTCACCCGCATCAAGCCGGACCAGTGGAAGGCCTACCTGCGCTGGCGCGTGGGCGATGCCATGGCCCCGTACCTGTCCAAGGCCTACCGCGATGCCGAGTTCGAATTCCGCGGCCGCGTGATCCGTGGCGAAACCATCGCCCCGGCGCGTTGGGAACAGACCCTGGATGCGATCAACGTCGCCGCCGGCCCGATGCTCGGCCGCGAATATGCCAGCAAGTACCTGTCCGCCGATGATCGCCGCCAGGCGGCGGTGATCGTCGACAAGATCCGCGAAGTGCAGATCGATGCGGTCAAGCGCAGCATCTGGCTCAGCAACGATGCCAAGACCGAAGCGCAGGCCAAGCTGGCCGCGCTGAAGATCGAAATCGGCACCCCGCTGCGCGACCTCGACTACAGCGTGCAGCCGATGGGCCGTGGCAGCTTCGGCGGCAACATGCTGATCGCCTCCACCTGGCGCCACCGCGAAGAAATGAAGCGCATCGGCAAGGGCAACGCCGACCGCCGCTGGGACGTGCTGCCGCAGCAGCCCGCGCTGGCCTATGACATCGCGCAGAACCGCCTGATCGTCACCGCCGCCGTGCTGCAGGGCCCGGTGTTCAACGCCAAGGCCGATGCCGCCGACAAGTTCGGCAGCTTCGGTGCCCTGGTCGCCCACGAACTGACCCGCGCCGTCGACGCCAAGGGCGCGCTGGTGGATGCCAAGGGCGAACTGCGCAGCTGGTGGACCCCGGCTGACAAGACCGCCTGGACCCTGCTCGGCAGCCGCGTGGCCGCCCAGTACAGCGCGTACGACTTCCCGGGCATCAAGGGTGCCAAGGTGAACGGCGAACTGACCCGCGAGGAAAACCTGGCCGACGTGGCGGGCCTGGAACTGGCGTGGGAAGCCTACAAGGCGGTGGAACCGTCGGCCAAGCCGGCTGCCCAGCAGGGCTTCTTCCGCGCATGGGCCGCGCTGTGGGCACAGCAGCTGTCGCCGAACGAGGCCGCCCAGCGGCTCACCAGCGACGTGCTGGCCCCGGGCCGCTGGCGCACCAACGGTGCCCTGTCCAACCTGCCGGCATTCGGTGCGACCTTCAGCTGCAAGCCGGGCCAGCCGATGCAGCGCGTGGACAACGACCAGATCAAGGTCTGGCGCTGAGTCCAGCCGCAGGCAGTATCAGGAAAAGGGCGCCTTCGGGCGCCCTTTTTCGTTGCGCGCCGACGTTCGTCGCGGCACCGGCATCCCAGTCCGGGCGGTAGGGCCAGGCCACGCATGGCGTGGCTCTACCGGGGATCCGCCACCAGGCTGCCGCGGTAGCCCACGATCAGGCCGATCCACGGCGCGGCGATCTCCACGTCGAACACAAAGCGCCCGTCGCGCTCGGCCTCGAACGTGTTTCCGCCCGGCAGCAGCGCCTTCGGCAGCGGAATGCCCAGGCACGACCAGCGGCGCGCCACCAGCCGCAGGCAGTCGGCATCGACCACCAGTGCCAGCGCCACATCGACGATGCCGAAGCGCTCCACCAGCAGGTGCGTGTTCCTGCCCTGCCCGCGACGCTGCCACGAGGAAAACCGGCTACCGCCGAAATCGCGGGTCCAGCGCTCGCCGCCACGCTCGGGCGTAAAGCCCACGCTGACCGGCACCGCGCTGGCCGCCGGTGGAAACCCGATCAGCGCCGCCACCATCCGTGCCAGCAACCCGCGCCCACGCCGCACCTCGGCGGTGCCGCGCCAGCGCCGTTCGCCCGCGTCGGCATGCAGTGCCTGCACCTGTGCCGGCAACTGCGCGAAGGCACTGCCCAGCACCTGCCGGTACAGGGGCGCGTGCGGGTCCTCGCTGCGGAAGCCGGTGAAGATTGCACGGCCCTCGAACAACCGGTCGTAGTCCGACAACGCCAACGCATGCGTGGCGGGCCGCGCGCCCTCCGCCGGCGTCTCGCCCGCCAGCAGCTTGCGCACCACCACCTCGATCGCCATCGACGGAATGTACGGGCCGTCCTCGCCCTCGGCGAGCAGGTGCCAGCTTTCCTCCACCGCCTGGCCACCGCGCATGCCGGCGGCGTGCACGTACATGCCGCCGCGATGCTCGCCGAACTTCATCCGGTTGAGCACCGTGTAGAACAGCGGTGACAGCGGCACCAGCGATGGCAGGCCGAACCGGGCGCGCGCCCTGGCCAGCAGGTTGAGCACCCGGTGCAGCACTTCCGGCACCGGGCCGGCGCCCATCCAGATATCGGTCAGGGTCGGGTGCTCGGGTGGAATCACCTGCAGGTCCGGCACGTCCACCAGCGAAAAATGCAGGTTGCGCAGCGGTACCTTGCCCGGCACGGCGATGGTGAAGCGGCGGCTTTCGGCCAGCCCCAGCCCGTGCGAAGGCGCGCCGTTGCGCTGCAGCTTCACCGGTGCGCCCGCATACCCCACTACCGCGCGCATCACGTTGAGCCCGATCCCGGCGTACGGCGACGGTGCAATGCCGCCTTCCACCGCCACGATATCCATGCGCCCGGCCATCTCGCGCAGCACCGCGGCGGTCAGCACCGGAAAGCTGCTGACCCCGGACAGCACGAAGATCCCGGCGGCTTTGGCCTGCGCGTCAAACTGCGCCACGCCGAACACGAAATCGGCTGCATCGGCGAAGTCCAGGTAGGGAATACGCGCGGCAATGCAGGCCTCGATCACGCTGTACGGGTGCTCGCCGTAATCCTGGAACGGACCGGAGGCATCCACCAGCAGGTCCGGCCGCTCGGCGTGCAGCAGCGGCGCGATGTGCGGCCGGTCGGCCCGCAGCGGGCGCAGCACCGGCGCGCCGGTGTAGCTGTCGCAGAAGGCGGTCGCCGCAGCGAGGTTGCGGCCGCAGATCAGCAGTTCGAGGTCGGCCCGGTCGCCCAGCAGTCGCGCCAGGCGCCCGCCGAACACGCCATATCCCCCCAGGATCAGTATTTTCATGCGCGAAACGTCCTTGCTTCTGTTCAACCCGTTGCCTGGATACGACGAAGGGCACCATGGGTGCCCTTCGCGTGGTGTGCCGCCTGCACGTTCGCCGCTAGCGGACGCTGCGAAGGTGGTTCTTGCGCGGACCGCCGCCCGGCGGGCGCTTGTTGAACGGCGGTTGGCCGCGCCAGTACCGGATCAGCAGCCAGCCAAACAGCATGCCGCCCAGGTGCGCGAAGTGGGCTACGCCGGGCTGCCAGCCGGTGGCGCCGAGCATCAGTTCCATCGCGCCGAACACGATCACGAAGGTGCGTGCCTTCATCGGAATCGGCGGGAACAGCAGCATCACCCGCTGGTTCGGGAACAGCATGCCGTAGGCCAGCAGCAGGCCGAACACGCCGCCGGAGGCACCGAGCACGGTGGCCGGGTCGGCCATCATCATGCCCACCAGCAACTGGCACAGCCCGGCGCCGACGATGCAGACCAGGTAATAGGTCAGGAAGCGCTTCTCGCCCCAGGTCTGTTCCAGCGGGGCGCCGAACATGAAGAGCGCCAGCATGTTGAAGAACAGATGGCCGAAGCCCCCATGCAGGAAGCCGTAGGTCAGCAGCTGCCAGGGCTGGAAGTTGCCGCCCGGCGAGAACGGATCGAAGCCATCGCGCAGCGGCTGCAGCATGAACGGCTCGAAGGTGCCGTTGCCCAGCAGGAACGGTTGCTGCAGCAGGAACAGCACGATGTTGGCAATCAACAGTGCCTTGGTGACGGTGGGCAATCGCGGAAACATGAGGGCATCCTTTGGAACCGTGCCCATCATAGCCGCAGCGCCCCGCCCTGGCCGCCTCCCGCGTCGTCGCATTCAACCACCGCACACCGTGGCGATGTCAGCCCGGCCCCCACAGGGACGCGTCGAGGTCGTCGCCGGTGCTGCGCGGCATCTGCGTGACCCGACCGCGCTCGATGGCCACGCCTTCGGCGCGCAGGCGCTGGCTCTGCTCACGCCACCCGTGCGACCCCTCGGGCATGGCGATGCGACCGTCCGAGCGCAGCACGCGATGCCAGGGCAGGTCCGGGTCCTCGTTCATGCCCAGCACGCGCGCGGTGAGCCGCGCCCTGCCCGGCAGGCCGGCCTTGGCCGCTGCCTGGCCGTAGCCCATCACCTGCCCGCGCGGGATCGCGCGGATCACCGCCAGGATGCGCTC
>LNAP01001754.1_pt1 | contig 31015 bp, 25 predicted proteins | sample 602601 | NCBI WGS metagenome assembly LNAP01 (sample SAMN02440304, study PRJNA202911) | soil metagenome | biome: Subtropical and temperate rainforests or woodlands; isolation source: soil samples (1 kg each in a 20% v/v slurry with milli Q water) were... ...
GTTCGGCATCAAGGTGCCGCCGGGTTCGGGCAACGTGCAGTTGAAGAACGTCGCGGCGGTGTCGATCAGTGCCGATTTGCCAGCGTTCGCCAAGCCGGGTCAGCAGGTTGATATCACCGTTTCGTCCATCGGTAACTCCAAGAGCCTGCGTGGCGGCACCTTGCTGCTGACGCCACTCAAGGGTATCGATGGCAACGTCTACGCGGTGGCTCAGGGCAACCTGGTAGTCGGCGGTTTCGATGCGGAAGGGCGAGACGGCTCGAAGATTACCGTCAACGTTCCGTCGGCCGGTCGCATCCCCGGTGGTGCATCGGTGGAGCGCGCGGTGCCGAGCGGTTTCAACCAGGGCAACAGCCTGACGCTGAACCTCAACCGTTCCGACTTCACCACCGCCAAGCGCATCGTCGACAAGATCAACAACATGCTCGGTCCTGGCGTGGCCCAGGCCATCGACGGCGGGTCGATTCGCGTCACCGCGCCGCTCGATCCGAGCCAACGCGTCGACTATCTGTCGATCCTGGAAAACCTCGAAGTCGATCCGGGCCAGGCAGTCGCGAAAGTCATCATCAACTCCCGTACCGGCACCATCGTGATCGGCCAGAACGTCAAGGTTTCACCGGCCGCCGTGACCCACGGCAGCCTGACCGTGACCATTACCGAAGACCCGATCGTCAGCCAGCCCGGCCCTCTGTCCAATGGCACGACGGCGGTGGTGCCGCGTTCGAAGGTCAACGCCCAGCAGGAAGCCAAGCCGATGTTCAAGTTCGGCCCTGGTACCACCCTCGACGAGATCGTGCGGGCGGTGAACCAGGTCGGCGCGGCACCGGGTGATTTGATGGCCATCCTCGAAGCGCTGAAGCAGGCCGGCGCCCTGCAAGCTGATCTGATCGTGATCTGAGGACGGCCATCGTGGATATGCGCAAGAGCGGTCTGGTCAGCAGCAGCGATTCGGGCTCCTATTCGGACCTCAACCGCCTGAATCAGCTCAAGGTCGGCGACAAGAACAGCGACGGCAACATGCGCAAGGTGGCGCAGGAGTTCGAATCGCTGTTCCTCGGTGAGATGCTCAAGTCCATGCGCTCGGCAACCGAAGCGCTGGGACAGGACAATCCGATGAACACACCAGCGGCCAAGCAATACCAGGAAATGTACGACCAGCAACTGGCCGTTTCCATGTCCCGCGAGGGCGGTGGTATCGGCCTGGCGGACGTGCTGATGCGCCAGATGTCGAAGAACAAGCCATTGGCGCCGGGCGAGGCGGCTGCTGCATCGCTGGCCAAGCAAGAGGCTGCCAAGGCCGCCGTGCAAACGCCGGTGGCGGCGGGCACTGTTGCGGTCAATGGGCCGCTGTCGCGGGTCAATGGCCAGCGTCCATTGTGGGCTTCGCGATCGGTCCATGCGCCGCAAGAGGCGGGCGAGGGTGGTCATCGCAATGACATGGCTCTGATCAATCAGCGACGCCTGGCGTTGCCGCCGAAGCTGGCTGATCGTCTGTTGGCCGGGCTGGTGCCTTCGGCGACGGCCGCGGCCACGACGATCAACAAGACACCGTTGCCTGAGCGCGCGACAAGCACTGGCACCGGTCCTTTGTATAACGGTGACTGGCTGGCCAGCGCGCAGCAAACCTCCAGTGGCGGCATGCAGATCTACGGTCGTGCCATGGCGCAGATTCCGCTGGCGCCGGCGAAGAAAGCCTTCAGTTCCGCCGACCAGTTCGTCAACACCATGTTGCCGATGGCCAAGGAAGCGGCGGCCCGCATTGGTGTCGATCCGCGTTACCTGGTGGCGCAGGCGGCCCTGGAAACCGGCTGGGGCAAGTCGGTCATGCGTGCTCAGGACGGCAGCAGCAGCCACAACCTGTTCGGCATCAAGGCCGGCAATAGTTGGCGCGGGCGATCACCAGCGAATTCAGGAACGGGCAGATGGTCAAGGAGACGGCGCAGTTCCGCTCCTACGACTCCTACAAGGACAGTTTCCACGACCTTGTAACTTTGCTGCAGACCAACAATCGCTATCAAGATGTCGTGAAGTCGGCCGATAACCCAGAACAGTTTGTACGCGAGTTGCAGAAGGCCGGTTACGCAACCGATCCGAACTACGCGAGCAAGATTTCGCAGATAGCCAAGCAGATGACGAGTTACCAGAACTACGCTGCGGCGGGCGTTTCAACTACGCCTTTATAGGCACAAGGTATAAGGTCTGAACCATGAGTTTGCTCAATATCGGGATGTCGGGGCTGAGTGCTGGCCATAACTCGTTGGTGACGACCGGCAACAACATTGCCAACGTCGACACCGCCGGGTACTCGCGCCAGCAATCTGTGCAGAGCACCAAAGGCTCGATCCAGTACGGCAATGTGTTCATCGGCACCGGCACAACACTGGCCGATGTGCGTCGCGTGTACAATGCCTACCTCGATTCGCAGCTGCGTACCGCCACTTCGCTCAACAGTGAAGCGGCGTCGTACAACGCTCAGGCCACTCCGCTGGACGCCACGCTTTCCGATACCAACACCGGGCTGACCGGCGTGCTGCAAAAGTTCTTCACCTCGATGCAGGGCGTTTCGACCTCGGCCACCGACGACACGTCCCGCCAGTCGGTGCTGACCGGTGCCCAGGCCCTGTCCGCCCGCTTCAATTCGATTGCCAAGCAGTTGAACGACCAGAACACCAACCTGAACGGCAGCCTGGGCGACATGGCGGATCAGGTGAACAAGCTGTCTACCACTATTGCCACGCTCAACCAGAAGATTTCCGAGCTCTCCACCGGCACCAATCAGCCAAACGACCTGCTGGACTCACGCAACGAAGCCGTGCGGCAACTGTCCGAGCTGGTCGGTACCCAAGTGGTCGAGCGTGGCAGCAGCTACGACATCTACATCGGCAGCGGCCAGCCCCTGGTGGTCGGCAACACCACCAATTCACTGCAAACCGTGCCGAGCCAGAGCGATCCGTCGCGCATGGCGCTGCAGCTGAACCGTGGCTCCAGCACCATCGACGTGACCTCGGTGATCAGTGGTGGTGAAATCGGTGGTCTGCTGACTTACCGCAAGGAAGTGCTTGACCCTTCGCTCAATGAGCTGGGGCGCGTGGCGCTGGTGGTGGCCGACCAGATCAACAGCCAGCAGGCGCAAGGCATCGACAAGAACGGTGACTTCGGCGCGGCGATCTTCAACAACATCAACAGTGCCGCCCTGATCAGTCAGCGCAGCATTGCGGCAGCGGGCAACAGTACCGGCTCCGGCAACCTGGATGTCACCATCAAGGACACCGGCAAGCTGACCGCCAGTGACTATCAGGTGACGTTCACCAGCGCGACCAACTACACCGTCAAGCGCTCGGACGGCACTGACATGGGCTCGTTCAGCACCACGACGACGCCGGCTCCGGTGATCGACGGCTTCGCCCTGAACCTCAACGGCGGTGCGTTGAGCGCTGGCGACTCGTTCAAGGTGACACCGACCCGTGGCGCGGCGGCCGGTATCCAGACCGTGCTCACCGACCCGAAAAAAATCGCCGCGGCCGCACCCTTGACCGGTGTGACCAGCGCCAACAACACCGGCACCTACACCCAGCCGACGCTGACCAGCACCATAGATATCTACAACCCGGCGGCCCAGGCAGAAATGCAGACCGCGCTCAAGAACTCGACGCCGGTCAAACTGGTGTTCGGGGCGGCCAGCGGCGGTAGTCAGACCTACAACCTGGTCGATGCCAAGGGCAACTCGATCGGCACCGGCACCATTGTTCCCGGCCAGAGCAACACCCTGAACCTGAAAGTGGGCATGGTCGATGCCAGCGGTGCGCAGGTGATGGACAACAGCGTCACGCCCGCCGTGCAGAAGACCTTCACTGTGCAGACCACGGTCGGCGCCACACCCGCCAGCGGCGAAAGCTTCACCATCAACCTGACCGGCGCGGCGTCTTCGGACAACCGCAATGCTCAAGCGCTGGTTGGTTTGCAAACCAAACAGACCGTAGACACCGGCACGGCGAGCAAGGGCATCAGCCTGACCGATGCCTACAACAAGCTGGTGACCAACGTCGGCGCCAAGGCTGCCCAAGGCAAGTCCGACAGCGACGCCACTACGGCAATCCTGGCCAATGCCAAGGGGGCGCGGGATTCGAACTCCGGGGTCGACCTGGATGAGGAAACCGGCAACCTGGTCAAGTACCAGCAGTACTACACCGCGTCTTCGCAGATCATCAAGGCTGCGCAGGAAATTTTCACCACGCTGATCAACAGCCTTTAAGGAGTCGTAATTCATGCGCATTTCCACCGCCCAGTATTACGAAATCACCGCTGCCAACTATCAGCGCAACTTCAACAAGGCCATCGCGACCAGCAACGAAGCCAGCAGCCTGATCCGCATCAATACCGCCGCCGATGACCCGATCGGCGCCGGTCGTTTGCTGCAACTGGGTCAGCAGAGCGCGATGCTTGATCAGTACGGCACCAACATCGGCAGCACCAAGAATGCGTTGAGCCTGCAGGAAACCACGCTCAACTCCATCGGTACTGCTCTGCAGCGCGTCAAGGAACTGGCCCTCGCTGCCAGCAACGGCATTGCCACCGACGCGGACCGCAAGGCTTATGCGTCGGAACTGGGTCAGATCCAGCAACAAGTGCTGGGCCTGATGAACTCCAAGGACGCGAGCGGCAACTACCTCTTCTCCGGTTCGAAAACCGACACTGCGCCTTACTCGCAGAACGCCGATGGCACCTACAGCTACAACGGTGACCAGACCACCATCGACCTTGGCATTGGCGATGGCATGACAGTCGGGACCAACACCACTGGCTGGGATGCGTTCCAGCAGACCATCAATACCAGTCGCACCCAGACCACCATGACTGCTCCGGTGGTGGATGACGGTCGTGTGGTGCTGTCCAACGGTACGGTTGGCACCAGCTCCACCTACAACGCGAAGTTCACAGGTGGTCAGCCCTACACCGTCAGTTTCCTCAGCAGCACCCAGTTGAAGATCACTGACTCGCTGGGCAACGACGTGACCGCCGAAGCCAGCCAGAACGGTCTGATCAGCAATGCCAACGGTGCCAACCAGACGGTCAGTTTCCGTGGCGTCGACCTGAAGCTGAACATCAACCTCAAATCCGGTGATACCAACCCGGATGCGGTGATCGCCGGCCACAGTTTCAATCTGTCTTCCACGTCGGATACCTTCAACACCTCACGCAGCGCCGGTAACCCATCGACCGCGGTCATCACCGGTTCCAGCGTGACCGACCCGACGGCTTACACCAACGCCTTCCCGGCGGGCGGGGCGATCCTCAAGTTCACCAGTGCCACCAATTTCGACCTGTATGCAGCCCCGATCACCGCTGACAGCAAGCCGGTCTCGTCGGGCACGGTTTCGGGCGGCAACGCCACCGCGGCGGGCGTGACCTTTGCTCTGGGCGGAGGCACTCCAGCGTCCGGCGACCAGTTTGTGATCCAGAACAACAACCATCAGACCCAGAACGTGCTCGACACCCTGGGCCAGATGATCACTGCGCTAAACACGCCAATCGACGGCGATGCAGTGGCCAAGCAGAAGTTTCTGGGGGCCATGGAGTCGGGAATGGGCAACATCGACAGTGCAGCCAACCAGATCGGCTCGGCCATCACTACGATCGGTGCCCGTGGTCAGGCGCTGGATAACCAGACCGCGACCAACGAGAGCCTGACCCTTGCGAACAGCGCGAGCCAGAAGTCAATTCGCGATTCGGACCCGGCCGAAGTCATGACTCGCCTGACCTTGCAGCAAACCATGTTGCAAGCTGCGCAACTGGCGTTCAGCAAGATTTCCCAGCTGGGCCTGTTCAACAAGATCTGACGGTGGTCGGGCGCGCAGGCGCCCGATGGCATTGTCCCTTCAGTATTTATCGTCTTTTTTTGCGGTAACAAAGGGCTCGCTTTTCAGGGCGGGCTCGCGCCGCCTGTGAGCCCGCCGTGAATTCACTCCCGCTTGTCAGCCTGGTCATTCCCGCCTTCAATCCGCGCTTTTTCGGTCGTGCCTTGCACACGGCTTTGAGCCAGAGCTACGGCAATCTGGAGATCATCGTTTGCGATGACAGTCGCGGCCAGGAAATCGAAGGCATCGTGGCTTCGCTGGTTGAGGAGGGGGCTAGCGTACGTTATGTGCGTAACCCGCGAACCCTGGGGCTGGTGGGTAACCTGCAGGCTTGCCTGGAGCAGGCGCGGGGCGAGTACATCAAATTTCTTTGTGATGACGACCAGTTGTTCTCGGCCTGCATCGAGCGTCAGGCCCAGATGCTCATCGATTGTGCCGACGTCAACCTGGTCGTCGCCCAGCGACTGCTTTGGGATGCCGACGACATGCCTCTGCCTTCGCGCCTGGAAAATACCCCGCTGTCCCCGGTGGGCGGGGTGTTCAAGGGGGAGGACCTGCTGGCGATCTTCGAAAACTTCCCGGTCAACATCCTCGGTGGTTTCAGCAACGCGATGTTCCGTCGGGCTGACGTGCTCGAATTGTTCCCGGCATTGACTCAGCCAGGCCATTGCTTCGTCGCGACCCTCGACTTCGCCTTGTATGTCTGCCTGATGCGGCGCGGCAACCTGGCGGTGTCCAATCACGTGCTCGGCGTCGAACGCCTGTACCCCGAACGATTGAGCGGCCAACAGTCGATGAAGGACGCAGCCGAAATCGAGCGGCAGTGGCTGTCGCAGATGCTCAAGGCACGTAGTGGCGAATCAGCGCCGGCCCAGGGCTGGGTGCGCTATCTGCCATTGACCCGGGTGGACGAGTCGCCGCGGGTTTGGGAGGAGTTGCCGCTGAGTCGGACTCTGGGCACCAAGCAGACCACCCAGGACTGGCATGTCGGCATCGCCAGTGTCAGTTTCGCGCAACTGTATGCCCAGTGGCTGGCGTGCCGCCGTCTCACCGACGGTCAGCGCGAGCTGCTGGCGGACACGTTGGAGGCGTGGCCAACAAAGCCCAAAATCGTTCCGATCATCATCGATGAGCACGGCAGCCGTTCGGCGTTGGAGCTCACCCTGCAATCGCTGGCGGATCAGGATTACGCCCCTGAACTGACGCTGGTGCTGTCGGCATCGTGCACAGAAGCCGTGCTGGACGAGCGCGTGTTCCGTTTGCCGTTGCAGGACGACTGGCAGCAGCAGATCAACGCCTTGTTACCGCAACTGGAAGGCACTGGCTGGTTCTATCTGCTGCGTGCCGGTGATCGGCTGGTGGCGCCGGCCTTGCTGGTCATGGCTGAGCGCATTGCGCTGTCGCGCGCGCTTACCTGTCTGTACAGCGACGAAGGTGGGTTGCATCAGGGGGAGTCGGCCGAGCCTGCCTTCAAGCCGGACTTCAACCTGGACCTGATGCGCAGTTATCCCTACGTGGGGCGAGCGCTGGCATTCGAGCGCGAGCAGTTCCTGGCGCTGGGCGGTTTCGATTCGGTGTACGGCGAACTGGCGCCACACGATGTGTTGTGGCGAATGGTCGAGAGCGGCGGTACGCAGGTGGTCGGACACGTTTCGGAGGTTCTGCTGGAGTCGGCGTTCGACCTGACCAAATGGCTGTCGCTGCCGCAAGTGGTGGACACCAATCCGCGGTTACTCGAGGCGCACTTGCAGCGCCTGGGTGTCGCTCACGGCATTCGCCAGGGCAGCTCGGCACTACTCAATCGGGTCGACTATCACCATGAAAATCGGCCGCTGGTGTCGATCATTATCGTCAGCAAGGACCAGACCCTGGCGTTGCAACGCTGTGTCGAGAGCCTGCTGGAGAAAACCGCGTACGGTGAATACGAGTTGCTGTTGGTGGACAATGGCAGCGAGAGCGCCGAGGCGCTTGACTGGTTCGCCGGCATGGCGCAACTGGGCAGCGACCGGGTCCGGGTATTGCGCTACGAGTTGCAGGGCAATGCAGCGGCGGTGCGCAACTTCGCCGTGCAGCAGGCCGCTGGCGCGTATGTCCTGATGCTCAACCCCTACACGGTGATCACCCAGGCGCAATGGCTGAGTGAACTGCTCAATCATGCGCAACGTCCGGAAGTCGGCGTGGTGGGGGCCAAGCTGTTCAACCCCGATGGCCGCGTGCTGCATGCCGGCCTGATTCTCGGGTTGCAAGGGCCCGCCGGCGTGCCGTTCCATGGCGAGATGCTGCACGCGGCAGGCTACATGTACCGCTTGCAGGTCGCCCACAATTTCAGTGCCGTCGGCGGCGACTGTCTGATGGTGCGCAAGGCGGTCTTCGATGCGGTCGGCGGCCTGGACGAGCAGGGCCTGGCGCACTCCCTCAACGAGGTGGACCTGTGCCTGCGGATCGGCCAGGAAGGTTATCTGGTGGTGTGGACGCCCCATGCGCAACTGGCCTTGGGCGCGCAACCGGCGGTGGTTGCACAAGAGGGTGACCAGGCTCGAAGTGAACAGGAGCAGGAGGTTTTCTATAAGCGCTGGCTGCCGATCGTGGCCCGTGATCCGGCCTACAACACCAACCTGGCGTTGCAGGGGTTGGGCGGGGCAAGCTTCAGTCTCGAGCCCGGCTTACGATCCGGTTGGAGTCCGTTTTCCAAAGCGCAATTGCCGAAGATTCTCGCGTTGCCGGTCAACGCATCCGCCATTGGCCATTATCGGGTCACGCAACCGCTGATCGAACTGGAGGCCGCTGGCAGGGCGCATGGGCGCATTCATTACAACCTGCCGACCATCATCGAAGTCGAGCGTCATTCGCCTGACGTGATTATCTTGCAGGGGCGCTATTCCGAAGGTCCGATCAACGAAATCCCGAGCCTGCAAAAATATTCCAGCGCGCGACGTATCTATGAGCTGGATGACTTTGTGATCAACGTCCCGCACCGTAATGCGCATATTCGCAATATGCCGGGCAAGGATGAAATGGAGTCGCTGGTCCGGCGCGCCATCGGCATGTGCGATCGCGTGGTGGTCTCCACCGAACCGCTGGGTAACGCGCTGTCGGACATGCATCACGACATCCGTGTGGTACCCAACATGTTGGCGTCGCACTTGTGGACCGATCTGCGCAGTCAGCGCCGCACTTCGAAAAAGCCTCGGGTCGGCTGGGGTGGCGGCACCAGCCACCACGGTGACCTGGCGGTCATCGCCGATGTGGTCCGCGAGTTGGCCAATGAAGTCGACTGGGTCTTCTTCGGCATGTGCCCGGACGATTTGCGCCCCTACATGCATGAGTTTCATGGGGTGATCGGGCTGGATGTGTACCCGGCCAAGCTGGCCAGCCTGAACCTGGACCTGGCATTGGCTCCGTTGGAGTTCCACATCTTCAACGACTGCAAGAGCAACCTGCGGCTGCTGGAGTATGGCGCGTGCGGTTACCCGGTGATCTGCACCGACACCGAAGCCTATCGCGGCTACTTGCCGTGCACCCGGATCAAGACCAACTCCACGGATGAATGGCTGCAGGCGATCCGCATGCACCTGGCCGATCCGGACGCCAGCTATCGCATGGGCGATGAGTTGCGCGAGATCGTGCTGCGTGACTACGTGCTGCGCGGCGACAATTTGCGCTACTGGGAAAATGGCTGGCTGGCGGACTGACCGTTCGCGCATCCATCCGGTTCAGGCAGGCGACGTTGAGTCGCCTGCCTTTTTTTTTCATCAGGTTTTGCAATCAGTGTCGAAGATGCCCGCCAGGCATTGCCCGATAGCGGATTGAAAGAGCTGGCGCGTTTCCTGCAAGTCCCCCTTATATCGCCATAAAACGAGCACTTCCGGGGAGTCCGGACGTGTCCTGAACGGCGGCAGGTTTAACCCAGATGGCCCCGCAAAAGCTTGATACAGCTTGGCTGAGCCCTGTGACGAACAAGAGGGAAGGGGATGAAGGCAGTTATTTTGGCGGGTGGCCTGGGTACGCGGATCAGCGAGGAGTCGCACCTCAAGCCCAAGCCGATGATCGAGGTCGGCGGCAAGCCAATTCTCTGGCACATCATGAAGCAGTACTCCGCTCACGGAATCCACGATTTCGTGATCTGTCTTGGCTACAAGGGTTATGCGATCAAGGACTTCTTCGCCAACTACTTCCTGCACACCTCCGACGTCACGTTCGACATGTGCAACAACCGCATGGATGTTCACCAGAACTACAGCGAGCCATGGCGCGTCACGCTGATCGACACCGGCGAAGAGACCATGACCGGCGGCCGTTTGCGCCGCGCCCGACGCTACCTCGAAGACGAAAAGGCCTTCTGTTTTACCTATGGCGACGGCGTGTCGGACCTCAATATCGGTGCGTTGGTGGATTTCCATCTCAAGCACGGAAAGCTGGCGACCGTCACCGCGGTACAACCACCAGGTCGCTACGGTGCGCTCAATCGCGATGGCGACAAGGTCTTGGGGTTCACTGAAAAACCTCGCGGTGACGGTGGCTGGATCAATGGCGGGTTCTTTGTCCTGTCGCCCAAAGTGCTGCCGTTGATCGACGGCGATGAAACTTCGTGGGAGTCCGGCCCACTGGACGGCCTGGCCGAGCGCGGCGAACTCATGGCGTTCCAGCACGACGGTTTCTGGCAACCGATGGATACCCTGCGCGACAAGAATCACCTCGAAGCGCTGTGGCAGAGCGGGGAGGCCCCATGGAAGCAATGGGATTGAGCCCGCAATTCTGGCGTGGCAAGCGAGTGCTGGTCACCGGCCACACCGGGTTCAAGGGCAGTTGGCTGACATTGTGGCTGCAAAGCCTGGGTGCCGAGGTCAGTGGGTTTTCCCTCGACCCGTCCACCGAGCCGAGCCTGTTCGAACTGGCCCGGGTTCACGAAGGCATCAATGATCAGCGCGGCGACCTGCGTGATCTGGGGGCCTTGCTGGAACTGATTGCCGAAACCCAGCCGCAGATCGTTCTGCACCTGGCGGCTCAGCCGCTGGTGCGCGAAGGTTATCGCGACCCGTTGGGCACGTACTCCAGTAACGTCATGGGCACGCTCAACCTGCTCGAGGCGATCCGTCAGGTGGGCGGCGTGCGCGCCTGCGTGCTGGTGACCACCGACAAGGTCTACGCCAATCAGGAATGGCTGTGGCCGTACCGCGAAAACGAAGCGTTGGGCGGTCATGATCCCTACAGCAGCAGCAAGGCGTGCTGCGAATTGCTGGCGCAATCCTATGCCGCCTCGTTCTTTGCGCCGCAAAAGCATGGCGAGCATGGTCTGGCGTTGGCCACGGCCCGCGCCGGCAATGTGCTTGGCGGTGGCGATTTCGCCCCGGAGCGGCTGATTCCCGACGTGCTGCGGGCGTGGTCGGCGGATGAGCCTGTGACCTTGCGCTATCCCCAGGCGGTGCGCCCATGGCAGCACGCGCTGGAACCGCTGGCCGGCTATCTGCAACTGGCAGCCGGCCTGTTTGAGCAGGGGCCGCAATTCGCCGGGGCGTGGAATTTCGGCCCCGGTGAAGCGGACATGCGCAGCGTCGGTGAAGTGGTCGAACTGCTCGCCAGCCGCTGGCCGCAAGCACGCGGGCTACGCATCGAACCGAGCGATATGCATGAGGCCGGCCTGTTGCGCCTGGACAGCAGCCGTGCCCGTCAAATGCTGGCCTGGCAACCGCGCTGGTCGTTGCAGCAGTGCCTGACCCAGACCCTGGATTGGCATTTGGCGTGGCAGAACGGCGATGACATGCGCGCCGTCAGCCTGGCGCAATTGAACCTGTACCGAGGCACGCTGTGAGTGAATTTCTGCTGAAGGCGTTGCCGCTGAACGGATTGTTCAGCGTGCAGCACAAACGTTTCGAGGACGAGCGCGGGCACTTTTCCCGGTTGTTTTGCGAAGGCAGCCTCGGTGCGTTTGGCCAGGCATTTCATATTCGCCAGATCAATCACTCCTGCACCCGTGAACGCGGCAGCGTGCGTGGCCTGCATTACCAGAATGCCCGTGCACCGGAAGCCAAGTTGATCACCTGCCTGCGCGGTGAAGTCTGGGATGTCGCGGTGGATCTGCGTCCCGACTCCGAGACTTTCCTGCACTGGCACGCCGAGCACCTGCGTGCCGGCGATGGCCGCAGCCTGTTGATTCCTGCCGGGTTCGCCCATGGCTTTCAGACCCTGAGTGCCGATGCCGAGCTGCTTTACCTGCACAGCAACGACTACACGCCGGAACATGAAGGCGGGTTGTCGGTGCTCGATCCACGGCTGGCGATTGCCTGGCCGTTGCCTGTCAATAATCTGTCGGTGCGCGATGCGAGCCATCCGGCGCTCGATGAACACTTTGCCGGAGTGCGTCTATGAACTGCCGTGGTTGCGCCGCTGCGCTGACCCTGCCGCTGATTGACCTGGGCACCTCGCCGCCGTCCAACGCTTACGTGCGTGCCGACCAGTTGGAGCAGGCCGAACAATGGGTGCCGTTGAAGGTTGCCGTGTGCCAGCAGTGCTGGCTGGTGCAAACCGAGGATTACACCAGCGCCGACAGCCTGTTCGATGCCGAGTACGCCTATTTCAGTTCGTTCTCCAGCACCTGGCTGGCCCATGCCGAGCGTTATGTGGCCGAGATGGTCGAACGCTTCGGCCTGAGCGCCGACAGCCGTGTGGTGGAAGTCGCGGCCAACGACGGTTACCTGTTGCAGTACGTGGCCGGGCGCGGCATCCCTTGCCTGGGCGTCGAGCCGACCTGCAGCACCGCGCAAGCGGCGCGGGAAAAAGGCTTGGAGATTCGTGAGCTGTTTTTCGGTCGCGACACCGCCGCGCAATTGAAAAGCGAAGGCTGGGGCGCCGACCTTATTGCAGCCAACAACGTGTTGGCCCACGTCCCGGATATCAACGATTTCCTCGGCGGCTTTGCGACCTTGCTCAAGCCGGCGGGTGTGGCGACTTTCGAATTCCCGCAGTTGCTGACCCTGATGGCCGGCCAGCAGTTCGACACGCTGTACCACGAGCATTATTCCTACCTGTCGCTGACCGCTGTGCAGACCTTGTGCGAGCGCAATGGCCTGCAAGTGTTCGACGTCAGTCAGCTCCCGACCCATGGCGGCTCGCTGCGAGTCTTCGTCCAGCGGCTGGACGGCGAGCGTCGCGAAGTGCAACCGACGGTTCGGCAACAGCTGCAGGCTGAACTCGCCGCCGGGGTAAAAACCCCTGAGTACTACACGACCCTGGCGCCCGCCGCCGAGCGCATCAAGCACGACCTTCTGCGCTTCCTGTTGCAGGCCAAGGCCGATGGCAAGCGCGTGGTCGGCTACGGCGCCGCCGCCAAGGGAAACACCCTGCTCAACTACGCCGGGGTCAAGCCGGACCTGTTGGCCTGGGTGGCCGATGCCAACCCGCACAAGCAAGGCAAGTTCCTGCCCGGTAGCCGCATTCCGATCGTGTCGCCGGCACAGATCGACATCGAAAAACCGGACTACGTGCTGGTGCTGCCTTGGAACCTGCTGGATGAGATCACCCAGGCCTTTGCCGGCATTCGTGCATGGGACGGTCGTTTTGTCATTGCCATTCCCGAGTTGATCATTCGATGAGCCGAATTCATTACACCAAACCCAGTGTCGGTGAGCTGGAAGCAGACTACGTACTCGATGCCGTCCGTCATGGTTGGGGAGAGCGCTGCTACGAGTACCTGACACGCTTCGAAAAGTCCTTTGCCGAGCACGTGGGTGCGACCTACGCGATTGCAACGTCCAGTTGCACCGGCGCGCTGCACATGGGTATGGCGGCGCTGGGCATCGGTGCCGGCGATGAGGTGATCCTCGCCGATACCAACTGGATCGCCTCGGCTGCGCCCATCACCTATCTGGGTGCGACACCGGTGTTCGTCGACGTGCTGGCCGACAGTTGGTGCCTTGACCCACAGCAGGTTCGCCGGGCAATTACCTCTCGGACCAAGGCGATTCTGGCGGTGCACCTCTACGGCAATCTCTGCGACATGGATGCGCTGCTGGCCATCGGTCGCGAGTTTGGCCTGCCGGTCATCGAAGACGCCGCCGAGGCGATCGGCTCGCAGTGGCGCGGTCAGGCGGCGGGTTCACTGGGCGCGTTCGGTGCGTTTTCCTTTCACGGCACCAAGACCATGACCACCGGCGAAGGCGGGATCTTCGTGACGTCGGACAAGGCCCTGTATGACCGGGTATTGACCCTGTCCAACCATGGCCGGGTAGCGGGCAGCAGCAAACAGTTCTGGCCGGATTTCCTGGGCTTCAAATACAAAATGAGCAACCTGCAAGCGGCCGTCGGTTGCGCGCAGGTTGAACGGATTGACGAGCTGATCGAACGCAAGCGCGCGATCTTCGCCAACTATGCCCAGGCGCTGGCCTTGCTGCCGGGCCTCTCCATGAACCCTGAGCCCGAACATGCACGCAACGGTTACTGGATGCCCACCGTCGTCTTTGACCGCGAGCTGGGGATCACGCGGGACATGTTGATTGCAGCCTTCCAGGCCGCCGATATCGATGCGCGGGTGTTCTTCTGGCCGCTGTCGTCCTTGCCGATGTTCAGCGAACTGACGGCTGACTCGCCCGTGGCGCATGCGCTGCCGGAGCGCGCGATCAATCTGCCGAGTTATCACGACATGACTGATGACGATCAGCAACGGGTCATCGAGGTGCTGCGCGCGCTGGTACTCAAAAGGACGCAGCTATGAAGGTTTACCTGCTGGGGGCGGCCAATCCTGAAGCGGTACGGATGATCCTCACCCTGCAACGCAGCCAGCCGGACGTGCAGTTCGCCTTTCTCGATAACGATCCGGCGAAGCAAGGCACGCTGTTTTATGGCGTGCCGGTGGTGGGGGGTACCGACAAGGTGGCCGAGCTGAAAGGCCCCGATACACGCTTTGTCAATCTGATCACTGGCACCACGGCGCTGCGTTACCGGACCACCTGCGAAATCGTCGAGGCCGGCGGCACCCTGGGCAACTTCATCCACCCGGGCATCGATCTGACGATGATCACCATGGGCGTCGGCACCTATCTGCAAGAGGGCGTGATCATGCAGGCGCAAGTCAGCCTCGGCGATAACACCAGCATCAGTGCCGGAAGTGTTGTCGGGCATGAGGGACAGATCGGCCATTCGGTATTCATGGCGCCGGGTGTCTGCATTGCCGGTTGTGTCGAGATCGGCGACGGCACCTTCATCGGCACCAACGCCACGATCCTGCCGCGATTGCGCATCGGTCGTTGGGTCACCATCGGTGCAGGCGCCGTAGTGACCAAAGACGTTCCAGACTATGCGGTTGTGGTGGGCAGTCCCGCCAGGACCATCAAGACCAATCCTGCTTCCTTTCAAGACGGTCGGGTTTTCAACTAACCACCGCACCAATTTCCGGAGAGTCTGTAATGAATCCTCATGAGCAGTTTCGTGAAGAAGTAAAAGACAACATCGAAGGCCTGCAACAGGACAAAGCATTGCAAGCCACGTCGCTGGACTGGGTTGGCACGACCGCCAAGCATAAATACACCTACAACTTCAGCTGGATGGGCCGCCCGATCATTCAGTTTCCCCAGGACATGGTCGCCATGCAGGAGATCATCTGGGCGCTGCGGCCGGACATCATTGTCGAGACCGGTATTGCCCACGGCGGCTCGCTGGTGTTTTACGCCTCGATGCTCGAACTGATCGGCCATGGCGAAGTGCTGGGCGTCGACATCGATATCCGCCAGCACAACCGTGAGGCAATCGAAGCGCACCCGATGAGCAAGCGGATCCAGATGATCCAGGGTTCGAGCATTGATCCGGCAATCGTCGAGCAGGTCCGTCAGCGCGTCGAAGGCAAGAAAGTGCTGGTGGTGCTGGACTCCAACCATACCCACGAGCACGTCCTGGAAGAGTTGCGGGCCTATGCGCCGATGACCTCGGTAGGCAGCTACTGCGTGGTGATGGATACCGTGGTTGAAGACATGCCCGAAGACGCGTTCCCGGACCGTCCGTGGGGCAAGGGCGATAACCCGAAGACCGCGGTATGGGCTTACCTGGAAGAAAACGGCGGTTTTGAAATCGATCAGGCCATTCACAGCAAGCTGCTGATCACCGTCGCGCCGGATGGCTATCTGCGTCGCGTGCGGTAATCGACAAGACATCGTTGGGATTTTCGGCGATTCGCCGTTGTGGGGAAATGTATGCAAGGCAAGAACAATTCTGAACACGGGTTGGCACTCAACGAACAGTTGACCGTGGTGCTGATGTCTCACGAGCGGCCGGCATTTTTGCGCCGGGCCGCACGTTTCTACAGCGGCTTGCCTTGCAGGATTCTGGTGCTGGATTCTTCGACTGAAGGTCAGCCAAGCCTGGCCGGGCAGTTTGAAAATGTGGATTACCAGCATGTTCCGCAGTTTGGCTACTGGGGAGTCCGTGCCAAGCTGGCCTTTGGCGTGGAACAAGTGACCACTGCGTTCATGGTGTTCGCCGCCGACGATGATTTCCATGTGCACGATGCCCTGCGCGCTGCCGTGGCATTCATGGCGGTCAATCCCGACTACGCCCTGTGTCACGGCTACAGCATGATGTACCTGTCGCAACCCAACAGCGTCAGCTACTTCCGGCGGGACAAGAAGGTCTGCGAAGACTATTCGTCCGAGCTCGCCGAGGAGCGTGTGCTCGATTACATGCACCAGTACCTGCCGCCTTTCTATGCGGTACAGCGCACCGACCTGGTACGTGACTGGTATCAGTTGATGCCTCAGGATACGTCCTTCCAATGGCAGGAAATCGGTCACACCTATTACATGCTGGCGCGGGGCAAGGCGCGGATTCTGCCGATCCCGTATGTCGTGCGTGAAATGAACTACGGTTACTCGGATCACAACACTGAAATCTTCCACACGCTGGCTCATACGGATGCCAGGACGGTCGCCGAGCGTGAAGCCTTTGCTGCTTTCCTCTTCGGCTTGCCGACTCAAGTTCAAAGCGAGGACCCTGAGCAAGGCCGGCAGTTCGCGCTGCAAAGCTTTGAGGCCTTGGCCGATAGCTTGCGCACCGGTCGCGCACTGACCACCGAGCTGATTATCGAGTCCGCCTGGACAAGCGTCGAGAACGGCCCTGTGCGCCGTTTCGGCCCCAAGCAATACGTCGAAATGCCTTTCTACAACCAGGCGTTTTTCGATCAGTTGACGCAGTTCGAGTTTCTGTTGCACGCCATGCCGGCCGGTCGCGTTCAGTTGGCAGGCCTGGAGGGTATCTGGACCCGTCAGCAGAGCCTGATGCTGGCACGCAACAATGACACGCCGGAAAGTGTGGTCGACCGTTTGTGGCAAGCCCACGACAGCAACATCTTCAACCGCGCGGTGGTCAAGCGTCTGGCGGCCCAGCTGGAACTGCTGGGTGAAGACGAAGAAGCGCAGAGCCTGGGCGATTGGGCTGCACGTCTGGAGGCGGTGTCGGTTGAGGGTAATCGTGCGACGTTCGACAAGATGCTCTCCGGTCGACTGCTCAACTGGCTCTCCCCCCGCCAACCTGATGAACAAGAGGCTGAGTCGATCGCCCGACACCTTGCGGCCAACGACGGTGGTCCTCAGTTCGGGATTTTCCTGCTCGACCTGGATAACGATATCGACAAACTGCAAGTCTCTCTCGACAGCCTTCTCGAAGGTCACAGCAAGGCGTTCAGGATTGTGGTCTTCACCACCGGCGAAGCACCGGCCGCGACCACGGCGCAGAACACTCTGCACTTTGTCCGGGTTACCCAAAGCAACTACGTCGACAAGCTGAACCAGGGTGCTCGTCAGTCGCCTTGCGACTGGTTGATGCTGGCCGAAGCCGGTGACGAGTTCACTGCCGGCGGGCTATTGCGCGCCAGCCTGGAACTGTTGTCTGCCACGGATTGCCGAGCTGTCGCCACCGACGAAATCCAGCGCACCAGCGAAGGCGCACTGGTGGACGTATTCCGTCCTGGCTTCAATCTTGATCTGCTGCAAAGCCTGCCGGCCTTGATGGCGCGTCACTGGCTGATCCGTCGGGAAGTGTTCCTTGAAGTCGGTGGCTACCAGCCTGATTTCAGCAAGGCTCTTGAGTTCGACCTGTTGCTGCGCATCATCGAGCAGGGGGGCCTCAACGGGCTGGCCCACCTGGATGAGCCGCTGGTGATTGCCCGGGCGCCGGTGCTGGAAGAAAACGCCGATGAGCGCCTGGCGTTGTTGCGCCACCTGGGCAATCGGGGCTACAAGGCCAAGATTACTTCGACGGTACCTGGCACCTGGCAGATCGATTACCGCCACACCGAACGCCCGCTGGTGTCGATCATCGTGGCGGCCGGGGACAATCTTTCGGCCCTGCAGCAGTGCCTGCAAGCGGTCTTGCTACGAACCCGCTACATCCAGTACGAAGTGTTGGTTGCGATCAACCAGCATCAGTCGGCCGAGGTCAATGACTGGCTCGGTACTTATCAGCATCCGAAAGTCAGCATCCTGCGCAACGATCAGCGTATGAGCGATGCGGCGTTGTACAACGCGGCCAGCCAGCAGGCGCAGGGCGAGTACCTGATACTGTTGGCCGCCGACAGTGAAGTGGTCAACCCGAACTGGCTTGAGTCGCTGCTCAATCACGGCCAGCGTCCGGAAGTCGGCGTGGTCGGTCCCAAGTTGATCGACCGTGACGGCAAGGTCACTCAGGCCGGTCTGATTCTCGGCATGAACGGTGGTGTGGGCTCAGCCTTTGTTGGTGAAAAACACGACGCCGAAGGTTACTTGCACCGGTTGGCGCTGGAGCAGAACTACTCAGCAGTGTCGATGGTGTGCCTGATGGTGCGTAAAGCGTTGTTCGACGAGCTGGACGGTCTGGACAGCGTGACCTTCGCCGACGGTTTGAGCGACGTTGACCTGTGCCTGCGGGCTGGTCAGGCCGGTTACCTCACCGTGTGGACGCCGCTGGTACAGGTGATTCATTCGGGGGAAGTACCACAAGCGCAGCAAGCCCTCGATGCATTGCGAGACAAGTGGGCCCCGGCCTTTGCTCAGGACCAGGCCTATAACGCCAATCTGGCCTTGAGCGGCAAAGGCTTTGCCCTGGGCGAAAGTGCTTCGGTGAACTGGGCGCAGATGCTCGGCTAGGCCTGGCGAACAGGTATAAGGATTCAAGGCATGTTCAACGGAAAATCGATTTTCATCGCAGGCGGTACCGGTTCGTTCGGGTGTCGGATCATTCGGGACGCGCTGGTGCGTGTCTGGTTGCCAGCATGATTCCTTACGCTAGGCAAAGCCTTGATCAGGCGGACATCGATGCCGTGGTCGGTGTATTGCAGTCTGACTGGCTGACCCAGGGGCCGACCATCGAGCGCTTTGAGCGAGCGATGGCCGAACGCTGCGAGGCAGGTTTTGCCGTAGCGGTGTGCAATGCCACGGCGGCCCTGCACATCGCTTGCCTGGCGGCAGGGCTCGGCCCGGGCGATTGGCTATGGACGACACCGAACACCTTTCTCGCCTCGGCCAACTGTGGTCGCTACTGCGGTGCCGAGGTGGATTTTGTCGATATTGACCCGCTGACCTGGAATCTCGATGCCGCTGCGCTGGCCGTCAAGCTGGAGCGGGCCGAGCGTGAAGGCCTGCTGCCGAAAGTGCTGGTGGCGGTGGCGTTCTCCGGGCAGAGCTGCGACATGCGCAGGATTGCCGCACTGGCCAGGCGATATGGCGTTACTGTGATCGAAGACGCGGCCCATGCCGCTGGTGCGTCCTACGCCGGGCGGCCGGTGGGTTGTGGCGAATTTGCCGCGATGACCGTGTTCAGTTTTCATCCGGTGAAGATCATCACCAGCGCCGAAGGTGGCATGGTGATGACCAACAGTCCGGAACTGGCCGAGCGTCTGCAACGCTTGCGCAGCCACGGCATGACCCGGGATCCGCAGCAGATGACCGGACCCAGCCACGGCCCTTGGTACTACGAACAGGTGGAGCTGGGTTTCAATTACCGCATTACCGACCTGCAAGCGGCCCTTGGTTTGTCGCAGTTGAACAAACTGGATGAGTTTATCGAGCGCCGGCGTGAACTGGCGGCTCGTTATGACCGCTTGCTGGCGTATTTGCCGCTGACCTTGCCTGGTGCACAACCCGAGGCCGAGTCGTCATGGCATCTGTATGTGGTGCGGCTGCAACTCGATCAGATCGGTCTCACTCATCGTGAGGTGTTCGAGAGTTTGCGAGAGGCCGGGGTCGGTGTGAACCTGCACTACATTCCCGTGCATTTGCAGCCTTACTATCGTGATCTGGGGTTCGCCGAAGGTGATTTTCCGCAGGCGGAACGTTACTACGCCGAAGCCATCAGCCTGCCGTTGTATCCATTGCTCAGTGATGAACAACAGGACTACGTGGTGGAGCAGATGCGGCAGCTGATCGAAATAATCCAGCCATTGCGGCGGGTGGGAAATGTGTGATGCGTGAACTGACCGTGCAGGAAACCTTCTGGCAGGGTGAATTCGGCAACCAGTACGTTGAGCGCAATGTCGGGCAGCCGCTGGTGGCGGCCAACCTGGCGTTGTTCGCCAAGGCACTGAAACGGGTCGGGCACATCGGCAGCCTGGTAGAACTGGGCACCAATGCCGGCAACAACCTGCAGGCACTGCACCAGCTGTTGCCGCGCTGCGAGTTGTTTGGCGTGGAAATCAATGCCAGCGCTTGTGCCGCGGCCCGGGCGTTGGGGATTGCACACATCTGGCAGGGTTCGCTGTTCGACTTCCCACGGGAACGTACCTTCGACCTGACCCTGAGCAAAGGCGTGCTGATTCACCTGGCGCCGGAGTTGCTGCCGGCCGCGTACGCGCAACTGTATGAGCTGAGCAAGCGCTACATACTGATCGCCGAGTACTACAACCCGGCGCCGGTCGAGGTCCCGTATCGCGGCAACAGCGGCAAGTTGTTCAAACGCGATTTTGCCGGTGAAATGCTCGATCGCTATGACGATCTGCAACTGGTTGATTACGGTTTTGGTTACCACCGCGATCGGCAATTCCCGGTGGATGACATCACCTGGTTTGTCCTGGAAAAATGCCGTTGAACAACGTCGCCATTATTCCGGCCCGCGGTGGCAGCAAACGAATACCCCGCAAGAACCTCAAGCCGTTTGCTGGTGTGCCGATGATTGCCCGATCGATTAAGGTCGCTTTGGAATCCGGGTTGTTTTCCCGAGTGGTGGTCAGCACCGATGATGAGGAAATTGCCGGGCTGGCGCGGGACTGCGGCGCCCAGGTGCCCTTCATGCGCCCGGCGGCACTGGCCGACGACTTCACGGGCACCGCGGCGGTGATCGCCCATGCCCTGCAAGCCTTGCGCGAACAAGGGGACGAGTTTGATCGCGCCTGTTGTATCTACGCGACCGCGCCTTTGTTGCAATCGCGATTTCTTGTCCAGGGGCTTAGCCTGCTGGAGCAGCACCCCGACAAGTCATTCGCCTTCTCGGTGTGCGACTTCGGATTCCCGGTCCAGCGAGCCCTGACCCTTGATGATCAGGGGGCATTAACGGCGCTGTATCCGCAGTATCGTGATACCCGTTCACAGGATCTGTCGATCGCCTATCAGGACGCCGGACAATTCTACTGGGGCCGCAGCGATGCCTGGCTGCGTGGCGAGGTGCTGTATTCACCGTACAGCCTGCCGGTCATCCTGCCGCGTCATTTGGTGCAGGACATCGACACACTGCAGGACTGGAAGCGCGCCGAATACCTGTATGCCGCGCTGAAGGCCGGTGGGGAGCTGCAATGAGAGTGCTGATTCGCTCTGACGCCTCGCCAACCATCGGCAGCGGCCACATCGCACGCTGCCTGTGCCTTGCCCGGGTATTGCGCAGGCAGGGCAGTCATGTGGCGTTCGCCTGTCGCCTGTTACCGGGGCATCGACTGGAGGCACTGCGGGCCGAAGGTTTCGAAACCTTCGCGCTGCCCGAGCGCTACAGCGATGAAGACCCGCAGCAAGCCATCGAGTCCATGCTGCCATGGCAGACGGACATCGCCGCGCTCGAGCCGCTGCTGGAGCATCAGCCGGCGTTTGACTGGATCATTGTCGACCACTACGGCCTCGATCATCACTGGCAGACGGCCGCCCGGCGCTTTGCGCCACGGATCGCCGTGGTCGATGACCTCGCCACCCGGACCTACAGCGCCGACTTGCTGCTGAACCAGAACCTCTCGGGAACGCCAGAGGCTTATACGTCGCTGCTGGCGCCAGGCTGCCGGACCTTGTTCGGCCCAAGGTTCGCCATGCTGCGCGACGAGTTCCGTTGCCCGGCCATCGACATCAAGCCTCAGGCCCGGCGTGTGCTGGTAAATTTCGGCGGTTTCGACGCGGCAATGCAGACCCATCATGCGATGCTGGCGCTGGCAGACTTTGCCGAGCTGGAGGTCGATTTTGTCGCCGGAGCAGATAATCCGGCCTGGGCGCAGATGCAGGCGTTGGCGGTGAGCCGCCCGCATTGGCGCCTGCACAGTTTTGTCAGTGACTTTTATCGATTGATGACCGAGGCCGACCTGTTTGTCGGGGCGGGTGGCGGCACCAGTTGGGAACGGGCGGCCATGGGGCTGCCGACGATTTGCATTGCCGTATCGAACAACCAGCAGGTCAACGGCGAGGTCATGGCGGCCGCAGGCGCCCATGTGTTCATGGGGAGGCGCGAGCAGGTCAGTGTCGAGCAATTGCGCCTGGCCATCGGCTTTGTCGCGGGTAACCAGGGTCTGCGCCAGAGCCTGGCGCGGCAGTCGCGACAACTGGTCGATGGCCGGGGGGCGCAGCGAGTGGCGGCTGCGCTGGCCGGCGCGGTGTTGAGGGTGCGTCCGGCGACCCTGGGTGATGCGCAGTTGTTGTTCGACGGGCGCAACACCGAGGCCGTGCGCCACTGGTCGCTGGAGACCGGCGTGATCGAGTGGCCCGCGCATCAAAACTGGCTGACGGCGAGCCTGAACAATCCTCGGCGGCAGCTGCTGATAGCCGAGGCCGATGACGGTCCGGTCGGTGTACTGCGTTATGACGTGCGTGGTTTTACCGCCGAGGTGTCGATTTATCTATTCGAAGGCCGGTTCGGCCTGGGTTGGGGCAGGGCGCTGCTGGACCGTGGAGAAGCCTTTGTGAAGGCCCGCTGGCCAGAACTTGAGTCGCTCACCGCCCAGGTATTGCCCGCTAACCAGCCGTCGCTGAACGTCTTTCGCGAAGCCGGTTTTACCCAGAGTGCCTGCGCGTTCACGCGCGTATTGAAGGATCACGCAGATGACTAGCTTCAAGATTGGCGAGCGCCTGATCGGTGCCGATGCGCCGCCATTGATCATTGCCGAGATGAGCGGCAACCATAACCAGTCCCTGGACGTGGCGCTGCAAATCGTCGAGGCCGCGGCCAAGGCCGGTGCCCATGCGTTGAAACTGCAGACCTACACCGCCGACACCATGACCCTGGACCTGACCGAGGGTGAGTTTTTCATCAAGGACCCCAACAGCCTGTGGGCCGGTAGTTCGTTGTACGCGCTGTACGAGAAGGCATACACGCCCTGGGAATGGCACGCGCCGATTTTCGCTCGCGCCAGGGCGCTGGGGTTGCTGGCGTTCTCCACGCCATTCGATGAGAGCGCCGTAGACTTCCTCGAAAGCCTCGACGTGCCGGCCTACAAGATCGCCAGTTTCGAAAACACCGACCTGCCGCTGATACGCCGGGTGGCCGCGACGGGCAAGCCGCTGATCATTTCCACCGGCATGGCCAGCATCGCAGAGCTCGATGAAACCGTGCGCGCCGCCCGCGAGGCCGGGTGCAAGGATCTGGTGCTGCTCAAATGCACCAGCACCTATCCGGCATCACCCGCGAACAGCAACCTGAGGACGATTCCTCATCTGCGCGAGTTGTTCGAGTGCCAGGTGGGGCTGTCCGATCACTCCATGGGGGTCGGTGTGTCCGTGGCGGCGGTGGCATTGGGGGCAACAGTGGTGGAAAAGCATTTCACCCTCGACCGCGCGGCCGGTGGCGTCGACGCCAGTTTCTCGCTGGAGCCTTCCGAGCTGGCCAGCCTGGTGATTGAAACCGAGCGCGCCTGGCAAGCCATGGGGCAGGTGCATTACGGTGTCACCGAGGCTGAGCGCCAATCCCTGGTGTACCGTAGATCGTTGTATGTAACCCGGGATATGGCGGCTGGCGAGCCCTTCGACGGGACAAATCTGAGAGCCATCCGTCCGGGGCTCGGGCTGGCGCCCAAACACGCGCAAAGTCTCCTGGGACGCCGTGCCCGTCAGGCCATCAAGCGTGGAACAGCGCTGGACTGGTCGTTGGTCGAATGACCCGTTGCCGGGCTGATTCGGCAAAATAGCGTGACCTGCGAGTCAGAACGGGCATCTTCACTGTATTGTATTGACCGGGAAGATGGCGCCTGACCCTTTATCGGGTTCAGTGATGGCCCTCTACGCTTCCCGGTCGTCGCCTTTGGGCGACGCAAATCCTGGTTTGTCGGCGCCCCTCGATTCCTGCGAGTGGTGGTATTGGGCTGTTTATTATTGGGAAGCCGTAATGATTGGCATAAAGAGCATTGCGAGCTACGTTCCTGTAGCCGGCGTGGACAATTACGCACAAGGATGAAGAATTCATCCTGGGCAAGATCGGTTCGGCTTTCCTGCCGCGCAAGGGCGTTGATCAGGAAACTTCCGATCTGTGCGTTGAAGCGGCCAATGCGCTGTTTGCCAGCAACCCCGATTTGAAACGCGAGTCCATCGATGCGTTGATCGTCGTCACCCAGAACGGTGACGAAGAAGGCCTGCCGCATACCGCGGCCATCGTGCAGGACAAACTCGGCCTGCCGACCAACGTCGCCGCGTTCGATATTTCCCTGGGCTGTTCCGGTTATGTCTACGGCATTTATGCGATCAAGGGCTTCATGGAGGCCGCTGGCCTGAAGAACGGCCTGCTGATCACTGCCGACCCGTATTCGAAGATCGTCGACCCGGAAGACCGCAACACCACCATGCTGTTCGGCGATGCGGCCACGGCTACCTGGATGGGTGAGAACCCGACCTGGGCACTGGGCAAGGCCAAGTTCGGCACCGATGGTTCCGGCGCTCCACATTTGAAAGTCACCGATGGCGTGTTCTTCATGAACGGTCGCCAGGTGTTCAATTTCGCACTGCTCAAGGTGCCGGCGCATTTGCATGAGTTGTTGGGCGAATCGCAATTGAGCGCTGACGACATCGATGCGTTCTGCATTCACCAAGGCAGCGCGGCGATTGTCGACGCAGTTGCGCGGCGCTTCGAAGAGTGCCCGCAGAAGTTCATCAAGGACATGGTCGAGACCGGTAACACGGTGTCGTCGAGCATTCCATTGCTGCTGGAAAAGCATATCCTCGATTCCGAATGGAAGCGTGTTGCGCTCAGCGGTTTCGGAGTGGGGCTGTCATGGGGTTCGGCGATCATCTATCGTCCTTGAGTGAAGGTCTTTTAATAAAAAGGCCGGTACAAAAAAGCGCTCAAGGGTTAACCTTGAGCGCTTTTTTGCTTGTAAGGAATGCGAGGTAGCATGAGCGAATGCTTTGAAGACAATGCTCAGGTTATCCAGCGTCGCTGGCCGTCGCTGTATGCGCGATTGAAAACGGAAGACCGCCTGGCCGTCGAGGTCGACCTGATCGAGGGGCGAGACTCGACGCTGTGTGTGGGTGGTATCCAGCTCACCAGCCGTCATGGTCGTCTGCGCGAGGCCCGCCTGCAGGCCGCCAGTCTCCCGCTCGACAAGCCACAGCTGCACGTTTATGGCACCGGCTTCGGCGATTTGCCTGCGGTTTTGCTGGAACGCGCCGGGCTTGAAAAACTCTATGTCCACATTCTCAACGGCGCGCTTTTCCTGTTGGTGCTGGAGCTGATCGATCAACGCCAATGGCTGGGCGATCCGCGCGTGCAATTGCTCTACGCAGGCGATCTGTCCGACATCTTCACCCCGTTTTTTGCCTTGCCCGCCGAAATGCTGCTGGCCGATGACCACAGTGCGAAGATTCGTGATCGGCTGGTCAGCGAAGTGCACTTGAGTTTCAACAATCGTGATTTCGACCCGCAGTCGCCGGTCATTCTGCAGCGCTTGCAGGACACCGTCGGGCTACTGCTTGCCGATGACGATGTGGCTCGGCTCTTCGGCACTTGTCCCGAGCGCGAGATTTATGTGATTGCCACCGGGCCGAGCCTGGAAGGGAATTTCGAGCGCTTGGCAGCGGTGCGCAACCAATCCTCGCGACCTCTGTTCATCTGTGTGGATACGGCCTACAAGCCCCTTCGCGAGCACGGAATCAAGCCTGACCTGGTCGTGAGCATCGACCAGCGCATCAGCGTGCTGCACTTGCCCGGTGACGCGTCCGAGGATATTGCGCTGGTGTACTTGCCATTGAGCGATCCACAAATGCTCAATGCCTGGAAAGGCAAGCGTTACGGTGGTTACTCCGCAAGCCCGATCTACGCCACGTTGCGCGAACAGCATCCCCGTGCACTGCTGAACGTGGGCGGCAGCGTGATTCACCCGGCCGTGGATCTGGCGGTGAAGATGGGCGCGCAGCGCATCACGCTTTTCGGTGCCGACTTTGCCTTTCCAATGAACCGGACCCACACCGGCTGGAACGATGGTGACCTGGGGCCGCCGGTGAGTCAGGCCAGATACTGGGTGCACGATGGTTATGGCCAGAAGGTCAAGACGCAGTTGAATTTTCGCGGCTATCTGTGCGAGTTGGAGCGTTACATTGCCAGGCATCCCCAGGTCCTTTTCCTCAACAGCAGTCGGGCGGGGGCAATGATTGCCGGGACGCAATTCAATCAGGATTTCGTGCGATGAAGCATCAGGCGATAGGTATCGAGGAATACCGGCAATGCGCCGGTTTGTTTCGCTTGGGGCGTGATGTCGAAGCGGCGTTGAACATGGTCGATCTGTTCGATGAGGCACAGCGCCTGTTTTTGCAGGCACCTCAGGACGTGCAACAGGCGTGGGCATCGTTACTCAGGCAAATGCTCGCCTGTCAGGAGCGCCAGGATTGGCTGGGGCTCGCCGATTTCATGGAATATGAGTTGATCGAACTGCTCGAAAACATGCCGGCCTGAGGGCAATAACAGCTTTGGCACGGGCGTTTTCGGGCTGGACAGTTTTATGGCGTCATTTTTTCGCGGTTGAGGGGCGCTAAGCCCTTGTTTTCTCGAGGGTGGCAGGGTGATGGCATTTTTTTTAAAAAAAGCCCTCAAGCAACCTGCCAACCCGACGATAACTAATACGAAGGTTCTCTAGGCCATACCCGGCGGTTGCCAGGGCCGGAAGCCGCAGTACCCAACCAACGAGGAATTCGTCATGGCTTTAACAGTAAACACCAACGTTCAGAAAAATCTGAACCGTGCTACCGACGCTCTGTCGACTTCGATGGCTCGCCTGTCTTCCGGCCTGAAAATCAACAGCGCTAAAGACGACGCTGCTGGCCTGCAGATCGCAACTCGCATGGCTGCACAGATTCGTGGTGGCAATCAGGCAGTGCAGAACGCCAACGACGGTATCTCCGTTGCCCAGACCGCTGAAGGCGCGCTGCAAGCTTCGACCGACATTCTGCAGCGTATGCGTGAACTGGCTGTTAAAGCACGTAACGGCACCAACAGCACTGCTGACCAGACCGCTACCAACTCCGAATTCGCTCAGATGTCTGACGAAATCACTCGTATCTCTGCTTCCACCAACCTGAACGGCAAAAACCTGCTGGACGGTACCGCTGGTACCATGCAACTGCAAGTTGGCGCCAACACTGGCTCGGCTAACCGCATCGACCTGGTACTGAGCTCCAAGTTCGACGCCGTATCCCTGTCCGTAGGCAGCGGTACTGTTGTTCTGACTGGTGCAACTTCCGCTACCCTGTCTGCCAACATCGACAACGCGATCACCGCGATCGACGCTGCTCTGGCATCGATCAACGCCACCCGCGCAAACCTGGGTGCTTCGCAGAACCGTCTGACCAGCACCATCTCCAACCTGCAGAACATCGTGGAAAACACCACTGCTGCACAAGGCCGTGTACAAGACACCGACTTCGCCGCAGAAACCGCGAACCTGACCAAGCAGCAAACCCTGCAACAGGCTTCTACCTCGGTTCTGGCTCAAGCCAACCAACTGCCTTCTGCTGTACTGAAGCTGCTTCAGTAATTTTGCAAAGAGTTTGGGCGGGGGAGTGTGCTTGTCACACTCTCTCGCTTTTTACGTTAAGAGGTGATGGGCATGGAGATGAGCGTAAAGCTAGGCGTGTCTTATCCGGCTCCCCAGTCAGCGAGCACCGTTTCGGATAAAGCGCCGGAAAAGCCTAAAGTCGCCAGCGAGACCCCCGTGGCGGAAAAGAAGCTGGATACGGATGACACTCACTTGAAGCAGGCGGTGCAGCAGATCGAAAAATTTGTACAGTCGATCAAGCGCAATCTGGAGTTCTCGATAGATGAGCAGTCCGGAAAGGTCGTCGTCAAAGTGATTGCAAGCGAAACGGGCGAAGTCGTGCGACAGATCCCCTCCGCCGAAGCCCTCAAACTGGCGGAAAGCCTGAGCAATGCGAGCCATGTATTGTTCGACGCCAAAGTTTGATAGCTGGCATGAATAGTGTTTGTACGTTCTTTGGGCGCTGATAAAGGTCAAAAGAGTGGCAGCAACCTGAAGGGAGACGAAAAATGGCAAGTCCAATTTTACCGGGTACGGGCTTGGGCTCTGGCCTGGATATCGGTGCGATCGTTACTGCGCTGGTCAACGCCGACAAATCGGCGAAACAGACGCAGATCGATACTCAGACCAAAACCAACACGCTGAAGATCTCCGGTGTCGGTTCCTTGAAAAGCGCACTGACGGCCTTTCAGACGGCGCTGACCAATCTCGGTAGCAAGACCAATCCTGCGTTTGCGGGCTATACCGCAACTTCGGGTACCCCGTCGATCCTGGGTGCAACTTCCGACAATACCGCCGTTGCCGGTACTTACAGCGTTGTTGTGAATAACCTGGCCACCAACTCGAAAGTAGCCAGTGCTTCTTTTGCCGGCGGTGCCGCCAGTGCCATTCCGAGTGGTACTTTGAAAATCAGTCAGAATGGCACTGATTACGATGTCGCGATTCCAGCCAATGCGACTTTGCAGAGCACCCGGGATGCCATCAACTCTGCACAGGCGAGTAATGGTATTTCTGCCAACATCGTGACCGACAGCACGGGTGCGTCGCGTCTGGTGATCAGCTCCACCAAAACCGGTGCGGGTTCCGACCTGACAGTCAGCGGTATCGCCGGCCTTGAAATCGACGGCACCCAACCGATGGGCACCAATCCTTCGGCCTCCAGTTCAGGAGCTGTCAACGGGGTTGCGGTGGATGCATCGCTGACCATCGATGGGCTGGCAGTGACCAGCAAGAGCAATACGGTTACCGGCGCGGTCAGTGGCCTGACCCTGAACCTGACATCCGTGAGCCCGGGTACGCCGCCGGCTGCGGCGACCGTTACCGTCGCGAATAATACCGCCGGTTTGCAGACCTCGATCCAGTCGTTCGTTGATTCCTACAATACCCTGATGAACACAATCAACTCCCTGTCCAAGGCGACAGCGGATGCTGATGGCAAGCTGACTGTTCAGGCGGCGTTTACCGGTGATTCGATGTCGCGCACACTGATCTCCGATATCCGCAGCGTGCTGACCGCTCCCGGGGCGGGCGGTCCATTGGCCGTGCTGTCGCAGATCGGCGTGCTGACGAATGAGAAAACCGGCAACCTGGCGTTCGATACAACGGCGTTCAACAAGACGATGGCCATCAACGGCATGAGCGGCCAGGTGCAGCAGTTGTTCAACGGTAGCAACGCTACCAACGGTCTGCTGGCGCGCATGGGCACTGTAATCAAGCCTTATATGCAGACAGGCGGGTTGCTTGACCAGCGCAATACCAGTCTGCAGACCGTGAGCAAGAACCTTTCAAATCAGCAGGCTGCGCTGGACTTGCGTGTCGCCAACATGACCAAGACGTTGACCGCCAAGTACAACGCAATGGACCTTTTGGTCGGGCAGATGAAGGCGACGGCGACTAACATCACCTCGTTCTTCACTTCCTTGAACGCCCAGAAGTCCAACAGCTAGTCATGAACTGACGATAAAAACCCGGCTACGCATTTTCGCGTGTGCCGGGTTTTTGTCTTTTGATCTAAAGTTTTCTGGCTCGCGGACGATACGCTGGTCATACGAGTCTTTGTGGTAATGAGGTAGAACATGAATCCAATGTTAGCCCTTCGGCAGTATCAGAAAGTGGGTGCGCACGCCCAGACGTCCGAAGCAAGTCCGCATCGTTTGGTGCAGATGCTCATGGGGGGTGGCCTGGACCGTATTGCCCAGGCCAAAGGCGCCCTGGAGCGCAAGGACATTCCCGGCAAGTGTGTGTCGATCAGCAAGGCGATCGGCATCATCGGTGGTTTGCGTGAAGGCCTGGATCTTGAAAACTGCGCCGATGCCGTGGGTGAGCTCGACAGTCTTTACCTCTACATGATGAAGCGCCTGGCCGAGGCGAACATCAGCAGCGATCCAGAGATTCTCGATGAGGTCGCGAGCTTGTTGCGCACGGTGAAAGAAGGCTGGGACGGCATTGCTGAGCCAGGTCCGCAGTTCTAAGGGAGATCGCCATGAGTCTTGTACTGCAGCGGATAGAGCAAACTCGTGAAGCGCTGGTTGGTGCTTTGGCCGAGCGTGACTGGGAGGCCATCGGTCAATTGGACCTGGATTGCCGTTCCTGCATGGAAGATGTCATGAGCGAGGCTTCGCTGGATGAAGAAGTTTTGCGCAGCAATCTTGAGGAACTGCTGTATGTCTACAAGCAGCTGCTTGAGGTCGCGATGGGTGAAAGGCAGGCGATAGTCGATGAAATGTCTCAGATCCAGCAAGCGCGGAACGCGGCAAAGGTTTACCATCTGTTTGGATAATAAAACCCGGTTAATCCAAACAAGTGCGCCATAAATTTGACTGTGCACGGATTTTTGACTTAACTAGTGGCTGGTTCCAGATTTCAGTCGTCTTCAGGCATACGAGGCCTGCAAGCGTTTAGCTTGCCCCAGCATTTTGGGCATTGAGTTGACTAGGGAAGTTGCTATTGCATGTGGCGTGAAACCAAAATTCTGCTGATTGATGACGATAGCGTCCGCCGCCGCGACCTG
>LNAP01006957.1_pt1 | contig 30978 bp, 28 predicted proteins | sample 602601 | NCBI WGS metagenome assembly LNAP01 (sample SAMN02440304, study PRJNA202911) | soil metagenome | biome: Subtropical and temperate rainforests or woodlands; isolation source: soil samples (1 kg each in a 20% v/v slurry with milli Q water) were... ...
GATCACGCCAAATTCGGCAGAAACACCGGCCAAGGCGATAAAGCCGACCCCGGTGGCAACCGACAGGTTGAATCCCAACAGATAGAGAAACCATGCCCCACCAGTCAGTGCGAATGGCAGAGTGGCCATGATCAGCAAGGCCTCATCAAATCGAGAAAACGTTAGGTAGAGCAGCACGAATATGATCAACAGCGTGGCAGGCACCACCAGTTTGAGTCGTGCGTTGGCCCTTTCGAGAAATTCGAACTGTCCTGAGTAGCTCAGGCTCATACCGGGCTGCAACTTAACCTGCTCGCTGACGATCCGTCGAAGATCGGCGACTACTGAGGCAATGTCCCGGCCACGCACGTCGATATACACCCAGCCTGAAGGTCGTGCGTTCTCACTCTTGAGCATAGGCGGACCATCGCTGACCTTGATCTTCGCCACAGTGCCAAGGGTGATCTGACTACCCAAAGGTGTGTAGATCGGCAACTGCTCCAGGGCACCGAGTGAGTCACGCCACTCGCGAGGGTAACGGACGTTGATCGGGAAACGAGCCAGCCCTTCAATCGTCTCCCCGACGTTTTCACCGCCTATTGCGCCGGCCACGATCGACTGCACATCGGCAATATTTAACCCATAGCGGGCCGCAGCGTTACGATCTATATCCACGTCAATATAGCGGCCACCGGTCAGTCGTTCGGCCAACGCTGAACTGACACCTGGCACGTCCTTGGCTACACGTTCGACGGCTTGGGTTACGGCATCGATCTCCGTCAGGTTGGTACCGGCAACTTTCACACCAATCGGGCTTTTGATACCGGTAGCCAGCATGTCAATGCGGTTACGAATCGGCGGTATCCAGATGTTGGTCAAGCCTGGGACACGCACCACTCGGTCCAGCTCCTCCACGAGTTTTTCCTGGGTCATGCCTGGCCGCCATTGCTCGTGCGGCTTGAATTGGATGGTGGTTTCGAACATTTCCAAAGGTGCGGGGTCAGTCGCGGTTTCAGCGCGGCCGGCTTTTCCGAATACGTGTTCGACCTCTGGAACTGTCTTTATCAGACGGTCAGTCTGTTGAAGCAGTTGCGCGGCCTTCTGAGCCGATAATCCCGGCAGAGCTGATGGCATATAGAGCAGGTCCCCTTCGTCCAGCGGGGGAAGAAACTCACCACCCAGACGAGAGATCGGCCACAACGCGCTGACAAAGACCAGCAACGCAACCAGCAGTGTTACTTTGGGTCGACGTAATACGGCGTCCAGAGCGGGCTCGTAGATCCGGATCAGCCAGCGATTTAGCGGATTCTGTTGCTCATTGGGAATTCGTCCACGAATCCAATACCCCATCAGCACCGGTACGAGAGTTACCGACAGTCCAGCCGCTGCGGCCATAGCGTAGGTTTTGGTGAACGCCAATGGACCGAATAGACGTCCTTCCTGAGCCTCCAGCGTGAACACCGGAATGAACGACAGGGTGATGATCAGCAGACAGAAGAACAATGCAGGTCCTACCTCGGCAGCCGCTTCGGTCATCACGTGCCAGTGATGCTCACCCTTGAGTTCCTCCCCTGGGTGGGCCATGTGCCAGGCCTCTACCTTCTTGTGGGCATTCTCGATCATCACCACTGCGGCGTCGACCATGGCGCCGATAGCGATGGCGATCCCGCCCAAGGACATGATGTTGGCATTGATGCCTTGGTAGCGCATGACGATGAAAGCAATCAACACCCCCACTGGAAGGGAGATAATTGCTACCAGGGATGAGCGCAGGTGCCAGAGAAAGATCCCGCAGACCAACGCGACGACGATGAACTCTTCGATCAGCTTGTGGCTGAGGTTTTCCACGGCACGATCAATCAACTTGCTGCGGTCGTAGGTGGTGACGATTTCTACCCCGGCCGGCAAACTGCTTTTCAGCTCGTCGAGTTTGGTTTTGACCGCCGCAATGGTTTCACGAGCATTCTTACCGCTGCGCAGAATCACCACGCCGCCGACAGTCTCACCTTCGCCATCCAGTTCGGTGATGCCTCGACGCATCTCAGGCCCCAACTGAATCGTGGCAACATCGCCCAGGGTGACCGGCACACCGCCGGTGCCCAGTTTGAGTGGGATAGCGCGAAAGTCATTGAGCGTCTTCAGGTAGCCGGAAGCTCGTACGATGAACTCTGTCTCCGCCATTTCCAGCACGGCCCCACCGGTTTCCTGATTGGCCTTGCCGATCGCCTCGGTCACCTCAGACTGCGTGATACCCAAGTTCGCCAACTTAAGCGGATCGAGTTGGACCTGGTACTGTTTGACCATGCCACCCACGGTGGCCACTTCCGCAACGTTCGGCAGTGTCTTGAGCTCGAACTTGAGAAACCAATCCTGTAGGGCTCGCAGTTGCGCCAGATCGTGCCCACCACTGCGATCAACCAGCGCGTACTGAAAAATCCAGCCAACCCCTGTGGCATCAGGTCCTAAGGCGGGCTTGGCACTGGCCGGAAGGCGACTCTGTATCTGGCTCAGGTATTCCAACACCCGCGAGCGGGCCCAGTACAAGTCAGTTCCGTCTTCGAACAGCACGTAAACGAAGCTGTCGCCAAAGAAGGAATAACCGCGCACAGTCTTGGCCCCAGGCACTGAGAGCATGGTGGTTGCCAATGGATAGGTCACCTGGTTCTCGACGATCTGTGGGGCTTGGCCTGGATAAGGTGTACGGATAATTACCTGAACATCCGACAGGTCTGGCAATGCATCGATGGGCGTACTTTGAACCGCCCAGATACCCCATGCCGTGACGAACAGCGTCGCCAGCAACACAAGAAAGCGGTTGGCCACCGACCAGCGAATAAGGGCCGCAATCATGGCTGGCTCCCAGAGCGTTCCAGACGCTCAACGCGCAGACCATCATCCGTCTGGCTGACAGCAATCCGAACCTTGTCGCCCGTTTTTAGGCCCTTCATCAGAGCTGGAGTGGCGAGAGGGAAAGTCATCGTCATGCCTGGCATACCCAATGTCTTGAAGGGACCGTGGGCGAGCGTGACTTCTTTGTCGTTGATCTCAACGATCTGACCATCGGCCTCATGCAAAGCTCCGACGGTTACAGTAGATGGCGAAACGTCCAATGAGCTTGCGACAACGCCCTTGAGACTGGCCTCCGAGTCGAGCAGGAACTGGCCAGAGGTCACCACTTTCTGCCCCTCTTCCAAGCCTTTCAATATAGCCGTCTTGCCATCGTTATCCTGTCCTAACTGCACCTCCACCGGGCGATATCGACCAGCGTCTTCAGAGAGCATCACCAACGCACGTCGACCGGTACGAATGACGGCCTCGCTCGGCACCCACAAAACACTTTGCTCCGTCGAACGGTTGAGGCTTACCTGTGCGGTCAAACCTGGTCTAAGTCGACCATCCGGATTGGGTAACTCGACTCGAACGCGAAGTGTGCGACTGTCCGAACTGGTTTCCGGAAGAATCGCACTTACGACGCCCTTGAGCACAACTCCAGGGAACGCGGACAAACGCGCTTCGGCTGCTTGCCCTATGACGATTGACCCAGCTTCCGACTCTGGTACAGCCACGGCCAGCCAGACACTGCTCAAACCATTAACACGAGCCAGCGTCTCGCCTGCGGCCACCGTCATACCTTCACGCACACTCAGTTCTTGAAGCACACCACCAATAGGGGTGGTCAGAGTCAGGTTCGGCTGAACCTTGCCACTGCGCTCAACTTGAGCAATTAACGAAGTTGGCATTCCGGTTAGCCGCAATCGCTGCCGGGCCGCTGTAAGCAAGCCAGCATCGCCACTACGCTTGAGGGCGAGAAATTCCTCCTGAGCAGCTGCCCAATCCGGAACCAACATATCTGCCAAGGCGGCATTCGCTTTCAGCACATCACCAGGTGCATGGGCATACACGCGCTCGACAAAACCCGCCGTACGGGCCTGAATGACTGCAACGTCCCGTTCGTTGAAGGCCAGCACACCTACCACGTTCAGTGTCGAGGCAAATAAGCCTCGACTGACACTTGCCAATCGCATACCAAGGTTCTGAGTCAGGCTTGGATCAATTCGAATGGCAGCGCTGTCCCCCTTGGTATCTGCGTATTGAGGGATCATCTGCATGTCCATGAAGGGTGACTTACCCGGTTTATCGAATTTCTGTTGTGGGTACATTGGGTCATACCAATACAGAACTTTTCGATCAGCAGAGGCTTTGGGTTCCTGATCCTGCACAACACCAGCTACTCCGCTCATTCGCGGTTGAGCTAACCAGTAACCACCGGCAACACCCAAGGCAATCGAGATGCCGACGACTAAAGTCCCTTTCCATACTTTAAAAATCATTGAGCGGACTCCCCGTAGGAGAAATACAGGCGAGCGCTGGTAAGAGCACGTTGCTCTTCAACGTCAATCTGCTTGAGACGGGCTTCGATGAGTTCGCGTCGGGCGGCCACAACCGATTTCAAATCACCCTTGCCGGAGCGGTAGCTGGCCATGGTGAGTTCGACCTTTTCTTTAGCCAGCGGCAACAAGCTTTCCTGATTACGGTTGACTGAACGATTGAGGCGCTCGTAGTCGGCCAGTTCATCCTCTAGTTGCTGGGTATGCTCGCGTGACAGGGCTTCGCGCTCAGCCTCAAGCTGGTTTAGTTCGGCGTGCTTGGCCGCAATCTTGGGGTTTTGCCGAGAGTCAGGAAACAGCGGGAGATCCCATGAAAACTGCACGCTGACCATATCACCGAACTGTTGGCCGCGATGCTGATAGTCGAATTCCCAGCTCCAGTCAGATTGCTTTTCCGCCTTAGCTTCACGAATCTTGGCTTGTGCTTCTCGGGTCATCGGCACAAAAGCAGCTAGTTCGGGGTGATGTTGCAGCTTATGGGAGTAACCAGAGGTTTCGATGGGCCAATCAGGCAAGCTGCCCACCGGTTTGTCATTGGCGGCAGGGCCAATCCAGCGCTTGAGGGCAGCCCGGGCCTGCGCACGTTGGCGAACTAAATCATCCTGCAGCTCGGCCAGTTGAGCAGCTTCCTGTTTAGGTGTGACCGCATCGGCGGGTTGAGCGCGGCCACCCGCAATCTGTGACCGGACGGTATCGCTTAGAAGACGGTTTTCTTTATAGAAGTCCTGGAACATCACATCTTTACGCTCAACCGAGTAGCTACTGATCCAGGCCAGTGCCGTGGACTGTCGGACGTTCAGACGCGTCACTCGACGCTCGGCGGACGCTCTATCAACAGCCGCATCCGCGACCTCGATACGTGCTTTGCGCTTGTCGCTGTTAGGCATCTCCTGCCTGATCCCGACCACTTGCATGGTCATGAAGTCCTGGTCGATGCTCCATCTGTCCGGACCACCAATGGGGTAGTTCTGGACGCCCAGCAGTAGCTTGGGATCTGGTAGTTCGCCAGCGGGAATGGCCGCGCTGGTGGCTGCTTGAATTTTGGCGTCTTGTGCGGTCAACGACGGTGCATTGTTTTCGGCCAGCCGCAAAGCTTCATCGAGTGTCAATACGCCAGCGAGGCACGGCAATGCCAGTACGCTTGCCGCCAGGCCGGCCACAAGGGACCAACCTGTGCAATAGCACTTGAAGTTCATGTTCACGATTCCTGTGATGATCCACCGCGCGCTTCATAAGACATGCGCGCAGATATGCCATCCCGCTAAAGCGGAATGAGGCTCAGTGTGGTACAGGAATCAAGTACGGGGCGGTCGCCATACCCCTGAAGGGGTTTGTACGAGTGGGAAATGGCTGGAGAAGGGCAGAACGAGAGGACTGGACAAGGTGATAGGAGGCTTGATGATCGAGACTTGCAGCATACCGCCAGTTTTGCATTCCTGGCCCGGCTTACAGGGTTTTCCATGCTCGGTGGGACTTTTCATGTCGTGGCAGCAGTCTTGCCCCATACCATCCATCATCGCCATGCCCATGGTTTTCATCGGGCATGGTTCAGTCGATGCCTGAACACCCGCCATCCCGCTGAGGGGAAGCGCCAAGCTAATCAGGAAAATTAGGCAAAACCGCAGGTAGCGTTTCATGAGCTGGAGTGTAGACGGTGCAAATGGCCCTTACAATTCACCCTTGAGACTCCTTTGTCGGCTATCACCAACCGCTATGCGGCGCTCATTTCCATTACTGGGCTTAAAGTACCTAACCATGCTATGAGACAAATAATGATGACTGCCATTGAAAATTCGAGCTTCATGCTACGGCGCAAGGCATTGACCGCGACAGCATAGTCTCCATTTCGAACAGAACGTTCCAAGAGCGGGCTTAGGTGAAAACGGTTGAGCGTCGCTAATACGATCATCCCGGCAAAGAGCAGGACCTTCAAAAATAGCAACTCGCCATAAGTGCTGAGCATCACCTCATCGAGATTTGGCCCAACGATAAATAGGTAGTTCGCCACTCCCGTAATGCTGATGATCACTACAATCACCGCGCCGGCCGATTCAAACCCTGTCAGTACCCGAGCAAGAATTCGTGCTTCTCGCTCACCTTTCAGTGATTTCAAACGCAGCAGCAGGGCAAATGCCGCTAGCGCACCCAACCAACCGCCTGCGGCCAAAAGATGGAAGATGTCGCTAATAAAGTGCCAGTAGCGACGGCTTCCCTCGTCCATTGCTCCGTGCCCCGTCCATGCCAGCGTCGCTAGCGCAATCGCGCCACAGACAGTGACAATCCAAAGACTCAGTGTTGGAAAGCGCTTGTTCAGGGAAACGCCAATAATTGCCGTCACCAACGCCCCTATTCGGACCATCCAGGTCAAACCGACGTCAGTCCCCATGAGAACCATTTGAAAAATATGGTGATGTAGCTCCATAAAGCCCGATACGCCACTCATTGCTTTCGCAAGCAACAGCATGGCTGCAAGGGACAGAGCTACACCTACAACAGATGTACCGTAAAGAAGCGACTCAAAATTCAAAACCGCTCCCGATACTCTTTCTTTACCCCTCAGGCTATAAAGACCGAAAATTGCCAGTCCAAATAAGAGCATAAGATCGAAATAAAGGGCAAAGCGAACAGCGATATTTATTGAGTCGCTCATGAATCATTTCACTTTGAAGGAAAAGTTACCGGTAATCGGGTGAGTGTCCGAGGAGACGGCACGCCATTCGACTTTATAAGTACCCGTGGTCAATGGCGATGCGGGTCTTCGGATCACTGCCACCTGCAACGCCGGCTTTTACGCCCATAGGAGAGTTCGGCATGCCAGGCATATCGGTCATGATCAGTTTGGCACCAGAGAACTGAGTCGTTAGATTCTCAGAAAAGTGCAGTTCAATTTTAGAAGGAGCCGCCGCATCCGACCCTTCAGCGGGAGTAGAAGAAACCAGCTTTGGATGCGCCTGAGCAACTGCACTCAGAAGCAAACCCGCAGTCAGCGCAACAGCTACGGTGGTAGTTTTAAGGAATGACATGCAAGACTCCTCACAGCAAGAGCTGTTGGTTCTAGGTTTTTTAGGGAATATCTAGTTTTTACTTTTTGACGCTTGTTAAAGCCACTGGCGAATACCTAGCAGATTCCGTGTCCTAGGGCGGGCTGGACAGGAAGAAATCACAAGAACTCTAACGTCACAGTGCGAGTACACGATGCCACATGAACGCAAACTATTCGATTACATTTCAGTCAGCTTGAGGTGGGATTTTGGACACTGATAAGCGCGTATACAGGGCCGAATACGTGACTCCCTTTGCGACGCGCCAAGAGGTTTCCGTCATCCACGAACGTTCCCTTTGAGCTAACCACATGCTGCTATATATATATGAGCAACGGGCCTTACGCCTTTTTTTCATCCGCACAAGGGAGTTCAATATGAAAGGCTGTTTTTCCGCTTGATGACGTACACCAAATCTTGCCGTCATGCGCTTCTATGATTGATCGAGTGATCGACAAACCTAGCCCTGCATTGCTTGGGCTCCCTTCTCTGCGAGCCGGGTCCACGCGATAAAAACGATCGAACAACTTTTCAAGATGCTCAGGCGCGATTGGCTTTCCAGGGTTCTCCACGGAGACCGATATTGAAGTTCCTTTCTGCCGGATATCGACACTAATACACTCCCCTTCGGGGGTGTACCGGAGTGCATTTGAGAGCAGATTAGAGATGGCCCTGTCGAGCATAAGGACGTCACCTCGGACGCTCCCCCTCCCTGTGACTTTGAGGTCGATCCCTCGCTCATCAGCAAGCAAGCGGTAGTATTCGAGTAATTTCTCTACTACCGCTACCAGGTCTATCGGTTTGTTTTCATGTGTAATCAGACCGTTGTCTGATTTCGCCAGAAAAAGCATGTCATCAATCATCCGGCCCATACGTTTTAAATCATCAAGATTTGAGTACAGATTATCTTCGTAGTCCTCAATATTCCTTTTTCTAGATAAAACCACTTCAGTGTGAGTCATCAAATTACTGACCGGCGTTCGTAATTCGTGAGCAATGTCCGCAGAGAAGTTCGATAAACGAACAAACGCATCGTCCAATCTGGATAACATTGCGTTGAACGACAACACCATCTGCTGGAGCTCTTTAGGAACGGGACCTAACGGAATACGCTCTTTGAGTGATTTAGCTGACATTGAAGCCGCGACCTGAGTAACTAGGCGGATAGGCCGTAGGCCACTACTCGCGACCATCCAGCCCAGTGCAGCACTGACCAGCGCGCTGATCACCAGCCCTATCCAAAACCAGCGTTCAAGCGTCTCGAAGAAAGCCATATGTTGAGTAACATCAAAGATCAACATCACGGTCAATGGCTTGTCTTGCCCTGTCACAATGGCTTGTGCCGTCACTCCTCGAAATACCTGCTCCTCATCTCGCCACTCCCAGACATTGCTGTTTGTGATTGTTCGGTAGTCTTCCGGCACTACGATCGGACCAGGATCAGCAAACAGGAGCTTGCCGTCACCATCGATGATAAGTGCTGTCAAATCACGATGAGCACCAAGCAGCGCCTCCAGCTCGGGCTTAACATCACTGAACTGATCAATGCTATTCAACCCAGTCAAAATTCTTTGCGTCGAGTGAAGCTTTTCGTTCAGCGCCTGCTGATCCAGCATCTTGAAGTGATGCCGGCTAAGGTTGTTAAAACTGAGTCCGGCGACGGTGAGCACAGCTGTTACAGCAAGCATGAACATCAGGCTCATGCGGGTAGTCAGTGACATTCGCTTCATTCCGACCCCGAGTCCGGTGCGTCCAACATGTAACCCATCCCCCGAGAGGTGTGGATCAGCTTGACCTCAAAATCATCATCAATCTTCGCTCTGAGCCTCCTGACCGCGACCTCGATGACGTTGGTATCGCTGTCGAAGTTCATATCCCAAACTTGGGAAGCAATAAGTGACTTGGGGAGAACCTCGCCTCGACGACGGAGCAGCAATTCGAGTAACGCAAACTCTTTGGCTGTGAGATCTATACGTTTGCCTCCACGGACAACCCTGCGCTTGAGCAGGTCAACCTCAAGATCCGCCAATTTCATGTGGGTTTGGGAGGGGGCTGTGCTCCCTCTTCGCAGCAGCGTTCTGACGCGGGCCAGCAATTCAGAAAATGCGAAGGGTTTTATAAGGTAATCGTCTGCCCCCAGCTCAAGTCCTTTGACGCGATCCTCAACGCGGTCTCGCGCCGTGAGAAAAAGCACGGGGACATTTTTTCCGGATGCTCGCACCTTCTGAAGTACTTCCCATCCGTCCAGCCCAGGCATCATCACATCGAGAATCAGCAGGTCATACGCCTCGCTCAAAGCGTGCTGAAGCGCGTCTTGGCCATTGGTAAAGCGATCAACATTGAACCCCGCCTCAGTGAGTCCTTGCTGCAAATAGATACCTATTTTGGGTTCGTCTTCCGCAACCAGAAGTCTCATGGGGGTGGCTCTCAAATAATTGTGAGGCTGAGTCTGCAACGAAATGCTTCTGCCAACCAGCAACTGACAGAAAAGTAATATTGGCTTCAGGTAGTTGTCAGCGAGCGCTGTCTAGGGTTCAAACATGAGTACTTCTTGGTGCTCGACCGACTCTTCAGCATGAAACCTAAGGGAGCCGGAAAATAAATCCATAAGGAGCTGTCCTATGAATCGCCTAAAAGTCCTTTTCTTTGTGAGCTCGATACTCGTCTCGGCTTCTGCGTTGGCTGAAGGTGGCGCAGACCGGATCGCGGAGCGTATGGAGAGCCTGCGCGACAAAGCAGAAGCAACCTTGGTACAAGCTGAAAAAGCCCCTGAAGGACAGCGCCATGTACACATGGCCGAGCATATGAAAATGCTGGGCGAAATCATGAGCCAGCTCCATCAAGATCACCCAAACGCATCAATGTCACCTCAGCAGCACCTCGCCTGGATGGAAAAACACGATGCTATGGTTGATGACGTTTTGAGCCAAATGCAGCGCGAGCACAAACTGATGCTTTCTGAAAACCATCAGTGACCAACCAGGTCTCATTGGTTTTTTGAACCGGTCCTCTAAACACGGCGTCATTCGGGCGCCGCGTTTTCTTTTGAAAACTTACAGAAATGTAGTGTTCAGGTCAGTTAAGTGGCAGCTCCGCCCCTTTAGCATAGCCAGTGATTCGCTCTTAACCCACGAGGTCACCATGAAAAATAAGCTTATTACCCCAGTTATTGCGGCAATCACCCTACTCTTCGGTGCTACAGCGATGGCCAGCGCAGGTCATGGGAAAGAGGATATTGGCCAGCCTGGAGTCGCCTCTGAGGTTACTCGCACGGTTGATGTGGAGATGGGTGATATTTTCTTCAAAACTAAAAACATCGACGTAAAGCCCGGTGAAACAGTTCGCTTTGTACTTCACAACAAAGGGGCGCTGCTGCACGAGTTCAATATCGGTCAGGCCGCTGCTCATGCGGCGCACCAAAAAGAAATGGCGAGCATGTTCCAGAATGGAACGCTTACACCCATCGGTGCTGGGAAGATGACGGGCAACATGGGCCACAGCATGGGAGGGATGAAGATGGTCGGAATGGAACATAACGACCCGAACAGCGTGCTGGTCGAGCCAGGAGCAACCAAGGAGTTGATCTGGACCTTCAACAACAGCGCCGGACTTCAATTTGCCTGCAACGTGCCAGGTCATTACCAGTCGGGGATGGTCGGTCAATTTGACTTGAAGTAAGCCTGAGCTGACAGCTAAAATCGCGTCGACGCGAGAGTTGACTACGCTCTGAGGCAGAGATCAGAGCAACTCGCTCACACTGGGGTCTAGATCATGAATAACCATCAGCATCCGTTTGGAAGCACCACCCCTCCATTTTGGAGGCGCAAAACAGGCGTTGTACTGATCATGCTCATCGCGATCGGTGCCTTCTACGTGGTGCGGGAACATTTCAGCCACGTTTATCCGTATTTGCCCTATCTCATTCTGTTGATCTGTCCATTGATGCATTTTTTTGGGCATGGACATGGCGGACATGATCATGGCGATCAGGCAGCAACCAACAAGGACGAAAAATAGCTATGCCCACTACACCGAGCCATCACGATCACGGTCCCGCCCACGCTGCCTCGCCCCCTGACGGTGATCTACGTGACCCGGTGTGCGGTATGGCGGTTACGCCTCCAAGTAAATTTGGCGAGTCTTATCAGGGACAGATGTATCAATTTTGCAGCCAGAAATGCCAAGAGAAATTTCGGGCAGATCCAGACCACTACAGTGGTAATCATCCCAGCACTGAACCCAGCATCTCCGCTACAGAGCCTGTGCTACAAGTAGCCACTGAATTTACCTGTCCTATGCACCCGGAAATAAGACAGCCAGGGCCCGGCAATTGCCCTAAATGTGGCATGACATTAGAACCGGTCATGCCCGCGCTAGATGACGATGACAAAACCGAGCTCCGGGATTTCGCTCGCCGCTTTTGGTGGTCGCTGCCTTTAACCGTGATAGTGACCCTTCTAGCCATGGCGGGTCATTCATTACAATTCTTCCACGGCTCGGTTCAAAACTGGATCGAGTTCGCTCTGGCGACGCCGGTCACCTTATGGGCAGGTTGGCCCTTTTTTGTAAGGGCCATAGCATCTGTTAGAAATCGCAGTCCAAACATGTGGACTCTGATTGGGCTGGGGACTGCCGCAGCCTATCTTTACAGCGTCGCGGCAACCCTATTTCCCCAAAGTTTTCCCACCACCTTCATGCAAGATGGACGCATCGGCGTCTACTTCGAAGCCGCTGCGGTCATCATCTCGCTCACCTTGCTTGGGCAGATTCTTGAGCTCAAAGCACGTTCACAAACCTCCGCCGCCATTAAGTCCCTTCTAGGCCTGTCTCCCAAGACTGCACGCAAGATCAACGCCGATGGTCAGGAGGAAGACATTCCTCTTACCCATGTTCACTTGGGAGACCATTTGCGGGTCAGACCTGGTGAAAAGGTGCCAGTTGATGGCTCCGTACTCGAGGGAGAAAGTGCGGTGGATGAATCCATGCTCACTGGTGAACCTGTGCCGGTAATGAAAAGAGCAGGGGATAGTTTGATCGGCGCCACGCTTAATACTCATGGGAGCTTGGTGATGGAGGCGCAAAAGGTCGGCGCCGACACCATGCTGTCGCAGATAGTACAAATGGTCGCTCTAGCCCAACGCTCCAAAGCGCCAATGCAACGAATGGCCGACTCGATTGCCGGCTACTTTGTGATGGGGGTTATCGCGATTGCGTTGCTGACACTCTTAGGCTGGGGGCTATTCGGCCCAGAACCCAGCTGGGTCTTCGGCCTGATCAACGCTGTCGCCGTACTTATCATCGCTTGCCCCTGTGCACTGGGTCTCGCAACGCCCATGTCGATCATGGTTTCGACGGGTAAAGCCGCCAGTATGGGTGTGCTGTTCAGGGATGCCAGAGCCATCGAAAACCTTTGCAAGATCGACACACTGATTGTCGATAAAACTGGGACCCTGACAGAGGGACGGCCGGTATTTCACAGTGTGGAGGCCACACCAGATTTCAACCCACACGATGTTCTTCAACTGGCCGCTAGCCTTGATCAAGGCAGCGAACACCCTTTGGCTCATGCCATCGTCGATCACGCCCGAACTGAAAATGTTGCGCTCACCAAGCCTGAATCGTTTGAGTCCGGGTCAGGGATTGGAGTCAGTGGCCTCGTTGATGGTAAGAAAGTACAGCTGGGCAACACTGCACTGATGGAAGCTGCCGGCGTGAGCACTAAGGTCTTACAAGACCGTGCAGAGTTGTTGCGCCTTGAAGGCATCAGCATCATCTATCTAGCAGTTGACGGGGTCTTGGCAGGATTACTGGCGGTCTCAGACCCGATAAAACCGACCTCTAAAGAAGCAGTCACCAAGCTTAAGGCTGATAACGTAAAAATCATCATGGCCACCGGAGACGGGCTCACCACCGCACGTGCTGTCGCCAGGGAGATGGGTATTGAAGAGGTTCATGGTGAAGTGAAACCTCAGGACAAGGAGCGCCTGGTGGCGGACCTCCAGCAATCCGGTCGAAAGGTTGCCATGGCCGGCGACGGTATCAACGACGCACCGGCCTTGGCGCGAGCAGACGTGGGCATTGCCATGGGTACAGGGACTGACGTCGCGATGAATAGCGCGCAGCTCACGCTGGTAAAAGGCGACCTGATGGGGATTTTACGAGCACGGGCACTTTCGGTTGCAACGGTGAAAAACATGCGGCAAAACTTGGGGTTCGCCTTCCTTTACAACTCAATGGGTATCCCCCTCGCCGCAGGCCTGCTCTACCCACTGACGGGGCACCTTCTGTCGCCAATGATCGCTGCGTTAGCCATGAGCGTCAGTTCTGCATCTGTAGTTTTCAATGCTTTGAGACTGAGGAATACCCGAATAGATTGAGCGTAACCGATGCTCGCAGCCCGTTAATACATAACCCTTGACCTTGCCATTGTGTCAACGTTGATGCTGGTGTTGCGGTGAAAAGAGACCGCTCAGCACAAGAGGAATAACCATGTTCGTCTTAAACGTATCAGGCATTGGTTGCGGTAGCTGCGTCAGCAAAATCACCAAAGCAATTCAGTCACTGGACAGCAAGGCTACGGTTTCCGTGGATCGCGCGGCAGGTAAGGTAACCGTTGAAAGCAGCGAACCCCCAGAGCAGGTCCGTAAAACTGTGGAAGCACTCGGTTTCCCTTCCCAAATCAGCGCCTGAGGCGCTGATTCCCTCGCTGGGTGAGGTTTATTAGTCACCTCGTAGAGCTTTAAGTAGCCCCTTAAATGCTCCATTCAATCGAGTAAAAGCAGTTTCGAAATGAATCGAATTTTCCGTATATTTTGCCACCTCGACCTGTTGATCCACAGTATTTTGATCAATGGAAGGTATCCGTCCGGCCAACTCACCTTCCGAACTCCAGCATTAAGGACGATGGTGTCCGCGTATTTTTAAGCGGACGCGATAGCCCTTATCGCCGGGATTTCCATGCGCCAACGAAGCTCTTACCCCAAACCGTTCAAGGCCCAGGTTGTTCAGGAGTGCCTGCAACCCGGTGCGACCGTTTCCAGCGTTGCCATCCGCCACGGCATCAATGCCAACGTCATTCGCAAGTGGCTACCGCTTTATCGAGATCAACTGCCAGCGGCGTTGCCGGCGTTCGTTCCTGCGAGAGTTACGCCAAAACGACCAGTTGAACCAGCTGTGATTATCGAGCTACCGCTGGGCGAGCAATCGATCACAGTGAAATGGCCAGCTTCCGATCCTGAAGGATGCGCCCGCTTTGTCCGGGGGCTCGCCCAGTGATCCGTATCGATAGTATCTGGCTCGCCACCGAACCCATGGATATGCGCGCGGGCACTGAAACCGCGTTGGCCCGCGTGGTGGCGGTGTTCGGTGCGGCGAAGCCGCACTGCGCCTATCTGTTCGCCAATCGCCGCGCCAACCGCATGAAAGTCCTGGTGCATGACGGCGTGGGTATCTGGCTGGCCGCGCGGCGATTGAACCAGGGCAAGTTTCACTGGCCAGGCATCCGCCACGGCTCGGAAGTTGAACTCGACACCGAGCAACTTCAGGCGTTGGTACTGGGGCTGCCCTGGCAGCGGGTCGGTGCGGGCGGCGCGATCACAGTGCTGTAGCACCGGCCATTAGCCCATCGGTGTATCTGCGCAGAGCGTCTGCTCTGGCACAATCAGCAGCATGAACTCCTCGCCCAATCTCGACCAACTGACAGCTGAGCAACTGCGCACACTGGCCGCGCAGTTGCTGACGCAGGTCGACGTGATGGGCAAGAAAATCCACCGTGATCAAACCATCATTGAGCAGCTCACACACGAAATCGCTTGGTACAAACGGCACAAGTTTGCCAAGCGTAGCGAGCAACTGAGCCCTGACCAGGGTAGCTTGCTGGACGACCTGCTCGACACTGACATCGCCGCCATCGAGGCGGAGCTGAAAGCTGTCAATCCCCCGGTTGCTCCAGCCGAACCCCGCCAACAGCCCAAGCGCACACCGCTGCCGGCACAATTTCCGCGCACCGTGATCCGCCACGAACCGGAGAACACCCAATGCGCCTGCGGCTGCCAGCTGCAACGCATCGGTGAAGACATCAGCGAAAAGCTGGATTACACGCCGGGCGTTTTCACCGTCGAACAGCATGTGCGTGGGAAATGGGCCTGTCGCCAGTGCGAAACACTGATCCAGGCCCCCGTGCCGGCCCAGGTGATCGACAAGGGCATCCCCACCGCCGGCCTTCTGGCTCACGTGATGGTGGCCAAATTCGCCGACCACTTGCCGCTATATCGGCAAGAGAAAATCTTTGGCCGTGCCGGCCTGGCCATCGCTCGCTCGACACTGGCGCAGTGGGTCGGACAAACCGGCGTGCAGCTCCAGCCGCTAGTCGATGCCCTGCGCGAAGCCGTGCTGGGCCAACGCGTGATCCACGCTGACGAAACCCCGGTGCAAATGCTCACCCCAGGCGAGAAGAAAACCCATCGGGCTTACGTCTGGGCCTACAGCACCACACCCTTCGCCGATCTGAAGGCCGTGGTGTATGACTTCAGTCCCAGCCGTGCCGGCGAGCATGCGCGCAATTTTCTTGGTCAGTGGAATGGCAAGCTGGTCTGCGACGACTTCGCTGGCTACAAGGCCAGCTTCGAGCAAGGCATTACCGAAATCGGCTGCATGGCCCACGCCCGCCGCAAGTTCTTCGATCTGCACGCTGCAAACAAAAGCCAGTTGGCCGAACAAGCACTGCACGCGATGGGCAGCCTGTACGAAATCGAACGGCAAGCACGGGACATGAGCGATGAAGAACGCTGGCGAATACGACAGGAAAAGGCTTCACCGATCCTCGATACACTGCATGACTGGATACTGGCCCAGCGTGATCTTGTGCCCAACGGATCGGCCACGGCGAAAGCCTTGGATTACAGCCTTAAACGCTGGCAGGCACTGACTCGCTATGTCGAGGATGGTGCTGTGCCCATCGACAATAACCAGGTCGAGAACCAGATTCGTCCATGGGCCCTGGGGCGCTCGAACTGGTTGTTTGCCGGGTCGCTACGCAGCGGCAAACGCGCGGCGGCGATCATGAGCCTGATCCAGTCGGCCCGCATGAACGGGCATGATCCGTATGCCTATCTCAAGGACGTGCTGACACGCCTGCCGACGCAACGGGCGAGTGAGGTCGGCCAACTGCTGCCGCATCAGTGGGCGCCTGCCTGAGAGTTCGGCGTACGCTTACAATGGAAGGTTGGTTCGGCGTGCTGTAAAGCAAAGCGCCGCTGTGAATATCACTTGCTAATTCGTTTACGGCAATATGTTTTGGGTTTGTTGTTTTCAAAGAGAACGGAGTAGCAAAACCTCCTTTTGTCTGGCTAGCCAGGACAGCGGAAAAGTCCAAATCTCTGGCCTTAAAGTTAGGAGTGTCGACATTAGCGATATTATTGCTAAGCACCTCAGCTCGTTGGCTGCGAAAAAGTAATGCTCTTTCTGCGGAGCCAAGCGCTTTTTCAAAATTAATACTCACCGGTGGCCACCTTTAGTTACGCTAAGTTACGCTGCCATTTAGCATTCCCACCTATATCGAACACTCAAGTGCTTAACGTAGTGCATCCGAGTCGAGATACAATTCAAGTGCGAACGAAAAAACGTCAAACCTCCGCGAAAGTGACCGGAAGATTACACAACCGCACAGGTAAGTTTTAAAGAGTAAATGGCGGTTATGTGACGCTGGATGGCTTAGACCTTACGGACTATTCACTCTGTATCTCAAGAGAAATATCGCAACCTGACACAACTGTAATATTGGCCTAAGCTTCCTGTCAGGGGATGAGTCTTATAGTCCTATTGAGCCTCAAGCTCACCTCTTAGAGTCAACGATTGATGTGGATTCAGGGGGCATCAATACTCATCCGAGGAACCCCAAATGAATCCTATCAAAACCTTGTTCGTCATCGCTGCTCTGACCGTTTCTTCTTTGGCTATGGCTGAAGGCGGTGGTGACCGGACTTTCGCACGCATGGAAGTGGCCAGGAATAATTCGATGGAATCGTACCGAGTGGCTCAAACGCAAAATGCCCAACCTCCTGTCGCTGAAAGCAAAGCCAAGGCGATGGACCACAAGAATTGCTAAATAGCTGGGCCCTCCAAGCTGACAGAAATGTAATCACTGCGGTGGTTTAAATGTGGCAATTTCTGAACTCGCTTGCCGTAAGAGTTTGTCTTTTGTGACGGTGGGCAAAGCTGATCCGGGCAACTCATGATCGGTTGTTTCGCACGGCTTCCCTTTTGACTGATTGGAAATAAACGGCATGCATTCCAAAACCTCTAGACGGACATTCGTAAAAGGCTTGGCCGCTGGTGGCATTCTCGGCGGCTTTGGCCTTTGGCGCACTCCTGTATGGGCGGTGACAAGTCCTGGTCTGCCGAGCGTACTCACCGGCAATGAATTTGATCTGTTTATTGGTGAAACCCCGGTAAACATAACCGGCTCGCCGCGAACAGCCATGACTATCAATGGATCATTGCCAGGACCTTTGCTGCGTTGGCGCGAAGGAGAGACGGTCACTCTGCGTGTAAAAAACCGCCTGGACCAAGACACCTCAATCCATTGGCACGGGATCATCCTGCCGGCCAATATGGACGGTGTACCTGGCTTGAGTTTCCATGGCATTGCACCCGACGGCATGTACGAGTACAAGTTCAAGGTTCATCAGAATGGTACGTACTGGTACCACAGCCACTCGGGCTTACAGGAGCAGGCAGGGGTTTACGGACCAATCGTTATCGACTCGAAAGAGCCTGAACCTTTTCAATACAACCGCGACTATGTGGTGATGTTGACTGACTGGACCGATGAAGATCCTAGTCGTGTCATGGCCAAGCTTAAGAAACAGTCGGGCTACTACAACCACCATAAACGCACTGTTGGTGATTTCATCGACGATGTCAGTAAGCAAGGTTGGTCAGCAACAGTAGCTGACAGGAAGATGTGGGCTGAAATGAACATGAGCCCAACCGACCTTGGAGACGTCAGCGCAGATACTTACACCTATCTCATGAATGGCCAGGCGCCCAACGGTAACTGGACCGGTATTTTCAAGCCGGGTGAGAAGCTACGCCTACGCTTTATCAACGGCTCGGCGATGAGCTATTTCGACGTCCGCATTCCTGGTTTGAAAATGACCGTTGTGGCCGCCGACGGCCAACACGTGAACCCAGTGAGCGTTGACGAATTCCGCATCGCCGTAGCTGAAACGTATGACGTGATCGTAGAGCCTGCCAGTGAAGAGGCTTACACCATCTTCGCCCAGTCTATGGATCGGACGGGTTATGCACGCGGAACCCTCGCACTTCGTGAAGGGCTAGTTGCTCAGGTACCTGCTATAGATCCACGTCCAATCGTCACTATGGATGACATGGGGATGGGCGGTATGGCTGGTATGGACCATGGCAGCATGGCCGGTATGGGCGGCGCCGAGAAGAAGTCAGGTGAAATGTCGGGCATGGCTGGCATGGACCACAGCAAGATGACCGGTATGGACCAAAGCGACATGACCGGGATGACCGGCATGGACAGCGGTGACATGACTAACATGGCGGGTATGGATCACAGCAAGATGGCGGGCATGGACAAAGGCGACATGTCCAGCATGGCCGGGATGGACCACAGCAAGATGGCTGGAATGGGTAGTGGTGATATGTCAGGGATGGCTGGCATGGGCGGTATGGGTGGAGAAATGCAGACACACCCTGCCTCCGAAACCAACAACCCCCTGGTTGACATGCAAGCCATGAATCCAACGCCAAAACTAAACGATCCTGGAATAGGCTTGCGGAATAATGGTCGTCGAGTGCTCACTTACTCCGACTTGAAAAGCACTTTCCAAGACCCTGACGGCCGCGAGCCAAATCGTACCATCGAGCTTCATTTGACCGGTCACATGGAGAAGTTTTCGTGGTCGTTTAACGGCATAAAATTCTCTGACGCCGAGCCGCTTCGCCTGAAGTACGGTGAGCGTCTGCGCATCACCTTGGTGAACGACACCATGATGACCCACCCCATCCACCTTCACGGCATGTGGAGTGACCTCGAGGATGAGAACGGCAAGTTCACGATCGATATGCCGCCAGGTACCAAACGCAGCTATCGAGTTACCGCTGATGCCTTAGGCCGTTGGGCCTATCACTGCCACCTGCTTTTCCATATGGAAATGGGCATGTTCCGTGAAGTACGGGTTGATGAGTAAAGGAGACGATCTGTGAGCACATACCTTAATCGTAATTCCCTGGTGGGTTGCCTCTTTGCCGTTGGCCTGCTGGGTGGACTCCCGCCCATGGTGCTGGCACAAGAAAATGGCAGCGATCATTCAACCAATGTTCCTGCTACAGCAACGGACAAGCCAGCAATGACGGCGAACGATTCGAAGCTAGATCACGGGGCAATGGACAATAGCAAGATGAGCCATGAGTCGATGGATCATGACCAAAAAACCAAAAAGGCAGATTGAGATCATGACCAGTAAATTTTTACGCCCAACGTTGATGGCACTTGCAGTCTCTACCAGTCCTGCATTTTTCTTCATGGCCCAAGCTGCTGAGGAGATGGATCCGTCGATGGCGATGCCATCAAGTGCGAACGCGAAGCCTTCAACTGCGCAGAAATCCAAACCAGCCAAAGCAAAAGATGGCGCAATGGATCACTCCAAGATGGACCACGGCTCAATGGGAACTATGGACCATAACAAGATGGGGGCCATGGATCACAGCAAGATGAGCATGGACGACGGGCAAATGGACGGTATGGAAAGCATGGCTGGAGGGGCTACGACCACAAGCCGAACCCCTGTCCCCGTACTTACCGACGCTGACCGTGCAGCCGCCTTTCCAGATGTGGCAGGTCATGGTGTACACGACAAAAAAATCAACTCGTTCATCCTTCTGGATAAGTTTGAGTACCAAGACGCTGACAACGGGAGTGCGTTGGCCTGGGATGCCAAAGGGTGGATCGGCGGTGACGTTGATCGCCTGTGGCTGCGTTCGGAAGGTGAACGTACCAATGGCGTGACGGAAAACGCCGAACTCCAAGCACTCTGGGGGCACGCCATCGGTCCATGGTGGGATGTCGTCACGGGCGTTCGGCAAGACTTCAAACCCGGGTCGCCTCAAACATGGGGAGCGCTCGGTATTCAGGGCATGGCCCTCTATAACTTTGAAGCTGAAGCGACTGCCTATATCGGTGAAAACGGTCAAACCGCTGCTCGATTTGAAGGCGATTACGACATCCTGCTGACAAATCGCCTGATCTTACAGCCGACAGTCGAAGTAAACATGTATGGAAAAAATGATCCCCAGCGCGGCATAGGATCTGGATTGGCCAACACCGAAGTAGGGTTCCGGTTGCGTTACGAGATTGTTCGCCAATTTGCCCCTTATGTCGGGGTTACCTGGAATCGCTCCTACGGCAAGACCGCCGACCTGGCCAGCGATGAAGGGGAAAAGACCAACGAGGCTCGATTTGTAGCCGGTATTCGGATGTGGTTCTGAGTGGTTTGAGCAAAAGCCCTACGATTTTTGAATAACAGGGGGGCGGCTCCCCGACTCAAATATAATACCTTCAACCAAACCTTTGCAGCGGCATTCATCTCGCCGCCGCCAAGGGAAAAGGAAATATCCATGACAGGTAGCTTCCGACTCTCAAGTCGATTTCTGCGTATCGCAACGTTCGCCGCACTGTTCATCGGTTCAACCGCTCAAGCAGCACAGGCGTTGGCCATCGATGTTCACCGAGATGCTAACTGCGGATGCTGTAAGAAGTGGATTCAGCATCTTGAGGCCAATGGCTTCACCGTCATAGATCATGTAGAGACCAACATGAGTGCTGTCAAACAAGATCTGGGGGTCGCTCCACGACTCTCGTCTTGCCACACTGCGATGATCAACGGAAAGTTTGTTGAAGGTCACGTGCCTGCCGAGCAAATAATTGCGATGAGCAAACGTGACGACCTTCTCGGAATCGCCGCCCCTGGTATGCCAGCAGGTTCTCCAGGAATGGAAGTCGACGGAGTGCATGAGGCTTACCAGATCATCGGCCGGAACAAAGCTGGCACAGATCAGGTCATTGCTGAATACCCCGAAAACTAACCCCCCCGATCCATCCCGTTACAGCATGGTCACCGTTCATGGCCATGCAGTGGGACTTGCTCTGTCGACATTATTCTCAAACAATTCGCCAAGGACGATCAGCAACAGTTGTACAGGCGCACTTAAACCACATCGGATAACCCCGCACCGCTGTCCTCAATAACAATTTTAGATGAGTTCAAGTAATTGGTGATGACGCCGTGACACGCACTGCGCAGCAGATTGCTGACCGCGATAGTGATCGGTTTGGAAATGGCGTTGCCCCTCAGCTTGCCCTCCCAAACCAGGACATCTGTCTCGGCTGAAAAAGTTGAAAATGTAAATGACGGTGGTTTAAGAGTTCTTTTTTTGCAGGCTTTTCAGGCGCAGGGTCGCCCGTTGTACAGAGGCCATTTTTTCTGGACGCTTCATTCGTTTCCATTTTTTGATGTCTTCCTTGGTGCGACCGCAGCTGACGCACAGTTCGCTGTTCAGCTGGCAAACAGAGATACAGGGATTTTCGATGTCCTTGGCCATTGTTCAATTTCTCGTCGAACTCTACGTGCTACGGGTTCATTGCGAAGCAAGCACGGCGAGCTGATCGGGTGAATCAGCGACCAACTTCGTGCGGTACTCAACTGTCAAATGAGTGATCTCATGAACCGTTGCAAGCCGTTCTCGTATGTTTTCCGCATTCACTGCTGGGCTGCCCAGAACACTCACAATCGCAGCGCGGGCTTGCGGCCCCACCTGCCAGACATGAAGATCAATGATCGAAGCATCTCCCGGTTGCTCAACCAGTTCACGAATCTCTTCAGCGACATGATCATCTGTCTGATCGAGCAATACACCCGCAGTCACCCGCATCAACGACCAAGCCCAGCGCGCAATGACAACTGCACCCACAATCCCCATTGCAGGATCGAGCCATACCCAGCCAAGGTATCGACCAGCAAGCAGTGCTGCGATGGCCAGAACCGAAGTCAGTGCATCTGCAATGACGTGAACGTAAGCAGAGCGCAAATTATTGTCGTGACCATGCGCATGGTGAGATTCATCGTGGCCGTGGTCATGCCCATGGTGATGATCATGACCACCAGACAGCAAAAGCGCGCTCACCACATTCACTGCTAATCCTACAATTGCGATAAAAGTCGCTGTTCCGAATTGCACTTGAGTCGGTTGAAAGAGACGAAATAGCGACTCTCCGGCAATTCCCAAGGAGACCAGTCCCAAAATCAGAGCAGAGGCGAAGCCACCCAGGTCTCCCACCTTGCCAGTTCCAAAACTGTAGCGCGCACTTGAGGCATGTCTTTTTGCGTAACCGTAAGCAGCTGCGGCTATGCCAAGTGCTCCGGCGTGCGTTGCCATGTGAAAACCATCTGCCAGCAATGCCATTGAGCCAGTGAGATAACCGGCAGTGATTTCAGCAACCATCATTACGACGGTCAGAGCCACTACCCACAAGGTTCGCTTTGCGTTTTCTTCATGTGATTTCCCAAGGAACATATGGTCGTGGGAAAAGTCGATGTACGCATTACTCATTTGGGTAAATCCTATTTGGAATAGCGGCGAATGGCTTCGAGAAGCTCATCGACGCCTTTCGCTCTTTCTTCGTTGCTGAGTGTGGGATTCGCGACGTGTTCACGAGCGTGATCTTCGATGATTTCATCCATCAGCCCATTAATAGCGCCACGGGTCGAAGCGACCAAAAGCAAGGTTTTGGAGCAGTCATCATCAGAGTCGAGTGCTCGCTCAATCGCCTGGATCTGCCCAGCGATGCGCTTCACGCGTTTAAGAAGATTGTCTTTGCTTGATCTCAAATGACCCATACCATACCCCCCCTGCCTATATTGAGTGCATCATCACATGCTCCAACGAACCATACAAGCGTGCCGTGGAAGCCTTCCGACCGGCAGCGTTGCTGCAATAAAATCTGCAATCGAAACAATATCGTTTTGCTGGGCAAAACCAATAAAGTCGAGGAGCAGATACGCCCCTCAGTCACGCTTAGATGGCGGGTGTCTGTAGGATTATCTGAATGCCCTAGCCTTGGATCGCGCAGAACCCCGTACAACTCAGGGATAGGCTATGAGGCCTCTCAAGCAAGACGTCATCTTCCGCAAAAGCGACTCAGTACAGTAGTTGGCCCCATAGTGCGAACACTGGAACGACGGCTAAGACAAATAAACTGTAACGACAGTCCACAAAAAAAGGCGCCACTAGGGCGCCTAAGCCGTCTCCAAAACCAAAGGAGAAACAAAGAGACGGGGTGTATCTGGTAATCGGACACCTGATGCCGAGGGCTAGCGCCCGTTAAAGGAGTTGCAGTGGATATTCGACAATCAGTCGGACCTCGTCCAAATCAGATTCGAAATCGGTGGCTCGTGTCGTTGCCTGGCGAACACGCAAAGACATATCCTTCAGAGAACCTGACTGGATGACGTACTTAGCCTCAATGTCTCGCTCCCAACGCTTTTGGTCCTGTAATGGGGCACCATCCGCTCCGCGACGCATGTACACGCTGTTCGCGTTGGAATAGTCCGCGTCCCAACCCTTCGCGTAACGAGTCATGAAGCTAAGACCGGGGATGCCGAAAGCCTGCATATCTAGATCATAGCGTAGCTGCAAAGATTGCTCTTTCGGGGAGTTGAAGTCGCTGTACTGAATAGAGTTATCCAAGAAAATCGAATCTGATTGACGTAGGTAGTCAAAGTCGTCGTTGCCATTGTTACGCTGATACCCGACGGTCACCGTATGAGCTCCGAATTTGACCCCGGTCTTGCCGCTCCAGATGTTGTTATCGAAGCTCCCCAGAAGTTTTTTTCCCTCATCAACGGCTCGGTAATAATTAAAGCCACCGATCAGCGATACGCTGTCTGAGAGTGGATAGCTCAATGTGGTGCCCGCGTAATACTGGTTCCAAACATCCTTGAATTGGCTGGTGTAAAGACTTACACCTACGTGCTCATTGACGGTGTAATCGCCCCCTAGATAAGCAATCCACGGAGCATCAACCGCCCCGGCGTAGAAAGTCGAAAAGCCATCACGCATGCCACTGGAGTTGGGTTGGCTCATCGCATGCAGCCGACCACCCTGAAGGGTCAGGTCTTTGATGCTGGTGTTGGTAAACGTTGCACCACGGAAACTTTCCGGGAGGAGTCGGGAATCCCCATACGCCACGACAGGAGTCGACGGAAAGACATCCCCTACCTTGACGACTGTATCCAGGAAACGGACCTTTGCGGCGCCGCCTACTTTTGAATAGGAGTCTTCAGGTTGGCCTTTACTGTTGTGCGGCAAGACATCGACTGAACTTCGAGCTCCCGAGCGACCATCGCCTGAGTCAAGCTTGAGGCCTTCCATTGCAAACGCATCGATGCCGAACCCGACGGCGCCTTGTGTAAAACCAGACTCAAAACGACCGATAATGCCATGAGCCCACTCTGCTGAGTAGCCATTGCCCGTAGGACTTGACTGGCCTTTTCGATAATCTCGATTGAAATAAAGATTTCGATTGAGAATACTAAAGGTGCTCCCCTCAATGAACCCTTCAGGCTTTTGTTCAACGCCCACTGCAACTTGCCCCATGCTCATGCCAAGGGCAATGAGAGAAAGACTGTAAAAGCTTTTATTGTTCATTTAACACTCCAGGCTTTAGCTTGGCAGAGTTTCTTTGTGAAATATTTTTATCATTATAAAAGCCACCGGCACGTGAGGGTTTCCTCTACGCGCCGGCAGACATAATTTCATACAATAGATAACTCCAGCGTGACCTGAAAATTACTTCTATGTCAGCGAACAGTAAGCATGCCTAAAAATATATCGAGTAGTCTGGTGCAGACATCGCTTATCTCTACTAGCTTCCGTGCGGGCAGTTTGTGCCCATGACCATGTACTCCAAGGTGTTGATCTTGCCCGCCGAATCTTCATAAGTCATGCGCGAAGGGGCTACGCCGCAGGTTTTATTGGCCTGAGTGGTACTGATTACCTTCTGGACATCAAGGTTCATTCCATATTCATAATGAACAACTTCAGGTATCGCCTTTCCGTTTTCTAAGGCGTACTGCTCCATTGCCTGTTGGTTCTCTTGCATCATCCGACCATACACACGGTCACCGCCTCCTTCAGCCATGGCTAATGAAGATAAGGTCAAAATCGAAGCGGCGCAAAACGCTTTCATTGCTGTCATTGCTTTCATGATTTTCTCCTAAAGCTCAATTTTCTGAGTTAAAGAGTAACAAGTGAAAGCTTTCAGAAAGCTGCCGCGAAGGTTACTAATGTGAAAGGTGGACCCTACTCCGCGTTTACGCTTTCAAGCCAGATGGCATTTTTGTTATCACCAAAGGTTGGCAGAAGCTAACGGAACACAGATGCCCTCAAAAGCTTATTGAAACCGGTGGTCCCTCCCAATCCCTTGATACGCCGGTAGATCTGAGCAAGGCCTCTGCGTCGACCCCTGTTCTGGCCAGGCTTTCCAGATCCCACTCGAAGAAACTGGAAAAAACCAGGAAAACCTTGCTTGATACCGCTGAGGTCAATCTTACCGTCGAGTAATTCACGGGGAGCTTCATCCTGATGAGTTCAGAGACAGTCCACAAATGCCATACTGACTCCTGATGAATCTTGATCTGTTGATAAGTAAGGGGGAACCTCTGCTTGCGTAGATCCAGCTCATGAGGTAACGAACCTGGGAGTAGCGATTGCAAATTCCGAATGTTCACTCTCTTCGGATCTTTCGTAACTTTATACAGCTCATCTACGCCCGCTTCGATAAGGGCTGCATAGGCGCCGTCTCTTGAGTCGACGGACTTTTCGACCGTAACTGTAGGTTTTTTAGGTGCATGGAGTTTTGCCATTAACCATGCGTTATCATTTTCTAGAATCCATTGCGTAGGTTTGTACGCCTTCTTCCAGAGGTACTCGACATCGGCGTCGGTACGCAGCGCTAAAAGCAACTCAATTTTTTGGCGATATCTAGTTTTTTGGTTAGGAAGCGATTGTTCGCCTTTGGGAACTCGCGTAGAAACAGAGGCACTCAGCAGGATAGACTCATTCTTCAGAGCCTCTTCAAAGTTATCTGCACTGGAAAACAAATGAAGAGCAATGATCAAATGCCGCGCGAGCGGCATATTTAGCTGACCTTTATCTGATTTGAGCCGGATCCATTGCTCATGGCTGGATCAATCTGCGCCAAAAGTTCATCGCCGTAAGCGCTTTGGATGCTGTCGAATAGTTTCGCAATGCCCGCATTTTTTCCGAAAATGAATCCGCGCTTCTTGCATTGGCGGACGTAGCACGAACTCAATACCGTGCTGCCTATCGGAGGAATATTGCGTTGCAAGATATCGTGTGCGAACAGAGCGACTTTCTGTTCCATCTTTGAACCCTTGTGTATTGCTGCGCTGTTTAACGGGCTCCAGCCGCATGCGCATGGCTCAGTCAGATTGGGAAGCAGTTTCAATTTACGGTAGAACGGGCGAGAGCACTCGGGGCAGGCATGGATCAATGCGTCGCCATGACGCCAACAGACGGCAACACCGGGTATCTGGTGAGATCGATGCCAGCTCAATCAAATCTTCCTGAACGCAGGTAGGACAAAGCTTAGCCTTGCCATGGGTGGACTCTTCTCTGCGGGGCACCCGTACCACCCCGTCATAACCCAGCGGTCCTTCGTTGTTCTCCGGCCCCTGCTTAACCCCAAGAAACGGCCGGTAAGCAGGAAAAGTAGTATTGCTACTGATCAGCTCTGCGAGATTGCTCTCCGATTGCCCCGGCAGCCTGTGCGCGAGCCTCTCGATCTGCTTGGGTACGATGCCACCAATGCAAAAGGGTTTCGATGCGAACAAATCGCGGTAGGTTTCTGCCGCGGTTCTATTGCCTGACAGATAGTGATAGCGGGTGACACGAGAGTGCAGCATTTCATCCGGCATCGACACGGGAAAAAATAATAGATCAGACATCATTTACCAATTAAAGGTAGGGGTCGAAGAGAACGTGCATCCGGGGGCAGTATATATGCAACCCGTAAAATTCTGTATCCGGTCTGGATTTGGAAATTACACAGCCGCTCAACTTTGAATCGTAGTAAATTCATCTAAACCCCGCCGCGCCCGTACTGCTTGAAATACAGAACACGTATCGATAACCCGTGTAGGTCAGCCAATGGCGATTGCAAAACTATTTCGGGTGATCGCGGGTTAATACGTTTTAGATGATGATTGTGATCATCCAGCGTATGCCGGCGCTATTCTGGTGGGTGTAAATTTTCATTAACAGAAAAACAATGTGTTCACGGTGAATTGATTTAGAACTTTTTTTAGATAGAGGGAATGCCCGGCTGGATTACAGCGGGGGCCGAATGCTCGCGACCCTGTAGAGCGAAGAACGTGATATAGGCTTGCCCTCCGAGAACAATTGGCGTCTAGCCCATCGCAGACGCCTATCGTGAAAGCCTTCGATTGGTTCACATACTTTTTCGAGCATTGCTGCACAGAGAGGAAGCTTGCAGAGCTGCTTTTCGAAGCGAGAAAGAACATGAAGCTCCCGACCAATCCTGGTACGCGAAATGCGGACAGGCTTACCCGCGAGAGCATAAAGCGTATCGGCACACTGACGGACTTCGCCGGCCAGTCTCGCATCGAGGGCAGCGAACATTTCGGTGCTATTTAGACGAGGCGTACGATGTGGGCTTGGGTTTGCAGTTGACTCCGAAAGCCACTGTATATCGTGACGATACAGCCATGCATACCCCCTGCATGCATGTGCTTTGTAACATCGATAATCAGCCTCGAAAGCCGCGCGTCTTGCGCATAGCTCAATGTGAAATCGTGCCTCCCTCCAAGCATCTTGCCCACCGGGTACATTTCGGATGTGACGATAGACATACGCTGATGAAACGCCTAGAACGGCAGCGATCTTTTTGGCATCAGCTCCTTCAAGAGCATGTTTCCACACAGCGGCTGACGAACAGTCCAGGCCTTTACTAGGCATCACCGGAGAAAGGCGCGCGAGAAGCCGAATGTGAGCTTTCGGATCACATGCCACCGCCTGTTTCACTGGGCATTGACCATGCAGCAAGCTCACCATTTCAATGCCCAGAGCACCGGCCAATAAAATGTATTTGAGCGGATGGTGGGAGGTTATAGGCGTACGAAGCAGCTTCGTGACCCATGAGGCGGGTGTACCTGCACGAACATCTCCGAGTATAGAAAATTCCCATTCACGCGGGAGTGCGGCAAAAAAATCGGCCATGTGCTGCGCCAGCATGTGCAGGTGCAAGCGATGGTTATCAGAGGCAAGGTTGAGCTGCGTCGCCCTTTGTAAAAGCGTGTAGCGCACCGCCTCCGCCGACAAAGCATTGACTTCAGACTCTATGACCTGAAGCGAACGCAACGCTATTTCGTGAAGCGGCGGCATACACCGCAACGGGGTGTCGAGAAGTACCGTGTGTGCTTGCACATTCTCATCACTCGGCAGATTAAGTTGTCGAGAGCTGCGGCTGGACCAGCGAGGATCAAGAATCCTGAGTGACGTGCCGTGATGCGGACATACCAGCACGCCTGGAAGCATGTGTACCCTGTGCCAGTAAGCAACTCCCCGTTGAGCCTGATCTTGGGCGATACATTCTGGGCATAACCGCACTCGGGAGGCGAATCCAATACGGCTCGCGTTGACGCCCAGCTTTAACATCAAACCTTTCCCATCAGCGGTCATCAGCGTCCGAGCGTGTTCAACCTGGCTCATCCTCAAAAACGGCGCATAGTAGGGTAATAATGTGTGGCGCATGAGGACCTCGGCTACCGATAGCTCGGTACCGCTGGGTAGTGCATCGACAAAATCCCCTAAGTGACTCGGGAATGCCACATTTTGCGAAAATGCTGCCGCCGATTTCAGTCCGGCAAATGCTGCTTGGCAATTACGAACACCACAAAGACGGGCATAGCGAGAAATCACGCTGTGCAGCGTCTCGTCGGGAAACGCGGCAGGGAAGAAATGGAGTTTAAGGTGCACTTCACCACCCTCCGACTCACGCTTTGTGATACATCGGTGAGAACTCAAAAAGGTCCTCGTTGAGCCAGCCCGAAGCGCGCAGAGCTTCGAGAGGAGCGTCATGTTCGCTAAGCGCTTTAGCCTCTGAGTTTTCCACAGCAGTAGCAATCGGCGATGGGTGGTCTTTCGCAAGAATGCTTGGAGATGGGTCTGCCGGCTTCTCACGGGATACAACGCTTCGAAGCAAGGCAAGGCGATCCTCTCGTGCCAAACCATCGAAGACCATCATTTCGCTCAGCTGATCCTCGATCGGCAGCAAATCGTCGAACTGTCGCATCCGCTTCGGATCTCGGCTACGCAGAGCTGAAAGGGCTGGCTTTAGAATCTGCATTTTTGAGTTGCTTACCTTCACCAGGATCTCAGCAGTCAAACACTCCGAGCCACTCTGGACCGCATAACGCTGACTCAATACCAGCAGCTTGACCAAGAAATCTGTGACGCCTTGAGTGTGCTCATACAGCGTGTCAAAAATCTCGTCGGTCAGCTCAGCAATCTGCTTGCACCACTGATAGCTCCAGAGATTTTCGACCAACAACCGCCACTCCTCATCATCCTTTTCGAATCGTTTGAATTCGAGCGTGCCGGCACCACAGACTCGGCGGGCAGTCCGCATGGCTTCTGAGAACAGGCTAATCGTCGAATTCGTGCCACTGAAAACGACCGGGATCCCAATGTTATTTACCAAATGCAGAAAAAAATTCAGCATGCTCTCCTTACCACCGGTTTTCGCCAGGTGGAGGTTTTGCAGCTCGTCGATCAATAAGGCGCCGATGAAAAACGTGCTGGCCACCTGCTCCATTTGTTGCAGCGCATCATTGATGTTTCGATGCCTGTAGCGCTTGTGGTAGTCCTTGTCTCCCAGAGCGTCACCCACCGCATAAAAAAACTGCTGACAAAATCCAGCCAGCGATCCATCCCGAGGGCAGTCAAGCTTCAGCCATGTGATTTGGGTATGAACAAACTGCTTTCCTTCATAGCGCTCATGACGGATTGTCTGTGGATAAAGGCTCAAAATGGCGTGGAGTGCCGTTGACTTGCCAATGCCGCTCAGGCCAACGACGGTAAACGTTTCTGCAGTGGACTTGAACGCATCGTGGTAACGCTGAGCCCCAGATAAAGAATGCAAATGCCGGACGGTAGCGGGCGACATCGGGTTACGCCCAACATACCCTCGACGAATGAGCAGTGAGAACAGGGCCTCCAGTTCCAGATGTAGCAAAAACGGCTGTACCACGGTTCTTAGCCGGTCGATACAGTGAATTCGAGTGGCTCCTTCGAGCGTCAGCTCTTTCGGATCCACCGGCTGAGGAAAATTCGAGATCAGCTCAACAGCCGCCGCCTCCGACAATATCGGAGGCAAAGCTTCGATAAGCGGGTTACCCGCATACTCACTAATGTCCTGTCTGACGTAATTGGCAAACGTC
>LNAP01000997.1_pt1 | contig 30960 bp, 25 predicted proteins | sample 602601 | NCBI WGS metagenome assembly LNAP01 (sample SAMN02440304, study PRJNA202911) | soil metagenome | biome: Subtropical and temperate rainforests or woodlands; isolation source: soil samples (1 kg each in a 20% v/v slurry with milli Q water) were... ...
TCGCAGACGGTGCGGATCGCGGCCTCGAATTCGTTGACCTTGGTTTCCGCCGGCACCCAGCCCGAATCGATGTGCAGCTGCGCGACCTTGCGGTAGTCGCGCTTGAAGAAGGCCATCAGGTTGCGCGCCAGATAATCCTGGTCCTCGGGCGTCAGGCTGCCGACGATGCCGAAGTCCACTGCGATGTACTGCGGGCTCCAGGGCTGGTGGGTGCTGACGAAGATGTTGCCGGGGTGCATGTCGGCGTGGAAGAAGCTGTCGCGGAACACCTGGGTGAAGAAAATCTCCACCCCGCGCTCGGCCAGCTGGCGCATGTCGGTGTTCTGTCGTGCCAGCCCAGCCATGTCGGTCACCGGTACGCCGTAGATGCGTTCCATCACCAGCACCTGCGGGCGGCAGTAGTCCCAGTACACCTGCGGCACGTAAAGCAGCGCCGAGCCCTCGAAGTTGCGCTTGAGCTGGCTGGCGTTGGCCGCTTCGCGCAGCAGGTCGAGCTCGTCGTATATGGTCTTGGCGTAGTCGTCGACCACTTCCACCAGGTGCAGGCGGCGCGCGTCGATGGAAATGCGCTCGGCGCTGTTGGCCAGCATGAACAGCCAGGCCAGATCCTGGCTGATGATCGGCCGGAGGTTCGGGCGCACCACCTTGACCACCACTTCCTCGCCGGAACGCAGCTTGGCCGCGTGCACCTGCGCCACCGACGCGGAGGCCAGCGGCTTGCTGTCGAAACGGGCGAAGATTTCCCCTACCGGAGCGCCCAGCTGACGCTCGATGAGTGCCGTGGCGACGGCTGAATCGAAGGGCGGCACGCGGTCCTGCAGCATCGCCAGCTCTTCTGCGATATCCGGCGGCAGCAGGTCACGGCGGGTGGAGAGGATCTGCCCGAACTTGATGAAGATCGGTCCCAGGCCCTCCAGTGCCAGACGCAGGCGTGCGCCGCGCGACAGCTCGCTGTGGCGTCGCGGAATCCAGCGCCAGGGCAGCAGGTAGCTGGTGGCGCGCAGCCACCAGGGCATCGGCAGGTCGAGGATGATGTCATCGAGGCGGTAGCGGATCACCACCAGCAGGATGCGAAACAGGCGGCGTGCGGCGGCGAACAGCTTCATTCGGGGCGATCTGGATTCAGGTTGAGGGCGAGGCGCTCGATGCGGGCTTCGAGTCGGTCGAGGGCAAGTTTCATGTCATCCAGCTCGTCGAAACGCGCCTGGGCTTCGGCCTGGCCGACCAGCATCCGCGATTCCTCGCTGAGGTAGTCGGCAAGGTCCTGACGCAGCGAGTCGGCGCTGTCGCGTACCCAGTCCACTGGGCTGCGCAGGCTGGAGCCGAGCAGCTGTGCGCCGACCGGGCCGAGCCAGCGGGAAATTTCGTATTCCCAGTCCAGCTCCAGATCCTGCAGCACCTCAGCGAGGTTCATCAGCAGCCCACTGTCGCCGTCGATCTCGACCTCGGGGCCATGCAGCACGGCGGTCTTGTTGCGGCTGACGGCCAGGCGCAAGAGGCTGCTCGCAGGCGCGCGCAGGCGGCAATCGGCATCCGCGCCCCAGTTGCTGGCCAGGCGCAGGCCTTCGTCGTCGGCAAGGATGAAAAGCCGCCAGGCCGGCGCCGTGCAGTCGATCTCGATGATCCGGCCGCTCAGGCGTGCCAGTCGTGGCAATGCCGTGGGGTCCAGGCGCAGGACGCGATTGATGCCACGCTCGGCACCGGCCAGCAGGGCAGCGCGCAACATCAGGGTTTGATGCCGCGGTGCAGGGCGACGATGCCGCCGGTCATGTTGTGATAGCTGACGCGCTCGAAACCGGCGGTCTCCATCATGCCTTTGAGCGTTTCCTGATCCGGGTGCATGCGGATCGACTCGGCCAGGTAGCGATAGCTCTCGGCGTCGTTGGTGATCAGCTTGCCCATCATCGGCAGCAGGCTGAACGAGTAGGCGTCGTAGGCCTTGGAAAACAGCTGGTTGGTCGGCTTGGAGAACTCCAGTACCAGCAGGCGGCCGCCCGGCTTGAGCACGCGCAGCATCGACGCGATTGCGTCTTCCTTGTGCGTCACGTTGCGCAGGCCGAAGGCGATGGTGACCACGTCGAAGTGATTGTCCGGGAAGGGCAGCTTCTCGGCATCGGCCTGAACGAACCTGACGTTGCCGGCGACGCCCTTGTCCAGCAGCTTGTCGCGGCCGACCTTGAGCATCGAAGCATTGATGTCGGCCAGCACCACCTCGCCGGTGGGGCCGACGATGCGCGAGAACTGGCGGGTCAGGTCACCGGTGCCGCCGGCAATGTCCAGGATGCGATTGCCGTGGCGGGCGCCGGACAGCTCGATGGTGAAGCGCTTCCACAGACGATGCACACCACCGGACATCAGGTCGTTCATCAGGTCGTACTTGGCGGCCACGGAGTGGAACACCTCGGCCACCTTCTGCGCCTTCTGGCTCTCCGGCACGTTCTTGTAGCCGAAATGGGTGGTCGGTTCTGCGTCATGCGCTTTGCGAGGGTCGGTCATGTCACTTTCGCCGGAAAGAATGTGCCCGGCATTCTAAACCTAAATAGGCGGCTGATAAGCGTCGAGCTGGCGGTCGCGGGCAAAAGGGCTAGCGGCGACATGTCGCAGGATGGCGCTGGCGGCGACAGGCCTGGGGGACAGAGGGTTCACTGGCATGAGCAGGCGGGGCGGCCAGGCGATCGACGGCGCCGCTTTGCTATAGTGCGCGCCTTTTCGGGCGCAGCCAGGAGTCCTCATGGCCCAGATCATCGTCGAACGTACCCACAATCTTGGCCGCGAGGCCGCACGCGAGAAGGCCGACGAACTGGCTGCACGCCTGGCTCGCGAGTTCGGTGTGAGCTGTCAGTGGCAGGGCGATGTGCTGGCAGTCAAGCGCAGCGGCGCGGATGGGCGTATCGAAGTCTACGAGGACAGCGTGAAGGTCCTGCTCAACCTCGGCCTGCTGCTCTCGGCCATGGGCAGCAGCATTCAGGGTCAGATCGAGCGGGCGCTGGACAAGGCGCTGGCCTAAGCTGGCGGTCAGCCTGGCGGGCGCCTCGATAAGGTGCCGGGCGTAGGGTGGATGTCGCTATTTACATCCACCGCGACTCCAATCGGTGGGCCGCCACCCGGTGGATCGTCACCCGGTGGATCGGTGAAGCGTGATCCACCCTACGGGTTCGCCCTCACAACATCAGCTTGACGACCGATTCATTTGGGTCGCGCGACTTGCCGGCGGCCGCCAGTGCCGCGAGATAGTCCTCCCACAACGTCTGCTGATTCAGCGCCAGGCGCTCCAGGTAATCCCAGGTGAACAGGCCGCTGTCATGGCCGTCGCTGAAGGTCAGCTTCAGCGCGTACTGGCCGGCCGGTTCGATCTGCTCCAGGCCTACGTTCAGCTTGCCGGTCTGCAGCACCGGATTACCGTGGCCCTGCACCTCGGCCGAGGGTGAATGCACGCGCAGGAATTCGGCAGACAGCACATGGCGCTCGCCGCTGCCATATTCCAGCTCCAGGGTTTTCGACGCCTTGTGCAGCTTGATTGCGGTGGGGATGCGCATGCAACGCTCCGGAAGAACCGGCCGTGGCGATTGCCACGGCCGCGACGGTTAGAGGATGTAGCGCGACAGGTCTTCGTCCTGCGCCAGCTCGCCGAGATGCTCGTTGACGTAGGCAGCGTCGATGCGGATCGCCTCGCCGTCCTGCTTGGCGGCGATATCGGCAGCGCTGAAGGAAACCTCCTCCAGCAGGCGCTCGAGCAGCGTGTGCAGGCGACGCGCACCGATGTTCTCGGTCTTTTCGTTGACCTGCCAGGCGATCTCGGCGATGCGTTTGATGCCATCTTCGAGGAATTCGACGTGCAGGCCTTCGGTCTTCAGCAGCTCGCGGTACTGCTCGGTGAGCGCCGCGTGCGGCTCGGTGAGGATGCGCTCGAAGTCTTCCGGTGACAGCGCCTTGAGCTCGACTCGGATCGGCAGGCGACCCTGCAGTTCCGGCACCAGGTCGCTGGGCTTGGACAGGTGGAAGGCGCCGGAGGCGATGAAGAGGATATGGTCGGTCTTGACCATGCCGAGTTTTGTGTTGACCGTGCAGCCTTCGATCAGCGGCAGCAGGTCGCGCTGCACGCCCTCGCGGGAGACATCGGCGCCGCTGGTGTTGCCGCGCTTGGCGACCTTGTCGATCTCGTCGATGAAGACGATGCCGTGCTGCTCGACCGCTTCCAGGGCGCGGGCCTTGAGGTCTTCTTCGTTGACCAGGCGCGCGGCTTCTTCGTCGCGGATCAGCTTGAAGGCTTCCTTGATCTTCAGCTTGCGGCTCTTCTTCTTGCCCTTGCCCATGTTTGCGAAGAGGTTCTGCAGCTGGTTGGTCATCTCCTCCATGCCGGGCGGGGCCATGATTTCCACCCCGGCCGGGCTCTCGGCTACTTCGATGTCGATTTCCTTGTCGTCCAGCTGGCCTTCGCGCAGGCGCTTGCGGAACAGCTGGCGAGTGTTGGAATCGCTCGCCTGCATCGGCTCCTCGGAGAAGCCCACCGGACGTGCTGGCGGCAGCAGGGCGTCGAGAATACGTTCCTCGGCGGCGTCCTCGGCGCGGTGGCGCATCTTGTGCACCTCCTGTTCACGCAGCATTTTCAGCGCGGCGTCCGCCAGGTCGCGGATGATCGACTCGACGTCGCGGCCGACATAGCCGACCTCGGTGAACTTAGTCGCTTCCACTTTCAGGAAGGGCGCATTGGCCAGCTTGGCCAGGCGGCGGGCGATTTCGGTCTTGCCGACGCCGGTGGGGCCAATCATCAGGATGTTCTTCGGAGTGACTTCCTGGCGCAGCTCGGCGGGCAGCTGCATGCGCCGCCAGCGATTGCGCAGGGCGATGGCGACGGCACGCTTGGCGTCGTCCTGGCCGATGATATGGCGGTTGAGTTCGTGGACGATCTCGCGGGGCGTCATGGACATTGTTTCGTTACTCCGGAAGGCTGGACGGGGTACAACAGGCGGCTTGAAAAACCTAGGCGAGGCAACGCAGCTAGGTTTTCATCGACCTGTCAGATCGCGCTGTCCAGCTCCTCTATGGTCAGGTTCTGATTGGTGAATACGCAGATGCTGCCGGCGATGTTCAGCGCCGTCTCGGCGATTTCCTGGGCCGACATATCGGCGCCGGCCTTGAGTAGCAGGGCCTTGGCCGCGGCCTGGGCGAAGCCGCCGCCGGAGCCCATGGCGATCAGGTCGTCCTCGGGCTGCACCACGTCGCCATTGCCGGTGATGATCAGCGAGGCGTCCTTGTTGGCCACCGCCAGCATGGCTTCCAGGCGACTCAGGGAGCGGTCGGTACGCCAGTCCTTGGCCAGCTCGACGGCGGCGCGGACCAGGTGACCCTGATGTTTCTCCAGCTGCCCTTCGAAGCGTTCGAAGAGGGTGAAGGCGTCGGCGGTGGCGCCGGCGAAGCCCGCCAGAACCTGGCCGTGATAGAGGCGGCGGACCTTCTTGGCGTTGCCTTTCATGACGGTGTTGCCCAGGGAAACCTGGCCGTCGCCGCCCATGACGACTTTGCCGTTGCGGCGTACTGAAACGATGGTGGTCAAAGGAAAATCTCCACACTGCGGGGCGATGAATGCCCGAATGCGGTTGATATGGGGGACTGCTGCCGGCTTTTCAACGGCTGTCGGCGAGGTTCATCGACAGCCGTGGTTCTGCACGAGGCGCTAGGCAGGCCCGGGTTGTTCGCTGCGCTGCGGGCGACTGGGCTGGCGCGGCACGTCGCCGGCAACCGACGCGGCGATCAGCTTGCGCAGGCGCACCGGAATCGACTTGGCCGCCGGCACCTTGCTGCGTTCGGCATGGTGCCAGACCGGCAGCAAGGCATTGCATTCCGGGTAATAACCGGCGCAGCAGCCTTCGGGGATATCGTACGGCGTGACCCGCAACGGGCTGACCGCGCGGTGCACGCCATCGTCGACCACGGTGATCGCCTCGATGCGGTCGCCTTCGGCCAGGCCGAGGCGGACGATGTCGTTGCGGTTCATCAGGATCACCGCGCGGGTGCCATGGATGCCGCGGAAGCGGTCGTCGTAGCCGTAGACGGTGGTGTTGAACTGGTCGTTGCTGCGCAGCGTCATCATCTGCAGCACGTCGTGCTGCTCGTGGCCGTCTTCTTCGGTGTCGGGGTCGGCGACCAGCGATGGCGGGTTGATGAAGTTGGCCTTGCCGGACTCGGTATCCCAACGTCGCTCGCTGGCACCGAGCGGGCGATGGAAGCCGCCGGGCTCCATCATGCGTACATTGAAGTCGTGGAAGATCTCCGGGTAGCTCTCGGCGATGGCGTCGCGTATCAGGCTGTAGTCCGCGACCCAGGCGTCCCAGTCCAGCATCGGGTTGGGTGTCAGTGTGGCCTTGGCCAGCCGCGCGATGATTGCCGGCTCCGATAGCAGCAGTTCGCCGGCCGGCTCGGCGGCGCCGCGCCAGGCGCGGATGCAGCCGGTGCTGTCCTCGGTGGTGTGACGCTGCTCGCCGGTGGCCTGACGGTCGATCTCGGTGCGCCCGAGGCAGGGCAGGATGTAGGACACCTCGCCGGTGATCAGGTGGTTGCGATTGAGCTTGGTCGAGACCTGCACCGACAGCCGCAGCCTGCGCCAGGCCGGCTCCATCTGCAGGGTGTCGGGAATGGCGCGGACGAAGTTGCCGCCCAGGCCGATGAAACCGCGGACGCTGCCGTCGAGAATGCCCTCGCAAGCCTCCACGGTGTTCACGCCGTCATCGCTTGGCGGCTCGAAGCCGAACTGCCGGCGCAGATTGTCCGCCGGCACCTTTGCCGCCTTTTCGGTGATGCCGACGGTGCGCTGGCCCTGCACGTTGGAGTGGCCGCGCACCGGCAGGATGCCTGCGCCTTCTTTGCCGATGTTGCCGCGCAACAGCAGCAGGTTGACCAGCATCTGGATGGTCTGCACGCCGTAGCGGTGCTGGGTCAGGCCCATGCCATAAGGCGCGATCACCCGTTCGCAGCGCGCATAGACGGTCGCTGCCGCTTCCAGCGCGGCGCGGTTGAGCCCCGAACGGCGTTCCAGCTGCGCCCAACTGTAGCTGCGGATGCGCTGTTCGAAATCCTCGAAGCCATGGGTGTGCTGCTCGATGAAGTCCACGTCGAGCACGCGCTTGCGACCCTCGGCGACGGCCTGGTCGTCCATTTCGAACAGCGCCTTGCACATGCCGGCGATGGCGGCCATGTCGCCGCCGATGGCGAGCTGGTGATACTGGGTGCTGATCACCGTGCTGTCTGGTGTGAGCATTTCGCGCGGTGACTGTGGATTGACGAAGCGCTCCAGCCCGCGCTCGCGCAGCGGGTTGAAGGTGACAATCTGCGCGCCGCGCTCACGGGCTTCCTGTAGCTGATGCAGCATCCGCGGGCTTGAGGTGCCGGTGTTGTGGCCGAAGAAGAACAGCCCGTCGGTGTGCTCGAAATCGTTCAGGGTTACGGTCGCCACCGGCACGCCGATGCTCTCCGGCAGCGCCACCGAGGTGCTCTCGTGGCACATGTTGGAGCTGTCCGGCAGGTTGTTGGTGCCGTACATCCGCGCCAGCAGGCCATACATGTAGGCCGTTTCCAGCGCCGCGCGGCCGGACATGTAGAACACCACCTGGTCGGGATCGGCCATGGCCTTGAGCTCGGCACCGATCTCGGCGAAGGCTTCATCCCAGCTGACCGGCTGATAGTGATCGCTGGCAGCGTCGTAGCGCAGCGGATGGGTCAGCCGGCCCTGCTGCTCGAGATCGTAGTCGCTCCAGTTGAGCAGCTCGCTAACGCTGTGCCTGGCAAAGAATTCCGGGCCGCAGCGCAGCGACGTGGTTTCCCACGCAGTCGCCTTGGCGCCGTTCTCGCAGAACGACAGTGCTCGTGACGGATGCGGCTTGGCCCAGGCGCAACTGACACAGGCGAAACCGTCGATAGGTTTGTTCTGCTTGAGCAGCAGACCGATACCAGCCGGCGAGACGCGCTCACGCAGCAGGATGTTGGCGACGGAGTAGGCTGACCCCCAGCCGCCCGCGGGCGCGTGGTAGGGCCTGAACTTGGTCTGGGACACGTCGTTTCTCCTGCTGCCAAGGGAGCTTGTCTGTTTACGACGGGGACTACGGCGGATCGTTCAGGACCCTTTGTCACAAGGTTGTACCGCTCACTCCATGTCGAAGCCGTGCTGGCGCCAGGCCTCGTACACCGCGACGGCCACGGTGTTCGACAGGTTCAGGCTGCGACTGTCGGGGCGCATCGGCAGGCGCAGGCGTTGCTCGTTGGGCAGTGCGTCGCGGATCTCCGGCGGCAGGCCGCGGCTCTCCGGGCCGAACAGCAAGGCGTCGCCGCGTCGGTAGTGCACCTCGTGAAACGGCTGCGAGCCCTTGGTGGTGAATGCGAACAGCCGCGGGCCGTCTGCGTTTGCGGCGTCGATGCCGATCCGCGCGAGGCAGCTCGGTAGGTCGGAGTGGCGCTCCAGCGTGGCGTACTCGTGGTAGTCGAGGCCGGCGCGGCGCAGGCGCTTGTCGTCCAGTTCATAGCCGAGCGGTTCGATCAGGTGCAGGTGGCAGCCGGTATTGGCGCAGAGCCTGATAATGTTGCCGGTATTGGGCGGAATTTCCGGTTGGAACAGGATCACGTGAAACATGCGCAGCACCGAGGTTGAGGATCGGCGGCATTCTACCGGGGAGCAGGACCCGATGCCGCGGCTGCGGCGGCGCTTTTTCGGCTCGCTGATGCTGATCGGTCTGCTGATCGGGCTGATGATCGGTCGCCTCACCGCGCCCGGGCCAGTGCAACTGGAACTGGTAGAGGTGCAGCCGCAAGGGCTTTCGTTGCAGTTCGACCGCGAGCCAGAGGTGTATGACGAGCACCTCGAGGGGGCGTTCGCCCTGCTGTTCCAGGCCGAGGGCGAGCCACAATCCGGACAACTGCAGATCGACGGCATGCCAGTGGCCTGGCGCGTGCAGCAGACCGGGAAAGGCCTTTTGCTGCATCTGGTGGCCGCACGGCGACTGCAGGGGCAATGGCACGGCGAACGCCACGATGGTGGCTGGCGTATCGCCGTGCAGGTGGCGGCCGACAAGCAGCCATGATCCAGGTGACGCCCTTGGCAGGGCGCTAAAAACGATGAACCCCGCCAAGTGCGGGGTTCGTCGTTACGCTCGGTGTGGTGTCAGCCGCGCTCAGCTGTCGTCGCCGTCATCGTCATCGCTGCCATCGACGCGCATGCCGAGCTCCTTGATCTTGCGCGTCAGGGTGTTGCGTCCCCAGCCGAGCAGCAGCGCGGCGTCGCGACGGCGACCGGCGGTGTGCTTGAGCGCGGTCTCGATCATGATGCGTTCGAAGGCTGGCACCGCCTCGTCGAGCAGGTTGCTCTGGCCGCGCGCCAGGGCCTGATCGGACCAGTTGCGCAGCGCCTGTTCCCAGTTGTGCGCCGGCTGCGCCTCGGCCTGCTGGTTGAGCAGCTCCGGTGGCAGGTCGTCGACATGCACTTCGCGGCCTGAGGCCATCACCGTGATCCAGCGGCAGGTGTTCTCCAGCTGGCGCACGTTGCCCGGCCAGGGCAAATGCTGCAGATACTCCTTGGTTTCCGGCTTGAGCACCTTGGTTTCCACCGAGAGCTCCTGCGCGGCGCTGGCGAGGAAGTGCTCGGCGAGCGCCGGGATGTCCTCGCGACGATCGGACAGGCGTGGGATGTGGATGCGGATGACGTTCAGGCGGTGGAACAGGTCCTCGCGGAACTTGCCGGCCTGCACCAGCGTTTCCAGGTCCTGGTGCGTGGCGGCGATGATGCGCACGTCGACGCGTACCGGCGTGTGGCCGCCGACCCGGTAGAACTCGCCATCGGCCAGTACGCGCAGCAGGCGGGTCTGTGTGTCGGCCGGCATGTCGCCGATCTCGTCGAGAAACAGGGTGCCGCCGTCGGCCTGCTCGAAGCGCCCGCGGCGCTGATTGGCCGCACCGGTGAAGGCGCCTTTCTCGTGGCCGAACAGCTCCGACTCCATCAGGTCCTTGGGGATGGCCGCCATGTTCAGCGCGATGAATGGCGACGCCGAACGCGGGCTGTGGCGGTGCAGGGCATGGGCCACCAGCTCCTTGCCGGTGCCGGACTCGCCGTTGATCAGTACGGTGATGTTGGAATGGCTGAGCCGGCCGATAGCGCGGAACACCTCCTGCATCGCTGGCGCCTCGCCGATGATCTCAGGAGTGTGGTGGCGGTTGGCCGGTTCCTGCTGGTTTTGCTGCTCCTGGGCGTGCTGATTGGCGCGCTTCACCAGCGAGACGGCGTCGTCGACGTCGAACGGCTTGGGCAGGTATTCGAAGGCGCCGCCCTGGTAAGAGGCCACCGCGCTGTCCAGATCCGAATGCGCGGTCATGATGATCACCGGCAGGCGAGGGTACTGCTCGCGGATCTGCGAGAGCATGTCCAGACCGCTGAGGCCGGGCATGCGGATGTCGGAGATGATCACGTCCGGCTGCTGGCGGGCGAGGCGGGCCAGCACACCGTCGGCGCTGTCGAAGCTCTGCGTGGCCATGCCTTCCTGTTGCAGGGCCTTTTCCAGGACCCAGCGGATGGAGCGGTCGTCGTCGACGATCCAGACGTTTTCGCTTCGGCTCATGCTGATGTGGCTCCTTGTTCCAGCGGTAGGAAGATCGAGAACACGGTGTGGCCAGGATGGCTCTCGCATTCGATCAGACCCTGGTGCTGACTGATGATGTTCTGGGTGATGGCAAGGCCCAGGCCGGTTCCGTCCGGGCGGCCGCTGACCATCGGGTAGAAGAGCGTGTTTTGCAGTTCGGCGGGAATCCCCGGGCCGTTGTCGATGATCTCGATGCGTGTCACCAGGCGATGACGAATATGGCCGATGGTGAACTGCCGCAGTGTGCGGGTGCGCAGGGTGAGACGGCCGAGGCCCAGCTCGTTCTGCCCGGCCAGTGCCTGCATGGCGTTGCGCATGATATTGAGCACGGCCTGGATCATCTGTTCGCGGTCCATCAGGACTTCGGGAATGCTTGGGTCGTAATCGCGCACCAAAATGATGCTTCCCTGGCATTCCGCCTCGATCAGGCTGGCGACATGTTCGAGCACTTCGTGAATGTTGGTCATCGACAGCGACGGCAGCTTGTTAGAGCCGAGCATGCGGTCGACCAGATTACGCAGACGGTCGGCCTCCTCGATGATGACTTCGGTGTAGTCCTTCAGGTGTTCTTCGGGCAGCTCGCGGGCCAGCAGTTGTGCCGCACCTCGAATGCCGCCCAGCGGATTCTTGATCTCGTGGGCCAGGCCGCGCACCAGCATCTTGGTGGTTTCCTGCTTGGACAGCTGGGCCTCTTCCTTTGTGATGCGCAGCAGGCGGTCGCGCGGCAGCACTTCCAGCAGCAGCATGGTTTCCTGCCGGGTCAGTACCGGGGTCACCGCGTAGTCCACGGTCAGTGTCTGGCCGGTGGCGGAGGTCAGGGTGGCTTCGCGCTTGGTGAACGGATGGGCTTCTTCAACCGCCTGGCGCAGGGCCGCCAGGGCTTCCGGCGACTCGGTGAACAGCTCGCTGATGAACTGTCCGTGGCTGCGTTGGCCACTGACGGCCAGCAGCATTTCGGCAGCCGGGTTCATGTACTCCAGGCGCAGGCGCGAGTTGAGCAACAGCGTCGCGGTAGTCAGATTCTCGATCAGCAGGCGTTGCAGGGCTTCGTTGATCATGGCTGGTCTGCGTCCGGAAGTTCAGGCAGGAAATGCAAGAACCAAACCAAGCGCGCCATTGCGGCGCGGATCGGCGTGATGCTGCAGCCCTACGGGCTGTCCGGTGACCCAAATTGGTGACGAGCGATCCGCTCACCTGATGGGCGCACCAAACAGGTGCACCCCATGATCATAGAAAGGGCACGAAGGGAATGTCGCGTTTTTCCACCGGCTTGTCCTTTAGCGGGCATTCCGGGCGAACGCCGTAATCGGCCTTCTGGCAAGGATTGACCATGCGCCGCTGGGCCAGCGAGGTGCGGATCAGGTGAAAGGGTTGATTCGCGGTGCGTTGCAGCACGCGCTCCTGTTCATCCACGACAGCCACCGCCAGCTGATGGGTGCCACGATCGACGTTACTCAAGGCGAAGGAAGTCTGTTCGCCGGGTGCGCCGAACGGCTGGTCATCAAGCAGTACCTGATAGGCGTGGCCGGGGTGTAGCGTCGGTTCGGCCTGCACGGTGACGCTGACATTGCCGGCGTTGTTGCGGATCGCTTCGTCCGCCGTCGGGCTGAGGATGTGCAACTGATAGATGATGCTCGCGGCTTTCGGTGCTGCCGGCTCCGTAAGGCGTGCGGCCGGCATCGGCGGCGCAGGCATGCTGTTGGACGGCTTGAGGTGTACTTCTTCGGCCGCCTCGCCGGCCGGGCGGTCGGTGAAGACCCGATTGCCCTCGGCGTCGACATAGGAGTAGACGCCGGCGAGGCAGGGCAGGGCGGCCGCCAGCAGTACGACGGCCAGGGTCTGCCGCAGGATGATCAAGGGGCAGGCCTCGGAGGCTTCGGACGCAATGCCGGGCTGGAGGTATTCACCCGTTGCACGGTGAACAGCTCCGGCTGGCTGCGCTGGATGACCTTCTCGCCGCTCAGCACCTCGACGTGCAGGCGATGCTCGCCCCGCTCGACATTGTTCAGTTGCAGCGAGGTTGCGGCGCTGGCGGCAGCCTGGGGAATGCCGTCCAGCACGAAGCGCAAGCTGTGGCCGGGTCGTAGCGGCGGCTCCAGCAGCGCGCTGACGACGAAGGTGCCGTTGTTGGCGCGCAGGGCTTCTTCATCGGGAATCCCGCTCAGCATCAGTGTCTGGTAAGGGGCCGACTGCGTCTGCTGGCTGTCCGGCAGTGGTGGCGGCGGTTCGGGCGTGCGGATATTTACCGTATTGGCTGGCGGCAGGTCGACGGTATCGGCCTGGACACCCTCCGGTGGCTGATTGGTGAACACCGTATTGCCTTGTGCATCGGTGTACTTGTAGATCTCGGCGAAGGCCGGAAGGCTGAGAATGAACAGCAGGCTGAACAGTGCGCTACGCATGGGAGGCTCCGCGGAGTTGGACTGCCGAAGCCTTGCACTGCGCCGAGTTGCAGGCAAGTGCGATCGGTGGGATTTGCGAGGCGTGACAAGCTGCACGAATCGCCGCCGGACTGCAGAAACGAAGAAGGCCACCCGAGGGTGGCCTTCCTGTCACGCGAGCTGGATCAGACGCTGTAGTACAGGTCGTATTCCAGCGGGTGCACGAAGGTGCGCACCTTGATCTCTTCCTCGGACTTCAGCTCGATGTAGGCATCGATGAACTCGTCAGAGAACACGCCGCCCTTGGTCAGGAACGCGCGGCCCTTGTCCAGCTCTTCGAGGGCTTCCTTCAGGCTGCCGCACACCTGCGGGATCAGCTTGCCTTCTTCCGGCGGCAGGTCGTACAGGTTCTTGTCGGCTGCATCGCCAGGATGGATCTTGTTCTGGATGCCGTCCAGGCCAGCCATCAGCAGTGCAGCGAAGCACAGGTACGGGTTGGCAGCCGGGTCCGGGAAGCGCGCTTCGATACGACGGGCTTTCGGGCTGGAAACGTACGGAATACGGATCGAGGCGGAACGGTTGCGGGCCGAGTAGGCCAGCATGACCGGTGCTTCGAAGCCCGGGACCAGACGCTTGTAGGAGTTGGTTGACGGGTTGGTGAAACCGTTCAGCGCCTTGCCGTGCTTGATGATGCCGCCGATGAAGTAAAGGGCGGTCTCGGACAGGCCGGCATAGCCTTCGCCAGCGAAGGTGTTCTTGCCATCCTTGGAGATGGACATGTGTACGTGCATACCCGAACCGTTGTCGCCATACAGCGGCTTCGGCATGAAGGTCGCGGTCTTGCCATAGGCGTCGGCGACGTTGTGTACGCAGTACTTCAGGGTCTGAACTTCATCAGCCTTGGCAACCAGGGTGTTGAACTTCACGCCGATCTCGTTCTGACCGGCAGTCGCCACTTCGTGGTGGTGAACCTCGACGACCAGGCCCATTTCTTCCATGGCGTTGCACATGGCGGTACGGATTTCGTGGTCGTGATCGCACGGCGGAACCGGGAAGTAGCCGCCCTTGACGGCCGGGCGGTGGCCCTTGTTGCCGCCTTCGACGTCCTGGTCGGTCATCCAGGAGCCCTGCTCGGAGTAGATCTTGAACATCGAGCCGGAGATGTCCGACTTGAACTTGACCTGGTCGAAGATGAAGAACTCCGGCTCCGGGCCGACGAATACGGTGTCACCGATGCCGGTGCCTTTCAGGAACTCTTCGGCGCGCTTGGCGATGGAGCGCGGATCGCGATCGTAGCCCTGCATGGTGCTCGGCTCGACGATGTCGCAGACCAGGATCAGGGTCGGCTCTTCGGTGAACGGATCCAGCACGGCGGTTTCGTCGACCGGCATCAGGATCATGTCGGAGGCTTCGATGCCTTTCCAGCCATGGATGGAGGAGCCGTCGAACATCTTGCCGTGCTCGAAGAAGTCTTCATCCTGGGCATCACGAGCCGGAACGGTGACGTGGTGCTGCTTGCCTTTGGTATCGGTGAAGCGCAGATCAATCCACTTCACATCGTAATCTTTGATCAGTTGAAGCGACTTCGACATGGTGTTCTCCAAGTGGTGGAAGCGTGACAGTGAGCTTCCGAATCAGGGTGAAGCCGGGCGGCGATGTTCCGCCAAGGCGACCTGCCTCACAAGGGAGCAAATTGCATGCCAGTGCTCTTTCTTGGGACTGCAGGCCGCTGGCAGCGCTGCGGCAGCGTTTGCGCGTCTCAAAGCGTAGCTGCTGCACTGGATTGATGCGCGGTATTGGTGCGGCTCGCCGGTAATGTGCATTCTTTTGGTGCGTTCTGCTGCGTTTGAAGAAAGCGGTTAAATGTTGAGCAGTTTCCGCTATACTCCGCGCCCCTCTTTTCCTGCCACATCGGCGCCGCGCTGTTTCCATGAAGCTGATCGTCAAGGTTTTCCCCGAAATCACCATCAAGAGCCCGCCGGTGCGCAAGGGCTTCATTCGCCAATTGGCGAAGAACATCCGCACCGTGCTGCGCGAGCTCGATCCCGACCTGCGGGTCGAGGGCGTGTGGGACAACATCGAGGTGGAAACCGTGCGCAGCGAGCCGAAGCTGCTGCGCGAGATGATCGAGCGCCTGCGCTGCACGCCCGGCATCGCCCATTGCCTGGAAGTGCACGAGTACCCGCTGGGCGATCTCGACGACATCGTCGCCAGATGCAAGGCGCACTACGCCGAGCGCCTGCCGGGCAAGATCTTCGCCGTGCGCTGCAAGCGTGCCGGCAAGCATCCGTTCAGCTCCATGGACGTCGAGCGCCACGTTGGCAGCCAGCTGCGCCAGCAGTGCGGCGCCGCCGGTATTTCGCTGAAAACACCGGAAGTCGAAGTGCGCATGGAGATCCGCGACCAGCGCCTGTTCGTCGTGCACGAGCAGCATGACGGCATCGGCGGCTACCCGCTGGGCGCTCTGGAGCAGACGCTGGTATTGATGTCCGGTGGTTTCGATTCCACCGTCGCCGCCTATCAGATGATGCGCCGCGGGCTGATGACGCATTTCTGCTTCTTCAATCTCGGCGGGCGTGCCCACGAGCTGGGCGTGATGGAAGTCGCTCATTATCTGTGGAAGAAGTACGGCAGCTCGCACCGTGTGCTGTTCATCAGCGTGCCGTTCGAGGAAGTGGTCGGCGAAATCCTGCAGAAGGTCGACAACAGCCAGATGGGTGTCGTCCTCAAGCGCATGATGCTGCGCGTCTCGACGCAGATCGCCGAGCGCCTGCACATCGACGCGCTGGTTACCGGCGAGGCGATCTCGCAGGTCTCCAGCCAGACCCTGCCGAACCTCTCGGTAATCGACTCGGCCACCGACATGCTGGTGCTGCGCCCGCTGATCGCCAGCCACAAGCAGGACATCATCGACACCGCCTTCGAGATCGGCACCGCCGAGTTTGCCAAGAACATGCCCGAGTACTGCGGCGTGATCTCGGTGAACCCGACCACCAAGGCCAAGCGCTATCGTATCGAGCACGAAGAAAAGCAGTTCGACATGGCTATCCTGGAACGTGCGCTGGCGAATGCCCGCCAGGTCGCCATCGACCGCGTGATCGACGAGCTGGGCCAGGATTTGCAGGTGGAAGAAGTCGTCGAGCCGAGCGCTGGCCAGGTCATCCTCGACATTCGTCACCCCGACAGCGCCGAGGACGAACCGCTCGAGCTGCCGGGCATCGAAGTTCAGACGCTGCCGTTCTATGCACTGAACAACCGATTCAAGGAGCTGGATGAAAACCGCCAGTACCTGCTGTATTGCGACAAAGGTGTCATGAGCCGCCTGCATGCTCACCATCTGCTGAGCGAGGGGCATGTCAATGTACGCGTCTATCGTCCGGCCTGACTCATCGGTGAAACAGCCGGGGCTGCTTGGCGGCAGCATCCGCCACCGCCCTCCCGACCGGCACTGATCGCAAGGCCAGGCCGTACAACCCTCGGACAGACTGTCTTCGTCCGGACTACTTCCAGCTTCCAGCCTCAGCTCGAAGCTATCTACAGAGAAAAGAATCAGTGATCGAGAATCTACGCAACATCGCCATCATCGCCCACGTCGACCATGGCAAGACCACCCTCGTCGACAAGCTGCTGCGTCTGTCCGGCACCCTGGATCGCAAGGAGCTGGAAAACGAGCGCGTGATGGACTCCAACGACCAGGAAAAGGAACGCGGCATCACCATCCTGGCCAAGAACACTGCGCTGAAGTGGAAGGACTACAGCATCAACATCGTCGACACCCCCGGCCACGCCGACTTCGGCGGTGAAGTCGAGCGCGTGATGTCGATGGTCGACTCCGTGCTGCTGGTGGTCGACGCTCAGGACGGCCCCATGCCGCAGACCCGCTTCGTGACCCAGAAGGCGTTCAAGGCCGGCCTGCGTCCGATCGTCGTGGTCAACAAGATCGACCGTCCGGGCGCGCGTCCTGACTGGGTTATCGACCAGATCTTCGACCTGTTCGACAACCTCGGCGCCACCGACGAGCAGCTGGACTTCCCGATCGTCTACGCCAGTGCCCTGAACGGCATTGCCGGTATGGACCACGAGAAGATGGATGACGACATGGATGCCCTGTTCCAGGCCATCGTCGACCACGTGCCGGCGCCAGTCGTCGACGCAAGCGGCCCGTTCCAGATGCAGATTTCCCAGCTGGACTACAACAGCTTCCTCGGCGTGATCGGCATCGGCCGCATCGCCCGCGGCACCATCAAGGCCAACACGCCGGTTACCGCCATTGGTGCCGACGGCAAGAAGCGCAACGGTCGTATCCTCAAGATCATGGGCCACTCCGGCCTGCAGCGCGTTGAAGTGCAGGAAGCCGAAGCGGGCGACATCGTCTGCGTATCCGGTATGGACGAGCTCTACATCTCCGACACCCTGTGCGACCAGAACAATGTCGAAGCGCTGCCGCCGCTGACCGTCGACCAGCCGACCGTGAGCATGACCTTCCAGGTCAACGACTCGCCGTTCGCCGGCAAGGAAGGCAAGTTCGTCACCAGCCGCAACATCAAGGATCGTCTGGAGAAGGAGCTGCTGCACAACGTCGCCCTGCGCGTCGAGCCGGGCGACAGCCCTGAGAAGTTCAAGGTTTCCGGTCGTGGCGAGCTGCACCTTTCGGTACTGATCGAAACCATGCGTCGTGAAGGTTTCGAGCTGGCCGTAGGCCGCCCGGAAGTGGTGATCATCGAGAACGAGGCCGGCGACAAGCAGGAGCCGTACGAGAACGTCACCATCGACATCGAGGAGCAGCACCAGGGTCCGGTGATGGAGCAGATGGGCCTGCGTAAGGGCGACCTGAGCAACATGGTTCCGGATGGCAAGGGCCGTGTACGCCTGGAATACACCATCCCGGCGCGCGGCCTGATCGGCTTCCGTAACAACTTCCTGACCATGACCTCGGGTAGCGGCATCCTGACCTCGACCTTCAGTCACTACGGCCCGATCAAGGCCGGCGAAGTGACCAACCGCCAGAACGGCGTGCTGGTTTCGATGGCTACCGGTACCGCACTGACCTACTCGCTGGAAACACTGCAGGCGCGCGGCAAGCTGTTCCTGGCGCCGGGCGACGAGATCTACGAAGGCCAGCTGTGCGGCATCAACAGCCGTGACAACGACCTGGTGCTCAACCCCACCAAGGGCAAGAAGCTCGACAACATGCGCGCTTCCGGCAAGGACGAAGTCATCGCCCTGGTTCCGCCGATCAAGTTCACCCTCGAGCAGGCGCTGGAATTCATCGCCGACGACGAGCTGGTGGAAGTGACGCCGAAGTCGATCCGACTGCGCAAGAAGTACCTCAACGAGAACGACCGCAAGCGCTTCGAGCGCAGCAAGGTCTAAACACTGTTGCAGTAAGACAAAGGCGCCTTCGGGCGCCTTTGTTGTTTTAGGCTTGATTGCAATCCAGGCGGTGCCTGGCCTTAGATCCTATGGGGCATGGTTTTGATCAAAGGAGCGAATGGCAGGCTGGCATCAACACTTCGGTCGGGCCTTGGGCAGCGCTTCTCTAGTAGGTAGCAGCGCCAATTACAGAGTAATGCCGGTACCGTCAGGCCAAGACCGATCCAGGGGGCCAGCCAACGTCAGCAAGCGCAATGACGAGCCCGCCGATAGCCGCACCCAGGCCCATCCCAAGGTGCCTCACCGAGGTGTTCAGGGAGGCTCCGGTACTGCTGCTGGCTGGGGCGCTATGGAGCCGGAAGCTTTGCACGACCGGAGAAACCATACAGCTGATGGTCTCCAGGGCATCACGCTCGGGATGAAGATGGCGCTGTGCAAGCTCAGCGGAATGTCGCAGTGCCAGGCAGAAGGTGAGAAAAATCACCATGGCTAGACGAGGCCGACGCGCTCGGCCAGCCGGTTGCCCAGATAGCCGCCCAGAGCCGCCAGGCCGATCAGCAAGGGCAGTCCGCTCACCGTGGAAACGTCGGTCGTTCCAAGCATCGTCGCTAGATACGGCGTGAAATAGAGGATGAGATGTCCACCGAGCAGCAAGATAGAGACGGCCTGCGCCAGCTAGCGCGGTCGATGGCTCAGTTGTCTCAGAAAACCGCGCGACCAGCAGGGTGCTAGAACGGCTGTCGGGTATGGGGCTTGCGGTGCACGCTCCGCTCTCGCCGCTGCGCGGCGAAAGACGGAACTGGCTACCCAGGCCGTGCCGCGTCGCTTCAGAGTAGTGCCCAGTGCTGCGCTGCCTGCCATCCCAGCGAGGCGATGGACAACACGGTGGCGCCGACGAGCACCAGGCGCTGATGCGACAGGCTCAACGCTTGCTTGGCCACCAGAGCGCTCAGATGGTCGGCCAACTGCTCCTGTGAATTCGTCAGGTTTTCACGCTGGCTTTCGAGTGACCGGACCAGGGATTCTTCCATTGCCGCTGAGCGATGCTTGACGTCGGCTTCGTGGGCTTCGATTCGTTCCTGCATGCTGTGGCTATGAGCCAGCTGCCACTGGTCCTGCCTTTCAGCCTGGGCGGCATGCTGTTCGCTCAGCGTAGCGATGCGGCTGTCCTGTGAGGCAGCTCGTTCGCTCTGTTGCACCTCGAACGCTTGTGCATCCTGCAGAAGCTGCTTGTGAAACGTCTGGTTTTCCTCTGCCAGTTGGGTGAACTCGGTGCGGTTCTGCTGCGCCTGTACGTCCATCGCATCGGCCAGGCGCCTTTCGTTTTCCACCTGGCGCCGCTCCACCTCATCGAGCCCCGCCGCCAAGCGATTCAGACAGTGCTTTTCAACTTCCTCCATCTGCTGTTCCAGGTTGTTGCGCAATGCCTGGCCGGCGCTGTCGATCCGCTGTTCGGCTTCGGTCACGAGACGTACGCAGCCCACCAGTTTCTGTGCCTGCTCCTGAGTCAGGCCCTTGGCTTCCAGAAGTCCCTGATTCGCGGCATTGATCGCGTCCTGTTGTTCGCCCAGCTGAATCTGTTGCGCAAGGATTCTCTCGTTCTGCGCCTGGAGTTCTTCAGCCTGCTTCTTCAGCAGATTCTGCTGTTGCAACAGCAGAATCTGCTGGTCGCTCAGTACCTTTGAGATGGCGGTGTTGACCACCAGTAACTGGGACGATTTCTGCGTCAGTTGACCGATCGAGGCGTTGAGGTCCAACTGTGCTTCCTGGATCTTGTCGCTGCGACCGTAGAACCAGTTGCCGACGAAGTTTCCCTCTTTTTTCTCCTGCCTGAGCTTGGCCAGGCGCTTGGCTTCGGACTGGACCTTCTGCTGGTCGTCGTTGAGGCCGTGCAGCAGTTCCTTGATGTTGCTCTGCTGGATGATTCGCTCGGGCACGCTCAGGTTGGAAAATGCCTGCACGATCTGCAGTTCTTGGGAGTTTTCCGCGCCGGACTTGGTGACGGCGGGCGCTGTGGTTTCGAGGGGCATTGGCTGTCCTGTCGAGGCTGCATGGGTTGGGGCGGTCGAATACGCGGTGCATCACGCCCTTCGCGCGATGAGCCCGCGTGGGCTGGTTCAGAGGGGTTTCAGGAATTCTTCGATTTCTGCCTGGCTCTCGTTGATGTAATTGATCATGCGTCGGCTTTTCTCGACCTGTTCTCGGGTGCTGGCCACGGCGCTGTCGAGGCTGGCCAGTGCTGCGGCTGATGCAATGCCTGCATTGCCCAAGGTTGCGCCCGTCTGGCGGTACAGCTCGATCGATTGGGTATAGCGCTCGACATTGCCGAGCGACGCTTCGGATAGCGTCACCAGTTCGGCGGCAAAGACCTCTCGCCTCGCTGCATCTGCTATCAGTTCGTCGAGCAGGCGCTCCCCCCGGGCATGGCGATCGAAGAGGCAGTCGATCTGGTACGCCAGAAACGCCGACAGCAGGCCGCTGGCGATGCCTACCAGCACGGGCGTGAGCAAGTCGGCGAAGGGCTTGAGAAAGGGAATGGTGGCCATGAAGGTGGCGACAGTTTCCGACAGCAGGATGCCCACCGAACTGATCACCACGGTGCCGAGAAGCTTGAGGCCTTCCTGCAGGGCCTGGGCCTGGGTCATGTGTGCAGGTGGAAAGAGCATCATCCTGGCCGCACGGAACAGGCCAAGCAGGCCTTCGCGGATCATGCTGACGAAGCGCTTGGCGGTGGACAGGAAGTTGTTCAGCAGGAAGGTCAGCAGGTTGCTGACGAAACCGCTGACACCACCCTGGATCATCTGCGAGAGCGCCGTCGGCACCTTCCGTGCCACCTGTTCGGCCACATGCATCAGGCGCTGGCTGATCTTCCTCAAAAGCGACTCACCCAGTTCGACGCCATGCCGGATGAGCGCTTTCACCTCGTTGAACAGAGCGTTGACCAACTCGGTCAGCAACATGCCAAGCGCTTGGCGAGCCCCCATCAAAGCGGCCTGTTTGCCGCCCGTAGCAAGCAGCTCCGTGGCCTGCTTCTTGAGCAGTGCCCGGTTCGCCGTGCTATCGATGTGCTTGCGGGCAGTATCGTGTTTTTCCTGGATCAGTTCCTCATCCGCGCCGAATTTCTGCGCGTTGGTTTCGCCGTTCTCACGTTCCTTGGCAGCCCACTCGCGCAGGTCCTCGTCGCCTTTCGACCCGTTGAGGGGCTGGTTGGTAAGGGCCAGGTTCTCATCGCTGTTGACCACTTCACGAATGCGGCTGACGTCTACGGTCTCGCCGTCCTCGGACACCTGCCCAAGTGCGAGATGCATTTTGGGGTCACTGTGCGTTTCCGAAATGGAGACGACGTGATCCAGTTCGGCACGCGCTTCTTCGCCGTTCTTCAGCTCCACTGTGCCGTCGGCGCGCACGGTTTGTCCGGTGTACTCGTCCCGGGATTGGGCTATCCGCTCGTCGCGCTTGTCATTCCAGGTTTTTCCGCCTGCCGTATCGGCGTTTTCCTGCGTCTTGATCTCGTACTCCGCGCGTACCTGCTTGTCGTACTTCTTGCGCGAGTGTTCGTGGAGTTTCTTGTCGGAGTCGGTAGCGACGTAGTCGTCGTCTTCGCGCGCGAAGTTATGAAGCGTGGTGACGTTCCCGCCGTTGCGGTCGACGTCCTTGAACATGGCGGTGGACAGGCCGAACGTGCCGATGACTTGGGAAAGTACCTGCTGCTGGCAGTCGTCGAACAGCTTCTGCAGGCGCTGCTCGCGCGTCATCGTGGTGAGCGTAGGTTCCATGGGAGTTATCTCAGGCGGTCTTGCGCATGATGAAATTACCGAACCAGTCGGCGAAGGAGGGTGCGAGTAGCGTGCGCTGGGGCATGTCGTGAAGTACCTCGATCACCTGCCCGTAATGGCCCTGATCGGCCGGAGCGAGGTCCAGGCACAGATAATCGCCGCCGCCGTCGGAGGCGAAGGGCAGCCATGCCTTGTCCCACCAGGACGCTCTGATGCCGGTATCGGATTCGGGGGTACGCGCGGCGAAGTCACCACCTTCCAGCAGGGCCGTCCAGGCGGACCAGCTCAGCGTGATCTGCCGGCTCGAGAGGAATTCGTAGTCGTCGAACAGCCAGCCGGCCTGCCCACGCTGGCCATCATGGACTTTCAGGCAGGCGGTGAAGTCAGCGGGCAAGGGCTTGCCCAGCAGCTGTTCCAGAGCCGCTATGGCGGTGTCGTCAGCCGGAGGGTTGAGGTCTGCCTGGCGAGCCGGGTCATATGTGGCCAGCCAGGCTTCCAGGTGTTGCCAGAGCTCGTTCATGGTGTTGCCTTGAGGGTCGGCGCCGTCGCTTCGTAGCGACGACGCATCAGTTCCAGTTTGGAGCGGATCTGTGTTTGCCATACCGTCGGTTCGTGAACCTGGATGTTGTCGTTCAGCCCGAAGATCCACCAGAGCGTTTCCTGATCCTGCGGGACCCGAGCGCGCAGGCGCTGCCAGTCGCCCTCGGCAAGTGGTTCCAGGCTCTGGTCGGTGCTCAGCAGGGTTTCCTTGAGGAGCCAGGCGATCTGTGGTGACACGTCCGCTACCAGTTCCACATCGTCTATCAGGGGCGAGGCATTGAGGCCGTTTCGGATGTAATGGTCGACAACGAGGGGCTCGCTGCAATCGGCGGCGACCTCCAGGCATTCAGCCTGCTGAATGCGATGCATCGCGAACTGGCTAAGGTCGCCATAGCCGTCGACGGTGCCTATCAGGTAGCTGATGGAGTGACGGGAAACCAGGCCAGCGGGGTGCAGCAGCAGCTCCTTGCGCTCGGCCTTGCTCCGGCTGAGGTAGGAGACCCTGAGCCGCCGGCGCTCCAGCAGGGCGGTCGACACTTCTCGCCAGACAGCGGCATGCACCTGGGCGGGCAGCAGGGCCTTGTCGTTGGGATGGGCACGCACACGGCGCGCCCAGTGTGCGAGATCGTTCTGGCCGAGGCCTTCCAAGTAATTGCGTGCCTTGTTGAACTGCGGACCCAACAGATTGATGACCGACTGCGGCAGCAAGCTCTTCAGATGACTTTCGGCCAGGACGAGCGCGAGTGCCGTCGACGGCTCCATGTCTCTGAGGTCGAGCGGGGTGTCCTTGGTGTGACTCCAGCGATAACGGCCACTACTTTCATCACTGATCAGCGAGAAGGGGATGGAGAGTCGATTCAGGTCCCGCTGGACGGTGCGCAGATCCACCGAGAATCCACGCTCGTGCAGTTTTTCCAGCAGCGTGGGAGAGGAAACATATCTTGGGTATTCGGGAATCAGGCGCAACAAAGTGAACAACCTGAGTAGCGTATCCTCCGCTTCGGACATGGGTTACTACCTTACATATTTCCTGTAACTGCCAGATACGTGACGCCACGAATATAGCCAGCTTATCCTGTTTGATGGCTACTCGCCATGATTCGTTTCAGCCGATGGTTTCCGCATTCCGCTGGCTTCATCTGGCGGACCACTTGTCCTTCTCCTTGAGCTGACGAAATTCGTCATGAAACGCATAGGCTTTGCGGAGAACTACAACGAGACCGATCATGGCATGAATGTTTTCATGCTGGATTCCTCTGCTGGGTTTATGGCTGGTTGCGAGCCGAGCGGGTATTGGCAAGTGACAGCTGGCGCGTAGCCGTCATCTCTGACGGCGGGAGCCGGAATCAAGCATGGCGCAGCCGCACGACAGTTCATGTCGTGTTCGCGGGTTCCGTTGTTTGTCGGGCGGGGCGATGGGCTTAACGCGTCGGCGACGTGTGGCGAATATTGCGATCATTCAGGCCCGTTTCGTGACCCAGAAGGCTTTCAAGCCCGGCTTGGTTCGATCGTCGTGGTGAACAAAATCTACCGTCTGGGCGCGCGACCTGACTGGGCCATATGCCAGATCTTCGACCTGTTCGACAACCTCGTCGCCACCGACGAGCCTCGACTTCCCGATCGTCTACGCCAGCCTCCGAACGGCATCGCCGGCATGGATCACGACAACATGGATGCTCATTGCTGACGACGAGGCTGGTTGAAGTGACGCCGAAGTCGATCCGCCTGCGCAAGAAGTACCTCAACGAGAACGACCGCAAGCGCTTCGAGCGTAGCAAGGTCTGACACCGTTGCGAGACCACAGAAAGGCGCCTTCGGGCGCCTTTTTGCTGTCTGGCGATTGCCGGGCCCGGTGCTCCGGTGTGGTGATCGGGACAGTTGTCACACTGGCCGGTGGGCGATTTCAGAAAAATTGTACAAGACCTCTGCAAGCAGCGTATTTGAGCCTGCGATATTTCACTGCGAACACTGGAGCGCTCTTATTCCGCCGCTTTCGGCCGGCAGTTCGTCGATAAAACTTGTACAAGTAATGTCACGGTGACATTGTGTTGTACAAGTTTCGCCCCGCTCTGAGTATCGTTCGGAGCATCAACGACTGACTGAATGGCTGCCTCGCAGTCTGGCTAGAGGAGTGTTCGATGAACAAGCAGATGTCGGTATCCATGCGCCTGGGCCTGGGGTTTCTGGTGATCCTGGCGCTGATGGTGGCGGTCGCCGTGGTCAGTGCGCTCAAAGTCGACGTCATCGACCGCAGCATGAGCCAGATCAGCTCGCAGGCCGGCCTGAAGCAACGCTATGCGATCAACTTCCGCGGCAGCGTGCACGATCGTGCGATTGCCGTGCGGGACGCCGTCAGTGCGGCCGATCCGGCGTTCGCCCGTGAGCAGGTGGCGGAGATCGAGCGGCTAGCGCAGCTGTACACCGATTCGGCGCAGCCGATGAAGGCGATGCTTGCGCAGCCCTCCGCCGATGCCGTGGAAAAGCAGCTGATGCTGCAGATCGAGACCATCGAGGCGAAGACAACGCGCTGACCCAGCAGGTGGTCGAACTGCGCTTCAGCGAGGGCTCGGGGCGCGCCTACGAATTCCTCCTGAAAAACGTCGCCGGGGCCTATAGCGAATGGCTGCGGCTGATCAATGCGTTCATCGATCACCAGGAAGCGAGCATCAATCAGGACGTGACCGTGGTCCGCGAAACCGCCAGCGGCTTCCTCGCGCTTATCGTCGCGGTGACCGGTGTGGCGGTCCTGCTGGGTGTGGCCATCGCCGTGGTGATCATTCGCAAGCTGCGTTCGACCCTCGGTTGCCGAGCCCGACGAGGTGGCGCGCGTGATCGGCAACCTGGCCAATGGCGATCTGGGTCAGCTGATCGTCACGCCATACCCGGACAGCGTCATGGGGGCGACCGCGAAGATGGCCAGCCGCCTCACCGCGATCATCGCCGAGGTGCGCGCGGCCGCCGATGGCGTCGGCGTCGCCTCGGGTGAATTGCGTACCTCATCGGCGAACAGCAATCAGCAGATCCAGCACCAGTCGGCCGAGGCTGAGCAGGTCGCCACGGCGATCAACCAGATGGCCACGACGGTGAACGAGGTGGCGAGCTTCGCCGCCCGTGCCGCGGCTGCGGCGAAGAGCGCCGACGAGCAGGTCGAGACCGGTACGCGGATCGTCGGCGAGACGGCCATCTCCATCCATAACCTGGCCAAGGTGCTGGAGAGCGCGACCGAAACCGTCAGCCAGGTCTCGGCGCAAAGCGGCGACATCGAGAAGATCCTGCAGGTCATCACCGCCATCGCCGAGCAGACCAACCTGCTCGCGCTCAACGCCGCCATCGAGGCGGCGCGTGCCGGCGAGCATGGCCGCGGTTTCGCGGTGGTGGCCGACGAGGTGCGCTCGCTGGCCAACCGCACGCAGCTGTCGTCCAGCGAGATCAGCGAGATGATCGCCTCGCTGCAGGCTGGCGCTGGCAGGGCCGTGGAGGTGATGCAGTCGAGCAAGCTGCTGGCGCAGCAGACCGTCGAGCAGACGCTGCAGGCGGAAAATGCGCTGACCAAGATTCGTCAGGAAGTGGGCTCGATCAACGAGATGAACGCGCAGATCGCGACGGCTTCCGAGGAGCAGAGCGCGGTGGCGGAAGAGGTCAACCAGAGCGTCACGCGCATCCACGACTCGACTGTCGCCAGTTCCGCTGCATCGAATCAGGTGGCGTCCTCCAGCCAGGACCTGACCATGCTGGCCGAGGAGCTGAATCGGCGGGTCAACTACTTCCGCGGTTGACGCAGCCCGTTCGCCGAACAAAAAAGCCCCGACCGCAAGGCCGGGGCTTTTTCATTCCAGGATCACCGTCGATCAGGTAAAGAACAGCGGCACCACCACGCTGGAGATCAGCAGGATCAGCGCGCCGCCCAGGCGCGAGGATATCTGTGCGAAGGGCATCAGCGACATGCGACGCGCGGCGGACAATACCGCGACATCACCGGTGCCGCCCATGTTGGCCATGCACAGCCCGGCGGTGATCGCCGATTCGATCGGGTAGAAGCCTACCAGCTTGCCTACCAGGCCCGCGCCGAATGCCGCACCGGCGACCACGGCGAAAACGATCAGCACATAGGTCAGCGAGATGGCGTCGATCACCTGACCGAGGTCGGTGAAGGCCACGCCGATGCCGAACAGCAGGGCGAAGGTCCAGTTGCGCGCGACGAAGCGGAACCACTGGGAGGCGGCGTCGTTGATCGACTCGGGCACCAGATTGGTCACCTTGAGCAGCGCCACCAGCACGATCATCAGGGCGTAGGGATGCAGCGGCACGAACTCGCCGAGAATCTGCCCGGCGACGAAGAAGCTCAGCGCCGCGACCAGACCGACGCCCAGCGCCGGCAGGGTGATAGGCCCTTCCTTCTCGTTGACGTCCACGCCGGGCATCATCTGGCCGTTGCCGGTCAGCGATGGATAGCGGTTGCCGAGGCCATTGAGCAGCCCGGCGATGATGATCGCGAAGACGTTGCCCAGCGCCAGGGCCGGAACCAGGATCGAGATGTAGTAGCTGGCCGGCTGGCCGAGCAGCTGCTCGTAGATCTGACTCATCGGTACCGCGCCGGCGCCCATGCCGCCGCCCATGATGGGCATGGCGATGACCACCACCGCATCCTGCGGCGAGAAACCCAGCAGCGCGCCCACGGCCATGGCGAACAGCGCGGCGAACAGCACCGAACACAGCAGTGGCAGGGCATAGCGCGAGCCGACCTTGACCAGCACCTTGGCGTCCATGCCGAGGATGCTGCCGGTGATCAGCGCGGCGATATAGAAGTCGAGAAAGCCGCCGCCCTTCATGAAGCTGGCGACGTCATCGGCCACGGCTGCCGGCAGCCAGCCGAAATAGACCATCGCCGCGGCGCCGAACAGCGCGAGGATCGCGCCGCCGCCGAGGTAGGTCTTGATGATCGGTAGGCGGTCACCGGCGAAGCCAAGCAGCTCGCCGAGCAGCATCATCACCAGCAGCGCGCCGATCATGCCGCTGGGCAGCGTGTCGGTAGCGATGGCGGCGGCCATGACGAGCAAGGCGATGGCGAACAGCGGCAACGGCAGGTTGAAGATGCGTTGGGACAGCAGGGGAATGTTCGGGCTGCCTTCAGGCACGGCAGCGCTCAGCGTGGTCCGATTCATTGTTGTACTCCTTCGAACGTGGCGGCCAGGCGGCGCACGTACGGGTGATGTTTGCGAATGCGCGGTCGGACAACCACGCCGGGGCTACCTTAAGCAGAGATGCTTCGCGGCCAATGTTTGGCGAAGTTAAAAAACCATTACGAAACTAAAAAAAGTGGAGCCGAGCTTGACCCTGGAGCACAGGGCTGGCTCGATCCGGCCCTCTAGCGCGGCGCGTCGAGCGTCCGCTCATGCACTGGAGTGATGGCTGTGCGCTTGCGCCTGAATACGCTGATCTCGCTGCTAGTTGCCGTCATGGTGGTGCTGGCGCTGGCGCTCGCCCTCTGGCTGTTCAACGTGCAGCTGCAGGACACCCTCGAAGAGGGGCAGGCTTCGCGGGTGACCAACCTGGCGCAGAGCGTGGCCGCACGCGCCGACGTGCAGCGAGCGCTGGCCAGCCCGGATGTCGACTTCAGTCCCGATAATCCGTTGCAACGGGACATCGATGGCCTGCGCCAGCGCCTGGGCGTGGACTTCATCGTGGTGATGAACCCGCGCGCCCTGCGCCTGACGCACCCGGAGCCGGCCCGCATCGGCCAGGCCTTTCGCGGTGACGACGAAGGCCCGGCGCTGGCCGGCGAGACCTATGCCTCGCGTGCCGATGGCAGCCTGGGGCGCAGTATTCGCGGTTTCGCTCCGGTGCTGAACGACGAGGGAGCGGTGCTCGGTGCCGTCTCGGTGGGGGTCACCCTGGCTTCGCTCGGCGAACTGCTCAAGGCTCATCAGCGTGGCGTGGTGCTCGGTGTACTGGCGTTGATGCTGGTCACCGCCCTCGGTGCGCACCTGCTGGCACGCTATATCAAGCGCGTGCTGCTGGGGCTGGAACCCTACGAGATCACCTGGCTGGTGGAGGAGCGTCAGGCGATGCTGGCCTCGGTGCGCGAGGGCGTTCTGGCGGTTGACGACCAGGCGCGCATCACCCTGGTCAACCCCGCCGCCGAGCGTCTGCTGGCCAGCACCGGCCTCGGCAAACCACCGCTGGGCCGGCCGATCGCCGAATACTTGCCCAACAGTGGCCTGCCCGAGGTGCTGGCCAGCGCAACCGAGCAGCGGGATCGTGAGTTCAGCCTCAACGGTCGGGCGATCCTCGCCAATCGTGCGCCGATCCGTCATCAGGGCCGGGTGATCGGTGCCATCGCGACCTTCCGCGACAAGAGCGAAGTCAACGCGCTGGCCGAGCAGCTGACCGGTGTCAGTCGCTATGCCGAAGCGCTGCGGGCGGCGACCCACGAATTCAAGAACAAGCTGCACGTGCTGCTCGGGCTGGCACAGATGGGTGATCTGGATGCCCTGCGCGCCTATCTGCGCGACCTTGCCGATCACCAGCTGGCGCCGGCGACGTCCCTGGTCGAGGGGATCGGTGAGCCGGTGCTGGCGGGCTTTCTGCTCGGCAAGCAGAGCGAGGCCCGCGAGCGCGGCATCCTCTTTCAGGTGGATGTCGAGCACCCGGTGCCTGCCGCCGCGCCCGAGCAGATCCATGGCCTGGTGACCATCCTCGGCAACCTGCTGGAGAACGCCTTCGAAGCGGTGGCCGAAGAGGACGAGCGACGGGTCAACCTGACGCTGGACTACGACGAAGCGCTGCTTTCGCTGCACGTGCAGGACAGCGGCGGCGGAATCGAAGCCGCAGTGCGCGAGCAGATCTTCCAGCGCGGCGTATCCACCAAGGGCGAGCGGCGTGGCATCGGCCTGGCCGCGGTGCAGGAGCAGGTCGAGGCCTGGGGCGGTAGCCTGGCGGTGTATTCCGAGGCCGGTCGTGGCAGCCTGTTCGAGGTTGAATTGCCCTATCGGAGCGCCGCGGGAGACGTCGAATCATGAAAGCAGTCATGCGCGTGCTGATCGTCGAGGACGACCCGATGGTCATGCGCCTGAACGTCGATTACCTGGCCCGGCTCGAGGGCGTCGAGCTGGTCGGCCAGTGCGAGAGCGTGCCGGCCGCGCTCGAATTGCTGGAGCGCGAGGCGGTGGACCTGCTGCTGCTCGACGTCTACCTGCGCAATCGCTCGGGGCTGGAGGTGCTGCGCCATCTGCGCGCGCAGGACCGCAACACCGATGCCGTGCTGATCACCGCCGCGTCGGAGATCGACACCGTGCGCGCGGCGCAACGCCTCGGCGCGCGGGATTACCTGGTCAAGCCGTTCAGCTTCGAGCGCTTTCGCGATGCGGTGGAAGCCTGCCGGCGTGCCCGCGAGGCGCTGTCCCGCCTGCCGGATCAGCTCGGTCAGGGCGATATCGACCGGCTGTTCAGCCAGGCGCCTGTGACCGACCAGCGCCGCCCCGGCGACCTGCCCAAGGGGCTGACCCCGGCATCGTTGGCGCAGGTGGCGCAGGCGATCCTCGCCCTGGACGAAGACAGCTTCACCAGCGAAACCCTGCTGCCGGCCACCGGCATGTCGCGCGTGTCGGTGCGCAAGTACCTCAAGCACCTGAGCGATGCACAGCTGCTGGAAGAATCCTTTCACTATGGGCAGATCGGCCGGCCGTCGTTCCGCTACCGCTGCCTGGACCGCGCTGCGTTGCTGCGGCTGGTGCAGGGCTAGGGTCTTGAATCTGCCGCAGAAGGCGGCTCATGCAGCGCCCCGATGATCTCGCCGAGCAGCCGGTGCAGGGCATCGCGATGTCCCATGGCGCCGCCGGAGCGTTGCTGGGTGTTGGAGGTCATCACCACCGTCATCTCGAGGCCTGGCACCACGTAGACCATCTGTCCGCCATAGCCCCAGCCGTAGCGCACCGTTTCTCCGCCCAGCTCGGTGATGAACCAGCCATAGCCGTAGCCGTGCCCGGTGTAGCGCGAGCGGGTGCGCGGCGTCCAGGACGCTTCTATCCAGTCCTGCGACAGCAATCGCTCGCCGGATGCGCTGAGCCCGCCGCGGCGGTAGAGCTCGCCGAAGGCCAGCAGCGAGCGTGGCGTCATCGCCATCTCGTTGCCGCCCAGGTAGATGCCCTGCGGGTCGCGCGTCCAGGCGCTGATGGTGAAGCCGTCGAGTGGCGCCAGCCACTGTCGCGCCAGCTGCAATGTGGATTTGCCGGTGCGCCGCGTAAGGATTGCCGAGAGCAGATGGCTGGAGCCCGT
>LNAP01005081.1_pt1 | contig 30953 bp, 25 predicted proteins | sample 602601 | NCBI WGS metagenome assembly LNAP01 (sample SAMN02440304, study PRJNA202911) | soil metagenome | biome: Subtropical and temperate rainforests or woodlands; isolation source: soil samples (1 kg each in a 20% v/v slurry with milli Q water) were... ...
GACTTGCACGGCATGACGGATTTCGCTGTGCATGGCGTCGGTGTAATCGTTGGCCGACAGCTTGCCTTGCTTGAACGCCTGGCGTGCCAGACGAATCGAGCCGGTTTGCGGGAAGGAACCGATGGTGGTGGTCGGGAAGGCCGGCAGTTTCAATCGCGCACGTTGCTGCTCGATGCGTTTGGCGAACGGCGAATGGCGTTGGCTGTCCTTGTCACTGATGGCGTTTATCCGTGCCTGTACTTCGGCTTTATGGATACGCGGCGATTCGGCGCGACTGGCTTGAATGGCACGGCTTTCGGCGAGTGCGGCTTTCACCTTGGGTGATTGCGGGTCGTTCAGGGCATCGCGCAGCACGGCGATTTCACCGCACTTCTGCACGGCGAAGGCCAGCCAGCTTTTCAGTTCAGGGTCGAGTTTGTCTTCGCGATCCAGATCCACCGGGCTGTGCAGCAACGAGCAGGAACTGCTGACCCACAGGTTGTCGCCAAAACGTTCCTGAGCCGGCTGCAACTGAGCGAGCACTTGCTCCAGTTCGCAGCGCCAGACGTTGCGACCATTGACCAGGCCCACCGAGAGAATCTTGTAGGTCGGCAGACGGTCCAGCACCTGGGCGCGCACGGCATCGATGTGCAAGCCTTGCACCGGCAGGCTGACCGCCAGGCCGAGGTTGTCTTCCAGACCGCTGAAGTAGGTCGCCACCAGTTTTTTCAGCGGCGAATATTGAAGAATGTGATAGGCGCGCTCGAAGGCGTTTTTCCAGGCCTGTGGCAGGTCAAGGGTCAGGATCGGTTCGTCGATCTGCACCCATTCCACGCCCTGAGCGGCGAGGCGGCCGAGGATTTCGCCGTAGATCGGCAGCAGGCGTTCCAACAGGTCGAGTTTGTCGAAGTCATTGCCTTTGGCTTTGCCCAGCCACAGGTAAGTCAGTGGACCGATGATCACCGGTTTGACGCTATGGCCGAGGGCCTTCGCCTCGTCGACTTCGTCGAACAGCTGTTCCCAGCTCAGTTTGAATTGTTGATCAACGCTGAACTCCGGGACCAGGTAGTGGTAGTTGGTGTCGAACCACTTGGTCAGTTCCTGGGCGTATTGCGCTTTGCTGTGTTCGCCGCCGCAGCAGGCCGTCGTGGCGCCACGGGCCATGGCGAACAGGGTGTCGAGGGTCGGCAGGCCGCGCGAGTCCTTGGCGCTGTCGAAACGCTCGGGGATTACACCGAAGGTCAAGGAATGGGTCAGGACCTGGTCGTACCAGGCGAAGTCGCCCACGGGCAGCAGGTCGATGCCGGCGTCTTTCTGCAATTGCCAATGGGTGGCGCGCAATTGGCGGCCGACGCTTTTCAGCGCGTCCTGATCCAGATCGCCCTTCCAGTAGGATTCGAGGGCTTTTTTCAGTTCGCGGTCAGCGCCGATGCGCGGGAAACCCAGTGTGTGTGCCAAGGCCATGTGAAATTGCTCCCTCTAAAAGTTGCTGTAAAACATGGCGCTATTGTCGACAGCTAACCCAACATGAGACAAACTCAACCTTTTCGTGTTGATCACAAGTTTTCCTCATGGAGCCCCCGGTGCTTGAAATCCGTCACCTGAAGACCCTGCACGCCTTGCGCGAAGCCGACAGCCTGGTGGATGCGGCCGACCGCTTGCACCTGACGCAGTCCGCCCTGTCCCATCAGTTCAAGGAACTTGAGGAACGGCTGGGGATGCCGTTGTTCGTGCGCAAGACCAAACCGGTGCGCTTCACCAGCGCCGGTTTGCGCCTGCTGCAACTGGCCGACGCCACCCTGCCGTTGCTGCGCGGCGCCGAGCGCGATATCGCGCGGCTGGCCGGTGGCACTGCCGGGCGTTTGCACATGGCGATCGAGTGCCACAGTTGCTTTCAGTGGCTGATGCCGACCATCGACCAGTTCCGCGATGCCTGGCCGGAAGTCGAACTGGACCTTGCCTCAGGATTTTCCTTTGCCCCGCTGCCTGCGCTGGCCCGTGGCGATCTGGATCTGGTGGTGACCTCCGACCCGCTGGAACTGGCCGGGATCACTTACGTGCCGTTGTTCACCTATGAAGCGATGCTCGCGGTCGCCAATCAGCACCGCTTGGCGAACAAGGCCTACATCGTCCCGGAAGATTTGCTCACCGAAACGCTGATTACCTACCCGGTGGAGCGTGATCGGCTGGACATCTTCACCCGTTTCCTCGAACCGGCCGACATCGAACCGGCGCAGGTCCGCACGTCGGAACTGACGGTGATGATGATGCAATTGGTCGCCAGCGGCCGCGGCGTGTGCGGCATGCCCCATTGGGCGCTGCATGAATACAGCTCACGGGGTTATGTGAAGGCCAAGCGGCTGGGCGAGAAAGGTTTGTTTGCGACGCTGTACGCCGGAATTCGCGCCGACATGCTGGATGCGCCGTACATGCGCGACTTCCTGCTGACGGCCAAGGACACGTCGTTCTCGACACTGGACGGCGTCAGCGCCGTTCGCTAGACAACACCGTCCCTGTGGCGAGGGGGCTTGCCCCCGTTCGGCTGCGCAGCAGTCGTAAACTCAGAGAATGCGATGAGGTTGATGTAACGGAATTACAGGTTTTTGGGGCCGCTTCGCAGCCCAACGGGGGCAAGCCCCCTCGCCACAGAAGCTCTTAACCTTCAGGATTTGCGGTGATCTCCCGCCACATGTGGATCTTGTCGAAGTAGTCTTCGCCCACCCGTACCGCCAGCGGTTCGAGGCCAAACTGGATGAAACCGCAACGCTGGTACAACTTGAACGCGGCGTCATTACCTGCGGTGACGGTCAGCTGGATCAGCCTCAGAGCTTTATGCTCCTGCGCTTCAGCCAGGGCAGCCTGCACCAGCTGATATCCGACCCCGCGCTGCCGGACCTTGCCCGACACGTACATGCCGAACAATGTCGACTTGTGCCGGGCCTTTTCCCGGGGTTCGAAGGCCAGGCCGACGATGCCCGCCAGCTCACCGCCTTCGAACGCGCCGAACACCACGTCCAGCTTGCTGGTAAGGCGTGATTCCCACCAACTCAATGGCATCACAGCACGTTCGCGCACGCTGGAGGTAAACGCCTGGGGATGCAGGTCATACGCTTCGAGCATCAGCGCCCGATAGTACAGGGCATGACTGGCATCAAGCCGTTCAATCCACATGTTCAAGCCATCCGTCGTTGTTCCAGCATCAGTCGCACCGCCAGCGCCGACAGCACGAACCCCATGAAATAGCGCTGCACCGCCAGCCAGGACGGGTTGTTGACGAACCAGGAGGCGATGCCCGCAGCGAACAGAGCGATCAGCAGATTGACGCTGAAACTGACGCTGATCTGCGTCAGACCCAGCATGATGCTTTGAGTGAACACCGAGCCATGCTCAGGCGTAATGAACTGCGGAAACACCGACAAATAAAACACGGCGATCTTCGGGTTCAGGGCACTGGTCAGAAAGCCCATGGTGATCAGTTTGCGCGACGAGTCCGGCGGCAACTGCTGCGCCTCGAACGGTGAACGCGCCCCCGGTTTGACGGCTTGCCAGGCCAACCACATCAGGTACAGCGCACCGGCCCACTTCAGCATTTCGTAGGCCATCGGCACCGCCAGAAACACCGCGGTCAAACCGGCAGCCGCCGCGAACAGGTGCACGAAAAACCCCGCGACCACACCCAGCAACGACGTCACACCGGCCTTGCGCCCCTGGCAAATCGAACGGGAGATCAGGTAGATCATGTTCGGCCCCGGCGTCAGCACCATCAGCAAGGCGGCAGCGGCGAAAATCAGCAAGTCTTGAAGCGGGATCATGGGCAAGTCCTTTAGTCCAGAGATGATCAAGCGATCGCAGTTAACGAGGCTCGATAAAACGGCAGGATCAGGTCCCGTGTCAATGGCGCCAGCGTGAGATTGCCGTCAGTGGCCGGGTCGATCCAGCGCACCTCTTCGATCTCCGCCGCAGGCGATACGTCCGAGTCGATGGTCAGCTGAAAGAGTTCGGCCTGGACGGTAAAACCCGGCTCATTGGCGGCCGGTGCCGAGAATTGCCCGAGATAAGTGGCGTGTGCCGGATCGATGACCAAGCCCAATTCTTCTTCCAGTTCACGGGCCAGCGCGTGCACCGGTTGTTCATGGGCTTCGATCTTGCCCCCCGGCTGCATGAACGCTTCGGTGCCGCGCTTGCGGACCAACAGCGTTCGACCGTGCGGGCCGATCAACAGGGCAGCGGCGATGCGGATGAGATGGGGCGAAGCAGTGGCTGAAAGGGTCATGGATCAGGATCGTCCTTGGCAAAAGGCGCAAGGATCACATGGCTCCGCTGCCTCGTCACGCCGAAAAACATCTTCAAAGCACCACTGGCCCTTGTGGGAGCAGGCTCGCTCCCACAGGTTTTTTTGTAACGTCTGGAAAAACTAACCCACCTCGAGAATCGCGCCGTTCACTTCTTCCGGCACCTTCACGAAAATGCTGTATTTCGCGCCTTCCATCGCTTCGAAGGCGATCAACTTCTCCACCAGTGGCCCATTCAACACCTTGCCGGCATTGAGCAGCAGCATGCCGTTGTCGGCATTGAGGTTGCGCGCCAGGATCATGCCCGCCGCCACTTCCCGTGTGGTCAGTACCTTGACCGACGGATCGGCCAACGAGACATCGCTCAGGTACGCGGCACAGACCTGGATGAAATCCTCCACCAGCTCGGGATCGTAGAGTCGCCCGGCATAGCTGCGGATGTAGACCAGCGCCTCATCGCTGTTCATCTGCCGCTCGAGAATCAGCCCGCGCTGCAACTCGATGAAATCCACCGCCAGTTTCAACAGCCGCGAACCGAACGGAATCGCCTCGCCCTTGAGCCGGTCGGGGAAGCCGCTGCCGTCCCAGCGCTCCTGATGATGAAGAATCAGGCGGGCGGCGTCCTTCATCGGGTCGAGCGTCATCAACAGCGATTCACTCTGCTTGGGATAACCGCGATAGCGTTCCCGATCGCTGTGATGCAGCAGGTCCGCGGGCGCGGTCATCATGCTGTCGGTCCAGCTCAGCTTGCCAATGTTGTAGAGCGCCGCGGCCATGGTCAGGTCGCGACCGGTGCCCTCGTCCAGGCCATGAAGTTTGCAATACACCCGCACCAGTTCAATGATCTGGCGGTTGGTCTGTTTGGCCGGCGGCAGACGCAGATTCGCCAGCAGCGAGAACACCTCGGTGCCGGTGACATAGCTGTGCTTGAGTTCTTCGTAGGCCAGGTCGAGCATGTCGGCGGTCTGCTGGAGTTCGGCAGTGCGGGCGGCGACGTGTTTTTCCAGGGTGGTATTGAGCGACTTCAACTGGTCGTTCTGCAACCGGGTCAACTGTTCCAGGCGCTGGCGTTCGCGCTCGGAATGTTGATGGGCCAGGGCCTGGCGCAAGGTCAGGAGCATTTCCTCGTCGTTCCAGGGTTTGCTGATGTAGCGGTGAATCTTCCCTTCGTTGATCGCCTTGATGATCGTCGGCATGTCCGCGTAGCCGGTGAGCAGAATCCGGGTAGTCGCCGGGTATAGCTGATGGATGCGGGCCAACAGCGTGGCGCCATCCATATTGGGCATGCGGGCGTCCGTCATCACCAGCTCAATGGAATGTTGCTCCATGATCTCCAGCGCCTGGGCACCGCTGGTGGCCAGCAGCAACTCGTAGGGCTGGCCGCGTAACAGGCGACGCAGGCTGTTGAGAATTGACTCCTCGTCATCGACCAGCAGCACCTTGGGTTTATCGTTCAGTGTCGTGGGGAGTTGCTCTTCCATGGCGTTACCTCAAGTGAAACGGGCAGATCGTTGTGGCAGGCCCCGAGGCAAACATCCCCTATTGCCGGAGCCTGACCTACAGGCTAGATGATTTTCCGCCCGCCAACCGAAATGATTCGGCTCATTGAGTTGCGCGAAATGCAGGACAGGCGACTATGCTCAGCTGACTCGGATCCATAATCTGTGCGTTCGGCCAGGTGATCAGGGAAAGGAAGCCCCGTATGAGAAAACCGCATCAAGCTGCCGCCGGTACTGGCGTATGTCGATAAATACGCTGCTGGCGCGGACCAATCGACGAATTCTTATCGTCGACGACACAGCCTCGATTCATGCGGACTACACCAAGATCCTCAGCCCGCCATCGATCGATGACGACAGCCTGATCAGCGCTGAAAATGCCCTGTTCGGCACTCCTGCGGCGCAATCGCTGCAGAGCTTCGTGCTCGACTCGGCGTTTCAGGGCCTCGAAGCCCTGGACAAGGTCGAGACTGCACTGGCCAACGACATGCCTTACGCGATGGCCTTCATCGACATGCGCATGCCGCCGGGCTGGGACGGGCTGCAAACCATCGAACGGCTGTGGCAGGTCGATCCCAAGCTGCAAGTGGCGCTTTGCACCGCTTATTCCGACTATTCCTGGGAAGACATCGACGACCGCCTGGAACTGGGCGATCGCCTGCTGATTCTGAAAAAACCCTTCGATGCCATCGAAATTCGCCAAATGGCCAGCGCATTGACGGCCAAGTGGCAAATGACCGAAGACGCAGAGCTGAAGATGTCGCTGCTCGAACAGGCGGTCGAAGAGCGCACCCGAGAGCTGTCCGACGCCAACATCATCGTGCAGAACAGCCCGACCATTCTGTATCGGTTGCGCGGCGAGCCGTCGTTTCCGTTGATGTATATCTCGCACAACATCACCAAATACGGTCATGTCGCGGCGCAACTGGTCGCTTCGGCCAACTGGGCCCAGGAACTCATCCATACCGATGATCAAAGCAAGGTCGACACTGCCATGGCCCGGGTTCTGGACCGGCATGCGGCAGGCGCTTCCATCGAGTTCCGGATGCGCACTGGCGAAGGAGCCTGGCGCTGGGTCGAAAACCGCTACATCCCGGTGCGCGACGATGAAGGCCGGTTGCTGGAAGTCGAAGGCATCATCATCGACATCACCGAACGTAAACTGGCCGAAGAGAAAATCGCCCTGTTGGCCCGTACCGACGGGCTGACCGGGCTGGCCAACCGTGCGACGCTGATCGAGCGCTTGCACCAGGCATTCGCCTCGGCGCGTCGGGGGGCGGCTCCGTTCGCCATGTTTTACCTGGACCTGGATCACTTCAAACGCATCAACGATACCCTCGGTCACCCGGTGGGCGATCTGTTGTTGCAAGAGGTTGCGCGCCGGATCAAGGACTGTGTGCGCGAAAACGATGTGGTCGCCCGCCTCGGCGGTGACGAGTTCGCGATCTTGCAGCTGGACGTCAGCGACCCGACCCAATCCGCGGCCCTGGCCGCCAAGATCCGCGACACGCTGGTACTGCCCTATTCCCTGGACGGCAATGATGTGCGGGTTTCGGTCAGTATCGGCATCAGCAGTTACACCCCGGCAAGCACCAGCGCCGACGGTCTGCTGACCCAGGCCGACATGGCGCTGTATCGCTCCAAGGAAAAGGGTCGCAACCAGTACCACTTCCACTCCGAGGAGATCAATCAGGAAGTGGTCGAACGCATGACCATCGCCAGCGACCTGAGAACGGCCATCGAACACGACGAACTCGAACTGCATTACTGGCCGGAAGTGGACCTGAGCAGCGGCAAGATCCTCGGCATGGAAGCGCAGGTCAGCTGGAACCACCCGGAGCGCGGTTTGCTGGAAGCCCCGGCGTTCCTGCCCGCGGCGGAAAAGACCGGCACCATCGTCGCGCTCGGTCACTGGGTCCTGGATCATGCCTGCCAGCAAATGCGTCAATGGCGCGATGAAGGCATGGCGCCGCCGGTGATTGCGATCAAGCTGTCCCTGGCCCAACTCAAGAGTGGTCCCGAACTGATCTATGACGTGTTGCGCACCACTGCACGCTGGGAACTCTGCCCCTGGGACCTGCGCTTCGATGTCACGGAAGCGACGCTGGCCCAGACCAAATGGACGCACAACGATGTGCTGCCGCGCCTGCGTGAACTGGGGGTGAAGATCGCCATCGACGACTTCGGCACCGAGTACTCCTCGTTCGACTACCTCAAGACCTATCAGGTCAATCACCTGAAACTCGCCCAGGCCTTCATCGACACCGCGGCCCGCGATCCGGCCAGTGCGAACACTTTGCGCGCCATCATCAACTTCGCCCGTGATGTCGGGATCGGCATCATTGCCGAGGGCGTCGAAACCCAGGAGCAGCGCAGCTCGCTGATGGCCACCGGTTCACCGATGAACGCCCAGGGTTACTTCTTCAGCAAAGCGGTCAGCAGCCAGCAGGCCGCCGAGCTGCTGAAGGCCGGCAGCATCGTGCCCCCCAGCCATGACATCGGGCCGATTCTGGACAACATGCCACGCCTCACGGAGGACAAAGGATGAAATCGCCTTTCGTGCGGACCAACCGGCGCATCCTGGTCATCGACGACACGCCCTCGATTCATGAAGACTTTCGCAAGATTCTTGGGCCTGAGGCCGATGACGAAAAGACCCTGGCCGGCACTGAAGAAGCCCTCTTCGGCACCGTGCAGCTGGATCGGCTGACGTTCCAGCTCGACTCGGCCTATCAAGGCCAGGAAGCCCTCGAACTGGTCACGCGCGCACGGGCCGAAGGTCGCCCCTATGCCATGGCGTTCACCGACATGCGCATGCCACCGGGCTGGGACGGCCTGGAAACCATCGAACAACTGTGGAAGGCCGACCCTCACCTGCAAATCGCGTTGTGCACCGCTTTTTCCGATTACACCTGGGAAGACATGGCCGAACGACTGGAATTCGGCGACCAGTTGCTGGTGCTGAAAAAACCCTTCGACAGCCTGGAAATCCGTCAGATGGCCAGTGCCCTGACCTGGAAATGGCAGATGGCACAGGACGCGGCGATGAAGGTCCTGAGCCTGGAGCAAACCATCGAGGCGCGGGTCCACGAACTGCTCAAGGTGTCGCACCTGTTGCAGTACGACGTACTGACCGAGCTGCCCAACAGCACGTTGCTCGGTGACCGGTTGAACCAGTCCCTGGCCCTGTCCCGGCGCCATGACAAACAACTGGCCGTGATGTTTCTGGGCCTCGATCGCTTCAAGCGCATCAACAATGCCCTGGGTCATCCGGTCGGTGACGAAATGCTTAAACAGGTCGGGCGCAATCTGGTGGCGACGGTGCGCGAGTCCGACTCGGTGTTCCGCTACGGTTCCGATGAATTCGTGGTGATCCTCGCCGACGTCCGCCATCCCCAGCAGACCAAAGGCATCGCCGAAAAACTCTTGAACGCCATCCGCGTGCCGCAGCACATTGCCGGCCACGACCTGAGCGTTACCGCCAGCCTGGGCATCAGCATTTACCCGGACGACGGCTTCGATGCCATCGCGCTGATCAAGAAAGCCGAAACCGCGATGCGCAACGTCAAGGAAACCGGTCCCAACGATTTCAGTTTTTTCATTGACGAGATGAACCAGCGCGCCCGGGATCAGCAAAGCATCGAGAGCGGCATTCGCCTGGCGCTGGAGCGCAACGAATTTGTCCTGCATTACCAGCCCAAACTGGACCTGGGCAGTGGCCAGGTGGTCGGGGCCGAGGCGCTGATTCGCTGGCAAAAACCGGGGCACGGCCTGGTCTACCCCTCGGAGTTCATCAGTGTGGCCGAAGACAGCGGCTTGATCGTGCCGTTGAGCAAATGGGTGCTGGCCGAGGCGTGTCGCCAAAGCTGCGCCTGGCAGGCCGCGGGGCTGCCGAAGATCTGCATGTCGGTGAACATGTCGGCCATCGACTTCCGTCAGCGGGACTTTATCGACGGCATCGAACAGACACTCAAACAAACAGGCCTGGATTGAGCTGGAAATCACCGAAGGCGTGTTGATGCAGAACGTCGAATCCACGGTGAACGCCCTGACCCGGCTCAAGGAGATGGGTGTGCGGCTGGCCATCGATGACTTCGGTACCGGTTATTCCAGCCTGAGCTACTTGCGGCGTTTTCCCATCGATGTGCTGAAAATCGACCAGTCGTTCATTCGCGGTTTAAGCAACGACAGCAGCGACGCCGCGCTAGTCAGCGCCATCATCAGCCTGGGCCGGAGCCTCAAGCTGACCATCATTGCCGAAGGGGTGGAAACCCTCGAACAACTGGATTTCCTCAAGGCCCATCGATGCGAAGAAGGCCAGGGTTTCTATTTCAGCAAAGCCGTCGAACCCGATGCCTTCGTCCGGTATCTGGGGTCGGTGAAGCCCTCTTCGCCCGCAGCCACGTGAACGATGCGCCACGACACACAGGCCCAAGCCAAGGAATCATCAGATGTCGCCTTTCTTTCACCGTCTGCTATTGGCGCCGTTGTTCGGGCTCTGCCTGAGCGCTGGCGCCGCGCCGCTGGATGAACCGCTCAAGCCACTGCCGGCGGTGCCCCAGCAAAATCCGCTGCGGGTCGAACTTGGTCGCCAGTTGTTCAACGAGACACGCTTGTCGGTGAACAATTCCTTGTCCTGCGCCAGTTGCCATCGACTGGAAAACGGCGGTGCCGACAACAAGGCATTTTCCATCGGGTTCAACGGCGTTCCAGTGACGGTCAACACCCCCAGCGTGTTCAACTCCAGCCTGAATTTCCGGCAATTCTGGAACGGCCGCGCCGACACACTGGAAACCCAAATCCACGAAGTGGTGCAGAGCCCCAGCGAAATGGGCAGCAACTGGGTACACGTGGTGAAAATGCTGTCCGCTGACCCGGCTTACAAGACCTCGTTCAGTAACGCCTACCCCGACGGCGTGACCATGAACAATGCGCAAAATGCCCTGGCCGCCTACGAACGCACGCTGATCAGTGCCAACTCGCGTTTCGACCAATACCTGATGGGCGATACCGACATTCTCACCCGAGAGGAAAAGTACGGTTACCAACGCTTCAAGGAGTACGGCTGCATCGCCTGCCACCAAGGGGTGAACATCGGCGGCAACATGTACCAGAAGTTCGGGGTCATGGGCGATTACTTCCAGAGACGCGGCAATCCCACCGAGTCTGACCTGGGCCGTTATCTGGTCACCAAGGATGACGAAGACCGCAATGTGTTCAAGGTGCCGAGCTTGCGCAATGTCGCCGTGACCGCGCCGTACTTTCATGACGGCTCGGCCAAAACCCTCGAAGAGGCGGTGGACGTGATGTTCAAGTTCCAGCTCGGCCGTGACCCCTCTGACGACGACAAGACCCTGATCATCAAATTCCTCAAGACCTTGACCGGCGAATGGGGAGGCAAGCCCTTATGAACATTTCCCGTCGTCGCAACCTGATGCTGCTTGGTTTGGCAGCCGTGCTGCTGGCCTCGATGTTGCTGTTCCTGTACCTCAAATCCAATTCGAGCCAGACGACGACCTACGCCGAATCCCGGGACCTGATCGGCCGGATCAAACAACTGAACGCGCAGTGGGAGACCGAGATCCTCAAGGCCAGGATTGCCATCAGTCACAACTACGATCCGCTGGTCACACCGCCTACCCAGATGTCGGCGCTATGGGAACGGTTCGACACCATGGAAACCAGCCACGGCCGTAAAGAATCACCTATCTGGCGTGAAAGCCATGCTGCCTACCTCGCCGCCATTCAGGAAAAAACCCGTCTGGTGGAACGGTTCAAATCTCACAATGCGGTGCTGCGCAACTCGCTGGCATTTCTGCCGACCGCAGAAGACGACATTCAAGGGCAACTGGGTCAGGTGGTGGATGGCGACCAACTGCAACTGCAGAACATCGCCACCGACACCTATGACTTGCTGCTCAGCAGCCTGGAGTTCGCTCAGGTCACCTCCGACGACAAGGCCGCCGACATCTTGCTCGGGCTGAACAAACTGGGGGTCAACAAACAGAGGTTGCCGGAGCAGTTCCACAGCCCGATCGATATCTTGAGCAACCACATCGCGCTGATCCTGCGCGAACAACCGGTGGTCAATCGGTTACTGGAGAACATCGAAGCCGTTCCCGTGGCCCAACGCCTGGACGACATTACCAACCTGCTGAACACGGACCAGCAGCAGACCGATGCAATCGACCAGCGCTATCACTTCTACATGTTGTTGTTTTCGGTGCTGCTGGTGTTGCTGCTGGTATACCTGGCGATTCACCTGATGCGCAGCTTCACGGTGATCAATCGCGTCAACAAAGCCCTGCAAACCGCCAATGACGACCTGGAACTGCGGGTTGAAGAACGCACCCGCGAACTCAAGGATACCCAGAGCGAACTGCTCGACACCGCACGTCAGGCCGGCATGGCCGAGATTGCCACGAACGTGCTGCACAACGTCGGCAACGTGCTCAACAGCGTGAACATTTCAGCCGACCTGGTGAGCCGCAAACTGCGCGCCAGCAAAACCCAGGGCCTGGGCAAGGCCATGCAACTGATCAACGACCATCAAGGGGACCTCGGTACCTTTCTGACCGAAGACGCAAAAGGCAAGTTGCTACCGGGCTACCTGAACCAACTGGTGGAGGCGATAGCCCTGGAACAACAAGGCATGAGCGACGAACTGGCCCAGCTGACCAAAAGCGTGGACCACATCAAGGACATCGTTGCCACCCAGCAGTCCTACGCGGGCGCCAACAGCCTGATGGAACCGCTGTACATCAGCGAATTGCTGGAGGACGCCCTGCGCATGAACTCCGGCGCCCTGACCCGACACCACGTCACGGTGGTCAAGGAATACGGCGATGTGCCACAGGTCATGGGGGACAAACACCGATTGCTGCTGATCCTGATCAACCTGATCAGCAACGCCAAATACGCCATGTCCGATCTCACCAATCGCCCGCGGCAAATGACCCTGGGGGTCAAAATCGTCGAAGACACGACCCTGCAAGTCAGCGTCAAGGACGACGGCGAAGGCATTGCCGAGGAAAACATGACACGCATCTTTGCCCACGGGTTTACGACCCGCAAGGAAGGCCACGGCTTTGGCCTGCACAGCTGCGCCCTGGCCGCTATCGAAATGAATGGCCACCTCACCGCCCATAGCGACGGACCGGGCAAGGGCGCGCTGTTCACGTTGCAGATCCCGCTGAAAACCGTACCGGAGGAAGCATGAGCGAGCTTTCGAACCGACGCATTCTACTGATCGATGACACCCCGTCGATTCACGTGGACTTCCGCAAGATTCTCACCCCCATGCCGGAGCAGACCGCCGAACTGGACGAGATGGAAGCCGCACTGTTTGGCAACGAAGTGAAATCAACCCGTGCACTGTTCGAGCTGGACTCGGCCTATGGCGGCCAGGAAGGCCTGGGCAAACTGAACGAAGCCTTGCAGCAAAACCACCCCTACGCCCTGGCATTCGTCGATATGCGCATGCCCGAGGGCTGGGACGGTGCGCAAACCATCGAACATTTGTGGCAGGCCGACCCGCGCCTGCAAGTGGTGGTGTGCACCGCCTATTCCGACTATTCCTGGGATGAACTGCTGGACCGCTTGAAAGCGCATGACCGGCTGCTGATTCTGAAAAAACCGTTCGACAACATTGAAGTCCAGCAGATGGCCAATACCTTGCTGACCAAATGGGACATGACCGAACGAGCCAGCGTACAGATGGACCATCTGGGTCAGATGGTCGAGCGCCGAACCCGCCAGCTCACCGACGCCAGCGTCGAATTGCAGCGGGAAATCGACGAGCGCAAACAGCTGGAAACCCAATTGGTGCAATCGGAAAAACTCGCTTCACTGGGGCAACTCGCGGCCGGCGTCGCCCATGAAATCAACAACCCCATCGGCTTCATTTCCTCCAACCTCGGCACCCTGGACGGCTACTTCAAACAGCTGCAGGAAATGCTCGACGCCTATCGGGATGCGGAAGAAGCGATCGGCTCCAGCGAGCTCGTCGAGCGTTTGCACCAACTGCGTGAACGGGTCGAGCTGGAGTTCCTGCGCGAGGACATTCCGCTGCTGATCAAGGAATCCAAGGATGGCATCAACCGGGTCGGGCAGATCGTCAAGGACCTGAAGGACTTCTCCCGGGTGGACTCCAGTCAGGAATGGCAGTGGGCCAACCTGCAACAGGGCATCGAATCGACCTTGAACATTGTCGCCAACGAACTCAAGTACAAGGCCGATGTAATCAAGGAATATCAGGACCTGCCCGACATCGAATGCCTGCCTTCGCAAATCAATCAGGTAATCATGAACCTGATCGTCAACGCCTCTCAGGCCATCGGCCCGGAGCGCGGCACGATTACCTTGCGCACCGGGCTTGAAGCGCAGACGGTGTGGATCGAAGTCGCGGACACCGGCGCCGGCATTGCGCCGCAGTGCCTGCAAAAAATCTTCGACCCGTTCTTCACCACCAAACCGGTGGGCCAGGGGACGGGGCTGGGGTTGTCCCTGTCCTATGGCATCGTGAAAAAACATCGCGGGGAAATTACGGTGCGCAGTGAGGTGGGCGTGGGCACAACCTTCAGGGTTCAGTTGCCCGTGCACCAGACAAAACCAGCCGCCTGAACACAATTCAAACTGTGGGAGCGAGCCTGCTCGCGAAGGGGCCATGTCAGTCAACATCGATAGTGACTGACACACCGCCTTCGCGAGCAGGCTCGCTCCCACAGGGTTCTTCACCGGTATGGACGTCAGGTGGCTTCCTGGAAATCCATCTCCGGTGGCTGGCGACGGAAGCCGCCGGTCAGCACCGCCAGGTACACCACGCCAATCGCCAGCCAGCTCAGGCCCAGATAGATCGCCAGATGATCGAGGCTGACCATCAGCCACAAATCCGCCGCCAGACCGATAAACGGGAACAGCAGGAACAACACGAATTCACGCAGCCCTTTGCGCTCACCGCCAATCCAGTAATGAAAGATCACCGACAGGTTCACCAGGCTGAACGCCAGGAACGCGCCGAAGTTGATGAACGAGGTCGAGGTGGTGACGTCCAGTTTCAGCGCCAATAAAGCGACTGCGGCGCACAGCAGGATGCTGTTGACCGGCGTGCCAAAGCGTTCATGCAAGGTGCCGAAGAACGATTTTGGCAGCACGCCGTCACGGCCCATGGCGAACAACAGCCGCGAGCCGCTGGCCTGCGCCGACAGGCCCGACGCGAACTGGCCGACGATAAGGCCGATCAGGAAGATCGACACGAACAGGTCACCACCGATGTTGCGGGCAATTTCATAGGCCGCCGAGTCGACGCTGTCGAACTGGAACGACGGATGCGCGATCTGCACGAAGTACGACACACCGACAAAGATCAGCCCGCCGATCAGGGTGATCAGCATGATCGCCCGCGGGATCGTGCGGCGCGGGTCGCGGGTTTCTTCGGTCAGGGTGCTGACCGCGTCGAACCCCAGGAATGAATAACAGGCGATAGCTGCACCGCTCATGATCAGCGGCATCTGCATGTCACCGTTGAAGAACGGTTTGACCGACCACAACGGCGTGCTCGCATCACCACCGACGTAATGAACGCACAGCGCCACGAAGGCGATCAGCACCAGGAACTGCACCAGCATCAGTAACGCGTTGATGCCGTTGGCCAGTTTCAGGCCGACGATGTTGATCGCACTGGTGATGCCGATAAACGTCAGCACCCAGATCCACTGCGGCACGGCCGGGAACGCAGAGTGGAGGTAGGCCGCGCCGATCAGCCAGATCGCCATCGGCAGGAACAGGTAGTCGAGCAGCACGGCCCAACCGGCGATGAACCCAAGTTTCGGGCTGATCGCCTTGCGAACATAGCTATAGGCCGAGCCAGCGACGGGGAACGCCGCGGCCATTCGGCCGTAACTCATGGCGGTGAAAAACATCGCCACCAGCGCCGCCAGGTAAGCGGCCGGGACCATGCCGGCGGTGGATTGAGCGAGGATGCCAAAGGTGCCGAGCACGATGATCGGCGTCATGTAGGCGATGCCGAACAGCACCACCGACCCCAATGACAGGGTGCGTTGCAAACGAGCCATGAGCGACTACTCCGAATTTATTGGATTTATGGCAGAGCCGAGTTCGGCGCTAAATTTCGGGTATTGCATGATCGTTCCCACGCTCCGCGTGGGAATGCAGCCCGGGATGCTCCGCGTCCCAAAAGCGGACGCGGAGCGTCCGTTGAGGCATTCCCACGCAGAGCGTGGGAACGATCGGTCTTCTTCAGTTTTTAGGAATCAGCAGCTCCCGCAATCCAGAGGCATGCTCGACAATCTCCCCCGGCAACCGCAGCCGCTGATCATCCAGATACCGATAATCCTGCCGCGCCGCCGTCAGCTGAGTCAGGTCCAGCTCCACTGCAAACTGCCCCTCCTCCCGCCCGGCCTCGAACAGCAAAGTCCCCAGCGGATCCACCAGCGCACTGCCGCCCGCGAACACCAACCCGCCATCGCCCTCTTCCACCCGGTTGACCATCAGCGCAAACGCCTGGTTTTCCTGGGCGCGGGCCATGATTGCGGTGCGGTGGGTCGGGCCGTAAGGGTCCATGTTGCCGTTGGTGACGATCAACAGTTCTGCACCCAATTGCGCCAGGGCCCGAGCGGTTTCCGGAAATTCGATGTCGTAGCAAATCAGCAGGCCGACCCGCACACCGTTCCACTCACACGTCGCGTAACGGTCGCCAGCCTCGAACACTCCGCGATCCGACGCCCAGAGGTGCGTCTTGCGATATTTCAGCGCGATACCTTCGGGGGTAATCAGCAACGTGGTGTTGTAGAAGCGGCCGTTGTCGTTCTCGGCCATGCCGATCACCACGGCGATCTGGCGTTCACGGGCCGCGGCCAGCACCGCGCTGACGGTCGGGCCGTCCAGCGGTTCGGCGGTCTCGGCCAGCGCTTCGAGGGTCGGGAAGCCCATCAGGTGGGTTTCGGGAAACACGATCAGCTGCGTATCGGCAGCACAGCCCGCTATCGCCTTCAGCGCGCGTTCGAGGTTGTAAGCCGTGTCGTTGTCACGGCCCGCCAATTGGGCGAGTTCGACTTTCATGGGTATTCCTTGTTCTTGACCAGGCTGGCAGAAAGATTGCCCGGTCGGTGTCTGTGCGCCAGTATGCGCAGCAAGCCACCGGCCGGGAAATCACGCCGCTGGGGTAACCCGATAGGGGTAGAGGCATGACACTCTCGTTAGACGACATCGCGTGGCACCGCTCGGTCGGGCAACTGATCGACGCCCTGGACAAGCCCAATTTCTGGACGCAACTGGTCCGGTTACTGGATCAGTACGTGACCTTCGACAGCTGGGTGGCGCTGCTTTTCAGCGCCGATCAGCACCCGCAAGTGTTCGCCGAATGCCCGGGCGCGGACGGCAGTCCTGATCAGTTGTTCCAGGACTATCTGCGCGGTCTGTACCTGCTCGATCCGTTCTACATCGCCTGTCGCGAGCAATCGCGCACCGGGCTCTATCGCCTGTCGGAAGTCGCGCCGGAGCATTTCGAGCTGACCGAGTATTACCAGCGCTACTTTCGTCTGAATGTGGTGGCCGATGAAATCCAGTTCAATTGCCAACTCGAAGGCGACCGCACGCTGTGCCTGTCACTGGGCAGCAAGCAGCGTTTCAGTGGCCAGCAGATCGCCTTGCTGTCGCTGATCCAGCCCTGGGTGCTCGGCCTGTTGCGTCAGCGCCTGCCCTACGAAATCAACGAAGTCGTGGCCCTCGCACCCGCACCGCCGCAAGTCGACTGGCGCGTGCAGCTGGAAGCGTCGGTGCAGCAACTCAAAGGCGCGCAATTGACCGCCCGGGAGCTGGATGTCGGGCGCTTGATGCTCAGCGGTTGCTCCAGCAAAGAAATCGCCCGCAAGCTGGAAATCTCTGTCGAAACCGTGAAAGTCCATAAGAAACACATGTACAGCAAACTGGGGATCAAATCCCAGTCAGAGCTGTTTTCGATTTTTCTCCAGGCCCAAAATGCCTGATTACAACGCGGAGTGCTTTTTACTGTGGGAGCGAGTCTGCTCGCGATTGCGGTCTTTCATTCAGCATTGATGTCGACTGAACCACCGCAATCGCGAGCAGGCTCACTCCCACAGGGATCTGTGTGTATCCATGCCCCTGCTGCGTTGAAACTATTGAGTCCGAACCCAAGGAAACCGTATGAGCCTGTCACTCCTGAGCCGCTACGCCTTCTTTGCCGTCTGTGTGATCTTTACCCTCGCCAGCCTGCCCTTCCTGGCGCACGACTGGCTGTGGCCGATCACCGCCGTCACCGGCGTCCTAAGCCTCGTGGGCCTGTTCGATCTGCTGCAAAGCCCTCACGCGGTGCGCCGTAATTATCCGATCCTCGGCAACATCCGCTATCTGGTGGAGGGTATTCGCCCGGAAATCCGCCAGTACCTGCTCGAGTCCGACAGCGACGCCCTGCCCTTCTCCCGGGCCCAGCGTTCGCTGGTCTATTCACGGGCCAAGAATGAAAGCGCCGACAAACCCTTCGGCACCTTGATCGATGTGTATCAGTCGGGTTTCGAATTCATCGGCCATTCCATGCGCCCGGCGCCATTGAGCGACCCGAGCAGTTTCCGGGTAACGGTCGGCGGCCCGCAGTGCACGCAGCCGTACTCGGCGTCGGTGTTCAACATTTCGGCCATGAGCTTCGGCTCCCTCAGTGCCAACGCGATTCGAGCGTTGAACCAGGGGGCAAAACTCGGCAACTTCGCCCACGACACCGGCGAAGGCAGCATCAGCGCCTATCACCGGGAAAACGGCGGCGACCTGACCTGGGAACTGGGCAGCGGCTACTTCGGCTGCCGCACCGCGGACGGCCGTTTCGACCCGGAACGCTTCGCGGCACAAGCGCAGACGCCGCAAGTGCGGATGATCGAAATCAAGATGAGCCAGGGCGCCAAGCCCGGTCATGGCGGGATCCTGCCCAAGCACAAAGTCACCCGGGAAATCGCCGAAACCCGCGGCATCCTGATGGGCGAAGATTGCATCTCACCGTCGCGGCACAGTGCGTTTTCCACGCCGATCGAACTGATGCACTTCATCCAGCAACTGCGCGAACTGTCCGGCGGCAAACCGGTGGGCTTCAAGTTCTGCCTGGGCCACCCGTGGGAATTCATGGGCATCGCCAAGGCCATGCTGGAGACCGGCATCCTCCCCGACTTCATCGTGGTCGATGGCAAGGAAGGCGGCACCGGCGCCGCGCCTGTGGAATTCACCGACCACATTGGTGTGCCAATGCGCGAAGGCCTGTTGTTCGTGCACAACACGCTGGTCGGCCTGAACCTGCGGGACAAAATCAAACTCGGCGCCAGCGGCAAGATCGTCAGCGCCTTCGACATCGCCAGCGTCCTGGCCATCGGCGCCGACTGGGCCAACTCGGCACGCGGCTTCATGTTCGCCATCGGCTGCATCCAGTCGCAAAGCTGCCACACCAACAAATGCCCGACCGGTGTCGCCACCCAGGACACACTGCGCCAACGCGCACTCGTCGTCCCGGACAAGGCCCAACGCGTCTTCAATTTCCACCGCAACACCCTCAAGGCCCTGGCCGAAATGCTCGCCGCTGCCGGGCTGGACCATCCTTCGCAATTGTCGGCCAAGCATTTGGTGCGACGCATGTCGGCGACCGAGATCAAGCTGTTCTCGCAGTTGCATGTGTTCTTGAAACCGGGGGAGTTGCTGACCGGGGAAGTGAATGGCGAATTTTATTCGCGGATGTGGCAGATGGCGCGTGCGGACAGCTTTGAGCCGAACGAGTCGGCTGCCGCGTAAACAACGATTGAACGCCAACCTCATCGGGAGGTTGGCTTTACACCAAGGAAGGACAGCATGCTGAAAGTCATCGCTCAGGATTTCATCAAACCCGAACACATTGAAACCGTTCGCCCGTGGTACGCCGAACTGGTCGAGAAGACGCGACTGGAACCCGATTGCATCGCTTACGATCTGTTCGTCGATCAAAAAGACCCCGGGCACTTTATCTTCGTCGAACAATGGCCGAATCAGGCAGCGCTGGATGCTCATTGCCAGTCTGAGCACTTTCGGCGGCTGGTACCGCAGATCAATGCTTACCAGGCCAGGGATTGCATTGTCGTGCTGATGGATGCGTTCTGACGCCTGCCGTCATGAGTGCAGCGGCCCAAACATCAGGATCGTCGGCTGAAAACCCCTCATGACTCACACCCACGAAACACCACAAACCTGGAAAAGAAGAACTCGCCAATCAGGTACAACAACCAAGACGATGTCACCGTCACCAAACCATGCACCTGCCACAGATCTGCGATATGTCCGACGCCATAGCTCACGACACCCATGACAGCGCTGAACAACAGATAGCCCAGCACCATCGCCTTCCTGTCAAAGGTGTAAAGCGCATGCACATGAAAGGAAAAGGAGACGGCGACGCAAAACGCCACAAGGTTGCTGATCGCCTGACTGAGTTCGACGGCGACGGTGAGTACGAAAAAAATCTGCCAATGAATGAGCGCATTGATCACGCCAATGACCATGTAGCTACAGAATCCTTTCCATAACGCTTTCATTCCGGCACCTGCCAATATCCCTGTTTCAGGTGCCTTTCAAATTAAGTGACAACCCTGTAGCGGTCTACTGACAGAAATAACAGGTAGATGAGGCCTCCTGACCAACGGTCATCTCCTCACCTTTCACCAGCGCAGCCTCTTAACCGGCGCGGGTTCTTTCATGACAATAAAACCGTATTCGCCAATCAGATAAATCCGGTAGTACTGGCTCTCCACCAGCGGCGGATAGTGCTGATAACCCACCCGGGTGGCGTTACGTCGCTCCTTCTCTGCAACAACGTTGGTGATCCCCACTTTCGGCAGGTTCTCGGCCAGCATGAAGAAGTCGATGTTCAGCAGATAGTGCAACACCGGCATCTGCTTGAACGAGCCCGCAGCCCCCCGCAGCCAGTGATCGGAATAGGTCACTGACATGTAAATGCGCTTGGCCTCGAGCAGCTGTCGATTCGACGCGATGTCGTGTTCAAGACTCAATAGTGCGCTGGACGCGAAGGCTTTCTGCACCGTCAGCACGCGCCCGTAGGCGTACGACAGCGAAAGCATCGCCAACAACGGAATCACCAACAACAGCGGCAGCCGCTGGTGGATTCGTGCCAGCGCCAGATGGCTCAAATAGAACAACAGCACCAACAGGACCGCGAAGCCCATCAGGGTCCTGGCCCCTTCATTGAAGTCCCGAAAAAACAGCGCCATACCCGACACCAGTAAGGTCACTGCCGGTAATGCCAGCACGCAGATCAGGCCGATCAGCATTTTGTTCGCTGGGCGGTCCTGGCGCGCCACGACGTTGAGCCCCAGTCGCACCGCGCCAGCCATGGCACACAGCAACAACCCGGCGAACACCCAGGTAAATCCGCCATGAAACAGCAGCACGACTTTTTCCAGCACCCTGGCGATGTTGACGTGCAGTTGCAGCAACGGCTCCGCAGACCAGTTCAGCAGCAGGGTGCGCTTGTGCTGAGTGAACGGATAAGCACTGACGGCGTAAATCAGGCAGCCGAGAAAGGCCTGAGCGATTTTCCAGCCGATCAACCCGCACCATTGCGGCCAGGCCAGTTTGTCATTGGCGGCCCTGAGTACTTCCAGGCAACACAACCCGAGAAACACATTGAAGCCCTATCGCCAAGGCAACCAGGAAGGACGGCACCAGCCACTGCTGAATGCGCGAAGGGGAACGAAAGGTGATCGCATGGATGACCGCCACCACGCTCAACGCCATGGCGGGCCCGTCGTATTGATAAGACAGGTTTTGCAGGAAGAACGGGTTGTACCAGAGCGGTAGCGTTACCAGGCAGCAGGCGATTGTCGGTTGGGGATAGTAATGAAACGTCAGGCTGGTCAGTGCCGCGGCCATGGCCAGCGTGGCGATCAACAGCGGCAGCGGAAAGATGTTCGGCGCGGCCTGGCTGAAAGTCAGCAGGTTGTAGAAGAACTCGGTGAATAACCGTCCCTGCTCCGCCCAAGCCATACCGGCCGACAAGGATCGCCAGTTGTCATCGATATACGGATAGTCCGCAAGGATCAGCGGCACCACATACACCAGGGTTGCCAGCAAAAAAAACAGCCAGACTTGCCGACGCCCGAGTTCCTTGCTGAAAAAATCGCTGAACCTGCCCATGCTAAATCCCGAGCCGGTCTTTGCCGCCGATGATGTCTTTCACCACGTAGCGCGGCCGATGCTTGGCTTCGATGTAGATGCGGCCAACGTATTCACCAAGGATGCCGATGCCGATCAGCTGCACGCCGCCGAGAAACAGAATCGCGGTCATCAACGACGGGTAACCGGGGACGCTGTTGCCGAAGAAAATCTTGTCCAGCACCATGTACACCGCGTAGAGCACCGCGAAGATCGAAATACCGCCGCCGACGTAGCAACGGCACCGTGCTGAACGACGTCACGCCTTCCAGCGCCAGGTTCCAGAGTTTCCAGCCATTGAACTTGCTGGTGCCCGCCACTCGCTCGGCGCGCTCGTATTCCACCACCACGGTGTTGAACCCGGCCCACGACAGCACACCTTTCATGAACAACTGGTGTTCGGGAAGCGTGCGAATCACGTCGACCACCTTGCGGTCCATCAGCCGAAAATCGCCGACGTTTTCTTCGATGCGGGTGTAGGCGATACGGTTCAGCACCCGGTAGAACAGCGAAGCGCTGTGGCGTTTCAGGTAACCGTCGGCGGTGCGATCCCGGCGTTTGGCAAGCACCACATCCGCGCCTTTTTGCCATTGGTCGATCAACCGCGGGATGACGCTGATCGGGTCCTGCAAATCGACATCCATGGGAATCACCGCATCGCCGGTGGCGTATTCCAGGCCGGCGAACAACGCCGGTTCCTTGCCGAAGTTGCGCGAAAAGTTGATCAGCAATATCTGTTCATCGGCCTGCGCCAAGGCCTTGACCTCCTCGGCCGTGCGGTCGGAACTGCCATCGTTGATGAACACGATTTCGACCTCGGTCTGGTCAAGCTTCAACTCGCGACGCACGGCCTGGTAAAACAGGCTGACCGCCTGTTCTTCATTGAATACCGGAACGATCAGCGAGACTTTCATGCGTTACGCCTGCGAAAGACCACGTACTTTGAAAACAGAAAGCCCAGCACCAGGCTCAACGCCGAAAAAATAGCCACCGTCAGCAGGCCATGAAGTCTCCATACGTCACCGGCATGGCCGACGCCCAGACTCAGCGCCCCCATGGCTCCCAAGAATAGAAGATAACCGCCGACCGACGCCTTGGCTTCGAAGGTATACAGCGCGTTCATGTAGAAGGAAAACGAGGCGGCAACGCAGAAGGCAGACAGGTTACTGACAGCCTGACTGAAGCCGGCCCCCACGCTCAGCAGGAAGAAGATTTGCCAGTGAATCAGCGTGTTGGCGACCCCGACCACCGTGTAACTGGAGAATCCTTTCCACAAGAGCCTCATGGTGATTCTCCCGTTTCACTTCATAAAACTTTGAACATGTCTACTGTCAGAAATCACAGGTCTGACGACCTTTCAGACCAGCGGTCAGGGCTTACCTCAATGCCAAGAGACATTCCGTAATATCCCCGTTTTGCAATTACCAGCAAATCACGCCACCCTGCGCGCCGCCTAAGTGCGGCGCGCAATCTTTAGCGCCCTTGGCTTTTTCCTTTCTCAACACCCGCCCACGAGCCTGCCGTCATGACGTTTGAGCGCGATCACCGAATCGACTTTTTTCGCGGCCTGGCACTGATCTTCATTTTTTGGGATCACGTGCCTCACAACCCCCTTGGCCAAATCACCCTGCGCAATGTCGGTTTCAGCGATGCGGCAGAAATATTCGTGTTTCTCGCCGGCTACGCGGCCGTTCTGGCCTACGGCAAAATCCTTGCGCGCGATGGTTACCTGATCGCCTGCGTGAAGATTCTGCGGCGCGCCTGGGTGCTCTACGTGGTTCATATTTTCCTGTTGGCCATGCTGATGGGCATCGTGTTCTTCGCCAACAGCCATGTGGAGACCCGCGATCTGGTAGAAGAAATGGGCCTGCATCACTTCATCACCAACCCCCAGCAAGCGTTGACGGATGAGTTACTGCTGCGCTTCAAGCCGAACCTGATGGACCCGCTGCCGCTGTACATCGTGCTGCTGGCGGGATTGCCGCTGGTCCTGCCGTTGCTGGTGCGCAAGCCGTGGGCGGTCGTCGCCGTGTCATTGGCGGTGTACTTGCTGGCACCGCGGTTTGGCTGGAACCTGGCGGCCATCAAGGACGGTGTGTGGTACTTCAACCCCGTGACCTGGCAACTGCTGTTTGTCCTCGGCGGCTTCATGGCGATTCATGGGCAGCGGCCACGTGTGCCCGACACTCGCCCGCTGTTGCGTCAGCCGTTGTTTGTCAGCGCGGCGGTGTACGTGGTGGTGGCCGGGGTGATTACTGTCTCCTGGCGCTGGCCGCAAATACACGATGCCCTGATGCCGGCGAGCCTGAGCAACTTGTTGTACCCGATCAGCAAGACCGATCTGTCGCCGGTCCGTCCTGGCGCTGGCCTATGTCACCGCCAGGCTCTTGCCCGGCAGTGGCTGGACGCAAAACTGGCTGGCGCAGCAATGCTGCCGCATGGGGCGCTACTCACTGGAAGTTTTCTGCCTCGGCGTGCTGTTGGCGCCGTTGGCGGACATGCTCAACGCCCTGACCGACGATGCGTTTGCCATGCAGGTTTTCACCGCATTGGTGGGTGCCGGGGTCATGGCGTTGCTGGGGGCGTGGCTGGATTTCAACAAACGCCTGAATCGGCAACTGTCGGTGGCGACCGCTTAAGATCAAAAAATCGCAGCCTCGTTTCACTCGACAGCTGCTACAGGGGAACGTGTTTGCCGAATCCGTGTACGGTCGTCAATCGCGATTCCTGTAGCAGCTGTCGAGTGAAACGAGGCTGCGATCTTTTGACCCTCCAAACGCAAAAGCCCCGATCATCACGACCGGGGCTTTTTCATTTCAGGTGTTACGTCTTACGAAGCCGAACGCACCGCCCCCTGCGACACATTGGTCGGTTGCAGCTTGAACACGTAGAACAACACTGTCAGCAGGACCAGGAACGCCGGGCCGACATAGAGCGCCACGCGGGTGTCCGGGAAGTACGCCATCAGGCCGACCACCAGCACCAAAAACGCCAGCGCCAGGTACGAGCTGACCGGGTACAGCCACATCTTGTATTTCAGACCGGCACGTTCGCTAGCGCTCAGGCCTTGGCGGAACTTGAGCTGGGCCAGCAGGATCATCACCCAGGTCCAGATCGCGCCGAAGGTGGCAATCGCGGTGACCCAGACGAAGACTGTAGTTGAGCAGCACACCCAGCAACAGCACGAAAATCGACAACAGCAACGCGCGACGGGGCACCCCATTGCTCGAAGTCTGGGCGAAACCGGCCGGGGCCTGACCGTTCTGCGCCAGGCTGTAGAGCATGCGCCCGGTGCTGAAGATACCGCCGTTGCACGACGACAGTGCCGCGGTGATCACCACGAAGTTGATGATGCCAGCGGCGGTCTTGATGCCCAGGCGCTCAAAGGTCATCACGAACGGACTGCCCTGGGTGCCGATTTCGTTCCATGGGTAGATCGACAGGATCACGAACAGGGCGCCGACGTAGAACAGCAGAATCCGCCAGAACACCGAGCCGATCGCATTGGGAATGGTCTTCTGCGGGTTCTTCGCTTCACCGGCAGTCAGGCCGATCATCTCGACGCCGAGGTAGGCGAACATCACCATTTGCAGGGACATCAACACGCCTTGCACGCCGTTGGGCATGAAGCCGCCGTGGGCCCAGAGATTGGAAATCCCCAGCGCCACACCGTCGTTGCCGAAACCGAATGCGATCACGCCGACACCGCCGATCACCATCGCAATGATGGTGACGATCTTGATCAGGGCGAACCAGAACTCGAACTCACCAAAGGCTTTCACTGCGATCAGGTTGATCGAGCCCATGCTGATCAATGCGGCAAGTGCCCAGATCCAGCGCGGCACATCAGGGAACCAGACGCCCATGTACACCGCCACCGCGGTGATTTCCGCAACGCAGGTCACCAGCCACAGGAACCAGTAGTTCCAGCCGGTCAGGAAGCCCGCCAATGGGCCGAGGTAGTCTTGAGCGTAGCGGCTGAAGGAGCCGGCGACGGGGTTGTGCACCGCCATCTCGCCGAGGGCGCGCATGATCACCAGGATCGCCAGACCGCCGATGATGTAGGACAGCATGATTGCCGGGCCAGCCATCTCGATGGCCTTGGCCGAACCGAGGAACAGACCGACACCGATACAGGCACCGAGCGCCATCAACCGAATATGCCGTTCGCCGAGTTCGCGTTTGAGCGGGCCGCCTTGAGCGGTCTCGCCATTGGGCAGGTGATTGCCTGGCATAGGAGTACAACCTCATCTTGTTATTGGATATGACCACCGAGTGTCGAAGCGCTGACCGGTAAGCCAATGCTTTTCTGAAACCGGGCCTGCTTTGTGGGCAAACCCGTCTTGCAGGACAAAACCGGCAAGATCAGCGGGGCGTGCAGTATAAAAAGCTTCTGACAGGGTTTTTCACTCTATAAACCACAACATTCAGCGAGAACTCTCGGGAAAAGAGCGGTTTACGGAGTGGCATTACCTGGCTTACGTAGGATTAGTTGCCGATTAAGCGGCGCAGAGTATTGCACGGTAATGGTGCATCGTCATGCCCCTACATGCGTAGAAGTTACCGTCTGATGGCTCTAGTTCAGGCGTTTCAGACTCCCCACCGCGCATGGTGAGGGGGCTCTTGTGGTGAGGGGCTTTGTGGCGAGGGGGCTCGCCCCCGTTCGGCTGCGCAGCAGTCGTATTACCGGTACACGCGATGTTCCTGATGGGACTGCTTCGCAGTCCAACGGGGGCAAGCCCCCTCGCCACAGCAAGCCCCCTCGCCACAAAAGCCCCCTCACCACAGGGAATGATGGGAAATCGATACTTGTGCATTCACAATTTTTTCACCAAGGCCAACCACCGTCTAAGCTTCAGACAAGTCCTCTCAATCTGCGTGAATGGATCAGTCGACTATGGGCGTTTTGTGGCAAACCGATTCGAGTAAAAATGTGGTTCAGACTGGACGTATGGACGAAACGCCTTTACCTGAAAAATCCCGAAGCAGTCGCACCAGGCACGGCTGGGGTGCGTTTTGGTTGTTGTTGCTGATTATCCTGATTGTCGTCGGGTTGGCCGCAGCCAAGGAAATGCGCACGTCGAAGTTTCAATCCCGGGAACTGAGCCAATACGCCGCAACTTTGAGTTACGAGCTCAAACCCGGTCCCAGCGATGCCATTCGCTATCCTGGTGCCGGCCCTTTCGACCTGCGCCTGGGCTACAGCTCTCTGGATGAATTCCTGCCGCGTCTGATCAAGCGTGACTACGTTGTGGCAGCCCAGACCCGGTTTTCACAAAAACTGATGGACTACACCGACAAGGGCTTTTTCGTGCCCTACCCGGAAAAAATCCAGGCGGGATTGTCGATCACCGATTGCCGTGCGGCACCGCTTTACCAGTACAAGTACCCACAACAACTGTATTCAAGCTTTGCGGCGATCCCCCCGGTGGTGGTCAACAGTTTGCTGTTCATCGAAAACCGCTTTCTGCTCGATCCCCGTCAGCCACGGGCCAACCCTGCCGTGGATTGGCCGCGGTTCGGCATGGCGGCGTGGTCCCAGGTCGCCAAGTTGATGCACCTGCCGGGCCAGTCGGCGGGCGGCAGTACCCTGGCGACGCAACTTGAGAAGTACCGGCATTCACCCGATGGCCTGACCGTGTCGGGCGCGGAAAAAATCCGTCAGATGATTTCTGCCAGCGTGCGCGCCTATCAGGCCGGGCCGGAGACCCTTGAAGCCCGGCAGAACGTGATTCGCGATTACCTCAACAGCGTGCCTCTGTCGGCGGTACCCGGCCACGGTGAAGTGCATGGCATGGCCGAAGGTTTGCGTGTCTGGTACGGCGCCGACTTCAACCAGGCCAACGAGCGGCTGGCCAGCAAGGAGACCGATCCGAAAAGCATGTCGGAAAAAGGTCTGGCCCTGCGGGAGATGCTGTCTTTGATGATTGCCCAGCGCCGCCCTTCCCACTACCTGACCAAGGGCCGCGAGGAACTGGCCAGCCTCACCGACAGCCACATCCGCCTGCTGGCTCAGAATGGCGTGATCGATGCGCCACTCGCGGCGGCGGCATTGGCCAGCAAAGTGACCTATCGCGACTGGCAGACACAACCCACCATTCAGCCCATCGAAACCAACAAGGGCATCAGCGTGGCACGCAGTCGTCTGGGCGGGTTGCTCAACCGTCCGCTGTACGACCTCGATCGCCTTGATCTTTCCGCCACCAGCACCCTGCAAGGCGAGTTGCAAGCCCAGGCCACCGAGTACCTCAAGCATCTGGCCGACCCTGAGTTTGCGGCGCAGATCGGCTTGATGGGCGAACGCCTGCTGACCCCCACCAGTACCGCCCAGGTGCGCTACAGCTTCACACTGTTCGAACTGACCCCGGATGGTTCGCGGGTGCGGGTGCAGACCGACAGCACCGACCAGCCGTTCGATATCAATGAAGGCAGCAAGCTGGAACTGGGCTCCACCGCCAAGATGCGTGTGCTGACCACCTATTTGCAGATCATCGCCGAGCTGCACGAAAAATACGCAGCCATGACCGTCCCGGAACTGAAGAAGGTCGACGTCCCGGATCAGGACCGCCTGAGTCGCTGGGCCGTCGATTACCTGATCCAGACCAAGGACCGCAATTTGCCAGGCATGCTCGGCGCTGCACTGGATCGCAAATACTCGGCCAGCCCCGGTGAAGCTTTTTTCACCGGTGGCGGGCTGCACACATTCGTTAACTTTCGCAAAGAAGACAACGGGCGCCTCCCGACCCTGCGCGATGCCCTGCGCGAGTCGATCAACCTGCCATTCATTCGGCTGATGCGTGACCTGGTGCGCTACACCACGTATTCCGGCCCCAATAGCAGCGCCGAATTGCTCAAAGACGACCGCGACCCTCGGCGTCAGGAATACCTGGCTTCGTTTGCCGACCGCGAAGGCACATCGTTCCTGCTGAAGTTCTGGAAGAAGTACAAGAACAAGGACACCCAGGCGCGACTCGAGACCTTCCTCGACGGCATGCGCCCGACCCCGATCCGCATGGCCGCGGTGCATCGGTATCTGTTGCCACAGGCCAGTCAGGAAAGCTTCAACATGTTCGTGCGCTCGCACCTCAAAGGCGCCAAGCTCACCGAAAAACTGACTGACGAACGTCTTCAGCGGCTTTACGAAAGCTACGGCCCTGGCGCCTATGACCTACCGGACCAAGGCTTCATCGCCAAGGTTCACCCGCTGGATCTCTGGTTGATCGGCTATTTGTTGAACAACCCCGACGCCAAGTTCAGCCAGATCGTCAAAGCCAGCCAGTTCGAACGCCAGGAAGTCTACAGCTGGCTGTTCAAAAGCCGTCACAAGGGTGCGCGCGACAGCCGCATTCGCACCATGCTGGAGATCGAGGCGTTTCTCGACATTCACCAGCGCTGGCAGAAAGTCGGCTATCCGTTCGATCACCTGGTGCCATCGCTGGCCACCGCCATCGGCAGCTCCGGCGATCGTCCGGCAGCCTTGGCGGAGCTGATCGGCACCATCCTCAACGATGGCGTGCGCATGCCCACGCTGCGCATCGACAGCCTGCATTTTGCAGCGAACACACCGTACGAAACCAAACTGATCAATAACCCGGATGTCGGTAAACGGGTGATGTCTTCCGAGGTGGCCACAGCCATGCGTGAAGCGTTGTCGCAGGTGGTGGATGCCGGTACAGCCAAACGCATCTCCGGCAGTTTCATAACGCCTGATGGCAAACCGTTGGGCATGGGCGGCAAAACCGGTACGGGCGATAACCGCATCGAAGCCTTCGGTTCGGGGGGGCGAATTCTGAGTTCGAAATCCATTAACCGCACCGCGACCTTCGTGTTCTACATCGGCGATCGTCACTTCGGCACGATGACCGCGTTCGTGCCCGGGCAAACGGCCGAAGCGTTCAAGTTCACCTCTGCCCTGCCAGTGCAAGTGCTCAAGGGGATGGCGCCGATTCTGACGCCGTATCTGCAACCGGGAAGCAGTGTCGCGTGTGCGCCGGTTCCGACATCGCGACTGTGAGTTTCAGACATTCAGTTCAATGGTGGCGGCCGATGCGCGAGCGCCTTGAAAACCGAAGCGCTGCTTGCGCTCACTCCCCCGGCGCCCTGGCGTTGAACAACAACAGTACGTTGCCGTCGTAATCCCCCGGGCGGTATCCCCCGGGCGGCTTCACTGGCGCGATTTCCAGCAACACCCGCGTGCCTGCCGCCGCTTCAGCCGCCGACACCACCAGCCGTGAAGAAAGGTCCGGGCTCAACTCCACCCCGTTGAAACTGACCCGCAATGCCATGTTGTCACTCGGCCTGCCGTTCGACAGGTAGGGGGTGGCCTCCAGGCGCGCTTCAATGGCGCTGGTGTCATGCCGCACATCGAAATACTTGCGCACGCTGCTCAGGGTCGGTTCCAGTTCAACCGCTGCGGTCGGTGAATCCAGTCCGACTCGGCCGGGATTACGTAAAACCCGAGGGTCGGAATATCCGCCGACACTTCGAACGTGTGCTCCTCCCGCGCCGCGAAAGCGCAAGCACTTATCAGCGTCAAGGCCCCCACGCATCCGGCGACGGTCGCTTGCTTGATCATGTCAGTTATCTGTTGCATCACCGATCACCTCTTCATTGCTTGCTGGCGATGCGCAGCGTTTTTTTCGCGTTGCCCTCGACCAGATTGAAGCGGTACTCGCGACCGGGCTTTTTCTCGAATTCGAACGTCTTGCCCGCGAGGATGTGGTGTTTGGTAGTCGGCTCGCACTCGGTTTCATCCTTCAGCGAGCAGTTGCGAAACTCGTCGACCACCACGACCGTATTGCCGTTATTGCGCAGCGTGTAACGCTCGGCTGCGTCATCGATCACGCTGTCGAAACGAGTGTCCTTTGGCCGCACGAAGAACACCGTGCCAAACCCGGTCATGACGTTGACCCCCGCCGACAGATTCTTTTTGTACTCATCGCGTTCCTCGCTGGACACCGCAAAATCGTCT
>LNAP01001093.1_pt1 | contig 30944 bp, 29 predicted proteins | sample 602601 | NCBI WGS metagenome assembly LNAP01 (sample SAMN02440304, study PRJNA202911) | soil metagenome | biome: Subtropical and temperate rainforests or woodlands; isolation source: soil samples (1 kg each in a 20% v/v slurry with milli Q water) were... ...
TTCGCCCGCCCCCGCCAGGGCTACCTGACCCTGTTGCCGGTGCAGCACAAGAAGAGCCTCGACCATGGCGGCATTATCGCCCGGGTCGAGGCTCTTCTTGTGTTGCACCGGCAACAGGTTCAGGTAGCCCTGGCGGGCGCGGTCGAAACGATGGCCGTGGCTGCACTGCACGCCGTTGTCGAGGGTGTGCAGCGCGCCGCTGCAGATCGGGCAGATGAGCATGGGTCAGTTCGCCAGCAGACGAACCAGCGTCTGGTAGTAGATTTCCGTGAGTAGATCCAGGTCGCTGGCCAGCACGCGCTCGTTGACCTGGTGGATGGTGGCGTTGACCGGGCCGAGTTCGACCACCTGGGTGCCCAGCGTGGCGATGAAGCGTCCGTCGGAGGTGCCGCCGCTGGTCGAGGCGACGGTTTCGCGGCCGGTGACGTTGCGGATGCTGGCGGATACGGCATCCAGCAGCGCGCCCGGCTCGGTGAGAAACGGCAGGCCGGACAGGGACCATTCGACCTGCCACTTGAGGCCGTGGCGGTCGAGGATCGCGGCGACGCGCTGCTGGAGCCCTTCCACGGTGGACTCGGTGGAGAAGCGGAAGTTGAACAGCGCGACCAGCTCGCCGGGAATCACGTTGGTGGTGCCGGTGCCCGAGTGGATGTTGGAAATCTGGAAGCTGGTCGGCGGGAAGAAGGCGTTGCCGGCGTCCCAGTGCTCGGCGGCTAGTTCGGCCAGGGCTGGGGCGACCAAGTGGATGGGGTTCTGCGCCAGGTGCGGATAGGCGACGTGGCCCTGTACGCCCTGGATGCGCAGTTTGCCGTTGAGCGAGCCGCGGCGGCCGTTCTTGACCATGTCGCCGACCAGCGAGGTGCTCGACGGCTCGCCGACGATGCACCAGTCCAGGCGCTCGTTGCGCGCGGCCAGACGCTCGACCACCGCCTGGGTGCCGTGCAGGGCCGGGCCTTCCTCGTCGCTGGTGATCAGGAAGGCGATGGCCCCTTGGTGCTGCGGATGGTCGGCGACGAAGCGCTCCACGGCGACGATCATCGCCGCCAGGCTGCCCTTCATGTCCGCCGCGCCGCGGCCGCAGAGCATGCCGTCGGCATCGACGAAGGCCGCGAAGGGCGGATGCTGCCAGGCTTCCAGCGGCCCGGTCGGCACCACGTCGGTATGCCCGGCGAAGCACAGCACCGGCCCTTCGCCGCCGCGGCGGGCCCAGAAGTTTTCCACGTCCTCGATCTGCATCGGCTCCACATTGAAGCCGACCGCGGCCAGGCGCTGCATCATCAGGCTCTGGCAGCCCTCGTCCAGCGGGGTGACGGAGGCGCGGCGGATCAGCTCGCAGGCCAGTTCGAGGGTGGGGGAGGGGGGGGTCATGCAGGCTCCGGAACGACGACAGATCAAAGGTGTCTATCTTAAAGCAAAATCACAGCTGGTCAGAGCGAAGCGGTAGCCGCATGTATTGGCGTGCGAGCGTGATGCCGCCGATTAGCGGGCGTATTGGCCGATCAGTTGCGCAGCGTTGTGAGAGTTGGTTCTAACTTCATTTTTGAAAGCTGGGTAGTCTTGCACTACTCAACCTTATTTCCAGCCCTGTGGAGGCATTCATGGCAAAGAAGCAAGTTAACAACAAGTCGAGCCAGCTGTTGGATTGGCTGGCTGCAAATGGTGGGTACAATCCGGTCGAGCTTACCGAGGATGGCGTACCACTGGTCGGCACCAGTGAAGACGATCTCCTCACCGGAGGGGCTGGCGATGACGTTATCGATGGTGGCGAAGGTGACTTCGATACCGTCAACTATGGTAACGCCAAGAAAGTGAAGGTAGACCTGGCTGCAGAGACTGCCACTGGCGAAGGCAACGATACGCTGGTCAATGTCGAGAACGTAATCGGTTCCGCGAAGGGCAGCGACTTCATCACAGGTGACGAGCTGGGCAACATGCTCGATGGCTGGGGTGGCAACGACAAGCTGTGGGGCGATGCGGGCGACGACATTCTGTTCGGCGGTGACGGCAACGACCAACTCCGTGGTGGCGATGGCTACGATGAGCTTGACGGTGGCGCCGGCAACGATCAGCTGTTCGGCGATGCTGGCGATGACCTGCTGTACGGTGGCGCCGGCAATGACCAGCTGCGCGGCGGTGAGGGCAACGATGTCCTCTACGGCGATGCCGGCAACGACACGCTGCGTGGTGAGGCGGGTGACGACACCTTCTATGCCGGTGCTGGCAATGACAGCATGTTCGGCGGAGCTGGCAACGACACCTACTATGTCGAAGATGCCAAGGACAAGGTCAAGGAAAATGCTGGCGAAGGCACCGATGAGATCGTGGCCAGCTACTCCTATAGCCTGGAGAAGGTAAAGAATGTCGAGAACCTGACCCTTTCCGAAGACGCCAAGCCGTTGAACATCAATGCAACCGGCAACTCCTTGGACAACGTGCTGACTGGCAACAGCGGTGACAACGTGCTGAAGGGCCTGGCTGGCAACGACATCCTGGTCGGTCGCGAAGGCGACGATACCCTGATCGGTGGCGACGGCGACGACATCTTCGTCTTCGACAACCTCGATGGCGTCGATAGCGTTGAGGATTTCACCATTGGTAGCGACCTGCTGCAGCTGGACGCCCTGGTGTTCACCTCCCTGGCCGCAGGCGTTCAGGATGCGAATCTGGTGATGGGCACAGAGGCCGCCGACAGCGACGACTTCCTGGTCTTCGACGCGGACAATGGCGCTCTGTACTACGACGCAGACGCTAGTGGTGCCGAGGCTGCGGTGCAGATTGCCACCGTGGGCGTTTCCAGTCTGGTGGCTGCGGACTTCGTGGTCGTCTGATCCTGCAGGACGCTGGTTGAAAAAAAAGGGGGCTGCCGTATGGCAGCCCCCTTTTTCGTTGTGCGTCCAGCCTGCGTGCAGGCTGGGAAATCAATGTCCTTTCATGTGCTAAACGATGCTAGCGCCTTAACTCTCAGTAAAGGCTGGGCCCCAATCCCACGTAAGGGGGAAGGGGCGAAGCTCAGGCTCAGGCCGGCACCTCCGCGGCATCCTCCTCCGGCTTGGGCAGCGAGGAGAGCAGGGCCATGACCAGTGCGGCCAGGTAGGGCAGCGACTGCACCAGCAGTACGATGACCCAGAAGGTCACGTCCAGACCGGCGTTCTTCTGGGTCAGGGAAATGCCGACAGCGGCGCCCCACAGCAGCAGCATGACGAAGACTTCCTCGCGCGCCTCTGCAATAGCTTTGAGCAGGCCGTGGTTGCTGCGCATCTTCGGCGTGCGGAAGAACGGGATGCTGCTGGTGACGAAGCCGTACAGCACCGCCTTGGCGATGGTGTGCGACAGCGCCAGGCCGGCTACCGCGGCGGAGATGGCGTCGCGCATGTTCACGCCGACCGCTCGGCGGTAGAGGAACAGGATCTTGCCCAGCTTGAACACGAACAGGGCCAGCGGCGGGATGGCGAAGATCATCAGCGGCGGGTCGACCCGGTGCGGCACGATGATCATCGCCGCCGACCAGAGCAGGGCGCCGAGGGTGAAGAAGATGTTCATGCCATCGGCAATCCACGGCATCCAGCCGGCGATGAAGTGGTAGCGCTGGCCGCGGGACAGCTCGCTGCCCTTGCCCATGAATAGGCTGGCCAGGTGGCGCTTCATGATCTGGATGGCGCCATAGGCCCAGCGGAAGCGCTGCTTCTTGAAGTCGATGAAGGTGTCGGGCATCAGGCCCTTGCCGTAGCTCTGCTCGGAGTAGGCGGCGGACAGCCCCTTCTCGAACACGCGCAGGCCCAGCTCGGCGTCCTCGGTGATGCACCAGTCGGCCCAGCCCAGTTCGTCGAGCACCGAGCGACGGGTCATGGTCATTGTGCCGTGCTGGATGATCGCGTCGCGGTCGTTGCGGGTCACCATGCCGATGTGGAAGAAGCCCTTGTATTCCGCATAGCAGAGCTTCTTGAACAGCGATTCGTTCTGGTCGCGGTAGTCCTGCGGCGACTGCACCACGGCGATCTCCGGGTCGGCGAAGTGCGGCACCATGTGCTTGAGCCAGTTACGCTCGACGCAGTAGTCGGAGTCGATCACCGCGATCACTTCAGCGTCGGCGGCGGTGTGCTGCAGCACGTAGTTCAGTGCGCCGCCCTTGAAGCCGGCCAGCGGTGCGACGTGGAAGAAGCGGAAGCGCGGGCCGAGGGTGGCGCAGTGGGCCTGCACCGGCTCCCAGACCGCCGGGTCCTTGGTGTTGTTGTCGATCACCAGGACCTCGAAGTCCGGGTAGTCGAGATTGGCCAGGGCGTCGAGGGTCTGCTTGACCATCTCCGGTGGCTCGTTGTAGCAGGGCACGTGGATCGACACCTTGGGCCGGTAGGCATCGTCGCCGGTCACCGGCGGGAAGGGCCGCACGCGTTCGTGCTTCCACACCGTCTCGGCTAGCTCGTGGGCTTCGGTGAGCAGGACGATCATCACCCCGACTGCGCCGAGGGCCAGCAGCAGGCCGACGAGGGTGCTGAACCAGTTGCTGTACTGCTGGCTGTAGTCGTAGGCGATCCACACCAGCATGGTGGCGGCGAGGAACGAGACGATAGTCAGGAAGGTGCGACCGCGCTGGCGCAGGGCACTGCCGTCGATCAGCAGCAGGGCCAGGGCGAGCAGGGCGAGCACGCCGGAGGCCACGGCCAGCAGGCGCCACTGCGGGATTTCCACCACGGTTCCGGTGAGGGGGAACTTGGCCTGGCGGTCGGCGTTGTAGACACCCCAGTAGGCACCCACCGAGCCTTCTTCGCTGGCCTTCCAGGGCTGGTCGAAGGCCTCGATGACGAAATAGTTGTAGCCCTTGGAGTTCAGCTTGTTGACCAGAGTGCGCAGGTAGATCGCCTGGTCGGCCTGGTTGGCCTCGGCGCCACCACGGGTGCGGCCGTTGCTCGGCCAGCCGACTTCCGCCAGCAGCAGCGGTTTTTTCGGGAACAGCTTCTTCATGTCGCGGGCGCGGTCGAGCACGAACTGGATCGAGTCTTCGCGCGGGACGAACTCCCAGTAGGGCAGTACGTGGGCGGCGATCAGGTCGACGTGCTTGGCCATTTCCGGATATTTCTGCCAGATGTGCCACTGCTCGGCGGTGGTCACCGGTACCTTGAGCGCCGAACGCACGCGATCCAGATAGCCGATCATCTGTTCAATGGTGACTTCTTCACGGAACAGGGCTTCGTTGCCGACGATGACCCGGACGACGCTGCGCTCGCGTTTGGCGATCTCGATACCGCGCTCTATCTGCCTTTCGTTGGCGGCAAGGTCGTTGCTCAGCCAGATGCCCAGGGTCACGCGCAGGCCGGCTTCCTCGGCCAGACGCGGGATGTCGGCGAGGGTCCCGTCCACCGAGTAGGTACGGATGTTGTCGGTGTGGGTCGCGACCAGGTTGAGGTCGGCGCGGATCTCGTCTTCGCTCGGATAGGTATTGCCCTGCGGGCTCTGGTGCAGACGGAACGGCGAGAACGAGAAGCCGGAGATCTGGTCGGGCCAGTCCGGGGCTTTCAGCGGCTGGTTGTACCAGGCCCACAGGCCGGTGAACAGTGAAGCCACGGCCACGACCATGACCAGGTGGAGACCAAGTTTGCGTGCAGACATTGTATGTATGGGTTCCAGCAGAAGGAACGGGAGAAAGCCGACGGACGCCGGTTGGCGCGCATCCTACTCTGCGGCCCGACGCCTTGTACAGAGGTCGCACAAGCGCCTCCGGACCCCCAGTTTGACCTGTTGCCGGGCGATCTGTTCCAAGCCGGCACTTGGGTGTGACAAACAGCTCAATTTATTAAAGACGCGAAAGCCCCGCACTTCCAGTGCGGGGATGGATAGCGCTAACCCGCAGGGTTAATCAGGAGTTTTCCGTGCACGAATATATTCCTGGACCGCCTCAATTGATGCCCCTCCCACACTGCCTGCAAAGTAGCTCGGACTCCAGAGTGCATTGCCCCTATAGGCTGGCTGATTCAGCTCAGGATACAGACGCTTGATGCGCCGACTGGAGGCCCCTTTCAGTGAGTTGACCAGCGCCGAGATGCTGACCTTCGGTGGGTAGTTGACCAGCAGGTGAACATGGTCCTTTTCGCCATTGAAGGTTACCAGTTCCGCCTCGAAGTCCTCGCAGACCTTGGCGAAGATCGAGTGCAAGCTTTCCAGGTGCTCGGCCGTGAAGAGCCCCTCACGGTACTTAGTGATGAAGACCAAATGGCAGTGCATCATGGAAACGCAGTGGCGGCCTGTTCTTGGTGTCTTGATATTTTCCATAGACCTAATTATATTGGCGGCATGAAAATGATCAAGGCCCTGCGCGTACGCATTCGCGACAAGCATGCGGCCCTCTTGAGTGAGATGGCCAGGCAGGTCAATTTCGTCTGGAATTACGTCAATGAGCTGAGCAGTCGCTCGATCCGAGAACGCGGCCGGTTTCTCAGCGCCTACGACCTTCACCCTTACCTCAAAGGCTCTGGTAAGTTGCTCGGACTGCACAGCCAGACCATCCAGGGCATCACCGAAGAGTACGTCACGCGTCGCAAGCAGTTCAAAAAGCAACAATTGGCCTGGCGGCGCAGCGGCGGCAGCCGCCGCTCGCTCGGCTGGATTCCGTTCAAAGCCGCCACCTGGAAGGATGGTCAGGTCGTCTTCAACGGCCACTACTTCAAGGTGTGGGACAGCTACGGCCTGGCCCAGTACCGTTTCCGCTCGGGCAGCTTCAACGAAGATGCCCGAGGCCGCTGGTACTTCAACGTGGTTGTCGAGGTCGACGTGCAGCCCTCCCCGGGCCAGGAAGCCCTAGGCATTGACCTCGGGCTGAAGGATGTGGCCACCTGCAGCGATGGTACGAAGCTGGATAATGCCCGTTTCTACCGCGGCCTGGAGCCGAAGCTGGCTATCGCCCAGCGGGCCGGGAAAAAGGCCCGCGTGCGGGCTATCCACGCGAAGATCGCCAACAGGCGCAAGGAAGCTTTGCACCAGTTCAGCCGCGCGCTCGTCGAGCGCTGCGGCACGATCATCGTGGGCGATGTCAGCTCCACGAAACTCGTGAAAACCTCGATGGCCAAGTCGGTGCTGGACGCCGGCTGGGGTCAACTGAAAGCGATGCTGGCCTACAAGTGCGCGCACGCAGGCATCGTGTTCAAAGAGGTCAACGAGGCGTACACCACCCAAACCTGCAGCTGTTGCGGCGTATTGCCTAACAGCAGGCCGAGAGGTATCGCAGGGCTTGGAATAAGAGAATGGACCTGCAGTGAGTGCGGTGTCACTCATGACCGCGATATCAACGCAGCCAGGAATATTCTCGCGGCCGGACATGGCCGTCCAGCAGTGGGAATCCCCGTCATTTAGGGCGGAGAGGATGTCAAAATGTAGCCGACTTGTTTACGGGGGTGGCATGCACATCGATGAGCAGCGTTTCGGCGGTATTGCCCGCCTGTATGGCCGTCTCGGTCTCGAGCGTCTGGCGGCCGCCCATGTGGCGGTGGTCGGCATCGGCGGCGTCGGCTCCTGGGCGGCCGAGGCGCTGGCGCGCAGCGGGGTGGGCGAGATCTCGCTGTTCGATCTTGACGATGTCTGTGTGACCAACACCAACCGGCAGATCCATGCCCACGTCGGCAATATCGGTCGGGCCAAGGTCGAGGCCATGGCCGAGCGCATCCGGGCGATCAATCCGGACTGTATCGTGCATGCGGTGACCGATTACGTCACCCGCGAGACCATGGCCGATTACATTACCGAGCAGCTCGACGGGGTGATCGACTGCATCGACAGCGTGGTGGCCAAGGCGGCGCTGATCAGCTGGTGCAAGCGGCGCAAGATCCAGATTGTCACCACCGGCGCTGCCGGTGGGCAGCTCGACCCGACTCAGGTGCAAGTCGCCGATCTGAACAAGACCGTCAACGACCCCCTGGTGGCCAAGGTGCGTTCGCTGCTGCGGCGCGACTACAACTTCTCGCGCACCCCCGGGCGCACTTACAGCGTGGCCTGCGTGTACTCCCGCGAGCAGTTGCGCTATCCCCAGCCGGACGGCAGCGTGTGCCAGGCCAAGGGCTTTGCCGGCGAGGGCGTGCGCCTGGACTGCGCCGGCGGTTTCGGCGCGGTGACGATGGTCACCGCCACCTTCGGCATGGTTGCTGCGGCGCGGCTGGTGGACAAGCTGGTGGCTGGTGCGCGCCGCCCGGCGGAGCGCAAGACAATCGTAGGGTAGAAGATTCGCGCAGCGATCTCCTACCGATGCTCCGCGTGCTCGATGGTGGACAATCGCTGGCGCGAGTTGTCCACCCTACGCCTGATCCGGCTACGCCAGCTCGCGGATCCGCTGCAGCACGGCATTCAGCCCGTTGCTGCGCGAGGGCGACAGCTGGCGAGACAGGCCGAGCTGGGTGAACCAGTCGGCGACATCCACCTCGGCCAGCTCGGTCGCGGTGAGGCCGTTGACCCGCAGCAGCAGCAGGGCCAGCAGGCCGCGCAGCAGGCGGGCATCGCTGCTGGCGCGAAAGTTCAAGCGCCCGTCGTCCCCGTCGGCCACCAGCCAGACCCGGCTTTCGCAACCGTGCACGCGGTTGCCCTCGCATTGCTCAGCTTCACTGAGCGGTGCCAGGCGCTCGCCCCACTGCATGAGCAGGCGCGCGCGCTGCTCCCAGCCGGGGCAGTGGCTGAAGTCGGCCAGCGCCTCGCTGGCCGCGCCAGGCAGGCTCATCGCAGCAACTCCAGGGCGTGATTGAGCGCGGCGAAGAAGCGCTCCAGATCGTCGCCTTCGCTGTACAGACCAAGCGACACGCGCAGCGCGCCGGGCCGGCCGAGGCTGTGCAGCAGCGGCATGGCGCAGTGCTGGCCGGCACGCACGGCGATGCCCTGCTCGCTGAGCAGATGGGACAGGTCGGCGTTGTGCACGCCGTCGACCACGAAGCTGGCCAGCGCAGTGTGCGGCTCGCTCAACAGGTGTAGGCCGCCGAACTGGCGCAAGCCGGTGAGCAGGCGCTGGTGCAGCGCGGCTTCGTGGGCCGCGACGGCGTACTCGTCCAACTCGCCCAGGTAGTCCAAGGCGGCGCCGAGGCCGATGGCGGCGGCGATGGCCGGGGTGCCGGCCTCGAAACCCAGCGGCGCCGGACGAAAGCGCGCGCTGTGGTAGTCGGCGTGCTGCACCATCTCGCCGCCGAACTGCCAGTGGCGCAGTTGCGCCAGGGCGCGGCTGCGGCCGTAGAGCGCGCCGATGCCGTCCGGGGCGTAGAGCTTGTGGCCGGACAACACGTAGAAGTCGCAGTCCAGTGCCTGCAGGTCATGCCGACCATGGACCGCGCCCTGGGCGCCGTCGACCACTGTGAATGCCCCCTGCGCGCGGGCCAGGGGCAACAGGCGCTCCAGCGGCTGCCAGCGGCCCAGCACGTTGGACAGCTGGCTGACCGCCAGCAGGCGGGTGCGCGGGCCGATCAGCAGGGCGGCCTGCTCCAGGTCGATATCGCCGGCGCCATCCAGCGGCAGCACCACCAGCTTGAGTCCGCGGCGCTGCGCCAGTTGCTGCCAGGGCAGCAGGTTGGCGTGGTGCTCGAGGGCGCTGATGACGATCTCGTCACCGGCGGAGAACAGGTGCTCAAGGCCGTAGGCCAGCAGATTCAGACCCTCGGTGCTGCCGCGGGTGAAGACGATCTCCGCGGGGCTGTCCGCATTCAACCACTGCGCCACCTTCTCGCGGGCGCCTTCGAAGGCCAGGGTGGCCCGCTCGCCCGGACCGTGCTGGGCGCGATGCACATTGGCGGCGCCGCCGGCGTAGTGGTCGAGCAGGGCGTCCAGTACCTTCTGCGGCTTCTGCGCGGTGGCGGCGGTATCGAGGTAGGTCTGGCGGCTGGCGGTGAAGGCGGCGAAGGCCGGGAAGTCGGCACGCCAGGGGGAGGGCAGGGACATGGTGGCTCCTGTCAGGGCCAGTGGTGGACTGCCGCTATATGGCGAGTCCACCCTACGGTGCTGGCGCTTAAAAATTGCTCTTAAAGCGTAGCGAGCGAAGGTCAGGCAAGGCGAAGTCAGGCGAGGACGCGGAGTTTACTGAGTGTAAATGAGCAGTACTCGTTTCACTCGCCCTTCGGGCCGCCCTGCGGGCGTTCAGTAAACAGCACTGTCCGAGCCTGACTTCAACGCAGCATGGCCGAGCGTAGTAGCTTTAAGTCAATTTTTAGTTGTGCGCGTGCAGCACTTCGTTCAGTTCGACCGCGGTCTTGTTGGTCTTGCACTCGACCGCGCCGGTCTGCGAGTTGCGGCGCAGCAGCAGGTCGTTCTGCCCGGCGATGTCGCGGGCCTTGACCACTTCCACCAGGGAGCCCTGGTCGTCGAGCACGGCGACCTTGGTGCCGGCAGTGATGTACAGGCCGGATTCGACGGTGCAGCGGTCGCCCAGCGGGATGCCGATGCCGGCATTGGCGCCGATCAGGCAGCCTTCGCCGACCGAGATGACGATGTTGCCGCCACCGGACAGGGTGCCCATGGTTGAGCAGCCGCCGCCCAGGTCCGAGCCCTTGCCGACGAACACGCCGGCGGAGACGCGGCCTTCGATCATGCCCGGGCCGGCGGTGCCGGCGTTAAAGTTGACGAAGCCCTCGTGCATGATGGTGGTGCCTTCGCCGACGTAGGCGCCCAGGCGCACGCGGGCGGTGTCGGCGATGCGCACGCCGCTCGGCACCACGTAGTCGGTCATCTTCGGGAACTTGTCGACCGAGAACACTTCCAGCAGCTCGCCCTTCAGGCGGGCTTCCAGCTGGCGCTCGGCCAGTTCCGCCAGGTCGATGGCGCCTTCGTTGGTCCACGCCACGTTGGGCAGCAGTGCGAAGATGCCGGCCAGGCTGGTGCCGTGCGGCTTGACCAGGCGATGCGACAGCAGGTGCAGCTTGAGGTAGGCCTCCGGGGTGCTGGCCGGTGCGCTGTCTTCGGCCAGCAGCACGGCGACCAGCGGCTTGCGGCTTTCGGCCAGGCGGGTGAGCAGGGCGGCCTGGGCGGCGTCGATCTGCTTGAGGGCGCCGGCCAGGTCATGGGCCTGGTTGTTGCTCAGGGCGAGGGTCTGGTTGCCGCCGGTGTAGCCGAGGGCGTTGGCGGTGGTAGCCACCAGTTCGGCCGGCGGGTTGAGCAGCGGCAGGGCGTAGAAGACTTCCAGCCAGGTGCCCTGACGGTTCTGGGTGCCGACGCCGAAGGCGATGCTGTAGAGGTGCTGCGACATGGGGATTGATCCTTTCACTATTCAGTATTCAATCGGCGGGCTCAGGCGAGCGCCGCCGCATAGAGTTCGGGCTTGAAGCCGAGCAGGGTCCGCTCGCCGAGGTCGAGGACCGGGCGCTTGATCATCGACGGCTGGGCGAGCATCAGGTCGATGGCGCGGGCCTGGTCGAGATCGGCCTTCTGTTCGTCGGCAAGCTTGCGGAAGGTGGTGCCGGCGCGGTTGAGGACCTTGTCCCAGCCATGCTCGTTGCACCATCTTTCCAGGCTGGCGCGGTCGATGCCGGCGGCCTTGTAGTCGTGAAAACGGTAGCTCAGCTGCCGTTCGTCGAGCCAGCTGCGCGCCTTCTTCATGGTATCGCAGGCCTTGATTCCATAAAGCTGCAGGTCTTTGATTTCACTGGGCATTTCGTGTTTCCGAGAATCGTGGCGGGGCGTCGGCGGGGTCAGCCGAAGGCCAGGTACAGACGGTAGACCAGCGATGACAGCATGACCAGCACACCGATGGCCAGTACCGCCACGCCAGCATCGCTCGCGCGCTGGGTGTAGCCGACGCCGAGCATCAGCATGCCGATGCCGATCAGCGCGGTCATCACGTTCAGCGGGTTGTCCATCATCCTTGACGTTCCTGCAGGTAGGCACGGATACGCTCGGCCGCTTCGACGCACTCGGCCAGCGGCGCGACCAGGGCCATGCGCACGCGGCCGGCGCCGGGGTTGAGGCCGTCCACTGCGCGCGACAGGTAGGAGCCGGGCACCACGGTGACGTGCTCGCGCTCGAACAGCTCGCGGGTGAAGGTGGTGTCGTCGCCCGGGGTTTTCGCCCACAGATAGAAGCCGCCGTCCGGGCGTTCGACCTCGAGCACGCCGCCGAGGATGTCCAGCACGGCGTCGAACTTCTCGCGGTACAGGGCGCGGTTGGCCTGCACGTGGGCCTCGTCGTTCCAGGCGGCGATGCTCGCCAGCTGGGTCTGCACCGGCATGGCGCAGCCGTGGTAGGTGCGATAGAGCAGGAACGGTTTGAGGATTTCGGCGTCGCCGGCGACGAAGCCGGAGCGCAGGCCCGGCAGGTTGGAGCGCTTGGACAGGCTGTGGAACACCACGCAGCGCTTGAAGTCGCTGCGGCCGAGTTCGGCGCAGGCGCTCAGCAGGCCGGCGGGCGGGTTCTGCTCGTCGAAGTACAGCTCGCTGTAGCACTCGTCGGCGGCGATCACGAAGTCGTGCTGGTCGGCCAGGGCGATCAGCTGCTTGAGGGTGTCCAGCGGCACCAGGGCGCCGGTGGGGTTGCCGGGCGAGCAGATGAACAGGATCTGGCAGCGCTGCCAGACTTCCGCCGGCACGGCGTCGAAGTCGGGGTTGAAACCGTTCTCGGCCAGGCACGGCAAGTAGTGCGGCTGGGCGCCGGCAAGCAGGGTGGCGCCTTCGTAGATCTGGTAGAACGGGTTGGGGCTGACCACCAGGGCGTCGGGGCTGCGGTCGACCACCGCCTGGGTGAAGGCGAACAGTGCCTCGCGGGTGCCGTTGACCGGCAGCACGTGCTTGGCCGGGTCCAGCCAGCCGGCCGGCACGCCGAAGCGGCGCTCGCACCAGCCGCTAATGGCTTCGCGCAGCGCCGGTAGGCCGATGGTGGAGGGGTACACGGCAAGCTGGTCGAGGTTGCTGGCCAGCGCCTCGGCGACGAAACTCGGCGAGCGGTGCTTGGGCTCGCCGATGGACAGGGCGATCGGCTTCTTGGTCGCCGGCGGCTGGGCGCCAGCAAGCAGTGCGCGCAGCTTCTCGAACGGGTAGGGCTGCAGGAGGTCGAGGGCACGGTTCATCAAGAGTTCCTGTTCAGAAGCTGATGCGTGACAGCGGGACGGCGCTGTCCTGGGTGTCGGAAAGCTGGCGGACCAGGGATTCCTGCAGACGAGCGCAGAGTTCCGGGTCGGACAGCGGCTGGTGGTGGGCGTCGGTGACGAAGAATACGTCTTCCACGCGCTCGCCGAGGGTGGCGATCTTGGCGTTCTGCACCGACAGGTCGAAGTCGAGGAAGATCTGCCCGACGCGGGCCAGCAGGCCGGGGCGGTCGGGGGCGATCACCTCGATCACGCTCAGCGGGCGCTGGGCGTCGGTATGGATGGTCACCTGCGGGGCGAAGCCGAAGCTCTTCAGCTGGCGCGGCACCCGGCGCTTGATGATGGTGCTGTAGTCCAGCGGGTTCTTCAGCGCGTCGACCAGGCCCTGGCGGATCTCGGCGATGCGCTCGGGATCGTCGCCGATCGAGCCGCCGTCGGCGTCCAGTACCACATAGGTGTCGAGGGTGAACTGGCTGGTCGAGGTGAGGATGCGCGCGTCCTGAATGTTCAGGTTGAGCTGGTCCATGGCCGCCACGGTCACGGCGAAGAAATCGTGCTGGTCCGGGGCGTAGATGAAGATCTGCGTGCCGCCCTCGAATTCGCGCTGGGTGGTTTCCTTGATCAGCACCAGCGGCGCGCCGTCGTGGGGATGGCGTAGGATGGCTTCGGCATGCCAGGCGATATCCTCGGCGCTGTGGCGCAGGAAGTAGTGGTCGCCCAGTTGCGCCCACAGTTGTTCGGCGGCATCGGCGTCGATGCCCTCGCGCGCGTGCAGCAGCTTGAGCGCCGCGTGCTGGTTCTCGCGGATGCGTTCCTCGCGGTCGATCGGGTTCTCCAGGCCGCGGCGCAGGGCGCGCTTGGTCTCGGCGTACAACTGGCGCATCAGTGAGGCGCGCCAGGAGTTCCACAGCGTCGGGTTGGTGGCGTTGATGTCGGCCACGGTCAGCACGTAGAGGTAGTCGAGGTGGGTCTGGTCGCCGACCGTGCAGGCGAAGTCGTGGATCACCTGCGGGTCGGAAAGATCCTTGCGCTGCGCGGTGGTGGACATGACCAGGTGGTTCTTCACCAGCCAGGCGATCAGCCGGCTGTCCCACGGCGGCAGGTGGTGGCGCTCGCAGAAGGCCAGGGCATCCTTGGCGCCCAGTTCGGAGTGGTCGCCGCCGCGGCCCTTGGCGATGTCGTGGTACAGACCGGCGAAGTACACCAGCTCGGGCTTGGGCAGCTGGGCCATCAGCTCGCTGGCCAGCGGGTACTTTTCCGCCATCTCCGGACGGTCGAGTTTGCGTAGGTTCTTGATCAGGTTGAGGGTGTGCGCGTCGACCGTATAGATGTGGAACAGGTCGTGCTGCATCTGACCGATGATGTGGCCGAACTCCGGCAGGTAGCGGCCGAGGATGCCGTAGCGGTTCATCCGCCGCAGGTTGCGGTGGATGCCCTCATGGGACTTGAACAGCTCGACGAACAGGCTGGTGTTGCGGATGTCATGGCGGAACTTGTCGTCGATCAGCTGGCGATGGTCGCGCAGCAGGCGGATGGTGCCGGAGCGCACGCCGCGGATCTCCGGCTGCTGGGCCATCAGCACGAAAATCTCCAGGATCGCGCTGGGGCAGCGCTTGAAGACGCCCGGGTCGGTGGCCTCGATGAAGCCGTCGCGGACCTGGAAGCGCGCATTCAGCGGCCGCAGCTCGCCGGAGTCCGGCTGCTCGAGCAGCTGTTCCTCGAGGGTCTGGTTGACCAGGTCGCTCAGCTCCGCGGCCGCCATCACCACCCGGTAGTACTTCTGCATGAAGCTCTCGACCGCCAGCTTGGCGTTGCTGGCGGTGAAGCCGAGCAGGCCGGCCAGGCGCCGCTGGTGGTCGAACAGCAGGCGGTCCTCGGCGCGCCCGGCGACCATGTGCAGGGCGTAGCGCACCTTCCACAGGAACTCCTGGCTGGCGCTCAGCAGGCCGAATTCGCTCGGGGTCAGCAGGCCGCGGGTGACCAGGGTTTCCAGGGTCAGGGTGCCGTAGTAGCGGCCGATGACCCAGAGGATGTTCTGCAGGTCGCGCAGGCCGCCGGGCGAGCCCTTGACGTTGGGCTCGAGGTTGTACTCGGTGTCGTTGTACTTGGCGTGGCGGGCGTGCTGCTCGGCACGCTTGGCGAGAAAGAACTCGCGCGCCGGCCACATGTACTGGGTGCCGGTGGCGGCGAGCATGCGTCGGCGCAGGTCGTCCGCGCCGACCAGGGTGCGGCTTTCCATCAGGTTGGTGATCACCGTCAGGTCGGCGCGCCCCTGTTCGGCGCAGTCCTCCACCGAACGCACGCTCTGGCCGATCTCCAGGCCGATGTCCCACAGCAGGGTGAGGAAGCCCTCGATCGGTTCGCGCAGGCTGTCGTGCTGCGCGCCGTCGAGCAGGATCAGGATGTCGATGTCCGAGTGCGGATGCAGCTCGCCGCGACCATAGCCGCCGACCGCGACCAGGGCGATGTCGTTGGCATCGCCCCAGTCGAAGCGGGCCCAGGCTTCGCGCAGGATCTGGTCGACGAACCAGGCGCGGCCGGTGATCAGGCGGCGGATGTCGCAGGTGGCGGAGAAGCGCCCGTCGAGTATTTCGCCGGCCCGGCGGATCGCCTTCTTGAAGGCGGCGATCGGGCTGCTCTTCAGGGCGAGCTCGGCCTGGAACTGGCCGCGGTCGAACAGCTCATGGTCCACTTCCGGATGCGACATCGGGCGATCTCCGTTCAGGGGCTGGGCGGCGCTGCTCAGGGCAGGCAGCGGGCGATGGTGTCGTCGTTGCGCAGGGTGAGGATCTCGCAACCGTTTTCGGTCACCAGGAGGGTGTGTTCATACTGGGCAGAGAGCTTGCGGTCCTTGGTGATCGCCGTCCAGCCGTCGCCGAGCAGGCGGGTCTCGTGGCGACCCTGGTTGATCATCGGCTCGATGGTGAAGGTCATTCCGGCCTTGAGTTCGAGGCCGCTGCCCGCGCGGCCATAGTGCAGCACCTGCGGCTCTTCGTGGAACACGTTGCCGATGCCGTGGCCGCAGTACTCGCGAACCACCGAGTAACCGTTCGACTCGGCGTGCTTCTGGATGATCTCGCCGATGTCGCCCAGGTGGGCGCCGGGGCGAACCAGCGAGATGCCCTTGTACAGGCATTCCTGGGTGATCTGGCAAAGTCGCTGGGCCCACTCGGGCGCGTTGCCGACCAGGAACATCTTGCTGGTATCGCCGAAGTAGCCGTCCTTGATCACGGTGATGTCGATGTTGAGGATGTCGCCATCCTTGAGCGGCTTGTCGTTGGGGATGCCGTGGCAGACCACGTGGTTGATCGAGGTGCAGATCGACTTGGGAAACCCGTGGTAGTTCAGCGGCGCGGGAACGGCCTGCTGCACGTCGACGATGTAGTCGTGGCAGAGGCGGTTCAGTTCCTCGGTGGTGACGCCCGCGCGGACGTGCGGCTCGATCATCTCCAGCACTTCGGCGGCCAGGCGGCCGGCGACACGCATTTTCTCGATTTCCTCGGGGGTCTTGATGGTGACGGTCATCAGCTCTCTCTGGCGCGCTGCGCCTGCCTACGGTAAACAGGAAAGGATGTCATTCTAACAGACCCAGCATCCGCTGCGGACGGCCGCGGCGGCGTGCAGGCGGGTTTCGCCGAGCGTGCATGTATGGTATAAAGCGCGGCGCTTTTCGGGGTAGTCCCGGAAAGGCACCGAAACCACACACGCATCGACACAATCTATCCTGGGTGCCCGCAAGGGTTGGATATTGGGATGCGTGGAGGCTCAACCCGACTTATCGAGGAATAGAAATGTCCCAAGTCAACATGCGCGATATGCTCAAGGCCGGCTGCCACTTCGGCCACCAGACCCGTTACTGGAACCCGAAGATGGGCAAGTTCATCTTCGGCTCGCGCAACAAGATCCACATCATCAACCTCGAAAAAACCCTGCCGATGTTCAACGAGGCCCTGGCCTTCGTTGAGAAGCTGGCTGCTGGCAAGAACAAGATCCTGTTCGTCGGCACCAAGCGTTCCGCCAGCAAGATCGTCCGTGAAGAGGCTGCCCGCGCCGGCATGCCGTTCGTCGATCACCGCTGGCTCGGCGGCATGCTGACCAACTTCAAGACCATCCGTGCCTCGATCAAGCGTCTGCGCGATCTGGAAGTGCAGTCCCAGGACGGCACCTTCGAGAAGCTGACCAAGAAAGAAGCGCTGATGCGCACCCGCGATCTGGAAAAGCTGGAGCGCAGCCTGGGTGGTATCAAGGACATGGGCGGCCTGCCGGACGCCCTGTTCGTGGTCGACGTTGATCACGAGCGCATCGCCATCACCGAAGCCAACAAGCTGGGTATCCCGGTCATCGGCATCGTCGATACCAACAGCAGCCCGGAAGGTGTGGACTACATTATCCCGGGTAACGACGACGCCATCCGCGCCGTTCAGCTGTACCTGGGCTCGATGGCCGACGCCGTGCTGAGCGGCAAGTCCAAGTCCGGTGCCGAGTTCGCCGAAGCTGCTTCGTCCGAAGCTGCCGAAGGCTAAGCGCCAGGCGCGCCAAGCGTTATCCGGTGCGCAAAAAAGGGGGCTAGGCCCCCTTTTTGCCACCTCCGAATTGCCGCCCGGCCCGCCGGGCGAACTGGTTTAGAGCAACTCTAGAGGACTCCGAACATGGCAGAGATTACTGCAGCCCTGGTTAAAGAACTGCGCGAGCGCACTGGCCAAGGCATGATGGATTGCAAGAAGGCCCTGACTGCCGCTGGTGGCGACATCGAAAAGGCCATCGACGACATGCGTGCCGCTGGTGCCATCAAGGCCGCCAAGAAGGCCGGCAACATCGCTGCCGAAGGTTCCATCGCGGTCAAAGTGGCTGACGACAACAAGTCGGCCGTGATCCTCGAAGTCAACTCCCAGACCGACTTCCTGGCTCTGCAGGACGACTTCAAGAACTTCGTTGCTGCCAGCATCGAGAAGGCCTTTGCCGACAAGCTGGCCGACGTCGCTCCGCTGATCGCTGCTCAGGAGCCGGCTCGCGAAGCCCTGGTTTCCAAGTGCGGCGAGAACGTCAACATCCGTCGCCTGACTCGCGTCGAAGGCGACGTGGTGGGTTCCTACCTGCACGGCCACCGCATTGGTGTTGTGGTTACCCTCAAGGGTGGCAATGCCGAGCTGGCCAAGGAAATCGCCATGCACGTTGCGGCCAGCAACCCGCAGTTCGTCAGCGCTGCCGAGGTTTCCGCGGAAGCCGTTGCCAAGGAAAAGGAAATCTTCCTGGCCCTGAATGCCGACAAGATCGCCGGCAAGCCGGAAAACATCGTCGAGAACATGGTCAAGGGCCGTATCGCCAAGTTCCTCGCCGAAGCCAGCCTGGTCGAGCAGCCTTTCGTCAAGAACCCCGATGTCAAGGTCGGCGAACTGGCCAAGCAGGCCGGTGCCGAAGTCGTCTCCTTCGTGCGTTACGAAGTGGGCGAGGGCATCGAGAAGGCTGAAGTCGACTTCGCTGCCGAAGTTGCTGCCCAGGTGGCTGCCAGCCAGCAGTAAGACGCTCTGATGCTGTCCGAGAAAAGGCTGCCCGCTTCCGCGCGCAGCCTTTTCTTTGGGGGCCGGCAGCGCCGATCTGCCGGGCCTGCTACAAGCAAGAAATGGATGCTGTTTTTCGTGCCATGAGGGCACAGATTTCGTCCGGCGTGGTCAAATCCGCGCCGGCATGCGGAAGGCGCCGGCTTTTCGCAACCTTTCACTGCCGCAGGAGATTCGTATGGCCCAGCTGAGTGGACGCCAACCCCGCTACAAACGTATTTTGCTCAAGCTCAGCGGTGAAGCGCTGATGGGCAGCGAGGAGTTCGGTATCGATCCCAAGGTGCTCGACCGCATGGCGCTGGAGATCGGTCAGCTGGTGGGCATCGGCGTCCAGGTCGGGCTGGTCATCGGCGGCGGCAACCTGTTCCGGGGTGCGGCGCTGAGTGCGGCCGGCATGGATCGGGTCACCGGCGATCACATGGGCATGCTGGCCACGGTGATGAACTCGCTGGCCATGCGCGACGCTCTGGAGCGCTCGAACATCCCGGCTCTGGTGATGTCGGCGATCTCCATGGTCGGGGTCACCGACCACTACGACCGGCGCAAGGCCGTGCGCCACCTGGCTAGCGGGGAAGTGGTGATCTTCTCGGCTGGCACCGGCAATCCGTTCTTCACCACCGACTCGGCGGCCTGCCTGCGTGGCATCGAGGTCAATGCCGACCTGGTGCTGAAGGCGACCAAGGTCGATGGGGTGTACACTGCCGATCCGTTCAAGGATCCCAATGCCGAGAAGTTCGAGCACCTCACCTATGACGAGGTGCTCGACCGCAAGCTGGGCGTGATGGATCTGACAGCCATCTGCCTGTGCCGCGATCACAAGATGCCGCTGCGGGTGTTCAACATGAACAAGCCCGGAGCCTTGCTTAATATTGTTGTCGGGGGCGCCGAAGGCACCCTGGTCGAGGAGGCTTGAGAATGATCAACGAGATCAAGAAAGACGCGCAGGAGCGCATGAGGAAGTCGCTGGAGTCGCTGGATCACGCCTTTGCCAAGATCCGCACCGGCCGCGCCCACCCGAGCATTCTGGACAGCGTCATGGTGTCCTACTACGGCTCCGATACCCCGCTGCGCCAGGTGGCCAACGTGATCGCCGAGGATTCGCGCACGCTGGCCCTGACCGTGTTCGACAAGAGCATGATCCAGGCGGTCGAGAAGGCGATCATGACCTCCGATCTGGGGCTCAATCCGGCCACTGCCGGCACCACCATCCGCGTGCCGATGCCGGCCCTGACCGAGGAAACCCGCAAGGGCTTCACCAAGCAGGCGCGTGCCGAGTCGGAGAATGCCCGCGTGGCGATCCGCAATATCCGCCGCGATGCCCTGGCCCAGCTCAAGGATCTGGTCAAGGAAAAGGAAATCAGCGAGGACGACGAGCGTCGCGCCGCCGACGAGGTGCAGAAGCTGACCGACAAGGCCGTGGCCGATGTCGAGAAGGCGCTCGAAGCCAAGGAAGCCGACCTGATGGCCGTCTGACGGCCGGATGACAGTCATGGACAAGACGAAACAAGCCGTGCAGGCCGCCATTCCGCGCCACGTTGCCATCATCATGGATGGCAACAACCGCTGGGCGAAGAAACGCTTCCTGCCCGGCGTGGCCGGGCACAAGGCGGGCGTCGACGCGGTGCGTGCGGTGATCGAGGTGTGTGCCGAGGCGGGCGTCGAGGTGCTGACTCTGTTCGCCTTCTCCAGCGAGAACTGGCAGCGTCCGGCCGACGAGGTGGGTGCGCTGATGGAGTTGTTCCTCATGGCCCTGCGCCGCGAGGCCAAGAAGCTGGTGAGCAACGGCATCCGCCTGCGGGTGCTGGGTGATCGCACGCGCTTCCATCCGGAACTGCAGGCCGCGATTGGCGAAGCCGAGGCGCAGGCCGCTGGCGGCACGGGGATGCTGCTGCAGGTGGCAGCCAACTACGGCGGCCAGTGGGACATCGCCCAGGCCGCGCAGCGTCTGGCGCGCGAGGTGGCGGCTGGTCATCTGGCGGCCGACGAGATCACGCCGGACCTGCTGCAGCGGTGCCTGGTCACCGGCGAGCAGCCGCCTGTCGATCTGTGCATCCGTACCGGCGGCGAGCAGCGCATCAGCAATTTCCTGCTCTGGCAGGTGGCCTACGCCGAGCTGTATTTCTCCGACGCGCTCTGGCCGGACTTCAAGCACGCAGCCATGCGTGCCGCACTGGACGATTTTGCCCGCCGGCAGCGCCGCTTCGGCAAGACCAGCGAGCAGGTGGCGGCGGAACAACGGAAACCTACATGCTGAAACAGCGCATCATCACTGCCCTGATAATGCTGCCCATCGCTCTGGGCGGCTTTTTTCTCCTTCAGGGTGGCTGGTTTGCCCTGTTCATTGCCGCGATCGTCTGTGTCGGTGCGTGGGAATGGGCGCGCCTGGCCGGGCTCGAGGTGCAGCCGCTGCGCCTGGCCTATGCGGCCGGCGTCGCGCTGTTGCTGCTCGGGTTGTACCAGCTGCCGCAGCTGGCGGGGCCGCTGCTGACGGCGGCGGTGCTCTGGTGGCTGGCGGCGATCGGCCTGGTGCTGGGTTATCCCGGCAGCAGTCGTGCCTGGCAGGCGCTGCCGGTGCGTCTGCTGATCGGCCTGCTGATCCTGCTGCCGGCCTGGCAGGGCCTGCTGCTGCTCAAGCAGTGGCCGCAGGGCAACAGCCTGATCCTGGCGGTGATGGTGCTGGTGTGGAGCGCCGATATCGGCGCCTACTTCAGCGGCAAACGCTTTGGTCGGCGCAAGCTGGCGCTGCAGGTCAGTCCCGGCAAGAGCTGGGAGGGCCTCTACGGGGGGCTGGCCTGCAGCCTGCTGCTCACCCTGCTGGTCGGCCTGTATCGCGACTGGGATGCCGCGGAGCTGCTGGTCGCGCTGATCGGCGCGGCGCTGGTGGTGCTGATCTCGGTGGTCGGCGATCTCACCGAAAGCATGTTCAAGCGCCAGGCCGGGATCAAGGACAGCAGCAACCTGTTGCCGGGTCACGGCGGCGTGCTGGATCGCATCGACAGCCTGACGGCGGCGGTGCCGATGTTTGCCGTGCTGCTCTGGCTGCATGGCTGGGGTAGCCTGTGAAGCAACAGATAACCGTACTGGGGGCGACCGGCTCGATTGGTCTGTCCACCCTCGATGTAATCGCCCGCCATCCGCACGACTACGCGGTGTTCGCCCTGACGGGCTACAGCCGGCTGGTCGAGCTGGAGCGCCTGTGCCTGCTGCATCCACCGCGTTATGCCGTGGTGCCGAGTGCCGACGCCGCGCGGCAACTGCAGGGCAGTCTGCTGGCTGCCGGCCTGCACATCGAAGTGCTGGTCGGCGAGCAGGGCTTGTGCGAAGTGGCGGCGCATCCCGAGGTGGATGCGGTGATGGCGGCCATCGTCGGCGCTGCCGGCCTCAAGCCGACCTTGGCGGCGGTGCAGGCGGGCAAGCGCGTGCTGCTGGCCAACAAGGAAGCCCTGGTGATGTCCGGGGCCCTGTTCATGCAGGCCGTGCAGACCCACGGGGCGCAGCTGCTGCCGATCGACAGCGAGCACAACGCCATCTTCCAGTGCATGCCGGGCGACTATGCGCGCGGCCTGGGGCAGGTCGGCGTGCGCCGGATCCTGCTCACCGCCTCAGGCGGGCCGTTCCGCAGCTGGCCGCTGGAGCGCCTGAGCGAGGCCACGCCGCAGCAGGCCTGTGCCCATCCCAACTGGGCGATGGGGCGCAAGATCTCGGTCGACTCGGCGAGCATGATGAACAAGGGCCTGGAGCTCATCGAGGCCTGCTGGCTGTTCGATGCGCGACCGGCCCAGGTCGAGGTGGTGATCCATCCGCAGAGCGTGATTCATTCGCTGGTCGACTACGTCGACGGCTCGGTACTGGCCCAGCTCGGCAATCCGGACATGCGCACGCCGATCGCCCATGCCCTGGCGTGGCCGCGGCGCATCGATTCGGGTGTCGCGCCGCTGGATCTGTTCGCCATCGCTCGCCTGGATTTCGAAGCGCCGGACGAGCGGCGTTTCCCCTGCCTGAAGCTGGCGCGGCAGGCCGCCGAAACCGGCGGCACGGCGCCGGCGCTGCTGAATGCCGCCAACGAGATTGCGGTGGCGGCTTTTCTTGACGAGCGCATCCGCTTCCACGAGATTGCACACATGATCGACGTGGTGTTGAACCGCATTCCTGCCGTCGAGGTCCGCGAGCTGGAGCAGGTGCTGGCCGCCGACGCGCAGGCGAGAGCGGTTGCCCACGAATGGCTGGCGCAATACGGACGTTGAGTCCGGAGGTGTTCCGATGAATGCGCTGTACATGATTGTGGGCACCCTGGTGGCATTGGGCGTGCTGGTTACCATCCACGAGTTCGGCCACTTCTGGGTGGCGCGGCGCTGTGGCGTCAAGGTCCTGCGCTTCTCCGTGGGGTTCGGCACGCCACTGCTGCGCTGGCACGACCGTCAAGGTACCGAGTACGTCATCGCGGCGGTGCCGCTGGGCGGCTACGTGAAGATGCTCGACGAGCGCGAGGGCGATGTACCGCCGGCCCTGCTGGAGCAGGCGTTCAACCGCAAGAGCGTGCAGCAGCGCTTTGCCATCGTGGCTGCCGGCCCGGTGGCCAACTTCCTGCTGGCGCTGCTGTTCTTCTGGATTCTGGCCATGCTCGGCAGCCAGCAAGTGCGCCCGGTGATCGGCAGCGTCGAGTCGGGCAGTGTGGCCGGGCAGGCGGGGGTGGTGGCCGGTGCCGAAGTACTGGCGGTGGACGGCGAGCCGACGCGCGGCTGGAGCGAGGTCAATCTGCAGCTGATTCGCCGTCTCGGCGAAACCGGTACCCTGCGCCTGCGCCTGCAGGAGCCGGGGTCGACGGTGGAAAGCGAGCGCAGCCTGGCGCTCGCCGGCTGGCTCAAGAATGTCGAGGATCCCGATCCGCTGGCGTCGCTGGGGATCCGCCCGTGGCGGCCGCAGATTGCGCCGGTGCTGGCCCAGCTCGATCCCGAGGGGCCGGCCAAGGCAGCCGGCCTGCAGGTGGGGGATCGACTGCTGAGCGTGGAAGGGCGCCTGCTGGACGAGTGGCAGCAGGTGGTCGATGCCGTACGCGAGCAGCCGGGTCAGCGCGTCGAGTTCATGGTCGAGCGTGACGGTCGCCGTTTCGAGGTGAGCCTCACCCTGGCTGCGCGTGGCGAAGGCAAGCAGCGCAGCGGCTATCTCGGTGCCGGTGTCGAGGGTGGCGAATGGCCGGCGGACATGCTGCGCGAGGTCAGTTACGGTCCGCTGGATGCCGTGGGGGAGAGCGTCAAGCGCACCTGGACGATGAGCCGGATGACCCTCGACTCGATCGGCAAGATGCTGTTCGGCGAGCTCTCGGTAAAAAACTTGAGTGGCCCGATAACGATTGCTAAAGTGGCCGGCGCTTCGGCCCAGTCTGGGGTGGGGGATTTCCTGAGTTTCCTTGCCTACCTGAGCATTAGCCTGGGGGTGCTCAACCTGTTGCCGATTCCGGTCCTCGATGGCGGGCATCTGCTGTTCTATCTGGTCGAGTGGGCCCGTGGCCGGCCACTCTCCGAGCGGGTACAGGCGATTGGCATGCAGATAGGCGTCAGTCTGGTTGTCGGCCTGATGCTCCTCGCGCTGTTTAATGACATCAGCCGACTGTAGCCTGCCATGCATTGCGGAGCTGCCGCCTGTTGCGGCAGTTCCTTTTTAGTCAGTCTGAAAAGTATAGAAAGGACTTCATGAAACGCTTGCTGCTACCGGCGGTAATTGCCGCGCTGATGACCGCCGAGGTTCACGCCGAGTCCTTTACCATCACCGATATTCGCGTCAACGGCCTGCAGCGGGTGTCTGCCGGCAGCGTGTTCGGTGCCTTGCCGCTCAATGTGGGTGACGCGGTCGATGACCGCCGGCTGGTGGATGCGACCCGCTCCCTGTTCAAGACCGGTTTCTTCCAGGATATTCGCCTCGGTCGCGACGGCAACGTGCTGGTGGTCGATCTGGTCGAGCGTCCGTCGATCTCCACTATCGAGATCGAGGGCAACAAGGCCATCGCCACCGATGATCTGCTCAAGGGCCTGAAACAGTCCGGCCTGGCCGAGGGCGAAATCTTCCAGCAGGCCACCCTCGAGGGCGTGCGCAACGAGCTGCAGCGCCAGTACGTGGCCCAGGGCCGCTATTCGGCCACCATCGAGACCAAGATGGTCAGCCAGCCGCGCAACCGCGTGGCGCTGAAGATCGAAATCAACGAAGGCTCGGTCGCGGCGATCCAGCACATCAACATCGTCGGCAACAAGGTGTTTTCCAGCGAAGAGCTCGCCGGCCTGTTCGAGCTGCGCACCACCAACTGGCTGTCGTTCATCCGCAGCGATGACAAGTACTCCCGCGAAAAGCTGTCCGGCGACCTCGAGCGCCTGCGTTCGTATTACCTCGATCGCGGCTACATCAACATGGACATCTCCTCGACCCAGGTGTCCATCACGCCGGACAAGAAGCACGTCTACGTCACCGTCAACATCAACGAGGGCGAGAAGTACCGCATCCGTGAAGTGAAGCTGGCCGGTGACCTGCGCGTGCCCGAGGAAGAGGTGCGCCAGCTGCTGCTGGTCAAGGAAGGGCAGATCTTCTCGCGCAAGGTGATGACCAGTACTTCCGAGCTGATCACCCGGCGCCTGGGTAACGAGGGCTACACCTTTGCCAACGTCAACGGCATTCCCGAGGCACATGACGAGGACAATACCGTCAGCCTGACCTTCGCCGTCGATCCGGGCAAGCGTGCCTACGTCAACCGCATCAACTTCCGCGGCAACACCAAGACCGAGGACGAGGTGCTGCGTCGCGAGATGCGCCAGATGGAGGGCGGCTGGGCCTCGACCTACCTGATCGACCAGTCCAAGACCCGTCTCGAGCGCCTCGGCTACTTCAAGGAAGTCAACGTCGAAACCCCGCAGGTGCCCGGCACCGACGATCAGGTCGACGTCAACTACAGCGTCGAGGAGCAACCGTCCGGCTCGGTCACCGCCAGCGTCGGCTTCGCGCAGAGCGCCGGCCTGATCCTCGGCGGCTCGATCAGCCAGAGCAACTTCCTCGGCACCGGCAACAAGGTCAACCTCGGCCTGACCCGCAGCGAGTACCAGACCCGCTACAACTTCGCCTTCACCGATCCCTACTGGACCGAAGACGGCGTCAGCCTCGGCTACAACATGTTCTACCGCACCACCGACTACGACGACTACGACGTCGACTTCACCAGCTATTCGGTGGACAGTCTGGGCGCGGGGATCAACCTCGGCTACCCGGTCAGCGAAACCTCGCGGCTGAACTATGGCCTGTCGGTCCAGCAGGACGATATCAGCCCCGGTACCTACGCGGTCGACGAGATCCGTGACTTCGTCGACCAGGAAGGCGACAGCTACACCAACTTCAAGGGCTCGATCGGCTGGTCGGAGTCGACCCTCAACCGCGGCATGTTCGCCACCCGCGGTCATTCGCAGAGCCTGAGCGGCGAGATCACCCTGCCGGGCAGCGATCTGTCCTTCTATCGTATGGAATACAACGGGCAGGTGTTCACGCCGCTGTGGGGTAAGGACTACGCCATGCGCTTCCACACCCGCCTGGGTTACGCCGACAGCTACGGCTCGACCAGCGAGCTGCCGTTCTACGAGCACTACTACGCCGGTGGCTTCGGCTCGGTACGCGGCTTCGAGGACAACAGCCTCGGCCCGCGCAGCACGCCGGCAGCGGCGGACCCGGATCCGGAAAGCGACGCCTTCGGTGGTAACGTGTTGGTGCAGGGCGGCGCGGAGCTGCTGTTCCCCATGCCGTTCGTCAAGGATCAGCGCTCGCTGCGCACGGTGCTGTTCTGGGACGTGGGTAACGTGTTCGACACCAATTGCAGCAGTGCTCAGGAGGCGCGCAGCGAGTCCGGATGTGACCTCGGTCTGAGTGATATGGCCAGCTCGGTGGGTGTCGGCCTGACCTGGCTGACGGCCATGGGCCCGCTGAGTTTCAGTCTCGGCATGCCGGTCATGAAGCCCGACGAAGCCGATACCCAGGTGTTCCAGTTCTCCCTGGGACAGACTTTCTAAGCCCTTCGGGGCCACTAACCAACCGATTTCTAGCAGGAGTTCATCGTGCGCAAGTTGACCCAAGCTGTCCTGTTCGCCGCTGCTCTGGTGAGCATGCCGGCCTTCGCTGAAATGAATATCGCAGTTCTCAATTACCAGATGGCCCTGCTCGAATCCGATGCCGCCAAGAAGTATGCGGTGGATGCGGAGAAGAAGTTTGGCCCGCAGCTCACCCGTCTGAAGACCCTGGAGAGCGATGCCAAGCGCATTCAGGACCGTCTGATGAAGGAAGGCGACAAGCTGCCGCAGAGCGAGCGCGAGCGTCTCGAGCTGGAATTCAAGCAAAAGGCCCGCGATTTCCAGTTCCAGTCCAAGGAGCTGAACGAATCCAAGGCCGTTGCCGACCGCGACATGCTCAAGCAGCTCAAGCCGAAGTTGGACAAGGCTGTTGAGGAAGTGATCAAGAGCGGCAGCTACGATCTGGTGCTCGAGCGCGGGGCGGTGGTCGACGTCAAGCCTAAGTTCGACATCACCCCCAAGGTGATCGAGCGCATGAACCAGCAGCGCTGATCATGACGGTTCCCGTTTTCACTCTGGGCGAGTTGGCTCAGCGTGTCGGTGCTGAGCTGCGTGGTCCGGCGGACCTGGCCATCAGTGGTCTGGCCGCCCTGCAAGATGCGGGCCCGCAGCAGCTGACCTTTCTCGCCAACGCACAGTACCGCAAGCACCTGGCCAGCTGCCAGGCCGGGGCGGTGCTGCTGACCGCGGCCGATGCCGAAGGTTATGCCGGCGCTGCGCTGGTTCTGGCCAATCCCTATCTGGCCTTTGCCCAGTTGTCGCATCTGTTCGACCGCAAGCCGGTTGCTGCGCCCGGCATCCATCCGAGTGCTGTAGTCGCCGAGGATGCCTGCATCGATCCGAGCGCTTCGATCGGTGCCGGTGTGGTGGTCGAGTCTGGCGCGCGCATCGGTGCGCGGGTGAGTCTCGGTGCCTACTGCGTGGTCGGCGCGCGCAGCGTGATCGGCGACGACGGCTGGCTGGCACCGCGCGTGACCCTCTATCACGACGTACGCATTGGCCAGCGCGTGGTCATCCAGTCCGGGGCCGTGCTGGGTGGCGAAGGTTTCGGTTTTGCCAACGACAAGGGCGTGTGGATCAAGATTGCCCAGATCGGCGGCGTGACCATCGGCGACGATGTCGAGATCGGCGCGAACACCACCATCGACCGCGGCGCACTCGCCGATACGGTGATCGGCAACGGCGTCAAGCTGGATAACCAGATCATGATCGCGCACAACGTGCAGATCGGCGACCACACCGCCATGGCCGGCTGCTGCGGCATTTCCGGCAGCACCAAGATCGGCAGTCACTGCATGATCGCCGGCGGTGTCGGCATGGTTGGCCATATCGAAGTGTGCGACAACGTATTCGTCACCGGCATGACCATGGTCACCCGCTCGATCACCGAGCCGGGTGCCTATTCCTCGGGCACCGCCATGCAGCCGGCCGGCGAGTGGAAGAAGAGCGCAGCGCGCCTTCGTCATCTGGACGACATGGCCAAGCGCCTGCAGCAGCTGGAAAAACGCCTGGCTGCGGTGACCTCCAGCGGTGATGCGGCATCAGATGACTGATGCGTGCTTCCCCGCGTTCCCTATTTTGATCAAGGCCCCCACGACATGATGGATATCAACGAGATTCGCGAACTCCTACCGCACCGCTACCCGTTCCTGCTGGTGGATCGGGTGGTGGAGATGAATCTCGAGGAAAAGCGCATCCGCGCCTACAAGAACGTGACCATCAACGAACCGTTCTTCAACGGCCACTTTCCTGGCCATCCGATCATGCCGGGCGTGCTGATCATCGAGGCCATGGCCCAGGCGGCCGGCATTCTCGGGTTCACCATGATGGGGGCCAAGGCCGCCGCCGATACCCTGTACCTGTTCGTCGGCTCCGACAACCTGCGCTTCCGCTCGCCGGTGACCCCGGGGGATCAGCTGACCCTCGAGGCCCGCGTCCTCAGTGCCAAGCGCGGCCTCTGGAAGTTCGAGTGCCAGGCCAGCATCGACGGCAAGGCAGTCTGCTCGGGTGAGATCATCTGCGCGGAACAGAAAAAATGAGTTTGATCGACCCTCGCGCCATCATCGATCCGAGTGCCAAGCTGGCCGACACTGTCGAAGTCGGCCCCTGGTCGATCATCGGGCCGAACGTGGAAATTGGCGAGGGTACCGTGATCGGCCCGCACGTGATCGTGAAGGGCCCCACGGTGATCGGCCGGCACAACCGCATCTACCAGTTTTCCTCGGTAGGCGAAGACACCCCCGATCTGAAGTACAAGGGCGAGCCGACCCGGCTGGTGATTGGCGATCACAACGTGATCCGCGAGGGCGTCACCATCCATCGCGGTACCGTGCAGGATCGCTACGAGACCACCATCGGCAACCACAACCTGCTGATGGCCTACGTGCACATCGGTCACGACAGTGTGATCGGCGACCACTGCATCCTGGTCAACAACACCGCGCTGGCCGGGCATGTGCACGTCGGCGACTGGGCGATCCTCTCCGGGTTCACCCTGGTCCACCAGTTCTGCCATATCGGCGCGCACAGCTTCTCCGGCATGGGCACGGCGATCGGCAAGGACGTACCGGCCTTCGTCACCGTATTCGGCAGTCCGGCCGAGGCGCGCAGCATGAACTTCGAGGGCATGCGGGCTTCAGCGACGAGGTGATGCACGCCCTGCGCCGTGCCTACAAGGTCGTGTACCGCAAGGGCATGACCGTAGAGGAGGCGCTGGCCGAGCTGGCCGCGGATGCCGAGCAGTACCCGGAAGTGGCGCTGTTCTGCGACTCGGTGCGCAACTCGACTCGCGGCATCACCCGCTGATCCGATGACTCGTCCATTGAAGATCGCCCTGGTCGCCGGCGAGGCGTCCGGCGACATCCTCGGCGCCGGCCTGATGCAGGCCATCAAGGCTCGCCATCCCGAGGTGCAGTTCATCGGTGTCGGCGGCCCGCGCATGCAGGCCGAGGGTCTCGACTCCTACTTTCCCATGGAGCGCCTGGCGGTCATGGGCCTGGTCGAGGTGCTTGGCCGCCTGCCCGAGCTGCTCAAGCGCCGCCGTCGCCTGATCCGCACCCTGATCGACGAACGCCCGGACGTGTTCATCGGCATCGACGCCCCCGACTTCACCCTCGGGGTCGAACTCAAGCTGCGCCAGGCCGGCATCCGCACCGTGCACTACGTCAGCCCGTCGGTGTGGGCCTGGCGGCAGAAGCGCGTGCTGAAGATCCGTCAGGCCTGCGACCTGATGCTGACCCTGTTCCCCTTCGAGGCGCAGTTCTACGAAGCGCAGCAGGTGCCGGTGTGCTTCGTCGGCCATCCGCTGGCCGATACCATCGATCTGCATGCCGACCGCGCTGCCGCGCGGAGCGCGCTCGACCTGCCGGGGCAGGGCGGCGTCGTGGCGCTGATGCCCGGCAGTCGCGGTGGCGAGGTCGAGCGCCTGGGGAGCCTGTTCCTCGACACGGCGGCGCGACTGTGTGCGCTGCGCCCCGGTCTGCGTTTCGTGCTGCCCTGCGCCAATGCCGAGCGCAGGGCTCAGGTCGAGGGCATGCTCGCCGGGCGCGAGCTGCCGGTGCAGTTGCTCGATGGTCGCTCCCACGAGGCGCTGGCGGCCTGCGATGCGGTCCTGATCGCCTCCGGCACGGCGACCCTCGAGGCGCTGCTGTTCAAGCGGCCGATGGTGGTGGCCTACCGCGTGGCGCCGCTGACCTACCGCATCCTCAAGCGCCTGGTGAAAAGCCCGTACATCTCGCTGCCCAACCTGCTGGCCGGGCGCCTGCTGGTGCCCGAGCTGATCCAGGACGCGGCGACGCCCGAGACCCTGGCCGCCACGCTGTTGCCGCTGCTGGACGACGGTCATGTGCAGACCGAAGGCTTCGACGCCATCCACCGGGCGTTGCGCCGGGGGGCTTCCGAACGTGCGGCCGAGGCCGTGCTGCAGCTGGTGGAGCGCGTCTGATGCAGCTCGGTCTGGATTTCGCCCTGGTGGAAGAGCTGGTCGCCGGGGTCGACGAGGTGGGGCGCGGTCCGCTGTGCGGGCCGGTGGTGACCGCGGCGGTGATCCTCGATCCGCTGCGGCCGATCCTCGGCCTCAACGATTCGAAGAAGCTCAGCGAGGCGCGCCGCGAGAAGTTGTTCGACGAAATCCGCGAAAAGGCACTGGCCTGGTGCATCGGTCGTGCCGAAGTCGAGGAGATCGATCGGCTGAATATCCTCCAGGCGACCTTCCTGGCCATGCAGCGGGCAGTCGAAGGGCTGCACATCCAGCCGCGCCTGGCGCTGATC
>LNAP01002154.1_pt1 | contig 30943 bp, 35 predicted proteins | sample 602601 | NCBI WGS metagenome assembly LNAP01 (sample SAMN02440304, study PRJNA202911) | soil metagenome | biome: Subtropical and temperate rainforests or woodlands; isolation source: soil samples (1 kg each in a 20% v/v slurry with milli Q water) were... ...
CGACATCTGCTACACCAACCACGCCGAAGCCGACCAGGACGACATGGACACCCTGCTGACCCTGCTGGGCGTGGCCGGGATCAACTTCATCATGGGCATCCCCGGCTCCGACGACATCATGCTCAACTACCAGACCACCTCCTTTCACGACGCGCTCTACGCCCGCCAGACCCTGGGCCTGAAACCGGCGCCGGAGTTCGAGCAGTGGCTGGCGAAAACCGGCATCTTCACCCAGCCCGACGGCAAGGTGCAGTTCGGCCACAACCTGCCGCCGGCCTTCCGCCAGGCACTGGCGCAGCTTCAGTAAGGACAGGCTTATGGACAAACACCCGACCGACAGCCAGAACCCCTGGCTGGAGCTGCGCCGCCTGACCCCGGCGCGCATCGCCCTGGGCCGCACCGGCACCAGCCTGCCCACCGGCGCCCAGCTGGACTTCCAGTTCGCCCACGCCCAGGCCCGCGATGCGGTGCACCTGCCCTTCGACCATGCCGGGTTGAGCAGCCAACTGGCCGAACGCGGTCGCGACAGCCTGCTGCTGCACAGCGCCGCCAGCGATCGCCACAGCTACCTGCAACGCCCGGACCTGGGGCGCAAGCTCAGCGACGCGTCGGCCCAGGCCCTGCGCGAGCACGCCTGCGCCAACCCGGGCGGGGTGGATCTGGCGGTGGTGGTAGCAGACGGTCTGTCGGCACTGGCAGTGCATCGCCATACCCTGCCGTTTCTCGCCCGTTTTGAAGAGCAGACCGAGGCCGAGGGCTGGTCGCTGTCACCGGTCATCCTGGTGGAACAGGGCCGGGTGGCGGTGGCCGACGAAATCGGCGAGCTGCTCGGCGCGAAAATGACCGTGATCCTGATCGGCGAACGCCCAGGCCTCAGCTCACCGGACAGCCTGGGGCTGTATTTCACCTACAACCCGAAGGTCGGGCTCACCGATGCCTATCGCAACTGCATCTCCAACGTGCGCCTGGAAGGCCTGGGCTACGGCATGGCGGCCCACCGTTTGCTGTACCTGATGCGCGAGGCCTGCAGGCGGCAGCTCTCGGGGGTCAACCTGAAAGACGAGGCCCAGGTGAACACCCTGGACAGCGACGCGCCCGACACCCTCAAGGGCAATTTCCTGCTGGGGCCTGCAAAGCCGTGACTTTTCGAGACGATTGCGCTTTTTCCACGCTTTAGGCAGCATCGAAACACGGCTGCCCGAGTAATGAACCGTTTGCCGTCGTATCCATTCGAAGTTGAGGACAACTCATGCGGATTACTCAAGCGACCCTCGAACACCTGGATCTGTTGACCCCCCTGTTCGTCAAATACCGCGAGTTCTATGGCGCCCTGCCGTTTCCGGACTCGTCCCGGGCCTTCCTGGAAAAGCGCCTGCGCCGCAAGGAGTCGGTGATCTACCTGGCCCTGCCCGACGATGACGACAAGAAACTCCTCGGTTTCTGCCAGCTCTACCCCAGCTTCTCCTCCCTGTCCCTCAAGCGCGTGTGGATCCTCAACGACATCTATGTCGCCGAAGACGCTCGCCGCCAGCTGGTGGCCGACAACCTGATCCGCACCGCGAAGAAAATGGCCAAGGACACCCATGCCGTGCGCATGCGTGTTTCCACCAGCAGTGACAACGAAGTGGCGCAGAAAACCTATGAATCCATCGGTTTTCGCGAAGATACCGAGTTCAAGAACTACATATTGCCGATCAGCGACGACTAAGCCCCCATCTGGAACACCCCCATCCCCCCTTCGACAGCGCCTGCCAAGACGCTGTCGAAGGCCATGCTCTTTCGCCTCTGGCCAGTCAGCGCCGCCAAGACACTCCCCGCTACAAACTCAACGCCCATTTCACCTATCAGGTCTTATAATGCCGACCTTTTCGGGGCGTAAGATGAATCTGCGCCAGCTGTAAGTTTTTGCCCCAGTCATTGCACAGACCCGCCGAGTCGGGCCGTCACCACAGGTGCCTCAATGGATTTCAACCCGATCGACCTCATCCTCCATCTCGACGTTTACCTCGACATGTTGGTGACCAACTACGGGCCATGGATCTACGCCATCCTGTTCCTGGTGATTTTCTGTGAAACAGGCCTGGTGGTGACGCCGTTCCTGCCTGGCGACTCCCTGCTGTTCATCGCCGGCGCGGTCGCCGCCGGTGGCGCCATGGACCCGGTGCTGCTCGGCGGCCTGCTGATGCTGGCGGCTATCCTCGGCGACAGCACCAACTACATCATCGGCCGAACGGTCGGCGAGCGTTTGTTCAGCAACCCGAACTCGAAGATCTTCCGCCGCGACTACCTGCAAAAGACCCACGACTTCTACGACCGCCACGGCGGCAAAACCGTGACCCTGGCGCGTTTCCTGCCGATCATCCGCACCTTCGCCCCGTTCGTCGCCGGCGTGGCCAAGATGCCTTACCCGCGTTTCTTCGCCTTCAGCGTGGCCGGCACCATCCTCTGGGTCGGCGGCCTGGTGACCCTCGGCTACTTCTTCGGCAACGTACCGTTCATCAAGAAAAACCTGTCGCTGCTGGTGGTGGGCATCATCCTGCTGTCGCTGGTGCCGATGATCATCGGCGTGGTGCGCAGCCGCCTGGGCCGCTCGGCAGCAAAGGCCGAAAGCCACTGATCGGTATGTGGCCCCTCAGCACCTGGCGCCGCCGGCGTCGGCTGGCCAAGCACCCGATTGCCGATGAAATGTGGCAACGGGTGCGCCAGCACCTGCCCTTTCTCGATGGCCTGAGCGCTGCCGAGGACCAATGGCTGCGGGAAACCAGCGTACTGTTTCTCGCCGACAAGCACCTGAGCGCCCTGCCCGGGGTCGAGCTGCACCAGTTCGAGCGCCTGCTGCTGGCCGCCCAGGCCCAGTTGCCGCTGCTGCACCTGGGGGATTTGAACTGGTACCAGGGCTTTCACGAAATCGTCCTCTACCCCGACGACTTCCTCAGCCCCCAGCGCCATCGCGATGCCAGCGGCGTCGAACATGAATGGGACGGCGAACACAGCGGCGAAGCCTGGCAACAGGGGCCGATCATCCTGGCCTGGCCCGGCGTGCTCGCCAGCGGCGGCTGGGAAGCCTACAACCTGGTGATCCACGAGCTGGCGCACAAGCTGGACATGCTCAACGGCGATGCCAACGGCCTGCCGCCGCTGCACAGCGACATGCGCATCAGCGACTGGGCGCAGGTGATGCAGGCGGCCTACGACGACCTCAATCGCCAGCTCGACCACAACCCGGACGCCGAAACCGCCATCGATCCTTACGCCGCGGAAAACCCCGCGGAATTCTTCGCCGTCACCAGCGAATACTTCTTCAGTGCCCCGGACCTGCTCCATGAGGCCTATCCGAAGGTCTACGAGCAACTGCAGCTGTTTTACCGGCAGAATCCCCTGGCCCGGCTCCAGCAACTGCAGGCCAGCGACCCGCACTACCAGCAACACTGAGGTGTCCACCAGAGCCAGTCTGCTGGAGAAATAATCGCCGGCCCTGACGAGTGCCTCTGAACTAAACGCGTCGCAGCGACTCTTCTTTTCGCAAGCAATCGAGCGTCGCGAGCCGCTCCTGCGCAGGGTTTTCGGCGTTTGGCCCAAGGCGTCCATACGTCCTTCGGTACGTGGCATAGCCCTTGGAATATGCCTATAATCGCCGCCACTTTTTGGTCAATCCGGCCAAGACATTTTGGTCAACTAACGGGGGCATCGCCCAATGAGCTACAGCAAGATTCCGGCTGGCAAAGACCTGCCGAACGACATCTACGTCGCAATCGAGATTCCGGCCAACCATGCGCCGATCAAATACGAAATCGACAAAGACAGCGATTGCCTGTTCGTTGACCGTTTCATGGCCACCCCGATGTTCTACCCGGCCAACTACGGCTACATCCCGAACACCCTGGCCGACGACGGTGACCCCCTCGACGTGCTGGTCGTGACCCCTTACCCAGTGGCTCCAGGCTCGGTGATCCGTGCCCGTCCGGTCGGCATCCTGAACATGACCGACGACGGCGGCGGCGATGCCAAAGTCATCGCTGTTCCTCACGACAAGCTGTCCCAGCTGTATGTCGACGTGAAGGAATACACCGACCTGCCAGCACTGCTGATTCAGCAGATCGAGCACTTCTTCGCGAACTACAAGGATCTCGAAAAAGGCAAGTGGGTGAAGATCGAAGGCTGGGACGGCGCAGACGCCGCCCGCGCCGCGATCACGAAGTCGGTTGCCGCCTACAAAGGCTAAAAAGCAGCTGCACGCTTGCAGCGACAAGCCTCAAGAAAAAGCCCCGGTCATCCGGGGCTTTTTTATGCCTGCCGAATATTGCCCCTCCCTCAGACGCCAAACACCTGGGTTTTCTGCCCGCCAACAGCTCTTCGCGCTGGGAATTCTCCTCGAATATCAGTATGCTGCGCCCCACCTTTGCGCATCGACCTGTTCAACCGGTCAGATCCGCCCGACGCGGCAGATGATTTTCTCGCCAAGTCCCACAGCCAGCCGCAAGAGCTGGGTGTACGTTTTGCAGGCTGGTGCGGTTTACCAAAAATAAACCAAGCCAGTCCCCGAGAAGCCGGCCACAAGCCGGTTTTTTTTATGCCCGAAATAATCCTACCAAATCCGAAACCTAAGCTGCTAGCCTAGATAAATAAAGGGCTACAGCCATTTACCCAACCAACCGAGTCCAATGCAATACAACCCCATCCGATGACTAAGTGGGGGGACAAGTGGGGGGACAAGCAGAAATGGCATTGCGGCGGAGGACACTATGGGTAAGCTAAATCCGAAACAGGTCGAGAACCTGACAGAACCTGGCACCTACGAAGATGGAGATGGGCTTCGCCTAGTCGTCAAACACACAGGGCGCAAGTCTTGGCTACTGCGCTTCCAGCTCGCTGGTCGCCGCCGGGAAATGGGTTTAGGTTCGTATCCAGAGATCAGCCTCAAGAGCGCCCGACTCGAAGCAAGCACCAAACGCCGCCAGCTGATAGATGGTATCGACCCACTTGCCGCCCGAGATCAGGAACGTGAAGCCCTGCGCGAGGCTCAGCGAGCCCAAGAGGCAAAACAGCTCAAGTTTGAAGTTCTGGCAACAGATTACTGGATAGCCCACGGCGGGAGCTGGTCTGCGCAGTGGCGTAAAGGCTGGATGCGCAAGCTAGAGCTCTATGCATTCCCCCATATCGGCAAGCTGGCTGCCGAGCAGATCGACACAGCACACATTCTCAAGGTTCTGCAGCCCATATGGACCACCAAAACCCGGACAGCTGACGAGGTACGCGGACAGATCGAACAAATTCTGGACGCAGCAAAAGCGCGCGGACTTCGTGACGGAGAAAACCCAGCACGGTGGCGTGGCCACCTGGACAACTTACTCAGCCGGGCAGAAAAGAAAAAAGCTCGAAAGCGCGAGCACTTTCCCGCAATGCCGTGGCAAGACGTACCAAAGCTAATGCATCAATTGAAAGCGAACATGACATCGCCATCTCTTGCCGCACAATTGCTGATCATGACCGCCGCACGCGCACACATGGTGCGATTCGCACGCTGGGATGAGTTTGATTTTGAAGCTCGTACGTGGTCACTTCCCGACGAGCGCATGAAAATGCGCGTCGCCTTCGTCATACCACTTGCTAACCAAGTCATTGATTGCCTGCGAGATATTCCACGTATTGAAGGCAGTCCATTCTTATTCCCTGGCCAAGGTAAAAGCGGTGTAATGCATGTAAATGCGATCCGCACCCTACTGCATGACATGGGATATAAATCTATTACGCGACATGGTTTCCGCTCATCATTTCGCGACTGGGCTGGTGAACGCACACACTACCCGCGTGAAATTTGTGAAATGGCACTTGCACATGACGAACGCGATCAAACCGAAGGGGCATATTCCAGATCTGACTATTTAGAAAAGCGCAGAGAACTAATGGAAGATTGGGCGAAATATCTGAGCACAAAAACATTATAACCCTTAGAAAATACAGTGACCCAAAATCAAATTTCATAAAAGACAAGAAACGCGAATCAGACGACAGAGTATTTAGTAACCACAGCACCAAGGCAGAGGCCTTTTTTCTGAAAGACGAACAATGGCCCCCCAATATGCCGGCAAAACCGGCGCAAGAATAATAACAAAGTACTCCTACAAAATAAGACGAAATACGCCTTAGCCATACAGAAGAAAATAAAACCAGAAGAACTTATCAAAGGCATAGCCAAACCAATGAAACACCCCACTAAACCTTTACTTTATCAACCCCCTCGCAACCTTGTTTTCACTTATAAAATGCCAGATAAAAAGCTGCAAATCCTTATCCACGAAAAAATCACCCAGGCCCAGGGTTGAAATTTCGCCTTGCACAGCACCAGCTATCTTTCCAGCTATCACATCTACCCGATCTGATTTCCGATATAATTTCTTATCCTCAAGAACTTTAAGGATGGCGGACTCTATGCTTTTAACCTGACCTACCTTAATTTGATCAGACTTGATACGACCAGCTTTATCATGGCCTCGCCAACGCCCATTCCCACCCTCAATAGCACGACGCCTTATCTCTAACGAACTACTACCGTAAATATTTTCTAGCGCAACTAAAAACCCTAGAACACGCCTACACTCCTTAACATGATTAGTATATTCTGCATTATATAAATCAAGACTGGAAAGCGCCAAGCTAACGTGTATCGCTTGAATCAGATCCGCCTCTCGGGCCGCACTCCTACCAGGCTTACTTGTCCGACCGAACAAATCATTCAAATATAAATCTAAATCTTCCTGCTCCTTCATAGTTGATATAGCCGAACTGATTATCGACTTAATATATTCAGAGTAAAGCCCATCACCACCATAGCACGCTGAATCTCTACCAAGCACATAACGCACGCGATCGCAGAGCCTATCAAATTTCTCAAGCCATTTTTTTTGCTCTCCATCAAACGACTCTTCAGCAATTTTACGCCTTCGATTCCGGATCCATCTATCCAGAACTCCGAGCGACGCAGAGTCAGACAAAAGCACTTCATGGTCTTCCAACTTAAACACAAGTTCCCAAGCAGTTTTTAGTGTAACCCACTGAAGACCTACAGCTTCTATATCACCACCCAAATAGTGCACAATAAAATTAACGAGCGAGCCACCTTTAATAAAAACTATAGCATCATAACCCTCAATCAATTGAGCGTTCACACCAAATTCTTTATCCAAACATGATTGTACAAGCAGATCTGGCCGGGTATCTGAATCATGTGGCCATCTTAAAAATAAACCCTCACCCGTATTAGCATTCTTGCGCACCAAAATCTCAAAGGAGTCATTGGTAATTAATGCTCCGTAATAGCTCGCATCCGGCACATCAAACGTCATAAGCCCATCCATTCAACCGTAGACCCAGCCTCCCACCGCATCCGGACCCTTGAGGCCAATCACAGGGCCGGCTTCTTCCATGTTCCGAGAATAGAAGGGCCTACACAAGACCGCGACAGCTGCGACAGCTGTCGCAGCTGTCGCGGGAATTAGGTGCTGAGGGAGAGTCATTTTTTACGAACGGGCCTGACTGAAAGTAGCTTTAAGTATCTGATTTTTAGAAGTAATTACCTTTCATCCCACCCCTAGTCGTTACATGCAGGCTGAAAAGCCCTCATCACACACAGGAAAATTAATCAACAAAACAGCTTGCAGGTAAAAAAAAACCGCTAAGCAGAAACCGTGAACTGGGTCCAGCACAGGCATAGCATCGCCTCACCAAATCGGAGGCAAAAAAATGGCTGACAAACACGCATTAGAGGCAATGGCAGTTAAAAAGCATAAAAGCACCCTTCATCAAGGTGAGCGTTATACAAACACGCACAACTCGTTATCCGAGCAGCACCTAAATCAAACAAAAACGCATAAAGAGGAACTATCAAAATCTAAAATAATTCGATTAAGCCAACTTACTGAGATGCTATCGATCTCTCGCTCCTGCATTTACGACTGGCTAAACCCAAGCTCACCACGGCATGACCCATCCTTTCCAAAACAAGTTCGGCTATCCGGGCGAAGCAGTGGAGGAGCAGTCGGCTGGCGATTGGAATCAATCATGGCATGGCTCGACAGTCGCGACTGACTATCAATAAATTCAATACATGAAGCTTTGAAAAACACCGCAAATAGAACCTTATAGAGACACAGATATGAACCAAGAAACCACAAATAAAACAATCCTCTCAGCACTTGATAAGTTCCCCCTACTGAAAGAATTTATTTTTGAAGTAGCCGAAACAACACAAGCTCCGCTTGAGCTAGCCCTAGCTTCGGCCCTTTCAACAATTTCAATGCTATGCCAGCCATTAATAGATGTAAAACGACCAGGGAATATGATCGGACCAGTTTCACTTTTGATCATTAGCATTGCAAGCTCTGGCGAGAGAAAGTCAACAATCGAGAGTATGTTTCTAGGGTATATTCGAGAATATGTAAAGAATGCATTAATCACACACCAGAAAGAACTACTCGCCTGGAGTATTAAATTGGAAGTTTGGGAGGCGCGAAAGCGGAAAATCATCAAAGACATGAGTAACACGCCTCAAACTGAACCAGAATACCAATTACATGAAAGTGAGCTACTAAGCCATCAAGAACTGAAACCTGAACGACCACGGGCATTCAACCCGTTTTACGAAGACGCCACTACAGCAGCCCTTATAAAGGGCATGCGACTTGACATGCCTTGGGCAGCCCTGATGTCTAGCGAAGGGATTTCGGTTTTAAAAGGCGTATTCAATGACTTCGGCAAGATTAATGCATTATGGACCGGAAGCACTATAGACGTATCACGAGCAACAGTAGAAGGCTGTTCACTACATGATGCACGATTGACTTTAGGGATTATGATTCAGCTCGAAGTACTAAAAGAGTATCTAGAGGGCAAGGGGGATCTTGCTCGCTCTGTTGGATTACTATCTCGCGCCTTAGTTTTTCATCCAGAATCGACTCAGGGGACGCGCTTCATAAAGAACAAAACCATCAATAACGCAGTTATCGCAAAATATAACGAGCGGGTGCACAACCTGCTTGAAAAATGCATGCACCGCCTACGCAATACTTCCGAAGAAAAGAAAACTATAAGCTTATCAACTAGTGCAGCTGCGTACTGGACTGAATCATACAACAAGATAGAGTCAGAACTGCAAGTAGGTGGCACTTATGAAAGATCTAAGGATCATGCATCTAAGCTTAGCGAGAATATTGCTCGCGTAGCTGCACTTTTACGTTACTTCGAATTCGGCGAAGGGCTTATCACCCTAGAAGAGCTTCAAGCGGCAGAAAAAATTGTTCTCGAATGCTCCAAAACCTTTCGAAATGAATTTACATTTATGCCCAAGATCATCAGTGATTCAGAAATTTTATTCGCCTGGATTCAATCTAACTGTAAAAACTCGAATATATTTAACTGGGTTGATAAAAACGACATCCTCCGAAAAGGCCCATCAAAGTTTCGAGCAGTTTCGAAACTCAACCCCACACTAGACTGCTTAGTAGCCTCAGGAAAAATAATTGTGAATGATAAAGTCAGACCAGTCCGAATTGAAATAAATCGAAGCTTTTTATAATCCAGTACTTTACCACCGGCCTTGCGCCGGTGTTTTTTTACTTGTAATACGATTCAGATTACCGACCAATCCTCACTTTCCCCATGTATGCCGCCAGCCTCCTTTTTCTGCTCAGCCTGGGACAGTTGGCTAGCTGAAATAAAATGTTCATGGCCGTCTTTCTCGAAAACGAGCTCACCAACTGGCTTAACGCGCATAGCACCTCCCATATCAAAGCGAGGGCTATAAACGAGCTGCTTAGCAGGCACTTCTAAGTTGAGCGCAAGAGTCCGATGACGACCTGGCGGAATGAGCACATTCAGACTGCGGCTACCGGAAATATGTCGGTGTCTGCAATGACGGAAAATCGGGATAGGAAACCCTTCTGCCCGGCAGTGTTCTGAAAGAAGCGTCCCAACGGATCGACCATGATGTACGACTCACTCATGTCGTCGTTGTCCTCGACGCACATCACCTCATGGCGAGCGACGAAGGCGAGAAAGTCTTCGGAGGAAACGGCCAGATCACTGGTTACTACCTGCAGCATGCGTAACACTTTCCATCGGTCTGGCATAAGCGCATGCATGATCGGCGTCATGTCTTCTTGGTGGTTCAGTGCATTGACCACTGTATTAACCTTCAATCGCAGAGCCGAATTCTGCGTCTTTGCGCGGACCAGCACTTCGGAGAGCGAGAGGGTTGCCGACTTTCTGTGCGAGCACGGCATGTCGGTGCCGACTGATCTCATTAAGTGGTCGTATTCGCCAAGAATGGTTGGTGCTCTAGCGGCGCAGCAGGTTGCCGATCGGTTGTTCAACTCCGGTCTGGCACTGCCCAAGCGGATCTTTACCGGGGTGGGTTCTTGCCTGTTCGCTCCGCGCGCGTACGGTCGTCTGGATTTTGACCAAGTAGCTGGCCGCACATTTTGGACAGACCAGCAGCGATACGCTTTTTGTGAGCAGCATGAGGACAAAATCCTCATGCGTGCAGAGTACATGCAGGATGGCTGCGGTCTCGACTACCTCGATATGACCGGCCGGATGTTGATGCTCAACGCGGTAAGTGAGTTCATCGGCTGCATGTACAACATGATGGGCAGCAATCTGATGGAGCCGGCAGTGGGTAAGCCGGTGATGCGCAGTTACAACATGTCCGAAGAAGATCTGGCGTTTGAGCTGCAGCTGTTCCGGCTGTTCCGTAAAGAAATTGAAGGCTCCGATGATGGCTGGGTGGACGTATTACCAGTTCCAGGAAATGCCAACCTTATATTCCTGAAAGGTGCTAACGGCGCTTTTGACTGGGTTGTTCGTGATCAGCGCGACAAGGAGTTTTCCTCCAATCCGCTTTACCCGTTCTTTAATAAGGACGAAGTCCCCAAGGCTATGGACCGGAGCAAGCTGGACGGGCATTTGTACTTTGCAACCGGCACTTGGGCGGAAAAGCTGGAGCACGATGCAGAATCGCGTCATTACGCCGAAGGTGGAACGGCAGCCAATTGGCCTGGTTGTAGCGAAGGGAAGCGGCGTTAACTCTACAGTGAGGCCGGAATGCCACATTGAAGCAATCAACGCCTTTTAGCGAATGACCTTTTCTACTTCCATTGAGGGGCCCCATGGGGCCACTCAATGGATAATCTGCGAAGCGGACTGCGCACCGAGGGTGCGGGCAAGTGCGTCCTGTAGCGCAACCGATTTGACGGAGCGCGCAATCTGCTTGGGAATGGGCCGCGACCAACGACTGCGCAGCTCGTCTACAGCACCACGGATGTGGTCGTGATGAAGGCCTTCGATTCGCATGGACCAGAAGCGCTCAGAACCCCAGTCTTCGGTGTTCGGCTTCTCAGTCAGGACATGGACGTCACGCGATGCACGCAACAAATCAGGCATATTCATAGCTCTCTCCAATAAAGCCACGGCAACAAAGCACCGTGCTGCCTCAGGCAACAGGTCATGGTCAGCAGGGATTTGGAGAGAGAGGGCAAGGTCCTTTGAGCTGATCAACTGAGGAGGCAACTGCTCAGCCGTGGTTGCTCAGGCACCACACGCACTCAAGCGTTGGTGAATCTTATTACTGACCATAGCCCGATTACAAGGGCTCGATTGTTGAGGTTTTCGATTCAAAAAAATCTCAACCACACATAACTGCAATGACATCACCACCAAGAAGGTTCGACCCATGTCATTGCACTGCCCTCGCTGTCACTCACCCAAAGTTGCTTCATTCCATCAAGCCATGAAAGTTGGCGCGGCCATCGGCACAGTAGGCGGTGTTGCGCGTGGCGTCAGCGCTGCACTGGCCGGAGGCCAAGCTGGTGCGTTGGTTGGCACTATCGCTGGACCTTTCGGCATCACGCTCGGCTATGTATCAGGTGCCATCCTCGGCGGCCTGGCCGGCGGGGTTGGTGGTTGTGCTCTCGGCGCACAGCTGGGCGATACGCTTGACCGCCACGTATTGGCCCACAACCTCTGCTTGCTCTGCGGTCACCGCTTCAATCTACCGGCCTGATCTGGCCGCACCACACATTTCAATCCATATCGTCCGGACGGTGCTGCGCTGGGCGCGGCGCTTTTTGCCGGCCTGCACCCTAAGGAATCTCAACCATGGCTCATCTCGTCGAAACTATGGCCTACGCTGGCGCTGCTCCTTGGCACGGCCTGGGCAATCAGCTCACGCAAAAACAACCCATCGAAGTCTGGCAACGCGAAGCCGGCATGGACTGGCAGATCCAGGAAAGCCCCGTGCATTTCAAATCGGACAGCATCGGCACACTGGGCGCGATCCACTCGTTCCCAGAGCAAAAGGTGCTGTTCCGCTCGGATACCAAGGCACCGCTGTCGGTGGTTTCTAACCGTTATCACACAGTGCAGCCACGCGATGTGCTGGAGTTCTACCGGGATCTCACCGAGGTCTCCGGCTATGAGCTAGAAACTGCTGGTGTACTGAAAGGCGGGCGCAAATTCTGGGCACTGGCGCGTACCGGGCAGGGTGCTGCAATAAAGGGTAATGACCAGGTAAACGGCTATCTGCTGCTTGCCACATCCTGCGACGGCACCCTGGCCACCACCGCAACGCCCACCACGGTTCGGGTGGTGTGTAATAACACCCTGACCATCGCCCTGGACGGCACCAGCCGCGCCATCAAGGTGCCGCACAACACCCGCTTCGATTCATCGGTGGTAAAGAAACAGCTCGGCATCGCCGTCTCGCAATGGGACGACTTTATGTACCGCATGCGTGCGCTGGCCGAACGCAAGGTGCAGTGGCATGAGGCGCTGGGCTTCTTTATGAACGTGCTGTGCGAGACCAATCCGACCGGTGCACTGCCGGAGGTGCTTCCCAACGAGCGCGCCCTGCGCAAAGTCCAGGAGCTGTATGAAGGTCGTGGTCGGGGCAGTCAGCTCGACTCGGCACGCGGCACCGCCTGGGGCCTGCTCAATTCCGTGACCGAGTTTGTCGATCACGAGCGCCGGGCACGCAGCAACGAGTACCGCATGGACTCGGCCTGGTTCGGCCAGGGCGCGCAGATCAAGCAACGTGCCCTGGACACCGCCCTGCAACTGGTCGCCTGACCGCTTACTTACCCACCCCATAACGCCCGATCAGCCTAGTTGCTGATCGGGCGTTTCTATTTCCGCAAGGTGAACGCAATGACAGCTACTCCGTTGAGCAGCACCAGCAAGCCGCGCCCGGCGCTGCGCTTGATCAGTACCAAGGAACTACCGCGTGAAGATTGGTTGGCGGTGCGCAAGCAAGGCATTGGCAGTTCTGATGCTGGCGCGGCCGTTGGCCTAAATCCCTATAAATCGCAGCTCGAACTATGGATGGAGAAAACCGGGCGTGACACCACATTGCCCAAGGCAGATCCGCACGATGAAGAAAGTCCGATGTACTGGGGCAATGTGCTGGAGCCGGTCGTGGCCTGGCATTACAGCAAGCGTACGAAGAACAAGGTGCGACGCATCAACGCCGTGCTGCAACACCCTGATCCTCAACTGCCCTGGATGCTGGCCAACATCGACCGCGAGGTGATCGGTGCTGACGATGTGCAGATTCTCGAATGCAAGACAGCCGGCATAAACGGCGCACGCCTTTGGAAAGAAGGCGTACCCGAGTATGTGCAGCTGCAGGTGATGCACCAGCTCGCTGTCACCGGCAAGCAGGCAGCGGATGTCGCGGTACTGCTGGGCGGCCAGACGCTGGAGATCCACCGCATCGAGCGTGACGAGCAGATGATTGCTCGCCTGATCGAACTGGAACGCAAGTTCTGGCACTACGTGGAGACCGACACGCCACCGGCTGCTGATGGCTCAGCATCAGCTGAAATGGCGCTCCGCTGCCTCTATCCGGAAGACAACGGCCAGACCGTCGACTTCAGTGGCCGTGCCAGTTTGGCAGCAGCCTTCCTGGAGCTCAAGGCGGTACGCCAATCCATCAGCGAGAAGGAAACCCGCGAAGCCCAGCTCAAGCAGATGCTGCAGCAGGCCATGGGTGATGCCACACGCGCGGAGTTCAGCCACGGATTTATCAGCTGGAAGAAATCTCAAGACAGCAACGTGCTCGATGTTCAAACCATGCTAAAGGACAAGCCCTACCTGCAGGTTCGTTACACCAAACTCAAGGAAGGCAGTCGGCGCTTCCTGATCAGCTAATCCCCCGCTCAACCATTCCCTCCCCCTGGCCAGTACATGCAGTTAGCGCTGCGTGGCTGGCCTTTTTCGTTTGCAGGAGAACCACCATGCTTAAAGGTCTCGCTATAACCCCGCCGGTTCTCGGACGGATTTCTATCGGTAAAGTCATCGAGAAAAACGGTAAACGCCTACCGGAGAAAGATGATCAATTCACCATCACCTCACAGGTGCAAGGTAAGGACGGCTGGCTGCTGCACCCGCTTAATGACGAGCTACGCAAAAGCCAGGAAGACAAACTGCGCAGCATCCCGGTGCGCCTGCTGTTCAACGAACCTGAGCTGAATTTTCGCGCTGACTACACACTGTTTGATCGGCAGTCTGGCCGACCGTTGTGCGTAGGCAATGGCGAGACCTGCAAGCGAATTACCCAGGACGGCATGCAATCACTGCCCTGCCCTTCGCCCGATACTTGCCCACTGGCCAAAGGCGGTGCCTGTAAGCCTTACGGCCGGCTGAACGTGCTCATTGGTGATGACGACCCACTGGGTAGCTTTGTGTTCCGTACCACCGGGTTCAACAGCATCCGCACCCTGGCTGCTCGCCTGCATTACTTCCAGGCCATTTCTGGCAATCGACTGGCCTGCTTACCGCTGGAGTTGCGCCTGCGTGGCAAATCCACCCGACAAAGCCATGGCACGCCGATTTTCTACGTAGATCTCACAGTGCGTAACGGCATGGATATGTCCGAGGCGCTGCTAACTGCCAACGAACTGGACACACAACGGCAAAACGCTGGCTTCGATCAATCCGCGCTGGATGAGGCTGCACACCGTGGCTTTGGCAACGGGGCATTCGAGGACAGCGTGGAGGATGCCGGTGCAGTGATCGAAGAGTTCTATTCGAGCGCGGACACCACCACTGCCAACGTCAAGGGTGAAGTGCTGCAACCAGCTACCAAGTCGCTTGCGGGCAAACTGGAAGTGCTCGCCTCATCAACCAACTGAGCACTACCCCCGATTGAGCCTATCGGCCAGTCGGGCTCTTTCGGAGAGCCGTCATGACCTTGCTTCGATTTCTGCTGTGCCTGTTCATCTTCATCGGCGCACTGGCTGCGGCTGGAGTTCTGGTGCTGAGCATTCTGCTGATGCTGCGTTTTCCGCCGTTGCTGATCGCCGTAGTCCTGGCGTGTTGGATCTTGAACCGCCTGCTCAAGCTACTGCACACGCTCCGCTCAAATCCCCCCACGTCAGATTCCGCGTCGCAGCGGTGACCTCATAAACCTTCATAAGCGGCCTGCCAGGGCGTGGCCGCATTCACTCATCTGGAGAATGAACCATGCTCAGACAGTGTTTGATATGCGAGTCCGCAGCAGTCATGACGCAGGAAGCAGCCATGAGGATTGATGATACTGCCCTTTCTTTTTGTCGATCTCTCCAAGCACCAGGACCGACTGCAGCCGAACTTGCACAGGGTTGGGCCAACCCCACAAGGAGGAATCATCTCTCCGGAAATGGCGAATTGGACGCTGGATGGCCTGGAAGATGTCGTCTAACCCAACGAAAACAGCACACGCTATGATAACCGTCGCAGCCACCCTACCCGCGACGGCCCTGTGACCGGTGTTGCACTCCGAACCAGGCCAGAGCAATCCGTGCCTGGAACACTCCTTCGATACCCGGCCGAACAGGTTCCTTATCGAACCGCGCCAGGCCATCATCGCGAACTTGTCCACCGTAGCGATCATCATCGACGGTGGGCGGTGATACATCTCCTCATCCACGACCATCACAGGCAAACCTGGGTGTGCCTGCTTGCTCGAACGACCACGAGAGAAGTCACAGGCACTTAGCTTGTCGCCGCAATAAATCGTCGTACGCCCGGCGATCTTATCGACCTCAATATCTCTCTTCGGGTCGATCTCCGCTCCGCACCACGGGCAGCCTGTCAGCTGTGCCGGCGAAGCCATTCCGGTCGGGTTTCTCCCTGGGGTACGAATGGCCTCAATGAACTTGTGACTATCCTCAGTGGTACCCGGGGTCACCTTGTTACCAACCCAAAGGCCGATAGTGAACGCGCTCTCACCTAAGTACTTGTCGCCTGCTGCAAGCGCTTCCCGGCGAATATGTTCCATCGCACAGATCAAGGCAGTGGCACGCTGGAACTGTTGCAAGGTCAGCAAACGTAGGGTGTACCGCATGATCACGGCTAGTCCGCGGGATGAGTCGTAGCCACCCAGATTTCCTTGCAGGCGGCGAATCGCCATGGTGAATGCAGCGACACCCAGGTATGCCTCGGTCTTGCCACCACCAGTGGGGAACCAGAGCAGATCCGCATAGGCCTGCAGAGGCTGAGTCCGGTCGGTATGTTTCGGATCGGTCAGCCCAGGCACGGACAACAGCAGGAAGGCCAACTGGAAGGGACGCCAGGAGCGGTTCTTGGGAATATCGAACTCCGTTAGCTCGACAGTGCGCCCGCGACGGCGTTGCAAGGCGAAAGCGCTGTGTACCCGCTGAATTGCCATCGCTCGGTTTGCGAAACGAAATGCTGCCAGGGCATTATCGTCTGTCGCCAGCAGACTCACCCCCTCGCGCAGACGAACCAGAATCGACTCGCAGTGCCCCAGCGCTTCATCGGCCTGCTGTACGTAGCCAGCGGCATCGCTCTCGACACGTGCGTGCTGATCTTCGATCCAGGATGCATAGTCCTCGGTCAGTATCCCGAGCGCGACAACAAGCTCTTCCTTCTTCAGCTCCGCCAGATATTTCATATCCAGCAAACCTTCGTCGACCAGCCTGCGCATCGCCGGCCGGTCCTGCGAATTCAACCCCGGCGTCTCGGTGACCGGCACTTCGTATTGCGGCATCACCGCGGTGCGCAGCTCTACGGCCCTTGCCACGTCTGGGCCAGCCACCGCATGCACTGCAACGCCATGACCTACAGCGAACTCGACCCGATCGCGATAAATCATTTCCAGCGCCAAGCGCTCACGTAAGTCGTCATCATCCGCAGCACCAACATCTGCCTCCAAAGCAGGACGGCGACGGAATATAAGCGTGGAGCAGGCAGGTAACTCGACCCTCGCCAGGGAACGTGCAAGATGAGTAGCCGCGACCACTTCGCCAAAGCTGGCAAGAACACCACCATGGAAGGTCCGGATCAGGGGATTGCCGACATGATTTTCGCAAAAATCCATGAGGTAGCGTGTCTCGCCCTCCACTACCTCCTCCCGCATCCCCAGAAACCGATGGAAGGGCACCGCCGGCACCAGGACCATTGCCGCCTCGGTACAATCCGGTATTGGTCGAACCAACCCCGTCATGCCGCACTCCTATCCGTCGTATCGAAAGCCGGCCCCAAGGTATCGATGGCAAAGGATCCGGTAACCGTGGCAAGCGGCATCTTGTCACCCACCGCATAACCTCGGCCGGAGACAAAGGCCACGCTGTCTGTCCAGCCGATGCATTCGACCACCGCGCGCAGGCCGCTGCCCGCCGGAATGGCACGCAGGTAATCGACGCGCAGGTCGATGGTGGCGATAGGCCGGAGCGAGCGGAGCGCGGAGAAAATGGCCAGTCCGCACGTCGTGTCGAGCAGGGTCACCAGCGTGCCCCGATGCAACGCTCTATGGCCGTCGGCCAGAGTCTCGGAAAACGGCATCGTCATCTCTGCCCTGGCGTCGACCACCGCCACCACGTCGATGCCGAAGGCGTTGAACAGCGGATGCTGGCTGCCGAAAAATGCTTTGGCCATGGCAGCTTGGTCCAGTTCCGGCTTCATATGGGACATGCCTACTCCTCTATGTGCACTGCAACTGCGTTCACTCAATACGTCAGAGCAGCGTCGACATAACGAAGCTCCGCCACCCGTACGGCTTGCAGGGCATCTGCGAGTAGCTCCGTAGGGAAGCATTCGCTCTCGGAGCCTGCTTTCAGCGCTAGCGCCAGCGCTGTCCAGCATCTGGCACAACCTGTCATCAGCTGCGGCAGCTGCAGCTCGCTGATGCGTGGATCAGCCGATGCGGCTTCCTCCAGAAATTCTGCGTACATCTTGCGAAAACCGCCGCCGCCCGTGCCGCGCCGTTCGATGATTTGATAAGCAAAACGCGTCGTCCAGCGCCAGTCGCCCTCGCGTTCCCAGCGGCCAAGATCGGCCTGCCAGGTATCGAGCGCGGCCACGCCGGTATAGGGTCCGCCCTCCAGCAGCAAACGTGCGTTGTGGCGTATGGCTGCCGCCACCCGCTCGACCGAAAGCCGGGTATGAATGGCGGGAGGAGCGAACAGGTTACCGGCATGAAAAAAGGGAGGCAGCTCCGCGAAGCGGGCACGGGCCAAGGCTGCACGTGCCACCGAGATGGGCGCAGGGCGCTCGGTATCCGTCACCAGAATGCAGCCATCCGCCGGCTGGCGCTGCCAGGCCATGATGGCATGGCCGGGAAAATGCGTGCGGCTGGCAAAGTACGGCAGGTGAAAAATATCGGTCAGCAGCAGGGCCGGGCGCCCCTGGTCGAGCAGGCCATCCAGCGCCTGCGCGCCCTCCTCGACCGAGCCGTAACTTGTCCAGGCGAACGGTACGTCAAGCGCCTGGAATACCCGCTCCTCGTATCCGAGCGAGCGCACATGGACCAGAAAGGGTACCGGCGCATCGGGCAGCGTCAGATACGTGATCCCTAGCCCCGAGCCCAGCCCAAAACACATGGCCTCGGTCAGTGTCGTGCCATGGAACTCGAGCAAGTCCCGGATGGCCGAACTCCCGCAATGGCGGCCGGGCCGATGGGGAATGGCAGGGACTGGTGCCATCTCTGCTGCATGTGATTTCATTATCGACTTACCCTTTTTGAAGACTGATGAATAAACTTGGGCTCATATCGTTCCGTCGCAATCTGCGTTGACGTGACGGTTGGCCCGGTCAATTACCCGGAAACGTTTCAGGTGCGGCCGGTGAGTTCAGCGCTCGCGTCAGGTGGCTTGCGCCAGCACCCGGTCACCGAACACCGTAGCCGAGAGCGCCCCGGGTCGATCAATTTTACCAATCACAGGGATGCTACAGCGGTGGCCTGGCCGATTCCCCGTGGTGCGCCGGTGATGAATATAACCTTGCCCGACGCACTGTCTCTCAACGCTGAGGCAGGGTCGATCGCATCATATCGGGCATGATGTTCCGTCAGAGAAAGGAATTGGGTCTCAATCGATGACATTGTGCCTCCTGTGACGGGTTGGTAGGGTCGCGGCGACGCCCACAGGAATGTGGATCAGCGGGGAGGTATCTTTTGGTCCAGCCTCCAGCAGGCAGACGCGAGTGTCCGGGTTGGCGCTCAGTCGGTTGGCCAAGACGCAGCCGGCAGAGCCGGCGCCGACGATAATGTAGTCGAATTCCATCTGTGCGGGCCTCGATTGGTGGCGAGGAGAACAGTGGAATTCTCAGTGGTTGTGGTAGGAGCTTTATTGGCTTATTACGACCATTTTTTGACTTTTTGCGACAACAGACTGCCGCAGTAGTAACCCCCCAACCCTGGACACACAAAATTCTGCACACCCTCGAGCGTTGCACTTATGGTGCTGAGTTCAGCAGGCCTTAAAAAGGCTGTCCCCGCCCAGAATTACAGAGTCGCCAAAAATTAATGTAACTTAAATACCTCTACCGCCCCCCCCAAATTACCAGCCAACTTAACTAAATATTGATTTACCTCCGAAATCCTCTCACTACCCAACTCAACTCCTGCCGCGATTTCTCTAATAACATTCGCATTATTTAGCATATCTTCAACAACTGCGCTCTGCTCTTCTGAAGCAGTTGCAACTTGTGTAATCTGCAACATGACTTGGGATACTGAATTTACAATATCCTCAATTGATCTACTAGCTTCGCCAGCTGCAATAACGCTATTTTTTGACACAAAGACACAGTCGCCCATGACATCAAGAGCAACACATATACTTTTATTTAAAGAAGCAATCATCGCCTGAATTTCATACGTGGAATTATTTGTACGTTGAGCTAAGCTTCGAACTTCATCAGCAACAACAGCAAATCCTTTCCCGGCCTCGCCTGCATGCGCGGCCTCAATTGCGGCATTCAAAGCCAGCAGATTTGTTTGATCGGTGATTAGATCAATAATTTCAATAATTGTACCTATTTTTGAAATATCAGTTTCAATGCATTTAATAGCCACGTATGAATCATTAACCCGTTGCGACAAAGCATTTATAGATGATACGGCTGTGTCAATAGCTTTTTGACCATGAACCGCCAACTGCCGCCCCTCAGATGATATTACTTCAGACTTACTTGCCGCATTTGAAGTTTCAGTTATAGCGAAAGAAATCTGTGATAGCGCACTGACAAATTCATCAATTTTACCTGCCTGATCACATATATCACTTGACGTGCTTTGTGAAATACTTAAAGCCTCGACTGCTGAATTAAACAAATCACCTTGTACGTGTTTTATCGATTCAATCAAGGCACACACCCCAGCAGCCATCGCCATGATTGATGACTGCATTTTACCCACTTCATCATTGCTCGGTATAGTGCGGTATGTAAGATCACCTTTTGACATACCATCCATAACATGAACTATCTCATCTATTGAATTGCGAGTCTTTTTCATAAGAAGCAAAATAACAAAAAAGAAGATACAATTAATTGCCACAACAAGAAAATACACATAGCTTTTAACACGCTTGGAAATATCAGCAAGTTCCATCCCAAAGCGATCAGAGTTAGTGTACGACCAACTTACAAGCCGTTTCATTTCCTCAACGCTCTCAGAGTTTAATCCATCTTTAGAAATGCTACTTGCATACCTCACGAGCTGCCCAAGCTTTATTTCTGAAGCATCAGATAGCTCAAGAATCAATCCCTTCCCCAATAATCTTAAAAGAGCTTTATCGCCATCCCACAAACTGTTTACAGACGTAGTTTGTCTACGCGCCCTCTGCACCTGCTCTACTATAAAATTTACATTTATATTTATTTCTTTTTTCTGCAGTTCATAGTGTACATTGCTCAAGGCAACAACATGCTCCCTTTCATAATAAGAAAACTCTGTCAACTTATGCATTAAGCGCATCCCGAACAGCGCAACAAAAAAAGAAAATCCTGCCATAATAAGAATCAAAAAAAATCGACAGCGCAGCGAACAGTTGATATTCATACCACCCCTTAGCACCATGAATGGAATATTATATCTCAACCAATATTGAAATATATTTATTCTTAGGCAAGATATAAAACAGCACTCTTTCTACAATCTAGAAGAGCGCTGTTAAACGAGCGAAATTATAATACCTCAGAACTTATATGATGCTCCAAGACTCAGAATGAAAGGATCAATCTCAATCTTGGTAGAAACAGGTGCAGCCCCAACTGTACCAGAAATATCTGTTTTGAAAGGAATATAGCGCACATCTGAATTTAACATCCATGAGTTACCAAAATCATATCTAAGGCCGACCTGAGCAGCAGGCGCCCATTTATCTTTGATATCAAATGAAGTCAAGGCACCATCAGTTTTGTCGAAGAAAAACACTCGACCGACACCTAGTCCGACATATGGATAAAGTCGCTCAAAATTATCAAAATGATACTGAAGTGACAAAATTGCAGGGCCATAATCAACTTCACTGACTCTTCCCAGCGCAGAGATGGATTTTTCACCTTGAAACTTAGCTTTAGCTGGAATCCCGACGAAAAAATCCAGAGCTACATTGTTACTAATAAAATAGGAAATATCAAAAGTAACTGTTGTATCATTACCGATGCTTACAGCAGCATTGGGTACAGTAGCCCCACCTACATTTAGGGAGCCTAGCGTCTCGTCTACATAAACTTTAGACATATTAAAGCTAGCAACCCAGTCGCCCTGATTGTAGCCAGCAGTTTCAGTCGAATAGATTTCACCTGACCACGCACTGGCCCCACCCAACACAAAACTAGTTGCTAATATCGACATAGCGAGTTTTTTTACAATAGTCGGATTCATTATACTTCCATTTTTTGTTATATAAGTGAATTCATAAACAAGTTACTACCTTTCACAGAGGCTGATTTTCGAAAAAAATTAGCCAAAGTCCGTACCAAAAGCGTTACTCAAGTGCCGAAGAATCATTACACGAAAGAATATCAGCATATTTCTCACGCAAACGATTCTTCAGAATCTTACCAGCCCCATTGCGCGGCAGTTCATCAATAAATATAGCGGCGTCTGGAATTTGCCACTTAGCCACCTTACCTTCGAAATAACTAAGCAATTCATCATCCGTTAGCACTGAATTAGGGGCTCTGACTGCAACAAGAAGAGGCCGCTCATCCCATTTTTTGTGCTTTACAGCTATGACTGCAGCATCAACTATCGCGGGATGCGCAATCGCAACACCTTCTAGCTCTACCGTACTAATCCATTCACCACCAGACTTTATAATATCCTTTGCGCGATCACAAATTGTCATAAAGCCATCCTGATCAATAGTGGCCACATCCCCAGTTGAAAACCATCCATTCGAGAGTGTTGTACCAATATTGCTACGAAAATAATCTTTAATAACCCAATGCCCTCGAACCATAAGATTGCCTTTGGTAACACCATCTTCAGATAGTGTGACACCCTCATCATCAACTATCTTTAGTTCGACACCATAAGGTGGACGTCCCTGGCTTTGGCGCAGTGCAAGTTTTTCATCCCATGGCAAATTCACTTGATGCCCGAGTGGCGTGTTTGCCGTACCAAATGGCGAAAGCTCAGTCATACCCCAAGCATGAATAACTTCGACACCATATAGATCGTTAAATTCTTTAATCATAGAAGGAGGGCAGGCCGAGCCTACTACAACAGTTCGCGTAAGGCTTTCTGCTTTCGAACCACTTTCCGCTAGAGAGGCTAACAACCCCTGCCAAATAACCGGCACTCCAAGAGCAATACTGACACATTCCTGATCAATTAGCTTCGCTAAGCTAGCGCCATCAAGTGCCGGGCCAGGAAGAACTAATTTTGCACCAACCATTGCAGCGGAGTATGGAATCCCCCACGCATTTACATGAAACATCGGAACAACTGGCAAAATTGTATCTCGCGCAGACAAATTGAGCGTATCAGGCATTGCAGTCGTCATTGAATGTAAAACTGTCGAGCGGTGTGAATAAAGTACGCCCTTAGGATTACCCGTAGTACCCGAAGTATAGCAGAGACTAGAAGCCTCTTTTTCATCTACATCGGGCCACACATAGTCATCATCACCTTGTCCAATCAAATCTTCGTAGACAAGTAATCCTGGAATCTTGGCGGATGCCTTTAAATTTGCACATCCCATCAAGACAAAGGCTTTGGCTGTTGTTAATAGCCCATCTAGCCCAGCAATTATCGGCAAGAATGTCTCGTCAAAAAATACTACCTTATCCTCCGCATGATTTATCACATAGGCAATCTGCTCTATGAAAAGCCTAGGATTTATCGTATGACATACCATCCCTGCACCTGAGACACCGAAGTAAATCTCAAGATGGCGGACATTATTCCACGCAATGGTTGCACAATGATCACTTTGCGTGAGCCCCATCTTGCCTAGCGCAGAAGCAAGCTTACGGGCACGCAGCGCCACTCCTGACCAATAAGTTCTTGTTACTTCACCAGAGGTTTCAACAGAAACCACCTCTGTATTACCATGGTATCGTGCAGCATGATCAATAAGTGAACTTATGATCAACGGCTGACGCATCATCTGACCAATCATAGCGCTGCTCCATATCGACAACTAAATTCAATTGAATCAGTAAATTTAGTCAAAAATTAGTTTTCTATTACGTGCAAACTAATTCTACAGTAGCTCTGGCTCTAAATTTTGGCGAGCAAAACCAATACTTGCATCTAATGATGTCATATCAACTTTTCGCATAATTATTTCCGCGGCATTTTCAGCAATCATAATAGTCGGAGCGTTTGTATTCCCTGCGACTAAATTCGGCATAATTGATGCATCAACGACTCTAATGTTTCTTAAACCGCGCACCTGCAAGCATGGATCAACGACTGACGCTGGATCTTTACCCATTCTACAAGTACCTACCGGATGATAAATCGTCTCAGCTCGACTACGAATATCTGCAACTATTTCATCATCGCTAGTAACAGCAGGGCCAGGAACTATTTCCCGTTTAAAATGCTTAGCCATGGATGGGGCATCAAAGATAGCGCGACCGATCTTTATACCAGCAATCATAGTCTTAATATCTTCAGGATCACTAAGGTAGTTGGGGTCAATCAGTGGATCATCCATAGGATTAGCACTTTTAAGTCCAATCCTACCTCGGCTTTTAGGTAAAAGATCACATATGTGTAGCGTATATCCATAACCAACGGCTATTTTACGACCATGATCTTTTAAATAGGTTGGCAAAAAATGGAACTGCAAATTAGGCCGATCACGCTCAGGGGAGCTTTTCACAAAACCACCTGACTCAGCCACATTGCTCGTCAGAAAACCCTTGCGCTTAAAAATATAGGAAAACAAACCCACAAGACCACGAGGGATGAAAGAAAATGCCACACCTATCGGCGCTCTAGAATTTGCGGCGCACATTAAAGTAATATCTAAATGGTCTTGAAGATTTTTTCCAACTTCAGGAAGGTCGTGCACTAGAGCAATTCCATGCTCCTTAAGCTCGGCTGCCGCCCCAACTCCAGAAAGCATTAGAAGTTGAGGTGTGTTAACCGCACCAAGAGAAAGAATCACTTCACCACTATCTGTAGTCTTAACTTGCTGATGCATATTTTTTTGAATATAAGACACCCCTACTGCCTTACGATCTTCGAAAAGTACTTTTGTAGCATGCGCTTCAGTAATTATATCTAGATTAGGTCGATCAATCACATCATGTAAGAATGCACGAGCTGAGCTCCAGCGCTGTCCATGCTTTTGTGTTACTTGATAAAATCCTACTCCCTCTTGGTGCGCACCGTTAAAATCACCGTTGAAGCTAATTTTAGCCTCCATACCGGCCTGAACGAATGATTTGCTAAGCGGGTTGAGATCCTTTAAATCACTAACGGCCAGTTCTCCGTCCGTCCCATGATAGTTTGACTTATCAAAGCGCTGGTTGTGCTCAAGTTTTTTGAATAACGCGAAAGCACGCTTCCATCCCCAATATTCCCCCCCCGCTTGCTCCCAAGCCTGGTAATCCTCCTCATGCCCCCGGATATACACCATCGCATTGATCGAACTTGATCCACCTAGCGTCTTCCCTCGGGGCCAAAATAGACTACGTTCATTGAGGTGTTGTTGTGGTGCAGTTTGAAATGCCCAGTTGAGTTTTTTACTATTTGAAAGTAAAGCAATACCTAGCGGCATATGAATTAGCGGATTTGTATCTCGCGGCCCGGCCTCAAGTAAGCAAACTCGTTTCGACGGGTCGGCTGAAAGGCGATTAGCAAGAACACACCCAGCGGATCCAGCACCAACAATTATATAATCATACATTTTTTGTTATCCTAAAAGATAAATATTGCAATAACACTTCAGCTCAAATACCTTACCGTCATGCTAATTAATCGCTTCACCTTTCCAGTGTAAGGGGGGAACAACAAATGTGTAATTGAGAACCTATCCAGCAGAATGGGCTTCTCGTGAGAAAACGCCTGGAAACCGTAAAACCCATGAGCACTACCAATACCGCTATTATTAACTCCGCCAAATGGAAGATTGGGATGCAAAAATTGGACAACGCTTAAATTTATCCCAACTGACCCAGAACTTGTGCGACCCACAATATCCTGAGCAAACTCTTTGTCTTCAGAGAAAATATAAAGCGCTAGAGGCTTGGCGTTATCGTTTATCTGCTTAATCACATGATCTATATCATCGTATTCAATAATCGGCAGTAATGGGCCAAATATTTCTTCACGCGAAATGTCCATCTCAGGCGTGACTTTGGATATTATAGTTGGCGCTACAAATCTATCCAATGCATCAATCTCGCCCCCTTGTAAAATTTTCGCGCCTTTTGATTTTGCGTCACCTATGAGCTCATAAAGTCTATTAAGGTGCTGATCATTTACAATTCTGCAATAGTCCGGCGATTTCTTCTGCGCCTCAAAATCCTTCCCATAAACCCGCGTCACTTCTTCCATTATGATTTTATGAAAATCATGGGCTATGCTTCTATGCACAAATACATGGTCAGGTGCAATGCACGTCTGTCCATTATTCGAAAATTTGCCCCATACGATGTTACGCGCAGCTTTTTTTAAATTTGCTGTCGGACCAATAATGGTTGGGGATTTTCCGCCTAGCTCCAACGTAACCGAAGCGAGTGTTTTCGCCGCTGCTTCCATTACTAATTTTCCAACTCGTGGACTCCCTGTGAAGAAGATATGGTCAAATGGTAGAGTCAACAGCTCTTGGGAAACAGCGGCGTCGCCCTCCACCACAGTGACTAGATCAACGGAAAAAGCCTCCCGAATGATAGAGCCGATCAATGAAGCAGTGTGCGGTGTCAACTCAGATGGCTTTATAATAACGCTATTACCTGCCGCCAGCGCAGAAACAAGTGGGCCAAAACTAAGGTTGAAGGGATAGTTCCAAGGCGCAATGATTAAACAAACCCCCTTTGGCTCGAAACTAAGCCTTGCTTTGGTGCCAAGTACACTGAGTGCTGCCTTCACTCTTCGTGGCATCATCCAGGTTTTTAGGTTCCGTTTTGCGTGACTGATTTCTTGCAATACCGGAAATATTTCTGTCAGCTTTACCTCACTCGCCGGTTTACGGAAGTCTGCCGCAAGTGCAGCGATAATTTCTGACTCACGACGCTGAATTATTTCTTTCAGTATATTAAGGGCCGCAATACGCTCTGCTAAACTAAATTTTCCACGGCGAGCGCTACTTGCTTTTTTTTGCGCATTAAAGATGTCAATGACTGAATGGCTTTCAGTGCTTGAGTTGGACTCAGCTAGCCTAGTGTGCATAGTCATTTTTATTATTTTCCTGTATTATTCTGAATGACTTAATGTTTTTAGCCTAACTTTTCCTGATAGAGTACATAGTCTTCTTTAGTGGCTCCACAATCCGGACAGCACCAGTCACTAGGGATATCCTCAAAGCGAGTACCTGGAGCAAAGCCCTCGACCTCGTCACCCAACGCCTCGTCATATATATGGCCGCAAGTAATACAAATCCATTTAAGGAATGCTGCTCCGCTCTGCGAATTAGTTACCCGCGGCTTATGCCCGTTCAGATGCTGTCCTTCAGTTGCAACGTCAAGCGCTATCTCTGCACCCATCGTCGTATTTGATATTTCAGTGTTTACATCAGAGCTGCTCACTTTTGCCGAAACTGAAAGAGTGTTGTTTGAACTGATATTTTTCTCGCCTGTACTTCCCTCAATCAATACGAAATCTAGCTTGTCTCGAACGGCACAGTCGGGACAACACCAATCCTCAGGAATGACGATCCAAGGAGTATTTGGGGCAAACCCTTCATGCTCTTCCCCCTTACTTTCATCATAAACATATTGACAATCTGGACACTGATACCTAGCCATATCTATTACCGTGTTAATGAGTTGCGTACTCTACAGTACGTTAACGCTCGTTATTTTTTATCTTCTTTACGGAAGACCTACGCACAGCTTGTGATTGACTTCGTCGCTCAACTTTATTATCAGGCGTATTTTCACACTCATCAGTTATACTGATTTTTTCCGCTGTAAACTCTAGCTCTGCACTCAATATTGAAGGCTCGGATAACGTGTCTTCGATAATATTATTATCTTGCTTAATGACGGGATCGTTTTGCTTTAATTGTGTGATTTCGCACCGTGGATCCGCGAGCATCTTAAAGTCAATTTTGTCTCGAACAGCGCAGTCAGGGCAGGCCCACTCTTCAGGGATTTCACCCCAATTAGTATTAGGCTGAAAACCCTCGTGCGGCTCCCCCTTGCATTCATCATAGATATACTGACAATCTGGACACTGGTACTTCGCCATTACCCCTTCTCCTTTTAGACCGGTGCTCGCAGCCCTTGAGGCTACCGCTTATTTACTGAGCAAGTCTAACTATGAAATTTATTATTATGGACGTCTGCCGATAGATCCATAGAAATGAATCTATCGGAAGAGCTCAATTATATAAATAACTTGCAGAATGCAACAGTTAATCAATCGTCAGACTTCTAGTGCATAAGGCTCATTACAATTTAACTTGTTAACGCACGACGAACTCAAACAGATATATTAAAAATCCACCGTTATTTCTGCATGCTCACACCACTATGATGCTACCGCGGTTGCGCCCCGTTTATCATCCGCACCAACATTATGAGTAAACTTTTTTATGTATTCTGCACGCATTGAATCTTCAATTTGAATCTTGCTCAGGTCGCCATTAGCCCAATTTACCACCTTAGGGTCCATGACCGATCTAAACCATTGAGGAATCATTGCCATCAAAAATGCACCGGGGTAGCCAGTCGGAAGTGCGGGAAGGCCGGGGAAATCACGTAATGACTGGTAAGAGCGAGTTGGGTGCGCGTGGTGATCAGAGTGCCGTTGAAGGTGAAACAGAACCAGATTTGACACGATGTGGTTACTGTTCCACGAGTGATGTGGCTTTTGATGTTCATATCGTCCATCGGCCATTTTTTCACGCAGCAAACCGTAGTGTTCAATGTAGTTCGCGCTTGTTAACTGCCACCACCCGAAAGCCATCTGAATTGGAAGGAATACCAGCATCTTCGGACCAAAGAAGGCAAGCAGGAGGGTGTAGAGAACAACTGTGATGACCATTGGCTGGAGGATCTCATTATCGAAACTCCAAACGCTTTGCCCGCGGCGCGAAAGGCGTTGTTCCTCAAGCCCCCAAGCACGACGAAACGCTCCAGGAATCTCACGGGTTGAGAATTTATATATATTTTCTCCCATACGTGAGGTCGCAGGGTCCATCGGTGTAGCAACATCACGGTGATGGCCTTTATTATGCTCAATAAAGAAGTGGCCGTACCCGACAACCGCCAGCACAATTTTCGCCATCCAACGATCAAAGGCTTCTTTTTTGTGACCCAGTTCGTGACCTGTATTAAGCGCTAAACCATTCACGATGCCCAGTGACAAGGCAAGTGCGCCGATTTCGAACCAAGACATTGACTGAGTCCCTACCCACCATGCAGACACGATTAGTGCTGCGTAATGCATTGGAACTGTTAGATACGTTAAAACTCGGTAGTAACGTTCTTTCTCCAGTTTCTCCACTACTTCCTCAGGCGGATTATTAAAGTCCTCACCAAACATCGCGTCAAGCAATGGAAGAACCCCGTACCACACAGCTAGAACTAAGCCATAAAAGATACCCCAGCCAGTCTCATTGGCAAGCCAGATTCCGATCATCGGAGTAGCCGGCAAAAAAGTTGAAAGTATCCAAAAATATTTCTTTTTATCCACGTATTCTGGAGCAGAATCCAGAACGCTGTTTTTGCCATTCATTTTGTTGTTCTCCTATTGTCCAATAAGTCTCTGCGAGCACCACACAACCTAATTTCTGTCCCAACAGGGAAAATCAGGCCATCTACTCTCACATCTGACATGGTAAAACTGCACTCACCTTAAGCCTGCTTCAACTACTCCTTGGTGTAGTTTTCTGAATAACATTAACCATCTCGGCGACGAGATCCGCAGTCAATGTCATCCCTCCAGGCCAAGGCGAGCCAGTGTCCTGGCCTTGAATTAGGCTATGTACCCATTAACTGTTGCAGGCCTAGACTGAAGACGTGTGCTCATCAAGGAGTGCCGTTATGGATGCCCAATCCTTTCAACATTTACTGGCTCGGCTTGATCGCCTGACGGTCAAACAGAAGTCCATCGTTCAGCATGTTCTCCAAATCAGCGTGCCGAGAGATGACCTTGTAGAGGCCATTCCTGACCTGAAATCCTGCCCTCACTGTGCCGCAGATGCCACGCAGTTGGCCTCATGGGGTCGCAGTGGTGGCTTGCAGCGCTATCGCTGCAAGGCCTGTCGCCGCACGTGCAACGCATTGACCTGTACACCCCTGGCGCGTTTGCGAAAAAAGTACTGCTGGCTGGATTATGCCCAGGCACCTATTGCTGGGTTGACCGTGAGGGCGGCGGCCAAGCACTGCAGCGTCAGCAAGAACACCGCCTTTCGCTGGCGTCATCGCTTTTTGCGCGATGCGGCTGCGCATCACGATGCGCGTGAAAGCGGCATTGTCGAGGCAGATGAAAAATTCTTTCTTGAGTAGGCCTGCAGGTACCATACGCATCACATCAATGGAGGACGCAGCCAAAACCATCCTGTGGCCTGTGCTGCGGGAACTGATGATCACCTACCCTGACATCAAGACCGATATCACTTTGGACTATGGGCTGACGGACATCGTTGCCGAACGCTTTGATGCCGGCGTCCGCCTTGGTGAGGATGTCGATAAGGACATGATCGCGCTACGCATTTCGCCAGACATTCCGATGGCCATCGTCGGCGCATCGTCCTATTTCGATAAGGCTATGTCTGAGTTAACTGTTGCACGCCCGTATACCCCAGCGACTCTCCCAAGAAAATCAATGGGTTGAGCTGCGCTTTGTAGCGTTCAAGTAGGCGCCGCCAGCCCAGATAGTTCGTTAGGTACTTGGTGGCCACACCATGAAAAGGAATCATCCAGCTCTTGAGCCAGCTGGTTATGCATGGGAACTCTGCCGCAAAACCTTGGGCAACGTGCCCGAATTCTGTTGCTGCTGGCCAGCGGTCTCACGCCCAAGCAGGTGAGTGAT
>LNAP01001105.1_pt1 | contig 30938 bp, 27 predicted proteins | sample 602601 | NCBI WGS metagenome assembly LNAP01 (sample SAMN02440304, study PRJNA202911) | soil metagenome | biome: Subtropical and temperate rainforests or woodlands; isolation source: soil samples (1 kg each in a 20% v/v slurry with milli Q water) were... ...
GCCGTAGCCAGGAAGCTGCTAACCGTGCTCAATGCCATGATGCGAGACAAGAAACCCTATCTGAACGCCAAGCCAACATAACAGTTGCCGGCTCTGCGGTGCACCGTCAAGTGACGCTGCACCGCGTCCGGGACACCACCGTCGTCATTGCGAGGAGCGCTTGCGACGAAGCAATTCATATCTCAACAAGCGGAGAGATGGATTGCTTCGCTTCGCTCGCAACGACGTCTTAACCCCGCCCCACCGTGCATTCGATCTGGCCGTGCGGTTCGTCGGTCGGCAGGAATACATCGTTGTTGTTATCGAGCCCGAAGGCCGACAGGTTCATCGGGATGAAATGCATGTTCGGGCAGGCCATGCTGATCTCTGAAATCTCCGGCACCGCAGCTAACGCCGCCTCGCCCATCCGGTAGAGACTGTCCTGCACGCTCTTGCTATAGGTGGTGCCGAACACTTCCAGGACGGTGTCGAGAATCCTGGCATTGGTGGCCGGATAGTTTTGCGGCTTGGCCGACCATTTCCACGACGCCACCATGCTGGTCGCGCATATACGGTCGGCGGTCTCCGGGATCGTCGTGTAGCGGTCCTTGACGTAATTCTCCCAGCCGGACTGGGTCGATTTCATGAATGCAAACCCGTCGATGCCGGATGCCAGCGTCGACGATCCATCGCGTGCTTGCGTCACCTCGACGGTCGGCTTGCCGTTGCTGTCGAGTACGAAACTGTGAGGATGCGGCTTGCCGCCAAAATTCAGGCGGCTCCATTTGGTCTCGTGCGCCGTGATCGCGACGGAGGCGATCTGCGGATAGGTGTCGAGGTATTTCTTCGCCAGCACCTGGCAAAAATCCTCGGTGCAGAGAGAGGTGTTTTCGCGCGCGATGACATTGACCACGTTCTTGATGGTATCGGTCGAAACCGAGGTGGAATTGTCGGCGTCGGTATAGGCGCGCGCAAAGTCGCCTTCGATCATGGCCTTGACGTTGAGCTGGCTGACCTCGTGCCTGTCGCCGTCGCGATGGATGCGCATCACCCGGACGCGGCCTTTTCCGTATCTGTTCCTGATCAGCGGCACGCGAAGCCTCCAGTCGACCGGTTCAGTTTGCGGAATGTGATCGCCCGGTCTGACCCAAAGATGAGCAACGATCGTGCCATCGGCAAGCGTCTGGCACGGCCTTTGTATCGGTTTGTACGGGCCGATAGGCCCGTATCGAGGGGCCCATCCATGAGCACCGAAATCCATCCAGTCGACCAGATCCTGCCGACACCAAAACTGCTGGCGCTGGGTCTGCAACACGTTCTGGTGATGTATGCCGGCGCGGTCGCGGTGCCCCTGATCATCGGCCGGGCGCTGAAGCTGCCGCCGGAAGACGTGGCGTTCCTGATCAGCGCCGACCTGTTCGCCTGCGGGCTCGCCACGCTGGTGCAATGCATCGGCTTTCCCGGGGTCGGCATCCGCCTGCCGGTGATGATGGGCGTCACCTTTGCCTCGGTCGGCCCGATGCTGTCGATGGCGGCGGCGCCCGACATCGGGCTGCTCGGCATCTATGGCTCGGTGATCGCTGCCGGAATCTTCGCCATCCTTGCCGCACCTTTCATCAGCCGCCTGCTGGCATGATCCCGATCGCAGCGCCCGGCTTCTTCCGCAACCTGCCGCACGACCTGCAGCCGCTGCTGGAGTCCGGCATCCTGCTTTGCGCGCTGGTGGCTGTGATGCTGAACGCGTTCTTCAACGGCGTCGGGAGCAAGGCTACTGCTGAGGCAGATGCTGCAGCGGTGGCGTCATCGGCACAGCATGTGTGAGACCGTCATGGCCGGGCGTCGAGCCAGCGCCCCCCGCGGTTTTCCCTATATCGTCTGCGTTCGCCGTCACACCAAGGATTCCATCCTGCGCGACTTCGAACGCCGGCTGCCGAACGATGCAATAGCTCCAGGGCGTGACCAATAGCGGCACGTGGAGATGGCCTTCGGGCTCGCTCACCGAAAACCGCAGCGGAATCCTGTCGAGGAACGGCGGATCCGACACCGGCACGTTCCGTTCGGCAAAATAGCTGGCGACACTGAACGTCAATTCATAGCGCCCGATCGGCACCGGACGGCCGCCGATCAATGACTGGTCGGTGCGGCCGTCGCTGTTGGTGGTGGTGCGCGTCACGACGCGGCTTGCGCCGAGATCGGACAGTTCAACCAGTTCGACCAAAATCCCCGCTGCCGGCCTGCCGCTGTGGGTATCCAGCACATGGGTCGACAGCCGCCCGTGCACCTGGAGCCGATCGTCCGATGCGACGAGCTGATCGAGACGCAACGCCGCAATCCGGCAAATCTCCTCGATCGATTTCTGCATTTCGGCGTTTGCATCGTTCGGCAGCCGGCGTTCGAAGTCGCGCAGGATGGAATCCTTGGTGTGACGGCGAACGCAGACGATATAGGGAAAACCGAACTTGGCGCGATAGGCGTTGTTGGCGCGCTCGAACGCCTCGTATTCGGCATCCGACAACCGGTCGAGGCCGACGCTGTTCTGCTCGGCATTCGATTCCGCGGTCAGCCCCGCGGCGCGCTGGGTCTTGTCGGCGAGATCGGGATGGGCCTTGATCAGCGCAAGGCGAAGCTCCGGCGCCGCATGGTCGACGGCGGACTTCATGGCGGCAAACAGTTGCGTCACGCCCGCGAACGGCCGCGCTGACACGGCCTGCTCGGCGATCCACGGCGAGTATTCGAAGATGTTCGAAAGCGCCGCGACAAAATCATCCTTGCTGCATGCGTTCAGATCGGACAGCGCTTGTTGGGACATTTCGCGCCTCACTGGCCGATATCGAAAGCGTTGGCGGCAAGGTGCGAAAGATTGGCGTGCCAGTGCTGTGCGATCTGCAGCCGCGTCGGCACCCAGACCTTGTCGCGCTTCATGATGTAATCGAGAAACCGCATCAGCGCTGCGGCGCGGCCGGGACGTCCGACGACCCGGCAATGCAGGCCGACCGACATCATCTTCGGCGACGTCGCGCCCTCGGCGTAGAGGACGTCGAAACTGTCCTTCAGATAGGTGAAGAATTCGTCGCCGCCGCCAAAGCCCTGTGCGTTGACAAAACGCATGTCGTTGGCATCGAGCGTGTAGGGAATGATCAGATGAGGCCCGGCCGGCCCCTTGATCCAGTACGGCAGATCGTCGGCATAGGAGTCGCAGGAGTACAGGAAGCCGCCGGCTTCCATCACCAGTCTCACCGTGTTGATGGACGACCGCCCGGTGTACCAGCCGAGCGGACGCTGCCCGGTCGCCTCGGTGTGAACGCGGATCGCGTCCGCGATCTCCAGCCGCTCCTCGGCCTCCGACATATCCTTGTGCTCGACCCATTTCAGGCTGTGGCTGGCGATGTCCCAGCCCGCCTCCTTCATGGCAGCGACCACTTCGGGATTTCGCTTCAGAGCAGTCGCGACGCCGAACACCGTCGTCGGCAGCTTGCGCTCGGTGAACATCCGCCACAACCGCCAGAAGCCGGCGCGCGAACCATATTCGAACATCGATTCGATATTGGCGTGGCGTTGTCCCGGCCAGGGCTGTGCGCCCAATACGTCGGATAGAAACGCCTCCGATGCGCGATCGCCGTGCAGGATGTTGTTCTCGCCGCCCTCTTCGAAATTCACCACGAACTGCACGGCGACGCGCGCATCGCCGGGCCAGCGCGGATCGGGCGGAGTGCGGCCGTAACCGTGGAGATCCCTGGGATATCCGGCCGTGACCATTCAGACTTCCTCGAAGCGGATCTTCTGCGCGCCCTTCCACAGCACGGTCTTGCCGAACGTCGCCAGGTTCTCCAGCCCCGAGGTCAGGGTGATGAAGTGATTGCCGGCAAGCTGGCCCATCTTGCTCGCGAAATGCACGCCGCCATAGGCGAGGAGAATCTCGGTCTCGCTGATGCCGCCGGGATAGAGAATGATCTGGCCGGGCGCCGGATAGCTGGTGTGGTTCTCGTAGCTGACACCGAAATCGAGATCGCCGAGCGGCATCCAGACCCCCTCGCCGCTCCAGCGGACATGGATCGCCTGGCTCTCGAACGGCATCGCCTTTCGAAACGCCGCGACGGTCTTGGGCGCCAGTTGTTCCTCGAAACGGGCCTCGAAGGTGAAGTCGCCGGCGCGGACAATCAGTTGGCTCATTCAGGATTTCTCGGGATGGGTGACAACGGGAACTCCGGCGACAATCAATTGCAGCCGAAGCGAATGGAAGCAAGGAACATTCCAGCGGGATCAGTCCCGGCAAGGCTCTGCGGGGCTCTGAAAGCCGAACTATTCGCCGGGCCGCTTTCGCTCATAGGACCAACCGAAGATTCCGCTGCGCTGCACCTCGGGCTCGGGGGGCGGCGCTTCCCTGATCTCGGCCTGCGGCGGCGGTGGCGATGGCGACGGAGCCGCCGGGAAATTTTCGCATTTCATCGAATAGACCAGCTTGCCATCCGCGGTGCGGCCAATGGGCGCACAATTATCGACACGGGCAGTCGCGCCCTTGGGGACCAGATTGGTTTGAGCCCATGCAGGGGATGCGATCAGGAGAAGGGTTAGCAAAAGTTTCTTCATCGACTTCGCTCGGGCGCTTTTCTCCGATCGGACCTGATCGGCTGATCGATGCAATTGTATTACAGCCGGCCCGGCTGCGACTGCTGAATATTTAGCCGAAAATAAATTTGACCAGGAAATTTGCTCGCCGTTTCGTGATGGTTGGCACCGTAATAATCCATACGAGGCATCGTTATGTGGGAGCCCAAGACGCTCGGACGAACGGAGTTTTTTGCTTCGCAACAGAGCGCTTGAACAAGGGAGATTTAGGATGCGAAAGACAATTCTGGCAATTCTTGGATCGGCCTTTCTCGCTGCCTCGCTCACGCAGGTCGCTACGGGCGCCGAGCGTCATAAAGGCCACAAGGCCGTCCGTGCGTCGGCCCCGGTCACCGAACCGTTCCGCAACTCGAACGCCTATGCCTGGCCCGGCATTTCGCCGCAATCCGACGACTATTGGCGCTACCGGAACGGCGCGCTCTCCGCTCCGGCAGGCCGCTAAGCAAGAAGTAAAATCAGACCCGAAAGCCGGTCGCCTGTTGCGGCCGGCTTTTGCTTTCTGTACGGACACGCTAAGCAGTCGTCGTCAGATATTTGGAGAACAGAATGACCATCCAGCGTTTCGAAGTCGGCCCCCGCATGAGCCAGGCCGTGGTCCACGGCAATACCGTCTATCTCGCGGGCGTCGTCGCCAAAACAACGGCCGGCGAAAGCGTGACGAAGCAGACGCAGGAAATCCTCTCGCTCATCGACGGCCTTCTGGCGCAAGCCGGCAGTGACAAATCGAAGCTTTTGACGGCCACGATCTATCTCACCGACATGAAAACCTTCGCGGACATGAACGCGGTTTGGGACGGCTGGGTATCGCCCGGCAACACCCCGGCGCGCGCCACCGTTCAGGCGGGCCTCGCGGCGGCTCCGTATAGCGTCGAGATCATGGTGACGGCGGCGCGATAGGATTTCTCCCTCGCCCCGCTCTTACGGGGTCGAGACGAGCGAAGCTCGCTCTGAGAGGGTTGGGGTGAGGGGCTCTCTCCACGGATACCGACTGCGCGGAGAGAACCCCTCACCCGAAATTCGCCATTGCGAATTTCGACCTCTCCCCGCGAAGAGCGGGGCGAGGTGACCCGGACGCCGATACTGCTTCAACTAAATGCCATCACGCTTTAGCTGCCTTCAGTCGGCGGAGTCTGCACGACCGGGATGTGCGGATCGCCCTCGGGCAGAACCTCCCGGATGTAGTCGCGGTACTTCCACTCCGGCGGCGGCGGCATTCCCTTGCCCTCGCGCGGCACGTGAGGCGAAGGCGTTGCGTGCTCGAGATCGGGGAGATAGCGCGGGCAGTTCGGATAGATCTCGCACTCGACCCGCACGACGAGCCTGGCGCCGAAATGGCGGCCGATCGCCTCGGCGTCATCCAGGATCGAGGCGTGCCCGTTGATGCGGATGCGGCGGCTCTTGCCGTCGAAACGAACGAATAGCAAGCCGACATTGGGATTGCGGGAAATGTTGCCGATCGTCCGGTACATCGAATTGCCGTTATACTCGGGGTATTCGATCAGGTTCGGCCCGACAATTTTCACGAACCCCGGATCGCCGGACCGGATATTGCAATCGCTGTAATCCTTCCATGACGTCCCGATAAAGAAGAACGGCGCGGTCTGGATCATCTCCTTCTCGTCATCCCAGAACTCGTAGTGCTTGCGATTGCCCTCGATCGCTTCGGCAACGCGCCGCCCGTCGAAGCGATCCTGAAAGTCGCGCATTCCCTCGTGAAAGAACGGCCGCTGCCACATAACATTTGCTCCGATGCTCTTTGAGCTCCCTGTGAATCGAACGCTGTACGCCATCCGGATACTTATTCCGCCGCCAACTGTATCACAGCCGGCATCGGCTGTTCATTGACGATCAGCTTGAACACGTCAGGGCGCGCATAATGCCCGACCACGTCAAAGTCGAAGCGGCTACGCGGAATATCTTCGGAATCAAGCTCCGCAGTGAGAATGGTCTCGCCGGCGAAATCCGGACCCGCGAGAACTTGCCCAAGCGGATCGATGATGACGCTCCCGCCCCGCATCAGAACATGATCCTTATCCCCGGAGATGCGATTGTGCATGTCGGCGGGAAAATCCGCGCAAGTCAAATACTGGCACGCCGACAGCACAAAGCAACGACCTTCGAGCGCAATATGCCGCACGGTCGCCATCCAGCTATCGCGGTCGTCCGCAGTGGGCGCGCAGTAGATCGCGACGTTCTTGCTGTACATCGCCATGCGCAACAGCGGCATGTAGTTCTCCCAGCAAATGACCGCCCCCATGGCTCCCCATGGCGTATCGACGGTGGTAAGCGTCGAGCCATCGCCGAAGCCCCAGCACAGCCGCTCCGCGGCGGTCGGCATCAGTTTGCGGTGCTTACCGAGCATCGTGCCGTCCATACCGAAGAAAAGCACGGTGCAATACAGCGTCCCACCGTCGCGCTCAATGACGCCGATCGTCACGAACATCTGCGAATCTCGCGCGGCATCGCCGATCGCTTTGGTCTCCGGCCCGGGAACGACGATCGCGCGGGACCAGTAATTGGCAAATTCCTGCCTACCTTCCGGCGTCCGTGCGCCGACAAAGATATGAAAGTCGGCCCCCTTGGGATAGCCGCCGATAAATGCCTCCGGGAACACCGCAATCTTTGCCCCACGCTTCTCGGCGTCGACGATCAAGGTGACCGTCTTTGCGACCGTCGCAGCCGTATCTCCGGCGACAGGCGCTGCCTGGACTACCGCGACCGTGAATTTTGTCATGACGTATCTCCGCTGCTAGATTCCAAGATAGGTGCGACGCACCTCATCGTTCGACTGCAATTCGCCACTGGTGCCGGATAGCGCAATGATGCCGCTTTCAAGTACATAGCCGCGATCGACCACTTTGAGCGCGCTGCTCACATTTTGTTCCACGAGGAGCACGCCAATGCCCCGTGCATTCACTTTCCGGATCGCCTTGTGCACTTCCTCGACCATCAGCGGCGCCAGCCCGTGACTTGGCTCGTCGAGCACAAGCAGCTTCGGCTTCGCCATCAGCGCGCGGCAGATTGCAACCATCTGCTGCTCGCCGCCCGACAGCGTGCCCGCCGCCTGCGATCGCCGTTCCTTCACGCGCGGGAACAGCGCATAGCAATCGGCAATATCCGCATCGAGATCATCCGACCGGCGATAATAGGCGCCCATCATCAGGTTCTCGATCACGGTCATATCCCGGAAAACGTGACGGCCTTCGGGAACGCACGCAATTCCCCGAGCTACCCGGAGATGGCTCGGCAGGTGCACAATGCTCCGCCCCTCGAATGACAGTTCGCCTGTGACCTTCGGCAATGTACCGACGATGCCGCGTATCAGCGTCGTCTTTCCCGCCGTGTTGGCTCCGAGTAGCGCGACCGTTTCGCCTTCCGCGACATCGATAGAGATGTTCGAGATCACGGGCCGCGAGCCGTATCCGCCGGTCAGGTCACGAATGTGAAGCATCGGGCGGCCCCAGATAGGCAGTGATCACATCGTCATTGTTCGAAACCTCTTCCGGTGTGCCGCTGGCAATCAACTCACCGAAGTTCAGCACGAGGATTCGTTCCGAAATCCGCATGATCGCGCGCATGTGATGCTCGACGATCACGAGCGTAATTCCCTCGCGGTTCCGCAACGTACGTAGTGTTGCAATCACCGCATCCATCTCGGCCGGCGTCAAAGCCGCCATAACCTCGTCCAACAGCAGAACCTTCGGCCCCGTCGCGAGGGCCCGCGCTACTTCTCCGAGCGCCTTTTGCGGGAATGTCAGATCGTCGACATCGACGTCACCGGCGCCGGCCATGCCGACCTTATCAAGGCATTCGTGCGCGAAGGCCCGCGCGTCCTTCAACGGCAAGCGAACCGCCGCCGCCGTCAGCACATTCTCGAAAAGCGTCATTTCCGGAAACAGGGCGGTGTTCTGGAAAGTCTTGGTCATGCCGAGCCGCGCGATCCGGTGCGGTCGCAGTCCGCTGATCGTCTGGCTCTCGAAACGGATTTCGCCCGACGCTGGCCGGTTCAGTCCGACCAGCGAACTGAAGAGCGTGGTCTTCCCTGCACCGTTTGGGCCGATCAATCCAATGATCTCACCCGGCATGACGGCAAAGCTCACGTCCGAAAGCGCGACGAGGCCGCCAAAGCGAACTGTCAGGCCCGATACGTCGATGATTGGCGTCATGCCTGTCACCGCTTTCTCAAAAAGAGCGATGAGAGGCCGCCCGGACGCCACACCACGACCCCGATCAGAACAAGGCCAAAGACCAGCGGAGCGACACCGGCAGCCTTGTTCGATAAGTACGAACTCAGGACTTCCTCCAGTGGGACGATGATGAGCGCGCCAAGGATTGGCCCGGTCAAGACGCCAACCCCGCCCAGGATGGCGATCAATGCCGCGCGGATCGAAATACTGGTCGCGCTGAACACAATCTCGGGGTCGATGAAGAAGGTGAATTGGGCAAACAGCGTCCCGGCGGCGGCCATCAGCGCCGCAGAAATCGCGCCGCCCGCCAGGCGAACACCGAGGGTATTGATGCCGGCGACTTCCGCCGCGTCCTCATTTTCCCGGATCGCCCGCAACATGTATCCGAGCCGGCCGTGGGCGAGCACCACGAAGGCAACCGAAACCACCACGAAGAGGCCGGTGAAGACGGGAATGTATGCGCCCGCACCGCGAAACTGAAGCATTGCCCAGGAATTGCCGGCAAACGGCACCGACACGCCCTGCGGGCCACCGGTCAAGCCCGTGGCCGCAGTGGCGATGATACGGCAGGCTTCGCCGAAAGCCAGCGTTGCGAGGGAAAAATAGGGTCCCTTGAGCCGCATGGTCGGAACGGAAATGATTACGCTGACCATTGCCGCGAGCAGCATCCCGATCAGCACACCGAACCACGGAGACAAACCGTACTTGATCTGGAGCATCGTCGAGGTGTAGGCGCCGACTCCAAAAAAAGCTGCGTGGCCAAGCGATATCTGGTTGGCGAGCCCGCCGACGATATTCCAGCACTGACCGATCGAAGCAGCGAGCAGGACCAGACAGACCACGCGGACCGCGTATCCACGGGGCTCAAGCACAGCACCGAGCATCAGCGCGACGGCGGCAACCGCGACGATCAGGACAAGCGACCGCGTCATCGCGACGTACTTCCAAGCAGGCCCTGCGGCCTGAATGCCAGCAACACGATGAAGATGGTGAAGAGCGCCAGATTCTGAAGCTGGATCGGCATTACCAACGTCGAAAGCGACTGAATCATGCCGACGATCACGCCGCCGGCCAGCGCGCCCATGACGTTACCCAGGCCACCGAGAACAACCACGGTAAACATCAGGACGACGTATTGCGAGCCGCTCGTCGGGCTGACGGACGAATAGGAGAGCACGATACCGCCGCCGAGCGCGGTCAGGCCGGTTCCTAGCCCGAAGGCCACCGCGTATATCCATTTGGTGTCGACGCCAAACAGCGTCGCCGCCATCGGATTCTGGGCGGTCGCCCGAATGGCGAATCCCAGCCAGGTTTTTTTCAGGGTGAACCACAGCCCTGCCGACACCAGCAGCGCCGCGATGAACGCGGCAAGATAACTCAACGAAACAAATATCGGCCCGACCTTGAGCGCCTCGGTCTGATAGGCAGTCTTCACGGTCCGAAAATCCGGCCCGAACATCAGCAGCGCGCCGTTCTCAAGAACGATCAGAATGCCCACGGTCAGAAAGATCTGCGCGACCGGCGGGGCCTTCATGACATGCTGGATCAGGAATCGCTGGACCAGAACACCGAGAAAAAAAACCGACACAAAGGACAGTAGCGCGCCGATCAGCGGGTCCAGACCAAGGTAGTGCCACGCAAACCATGCGGCGTACATGCCAAGCATCATGAACTCCGCCTGCGCGAAGTTCACAATGCCAAGGACGCCGAACACCAGCGACAGCCCAACCGCAATCACGCCATAGACGCCGCCAACCAGAATGCCATCGGTGAGAGCCTGAATGAATGCGATCATCGCGCGACGGCCAGCCAGAGCATGTCACGAACCTACTTCACTTCTTTGCCGCGCCAGGAGGCGGTCGCCTTCGCCATTTCCGGCGGATAGACCGTCACGATATCGTCGCCGCGCCACTGCACGAGGACCGGGAATCCGGTCGACGTCAGACCGTTGGCGTCGAACGCGGTGCAACCGCCGGGAAGTCCCGCCGAGAACCCGTCGCATTTCTTCAGCGACGCGATCGCATCGCGAATCTTATCGGGATCGCGCGACTTGGCGACTTAGACCGCCTTGATCATGTGCTGGAATGCAGCGCCGTACATCAACGCTTCGTGCGGCATGAAGGCGCCGTACTTCTTCTTGTAGCGATCGGCAATGGCAGGAACCGCATCATAGTTTGCCGGCGCGATTGAGTAGACGCCTTCGACAAATTCGCCCAGGCCCTTCTTGAAATCCGGAATGATATATCCGGCGGCGCCGCCGACGGTCGGAATATCCAGATTCTGCTGCTTCATGGTGCGAATGATCAGGATGGCGTCGTTGAAGTATGACACCGGAAACACCAGATCGGCGCCTGATGTCCGCAGCTTGTTCACCAGTGGAGCGGCATCGGTCAGGTTCAATGGATAGCTTTCATCGACGACGATCTGGACACCGGCCTTGCCGGCGGCATCGCGCAAACCCTTGGCCTGCGCCGTGCCGTACGCGGTATCTTCGTAAAGGATCGCCACCTTGGACACAGGGCTTCCGGCGCGCTTGGCCAGATCGACCGCGTAGGTCAGTTGCTTCTCGCCGATCAGACTCGCCTTGTTCGACACCTGGAAGATGTACTTGTAGCCGCGACTCGTGATCTGGTCAGCGAAGGAGTGCGTGATCATCGGAACGCCGGCACGCTCGGTGACTTCGGAGGCCGCAAGCGTGATCGAACTGACGAACGATCCGACGATGCCGACAACGCCGTCCTGGCTGATCAGGCGCTGGGTCGCCGCAGAAGCTGCGTTCGGCGCGGGCACATCCGCGTAGACCAGTTGGACGTCGGCGCCGAGTGCTTTCAGCGCGCCGGAGTCCTTCATGTCCTCGAGCGCGAGTTCGACACCATTGCGAACGTTGATGCCGAACTGCGCGGTCGGCCCGCTGAGTGGCACCAGCACCCCGATCTTGACCGGGTCTGCGGCAAAAGCCTGAGCTCCTGCGAATGCGGCCACCGCCACCAGGACGATCCCGAACGAAACTCTTCTACGACACACCATCATCGACTCCTGCCCAAACCATGTCCGATTTCTACGACATTACCTATGGCGCAGCGAAGCGCGCGAAGCAATTATCAGCATAAAGCCGATATTTTATGCACAATTGTTGTGTCGAAATATCTCGACACTCGCGCGGGTACGAGCTATATGGCGGAAGCTGCAGGCCCGATAGGTTCACGATGGACTCTCGATTGCTCGCCCTCGGTCTCGATGAGAAAGAACAGCGCTTTTATCTTGCCGCGCTGGAATTCGGTACGGCACCCGTCACGGCGATTGCCGCCCGCGCCGATGTCTCCCGGACCAATGGCTACGATCTCGTTCAACGGCTGCAGAAGCGCGGCCTTGTCAGCCAGATCGAGGGCGAAGGCGGCGTTCGCCAGGTCGTCGCCGAGGACCCCAGTGTCCTGATCCGCGACTGGGAGCGAACACGCAACGCGCTGAACGATCTCGTCCCGGAACTGCGTTCCCTGTTCAACGGACACCAGGACAAGCCGCGCATCCGCCTCTATGAAGGGATCGAAGGAATCCGGCGCTCGCTCTGGGAAACACTTGAATGCCATTCCAAGCTGCTGTGCGGCATTCTGTCCATGCACGAACTGCTGGAGGTACCCGGCGCCGAATGGATGGAGGAATACATCGAGGAGCGTATCCGGCGCGGCATCAAACTGAATGTCATTCGATCGCGCTCGCGAGAGACGGAATCGATCTGGCCTACATCGGTTTCGCATGAACGCGAACTCCGATATGCGCCATTCGATGTAGATCTTGGAATGACCATGTACATCTACGACGACAAGGTTCTCTATATTTCCTCAAAGCGCGAGAACTATGCGCTCGTTATCGAGAGCCGCGAGCTATCATCGATGAACCGTACGCTATTCAACAGCCTTTGGAACATGATGTCCTGACTGCGTCCATCCGGTTTTCGCACGATCGATGATCCTTCGCCGAATGCCAGACTGCATTCACAGGGTATGCTGTGGCGCTGCGATGGTGCCGCCTTCGCCGTGATGCGTCAGGGGTTTCATCCCCGTTACCGTCCGCAGCAGGACGTAAAACACCGGCGTCAGGAACAGACCGAAGATCGTCACCCCGATCATCCCGGAGAACACCGCAACGCCCATTGCGCGGCGCATCTCCGAGCCGGCGCCGGTCGAAAGCACCAGCGGCAAAACGCCCATGATGAACGCCATCGACGTCATCAGGATGGGACGAAGCCGCAGCCGGCTGGCCTCGATCGCGGCCTGGATCGGCGTCCGGCCGGCGAACTCCAGTTCGCGCGCGAACTCGACAATCAGGATGGCGTTCTTGGCCGAGAGACCCACCAGCACGATCAGGCCGATCTGGGTGAACACGTTGTTGTCGCCTTTCGACAGCCAGACGCCGAACATCGCGGCGAGCAGCCCCATCGGCACGATCATGAAGATCGACAGCGGCAGCGTCAGGCTCTCGTACAGCGCCGCCAGCACCAGAAAGACCAGCAGGATCGCCAGCGGGAATACCCACATGCCGGAATTGCCGGCGATGAATTCCTGGTACGTCAGATCGGTCCACTCGAAGGCGAAGCCGGACGGCAGCGTTTCAGCCGCAATGCGCGTCGCGACCTCCTGCGCCTGGCCGGAGGAATATCCCGGCGCCGCCGCGGCATTGATATCCGAGGACAGGAAGCCGTTATAGCGGATCGCCCGCTCGGGCCCGGCGCTCTGCCGCACCTTGAGCAGCGCCGACAGCGGCACCATGTCGCCCGACGCGGAGCGCACCTTCAGTTGACGGATATCATCCGCCCTCGCCCGGAACGGCGCATCGGCCTGCACATACACAGAGTAGGTCCGGCCGAATTTGTTGAAGTCGTTGACGTAATATGAGCCGAGATAGATCTGCAGCGTGCTGAAGACGTCCGTTACCGCAACGCCCAACTGCAACGCCTTGGTGCGGTCGATGTCGGCAAACAACTGGGGCACGTTGACCTGGAAGCTCGAGAACAGGCCGCCGATCTCCGGCGCCTTCGAGGCGGCGGCCATGAACGCCTTGGTCGCCTCGTTGAGCGCCTCATAGCCGAGACCGGCGCGATTCTCGATCTGCAGCTTGAATCCGCCGATGGTGCCGAGACCGTTGACCGGCGGCGGCGGGAACATCGCGATGAAGGCTTCCTGGATGCCGGCGTATTTCTTGTTCAATTCGGCGGCGATGGCGGTGCCGCTCAGCGAGGGATCTTTCCGTTCGTCGAACGGCTTCAGCGTGGAGAACACGATGCCGGCGTTCGAACTGTTGGTGAAGCCGCTGATCGAAAGACCGGGAAAAGCCACCGAGCTTTCGACACCGGGCTGCGTCAGCGCGATATCGCTCATCTTGCGGATGACTTCCTCGGTCCGGTCCAGCGTCGCACCATCAGGAAGCCGCGCGAAGCCGACCAGATATTGCTTGTCCTGGCCCGGCACGAAGCCGCTCGGCACCTGCTTGAACAGGAATCCGGTGGCGCCGACCAGCACGAGATAGATGCCGATCACCACCGCCTTGCCGGAGATGACGCCCTTCACGCTGCGGCCATAGCCGTCGGAGGAGCGCGCAAACACGCGGTTGAAGCGCCGGAAGAACCAGCCCAAGGCGCGGTCGAGGATTCGCGTCAGCCGGTCCTTTGGTTCGTCATGTCCCTTGAGCAGCAGCGCCGCTAGCGCGGGCGACAGCGTCAGCGAATTGATCGCGGAGATGACGGTCGAGATCGCAATCGTCAGCGCGAACTGCTTGTAGAACTGGCCGGTCAGGCCGCTGATGAAAGCCAGCGGTACGAACACCGCGATCAGCACCAGCGCAATCGCAATGATCGGCCCGGACACTTCCTTCATCGCCTGGTAGGTGGCGTTGCGCGGGGAGAGGCCGGATTCGATGTTGCGTTCCACGTTCTCGACTACGACGATCGCATCGTCGACGACGATGCCGATCGCGAGCACCAGGCCGAACAGGCTGAGCGCGTTGATCGAAAAGCCGAACACATGCATCACCGCAAAGGTGCCGACGATGGAGACCGGCACCGCCAATAGCGGGATGATCGACGCCCGCCAGGTCTGCAGGAACAGGATCACCACCAGCACCACGAGCGCGATCGCCTCGAGCAGCGTATGGATGACCGCCTCGATCGAGGAGCGCACGAACTGGGTGGGGTCATAGACGATCTGGTATTCGACGCCCTCGGGCATGTTCTTCTTGATTTCGGCCATCGTCGCACGAACGTTGTCCGATATCTGCAGCGCGTTCGAGCCGGGCGCCTGAAAGATCGGAATTGCCACCGCCTGCTTGTTGTCGAGCAGCGACCGCAGGCCGTATTCGGACGCGCCGAGCTCGATACGCGCGATGTCGCGAAGCCTCGTCACCTCGCCGCGCGAACCGGTCTTGACGACGATATCTCCGAATTGCTCTTCCGTGTTCAGGCGTCCTTCCGCATTCACCGAGAGCTGCAGATCAAGACCCTTGACGCTCGGCGACGAGCCGACCACGCCGGCCGCGGCTTCGACATTCTGGGCCTGGATCGCCTTCACGATGTCGCTGGCGATCAGCCCGTGCTCAGCGACCTTCTGCGGATCGGCCCAGACCCGCATCGAATAATCGCCAGCGCCGTAAAGCTGGACATCGCCGACGCCGTCGATCCGCGCCAGGCGGTCCTTGACGTTGAGCACCGCGTAGTTGCGCAGATACGTCATGTCGTAGCGGTTGTTCGGCGACAGCAAGTGCACGACCATGGTGAGGTCGGGCGAGCTTTTCTTGGTGATGATGCCGAGCTGGCGGACCACCGCCGGCAGCCGCGGTTCGGCCTGCTGCACACGGTTTTGCACCAGTTGCGTCGCCTTGTCGGGGTCAGTGCCGAGCCGGAACGTCACGGTCAGGATCATCGCACCGTCGGTCGTCGCCTGGCTGCTCATATAGAGCATGCCCTCGACGCCGTTGATCTGCTCCTCGATCGGGGTCGCGACCGTCTCGGCGATGACCTTGGGATTGGCGCCGGGATAGGTCGCGCGCACCACCACCGAAGGCGGCACGACATCAGGGTATTCCGAGATCGGCATCGCCACCAGCGAGATCAGGCCGGCGAGAAAGATCAGGATCGACAGCACGCCCGCGAAGATCGGGCGGTCGATGAAGAATTTTGACAGATTCATGGTAGCGCTCCCGCCCGGATCAATGTTCTAGCGCTGGACGATGTGTTGGGAATCCCCGGCGGAAGCCTGCTGCTGCGAGGCGCGGGCGCCCATTGCGGCGACCTCCAGTTTCAGGAGCGCGCCGGGACGCACACGCTGCAGGCCGTTGACGACGACGCGGTCGCCCGATTGCAGCCCGGAGGTCACGACGCGCAGGCCTTCGACCGAGCCGCCGAGCGTGATCGAGCGATATAGCGCGCGGCTATCCGCGCCCACGACCATCACGAACTTCTTGTCCTGGTCGGTGCCGATCGCCCGTTCATCCACCATCACCAGCGTCTGCTTTTGCGGTTGGCCCATCCGCAGCCGCGCGAACTGGCCCGGAATGAGGCGGCCGTCTTCGTTGCGAAACACCGCGCGGACGCGGATGGTGCCGCTTTGACCGTTGACCTGGTTGTCGATGAGCTGGATGTGACCCTTGGCGTTCGCGCCGTCGGCTGTCGCCATCTCGACCGGGATCCGATCGAGCTTGCTTCGCTTGCCCGAGGCATCCGAGATCGAGTTCAGCGCACGCAGGACGACTTCCTCGTCCGCATCGAAACTCGCATAGATCGGGTTAACGGAAACCAGCGAAGTCAGCACCGGCGACGACGTGCCGGCGGCAACGAGGTTGCCCACGGTCACCTCGAACTTGCCCACCCGTCCGTCGACGGGGGCGCGGACCTCGGTATAGTCGAGATTGAGTTTCGCCGCCTGCAGCGTCGCCTCGGCGGCCTTCACATTGGCGACCGCTTCGCGATGCGCGTTGTCGCGCTGATCGAAATCCCGCCGCGTCACGATATTGTTGCCGACCAGTTGCTGTCCGCGCTCGAGTTCGGCGGCGGTGAATACCACGCGCGCCTTGGCCGCCTCGAGCTGCGCGCTCGCCTTGTCGACTTCGGCGGCGTAGGGAGCCGGATCGATCCTGAACAGGACGTCTCCCGCCTTCACCAACTCGCCCTCAGTGAAATTGGTCGACTGGATGGCGCCGGCAACGCGCGGACGCAGTTCGACGCGATTGATGGCTTCGAGCCGGCCGGAGAACTCGTCCCACAGGCTGGTCTGGCGAGGCTCCACCACCGCGACCGTTACGGCCACCGCCTGCTCCGGAGCAGCGGTGCTCGCCGTCGCCTGCTCGGTCTGGAAATAACGGCCGGTGGCGGCCAACCCGATGGCGGCAACGCCGACCAATGCCAGCCCTCCGAGCCAGCGCTTGAGACGGCCTGATTTGTAGCTGACGGATGAATTCCCCACGATCGCACTCCATATCTGTAACGTTCGCTACAGATGTGGAGTGGACGCGGTTCGTCAAGGTACTTATGTATCGTACACTAAGAAATTCTGGAGGAGCGTACAATGGCTATGGGTCGACCCCGCGCCTTCGACGCCGACAAGGCATTGGATGGAGCGATGGAGGTGTTCTGGCGTCACGGTTATGAAGGCGCGACCATCGCGCAACTCACTGATGCCATGGGCATAAATCCGCCGAGCCTGTACGCGGCCTTCGGCAGCAAGGAAGGGCTGCTCAAGGCTGCCCTCGACCGCTACACCCAAAGGCACGAAGCCTTCATGAACGACGTTCTCAGCGCCCCGACGGCCCGGGCCGTGGCCGAACGAATGTTGATGGGGACCGCCGACGCCCAAACCGACCCCGCCAATCCGCCGGGTTGTCTGCTGGTCCAGGGGGGGCTTGCCTGCGGCTCGGGATCGAAGAACGTCCCATTCGAGCTGGCGGCCCGCCGGTCGCTGACCGAACAGCAGCTCCGTGTGCGTTTCGAGAAAGCCAAGAGCGAGGGAGATCTTGACGCCGAAGCCGACCCCGCCGCGCTCGCGCGCTACATATCGGCTGTCACCGGCGGCATGGGCGTGATGGCATCTTCCGGGGCCGACCGCGAAGCGCTGCGCCAAGTCGCGGCCGTTTCGCTCCGGGCATTCGACGAGCAATCGGCTGTCGGGAAGAAAAAGAGCCGTAACTAAAGCCGTCGGCGGCAGCGCCTTGGCACTGCCGCTCAGGAACTATCCGGCCATTCGCCTCGGCAATTTCCAGCCGGGCCGGACGAAATGGCAGGTGTAACCGTTCGGGTAGCGCTCGAGATAATCCTGGTGCTCGGGCTCGGCCTCCCAGAACTCGCGCACCGGAGCAACCTCGGTCGTGACCTTGCCGGGCCACAGGCCGGAGGCTTCGACGTCCGCGATCGTATCGCGTGCGACGCGCTCCTGTTCCGGGCTGGTATAGAAGATCGCCGAACGATAGCTGGTTCCGATGTCGTTGCCCTGCCGGTTGAGCGTGGTCGGATCGTGAATCTGGAAGAAAAATTCCAGGATGTCACGGTAGTTCAACACCCGCGGATCGAAGACGATCTCGATCGCTTCCGCATGGCCCTCGTGGTTGCGATAGGTCGCGTTGGCGACGTTGCCGCCGGTATAGCCGACGCGGGTCGAGATCACGCCGGGCTTGCGGCGGATCAGATCCTGCATTCCCCAGAAACAGCCGCCTGCGAGAACCGCACGTTCCGTATTTGTCGTCATGGATGGTCTCCGTGTTCGCCGCGGAATTGACACCCGGCCTGCGCCGCCTGGGTGGCCCCTATAAATGTAGTGCGGACGGTATCCCTGCAAGGACCCCGGTCGCGGCGGCGAGGCGATGAAGAAGTCGCTGTGTTCTGACGCGAAGGACGGGATGTCAGCCCCGTCCCTCACCATGGCCTCACGTTATAAAATAGTCGCCATGCGCGTGCGGGTGCACTTGCACGAAGGCGAAAGCAGCCAGTTCATCGTGATCGACCGGATTGATCGAGGCGCCGCTTTCGCGGAAATCGTAACTGAAGCTCTGGCCGGGATCGAGCGAGCCGTCCGGATTCTGCCCCTTGATGGTCTCGCTTATCCGGTGGTAGTTGAACGCGATCCCGGTATCGTTGCCGGTGACGATGCCGGCCACCGTCACGTCACTGAGCTTGAGGTGATAGACTTCGCTGGTCTGGTCGCCAGTGACGTTCAGCCCGACCAGGTCGATGGTCTGGATGTGCCGGCCGGTCGCCGCATCGGCCATCAGCGTGGCAAGTCCGGGTGACAGTCCGGCGAGATCGACCATCAGCGGGTCGAACTCGGCCCTGCCCACACCGGAACCGCCGCCGGTCCCCGAGAGCTGGCTCAGCACGCCGAAGGTGTAGGCGTCGACCGCGAAGTAATCCTCATAGCCCTCCACCGTTGACCCGCCCGCGATGCCGTCGATCTTGAGCAGGTAAGTCAAATCGGGGCCGTCGTCCGAATGGGCGAAGGCAGCCAGCGTGTCATGCTCGACCGGGTTGATCGTGGCGCCGCTCTCGCGGAAGTCGTAGCTGAAGGTCTGGCCGGGATCGAGCGAGCCGTCCGGATTCTGGCCTTTGATCTTCTCTTCCACCGTGCCGTAGTTGAACGCGACCGCGGTGTCGTCGCCGGTGATGGCACCGGCCACGGTCACATCGCCGAGCTTGAGGTGATAGATCTCGCTGGTCCGATCGTCGCTGATGTTCAGCCCGACCAGGTCGATGGTCCGGATGTGCCGGCCGGTCGCCGCATCCGCCATCAACGTGGCAAGCCCGGGCGGGAGCCCCGCGAGATTGACCAGCAGCGGGTCGAACTCGGCCCTGCCCACACCCGAGCCGCCGCCGGTCCCACCCGAGAGTTGATTCAGCACGCCGAACGTATAGGCGTCGACCGCGAAGTAGCCTTCATAGCCGTCCAGGGTCGAATCGCCCGCGATGCCGTCGATCTTCAGCAGGTAGGTCAGCTCGGGGCCATCGCCGGAATGGGCGAAGGCGGCCAGCGCGTCGTGATCGACCGGGCTGATTGACGCGCCGCTTTCGCGGAAGTCGTAACTGAAGCTCTGGCCGGGATCGAGCGAGCCATCCGGGTTCTGCCCCTTGATGGTCTCGGTCACCCGGCCGTAGTTGAACGCGACCGCCGTATCGTCGCCGGTGACAACACCGGCGACCGTCACATCATTTAGCTTGAGGTGATAGACCTCGTTGGTCCGATCGTCGGTAGTGTTCAGTCCAACCAGGTCGATGGCCTGGATGTGCCGGCCGGTCGCCGCATCGGCCATCAGGATGGCAAGCCCGGGCGGCAGCCCGGCGAGATCGACCATCAATGGATCGAACTCCGCCCTGCCCACACCCGAGCCGCCGCCGGTCCCCGACAACCGGCTCAGCACGCCGAACGTATAGGCATCCACCGCGAAGTAGCCTTCATAACCTTCGACCGTGGAGTCGCCTGCAATGCCGTCGATCTTCAGCAGATAAGTCAAGTCGAGAGCGTCGCCCGAATGGGCGAAGGCGGCCAGCGTGTCGTGATCGACCGGATTGATCGTGGCGCCGCTCTCGCGGAAATCGTAGCTGAAGCTCTGGCCGGCATCGAGCGAGCCGTCCGGATTCTGGCCCTTGATGGTCTCGGTCACCCGGCCGTAGTTGAACGCAACTGCGGTATCGTCGCCGGTGACAACACCGGCGACCGTCACATCATTTAGCTTGAGGTGATAGACTTCATTGGTCTGGTCGCCGGTGACGTTCAGCCCGACCAGGTCGATGGTCTGGATGTGCCGGCCGGTCGCCGCATCGGCCATCAATATCGCAAGCCCCGGCGGCAACCCTGCGAGATTGACCATCAGCGGGTCGAACTCGGCCCTGCCCACACCCGAACCACCACCGGTCCCCGACAGCTGGCTCAGTACACCGAACGTGTAGGCGTCGACCGCGAAGTAGCCTTCATATCCATCCAGGGTCGAATCGCCTGCGATCCCGTCGATCTTCAGCAGGTAAGTCAGTTCGGGGCCATCGTCCGAATGGGCGAAGGCGGCCAGCGCGTCGTGATCGACCGGATTGATCGTGGCGCCGCTTTCGCGGAAGTCGTAGCTGAAGCTCTGGCCGGGATCGAGCGAGCCGTCCGGATTCTGGCCCTTGATGGTCTCGGTCACCCGGTCGTAATTGAACGCGACCGCGGTGTCGTCGCCGGTGGCAACGCCGGCCACGGTCACATCGCCGAGCTTGAGGTGATAGACCTCGCTGGTCCGATCGTCGGTGGTGTTCAGTCCAACCAGGTCGATGGTCTGGATGTGCCGGCCGGTGGCGGCATCGGCCATCAGCGTGGCAAGCCCGGGAGGGAGTCCCGCTAGATTGACCAGCAGCGGGTCGAACTCGGCCCTTCCTACAGCACCACCGCCGCCAGTCCCCGAGAGCTGGCTCAGCACGCCGAAGGTGTAGGCATCCACTGCGAAGTAGCCTTCATAGCCCTCGACCGTGGAGTCGCCCGCGATCCCGTCGACCTTCAGCAGATAGGTCAGCTCGGGGCCATCGCCGGAATGGGCGAAGCTTGCCAGCGCGTCGTGATCGACTGGAGTGATTGACGCGCCGCTTTCGCGGAAGTCGTAGCTGAAGCTCTGGCCCGGATCGAGCGAGCCGTCCGGGTTCTGCCCCTTGATGGTCTCGGTCACCCGGCCGTAGTTGAACGCGACCGCCGTATCGGCGCCGGTGGCAACACCGGCGACCGTCACATCATTGAGCTTGAGGTGATAGACTTCGTTGGTCTGATCGCCGATGGCGTTCAACCCAACCAGGTCGATAGTCGGGATGTGTCGGCCGGTCGCCGCATTGGCCATCAGCGCGGCAAGCCCCGGCGGCAGCCCGGCGAGATCGACCATCAGCGGATCAAACGTCGCCCTTCCTGCACCGCCCCCGCCTCCGGTTCCCGAGAGCTGGTTCAACACACCGAACGTGTAGGCGTCCACCGCGAAGTAACCTTCATAGCCCTCGACCGTGGAGTCGCCCGCGATTCCATCGATCTTCAGCAGGTAAGTGAGGTTCAGTGCGGGCGCTCCGCCATCGGCGGTCCCGGCGATATTGACGGTCACCGATGTCGCGGTGCCATCGGCGCTCGTCACGGCGAATACATCGGTATAGAGCGTGCCCGGCGCAAACTCGTTGTGCGCGGAGTCCGCAACATAGGTCCAGGCGCCCGAGCTATCGATCGAAAAATGACCGTAGGCGCCGGCCGTGTTCGATTGGACCACAAACAGCGCGGGACTGTCGACGTCGGATATCGTCAGCGTGCCGCTGGCGCTGATGTCGGCGGCCGTATTGCCTTCCGTCAAATTCACCGTCTGCGACGACAATACCGCCGCATCGTTGGTGCCGGCGATGTTGATGGTGACCGTCGTCGTGGTGCCGTCAACGCTCGAGACGATGAACGTGTCGGTGTGGACGGTACCTGCAGCGAACTCGTTATGCGCGGAATCCGCGACATAGCTCCACGCGCCGGCGTTGTTGATCGAAAAATGACCGTAGGCGCCGGGCTTGTTGGATTGGGCCACGAACTTCGCCGGGCTATCGACGTCTGATATCGACAACGTTCCGCTCGTGCTGATCGCAGCCGCAGTATCTCCTTCGGTCAGATTTTTTACCGCCGACGACAAGACCGCCGCGTCGTTCACGCCAACGATCGTAATCGTCACCGAGGCAGTGTCGGTCTTTCCGTATTGGTCCGTCACCGTGTACTTGACGATTTCGGTTGCGGTCTGGCCGGCGGCAAGCGATTGAAAAGCATTGCCGGGATCGTAGACAATGTGCTTGCCATCGGCCGAAATCGACGCGGTGCCTTTCAGTCCACTGGTCTTTATCGATGCGATATGGAGCGACGAATCCCGATCGGGATCCCGGTCATTCGCCAGCACGTTGATCGTGCTGCGGCCGGCGTCTTCGCTGATCCGTGCGAAATCGGGGTTTGCTTCCGGCGGGCGGTCGAGGAGTTTGGCTAATCCGGCAAGAAGATCCGCAATGAGGTCGGCGAGAAAATCACCAAGCGACTTGGCCATGAAATATTCCTTTTTAAGTATGCGATGGCGGCAAAAGAGCTTTCGCAGCCAATTAGAAGCAATTTAATTTCTAATCGATCTGCCGAATTAAAGCCGAAGCGTAAGACCGGATTTTAAATCTGACAAGTATATAAAATGCGACAGCGGTTCCGGCCGGGCTATCAAAATGATCACTTCGAGCGGCTCGCCGCTGCGCTGCTGCCGAGTGTCGGCGAGGCCGTCGGCCTCTTCACGTCGCGCGCTCCACACTCCGCTCACATGAGCGCTAACGAATTCGCGGCCCGAGAAAATAAGTCAGCATCGCGCCTTTGCCCTTGATCTCGAGTTCGCCGCGCGTTTCGCAATGAAACGCGCCGCTGACGCGGCGATAGGTGGCTTCCGATATCTGGATGCGATTGGGCAGCCCCGAGGATTCGAGGCGGCTTGCGGTGTTTACCGTGTCGCCCCAGACGTCATAGATGAAGCGGTGCTGGCCGATGATCCCCGCCACCACGTCTCCCGAATGGATGCCGATGCGAACCTCCAGCGGTTCGCCGAACCGGGCCCCGATCTCGCGAACAGATTCCATCATGCCGAGCGCCATGTCCGCCGCAGCAAGTGCGTGATCGGGCTGTTCCTCCGGCAAGCCGCCCGCCACCATATAGGCATCGCCGATGGTCTTGATCTTCTCGAGCCTGAGCTCCTTGGCCAGCACATCGAAGGCCGAAAACAGGTGGTTCAAAATCTCGATGATCCGGCCCGGCGAGGACCTGCCGGCCAGGCTGGTGAATCCGACGATATCCGAGAACAGGATGGTGGCTTCAGGAAAACGGTCGGCGATCGCCACCTCGCCTTGACGCATCCGCGCGACCACGCTCGCAGGCAGGATGTTCAGCAGCAGGGAATCGGATTTGCTCTTTTCGGCCTGCAACTCGTCGATGAACGCCTGCTCGCGGTCGCGCAATCGCTTTCGCTCCAGTGACGCCTCGATGCGCGCGCCCAGCAAGACCGGGTCGAAAGGCTTTGGAATATAGTCTTCGGCTCCGGCCTCGATGCAGCGCACGGTGCTGTCGATCTCGTCGAGCGCAGAGATCATGATCACCGGAATGTGCCGAACCGACGGGTCGCTCTTCAGGCGGCGCAACACCTCGAAACCGTTCATGTCCGGCATCATCAGGTCCAGCAGGACGAGATCGAACTTGTCAGCCGCCACCAGTTGCAGCGCCGACCGGCCGCCATCCGCCATGCTGACAACATGGCCGTCGCGGCTCAGCCGGCGCGAGAGCAATTCGCGATTGGTTTCCATGTCGTCGACCACGAGGATGCGGCTTGAGTGACCCTGGTCGCGCGTACGGGTCATCGCGATCGGTTGAATCGATTGCATGACCTGCCCGACCAGATCGCGGGACGGCGTCACCAACAGCGGCGAAGTCTCCGCCGCTGCGAGCGCCGTCGGATCGGTCAGGCTGACCAGCGTATCCACTTGGCCGAGCAACTGCTCCGCGGCGGCGAGCAGCTTTGCGGCATCGGCAGACAAATCCTCGCGGCCGCTATCGCGCGCCTCCTCCATGATCAGTTCGCTGTAGCCCTTGACGGCGTTCAGCGGCGTGCGCAGATCGTGCCGGAGCCTGGACTTGAAGGCGGCGAAATCGCCGTCCGTCGCGAACGAACCTTGCAGCGCAAGGTTCACGAGCCGGCCAAGCTCCTCCTGCAGCAGCATGCCGGACGAGCGGATGCGGTCGAGATCCGACACCAAGGAGTCGTCATAGTCCCGGCGGGCATCCTCGATCAGGATGTCGGTCAGGCCGATGATGGTCTCGATCGGCGCTCCGAACTCCTGGCGCACAAAGGCGGCAAGGGCCCGCTCCAGGCGTTTGTCCGGCTCGGTCACGGCGCGCCGTTATCCCGGCGGGCGCACGAGGAGAGCGTCGATCTTTTCGAGCAGGCGCGGCATCTCGATCGGCTTGGTGTCGTAATCGTTGCAGCCGGCGTTAAGCGCCTTCTCGCGATCTCCCGACATGGCATGGGCTGTCAGCGCGATAATGGGGATATGCCCGGTGGCCTCGGACGCCTTGACCCGCCGCGTCGCCTCCCAGCCATCGATCACCGGCAAGCTCATATCCATCAGAATCAGATCGGGGCGCTCGCTCTCCGCCATCGTCACCGCCTGGCCGCCGTCGACCGCCATCACCACTTCGAACCCCTTGCGGAGCAAGCGGCGCGAAAGCATGTCGCGGTTCATCTCGTTGTCCTCGACCAATAATATCTTCGCCATCATCTCACCGCCACACTTCATACAACGGGAATCAATACAACGGGAATCACACATCGGCCGCGTTGCGCCGCGTGCGCCTGCCTACGGCCTTGCTGATCGCCGCGGCAATATCCGTATCGATCGAAATCCCTTTTTCGATGACGCTGCGGGCCTGACCAGCGAGAATGTTCCGCTCCGCCGCCGTCAATTGCTTTGCCGTGATGACCACTACCGGTACATGACGCCAGCCGGCATGACTATTAAAAGTGTCGAGAAATTCGAAGCCATCCATCTCCGGCATCATGAGATCAAGCAGGATCAGCGCCGGCGGCGGATTTTCCGCAAGCCATGACAGCGCCAGCCGGCCATTCGTCACCTCGACGACCGAAAGTCCCATCTTTTCGACGGTATGACGAACCGTTTCACGGGTCGCGAGATCATCCTCGACCACCAGTATCGGGCCGTCGCGGGACAAAAGCTGGCGCAGCAGCGAAGTGAGCGCCGCGCGATCGACCGGCTTCGTCATGACTTCCGCCGCTCCCAACGACAGGCCGATACCGCGATCAGGCGCGACCGTGACCATAATCACCGGGATATCGCAAAGTTCCGTGTCGGCCTTGAGCGTCCCCAGCACCGCCCACCCGTCGGTCTTCGGCATCAGGACGTCGAGCGTGATCGCGTCCGGATGGAGCTTGCGCGCAAGCTCGAGCGCCTCGTCGCCGCCGCGCGCCTGGACGGTGTGATAGCCTTCGCGCCGCAAATTGGTGGTCAGGAGGTCGCGTGCCGCCGGATCGTCGTCGACGACCAGCACGGTAATGGCGCGATCGGCGATATCGGCCGGGCTCTTGCGCGGACCATCCAGCGCGGACTCGATCGGCGCCGTTGCCTGCTTCGGCTCCGCGGCCAGATCCGGCAACGAGATCGTGAATGTCGATCCTTCTCCTGCCTGGCTGGCGACGGTGATATCGCCGCCCAGCAGGCGACAAAAATGTCGCGTGATGGCAAGGCCGAGTCCGGTTCCGCCGAATTTCTTGGTGGTCGACGCATCGGCCTGGCTGAAGGCCTGAAACAGACGTCCGAGCTGCTCCGGGCTCATGCCGATGCCGGTGTCCGAGATGGTCATCTGCACCATCGAGCGATCGGTTTCGAGACGCTTGACGGCCAATGTGAGCTTGCCGTTATCGGTGAACTTGCTGGCATTGCTGAGGACGTTGAGAAGGCTCTGCTTCACCTTGGTGCGGTCGGTGCGCATGCTGCCGATGTCCTGCGCCACATCAAGTTCGAGCTTGTTGCCGTTCTTGACGACCAATGGCGCGATAATCGCTTTTACCTCGTCGAGAAGGGACGCGATGTCTACCTCCTCGACGAACACTTCCATCTTGCCGGCTTCAACCTTGGACAGGTCCAGGATATCGTTGATCAAGCCGAGCAGATGACGCCCTGCCCCCTCGATCTTCTTGAGGTCGGGGACGAGCTGCTCCTGGCCGCTGTCGGCCACGTCCTCCTGGAGGATTTCGCTGTAGCCGATGATCGCATTGAGCGGCGTCCGCAGCTCGTGACTCATATTGGCGAGGAACTGGCTCTTGGTCTGGTTGGCGACTTCCGACAGCTCGCGCGCCTGCTCGAGCTCAAGGTTGCGCTGCCGGAGTTCGGTGATGTCGGAATAGACCGCAACGGTGCCGCCGCCCTGGATGCGGCGCTCACTGATGCGGATGTAGCGGCCGCCATAATTGTATTCGGCGAAGCCGCCCGAATGCTCACGCCGTGCGGTCCGTTCGGCGATCCATTCCTGCGGGCTCTGGTTGCCGAGATCGACGAGCGAACGCGAGACCACCGCATCCAGTATCTGTCCGAAGGTGGTGCCCGGCTTGATGATGTCGGCAAGGCCGGGATAAATGCCGCGGAACTGTTCGTTGAAGAGGACGATGCGGTCTTCGGCATCGTACAGAACAAAACCTTCGGAGATGGTGGCGATGGCCGCCGCAATGGTCTTGCGCTGCGTCTCGGCCTCGGCCGCAAAGCGGTCGCGCTCCCTGAGACTGTCACGAAACAGGCCGAGGGTCCGAGCCATCGCGCCGATCTCGTCAGGGCCGGCTGCCGGAATGGGCACCGACAGGTTGCCGGCGCTGAGGCCGTCGATGGCACCGACAAGGTGGCGAAGCGGCACCGAAATCGAACGCAATATTGCAAACGTGAGCAATATGCCGATGGCGAGGATCGCGATATCCGCGATCAACGTGCTGCGTGTCGCCGACGTTACGTCCGAGACGATACGCTCGCGTTCGGCCGTGAGTTCCTCCCTCAACTCGTTGATGAGCGACGTCAGCAGCTCATCGACCTTGACGCTGTGATCGCGGGCCTGCGCCAGCAGCGAGTTGCCGATGACGCGCTGATCATTGGTATATTGGTCCACGGCATCGTTGGCGGATTTTTCGAACTTGTCGCGCTCGGCGCGGACCGCCGCCACCAGCGCGGGCTTGCGCAGCGCGAGCTTATCGAGATAGCCGTCCATGCGGGTGCGGGCCGCAGCCGCATTGCGTTCCGAGACGGTGAGCAGGCTGACTGCCAAATCCGTGAGCCAGTACCGCATCTCGCCGAAAGCGATACGGGTGCCGTTCGCCGTTTCGATGATGCTGCTGAGTTCAGTCTCGGTCGCGACCGCCCTCGAATTGTCGGCCAGCTTGCGCGTGAGATACAGGTTTGTGGCGACCAGCAGGCACAGCAAGACGCCTGACAGCAGCATGAGCCGGGCGCGGATCGTGAGACGAGACATCAGTGCCGTGCGTTCATAGCGAGGAATGCCCACAATGCCTGCGCCCAAATCTCTATCGCGAATTCGCCGCGCCGCTATTTGAACAGTGTGACGCTGATGATTGCGCCGAGATCGCCTTCCTTGCCGCCTTCCTTGGGGTAACCGGTGATGTCCATTTCTCCCTTGGGAGAGCCATGACAGCTCAGGCACGAGTTGGCGTAATATTCCGGCATCATCATGCGAAACGACGGTCGTCCTTTGGAATCCGCGATAGCCGAGTAGGCCTGGCCGCGCGGCCAATCGGACTGGAGCAACTTACCGCGAATCACGTCGCCTTCCCACTGATCAGGCCTGGACTTGCGATTGCGCACCAGTTGCTCGGGAGCCGTCACCTTGATCTGCGCGGTGTCCTTGGCCCGGTTCTCGAAAGCTTCGTTGACGAGCCGGGCGAAGACCGCAGGAATGAAAGCCTTGAAGCCGACGCCCTTGGCGTTGATGGTGGCCTGGTTTGCGTCGGTCGCCTCGACAATCGCGTCCATCTGCGCCCGCAGCAGTTTACCCAGGCGCGACGCCGGATCGACGCTCGCCGGATCCATCCCAGTTGTCTTTTTATAGATATCGACGGCTTGTTGAAGGACGACCTTACCGCTCAGGCCCTTATCGCCGATATTGGGATCGTTGATGCGGGACTGGTTGTTGGAAATCACCTGGCGCGCCGCGCGGAGCATCTCCGCCAGGCTCTTGGCGGTGGCGGCATCGTCGTCAGTTTCCGCGCTCAGAGGTGTGGCAGGAAGGAAAAGTGCCGCGGCCAGCAACATGCCGATCGCGAGCGTCACGAAGCGGGCGGCCTTGCCGGTCCATCTTGTCATGTGAAAAACTCCCCCTTCCGGACGGCATGGCGTAGCACCAATTTGGTGAAGAAAACATAGCCTATCCGGCGCAGCGCGAGGCCAGCCGTTGACGGGTGGCGACGGAGCGAGTGTTTGGCAGGGCGGACACCGGCAGAGGCGTTCTCCAGCCGCCATCTCCTGACAGCAAGATGCCGCAAATTCCGGCCGGAGATGTCGCGGCTCTCTAAAATTGTAGCAATTGAAATCTGGATGTCGAGGGTTGCGCATTTGTCGTAAGCGCGTCAAGTCGAAGACTTCCGCCGCCTCGCGGCTGCGGTGTCGCCGTCATTACCGGAGCGGTCCTCACGCCTCGGGCACACCGGCCAGACGCATGCCCTTGCAGCTCCGCTCCCGTCCGGCAAGATAGGCCGCATTGTCGCTCAACGCGTTCTCGCGATAGCGGCGGAGGGTAAAGTCCGGCTGCAACGCAAGCCCTGCCTTTGCGGCGTCCCGCGCCTCCTGCAGCCGGCCGAGCAGCGCCAGGACTTCCGCGAGGTGAAAATGCGCCAGCGGGAAATTGCGGTTGGCCTCGATGCTGCGGCGAAGCCAGACTACCGCTTCATCGTCTGCGCCAAGCTGTGCCTTGGCGATGCCGACGAACAGCATCCACCTGAAGGCATAGACGTCGCGCGGCGACAGCCGAAGCGCCTCCAGAATATGCGCTTCGGTCTCCTCGGCGCGACCGACATAATACTTGGCCAGCCCGATGCAACCATGCGCGTCGGCCAGGTTCCGGTCCAGCACCAATGCGCGCTCGCACGCGCTGATGCCCTGGACAGCCCGGTTGGTGAACATCAGGACGGCGCCCAGCCCGAGATGCGCCATGGCGTGCTGCGGAGATATCGACAGCGCCCTCGCCAGATCGTTTTCCGCGGCGGCAAGCTGTGCGGCGCGATCATCGATCGCAAACGAGCCGGCGACGGTCGCAACCACGATCGCCAAACCGACCAGCGCGTCGACATTGTCGGGATCCAACGCCAGCGCGCGTTGGAAAAAATCTCGGGCTTGCGCCATGTATTCGGGCGACAGGCCCTTGTTCCAGCATGCCCTGCCCTGGAAATACAGGTCCATCGAGTCCGGACACAGCGCGTGTCCCGCGCGTTGCGCCTCGGCCTCAACGAGCTGCGCATCCAGCGCGTTGGCGAGCCGGGCTACGATTTCGTCCTGCATGTCAAAAAGATCGGTGACTGGTGTGTCGAAACGTTCGGCCCAGAGGTGATTGCCGGTCTCGGCGTCGACCAATTGTACATTCACCCGCAGCCGGTCGCAGCCCCGCTGCACCGACCCTTCGAGCACGTAGCGAACGTTCAGCTCGCGCCCGACCTGCCGCGCGTCTGGCGACTTGTTTCTGTACGCGAACGCAGTGTTGCGGGCGATGACGAACGAGCCGTGGATGCGCGACAGGTCGGTGGTCAAGCTCTCGGTCACGCCATCGACAAAATAATCGTGCCCGGGATCGTCGCCGATATTCGTGAACGGCAAGACCACGATCGAAAGCCGCGGCGCCGCAAGGGGCTCCGGCGCTGCCGTCGCAGCCTCCGCGCGGGGACCATCGGGGATAACGGCATAGGCGCGAACCGGACGGGCGATGTTCCTGAGGCTCTGCTCGCCAAGAGAGGCGAATTCGACGCCGACCTTGCCACGGACCTGGTCGTAGGCCGAAAACGACAGGCAGATGCCGCCGGGCCTGGCGATGCGCTCGAGCCGAGCCGCGATATTGACGTCGTCTCCGAAGATGTCATCGGCTGCGACGATGACGTCGCCAATGTTGATGCCGACGCGAAACAGAATCCGCTGGTCCTCCGCATCGCCGATGGTCAGCTCGTAGACGTGATCCTGGAACTGCATCGCAGCCCGCACCGCGTCTACCGCGCTTGGAAATTCAGCGAGAAATCCATCGCCGGTGTGCTTGACGACGCGGCCACAGTGCCGCGCTATCGCCGGCAGTACCGCTTCCGACAGCAGGGTGGTCAAGCGTGCATGGGTTGCTTCTTCGTCCGTGTGCATCAGGCGCGAATAGCCGGCGACATCCGCCACCAGGATCGCGGCCAGCCGTCTTTCGACTCGCTGAGCACCGAGGAAGCGCTTGGTATCGGAATAGTTCATCCGCTATCTCCAATTCGCGCCCCGTATCTAGACGATCGATTCCAAGAAAGTTGTCATATGGGTGGGATTCATCGGTCGTTTCGAGCTCCTATATAGCGGTGGAGGGGCTTTGTGACGAAGGATTT